>Ga0307499_10000260_pt1 | contig 19511 bp, 18 predicted proteins | sample 13_S_MG_FD_201363 | JGI IMG/M metagenome (GOLD analysis project Ga0307499, IMG submission 201363) | Soil microbial communities from Populus trichocarpa stands in riparian zone in the Pacific Northwest, United States - 13_S | ecosystem: Environmental > Terrestrial > Soil > Riparian zone > Trees... | reverse complement strand
GAGACTCCCTTGAAGTCGATCGACGTGATGTAGGGAAGGATGTCGGCCGGCGTCTTCTTGCCGGCGTCGATCGCCATCAGGAACGCGGTCGCCGCGTCGAAGCCCTCGGCCGAGTAGGTCGCCGGGTCCGAGCCGTACTTCGCCTTGTAGTCGGCGGCGAACTTGGTCACGGCCGGGTCGGTCGACCCCACCGCGGACGAGCAGGTGCAGGTCAGCAGCGCGCCGTTGGCCGCCTCGCCGCCACCTTCGATGATCTTCGCGTCGAGCGAGCCGTCACCGGACAGGAACTTCGCGGTCACCCCGCCGTCCCGCAGCTGCTTGACCAGCTTGCCGGCGGCCGAGTAGTAGCCACCGAAGAACACCGCGTCCACGCCAGCCGGCTTGACCTTGTTGACCGTGCTGGAGTAGTCGGACCCCTTCGGGTCGATCGAGTCGTTCACCGCGACCGTCACGCCGTCGGTGGCCAGCTGCTTGCGCACCGCGTCGGCCAGGCCCTTGCCGTACTCGCTCTGGTCGTCGAGCACCGCGGCCTTCTTGATGCTCAGCTTCTGCGCCATGAAGTCGGCCAGGCCGGGGCCCTGGACGTCGTCGTTGGCCAGCACCCGGTGCCAGGTCTTCCAGCCGTTCGCGGCCAGTGACACGGCGGTCGCCGACGGCGAGATGTTCGGGATGCCCGCCTCTTCCAGCACCGGCACGCCGGTCTTGGACTCACCGGAGAACGCGGGGCCGATCACGCCGACGACCTTGTCCTGCGCCGCCTTCTTCGCCTGCGAGTTGCCCTGCGTCTCGTCGCCCTGGGTGTCGTAGATCTTCAGGGTGACCTTCGTGACGCCGCTCTTCGCGTTGTGCTGATCAATGGCCAGCTGCGCACCGTTGGAGATGTTGATGCCGAGCTGGGCGTTCTCGCCGGTCTGCGCGCCCATGAAGCCGAGCGTGACCTCGCCGCCGCCGGCACCGCCGCCGCCACCACCTGAGTTGCTGTCGTCATTGCTGCCGCATGCTGCCGCCCCGATGGCAAGCACGCTCGCAACGGCCAGCACCCGCCAGGCGCGGGAGACTGTGAGCTTCACGATCTTGAGTCCTCCTCCATCCGGCCCTATCCCGGATACTCCATCGACCTAGGCACCACTCGCGTGACTGCACGAGTGGGCAGGATGCCGAGGAACCTAGTGCCCTCGGCAGCGAGTTGGCAGCATAGACGCGATTTCGTTACGTGGACGCCACCGTACGCATCGTCCGGCGCGGCGGAGCGGCAACACTGCGTCAGCCGAACGGCCCAACGAGGCCCCAATGCGGGCCTAACGGACGCCTGCCGGCAGGCCCAGCGGAACCCCGACAAGACCCGCCGGCACCCTTCGGACACCTGGAGCGGCCAGCCGGGCCGGCCGGGGCCGGCCAGTGGTCGCGCTGGTCGCAGCGCGAGCGGGCCGACGGCCGGGCGGCTAGCGGGACGAGTCGGCGGTGATGTCGAAGCCGGCGGCGAGGACCGCCTCGGCGATCGCGCGCATCGTGGTCCGGCGGTCCATCGCCGTCCGCTGGATCCACCGGAACGCCTCCGGCTCGGACATGTTGTGCTCGGTCATCAGCACACCCTTGGCCCGCTCGATGATCTTGCGTGCCTCCAGCCGCTCCTGCAGGCCGCTGACCTCCTGCTCGAGCGCGACGATCTCGGCGAACCGGGACGCCGCCATCTCGACGGTCGGCATCAGATCCTTCTTCTGGAACGGCTTCACCAGGTACGCCATGGCGCCGGCCTCGCGGGCCCGCTCCACCAGGTCCCGTTGGCTGAACGCGGTAAGAATGATCACCGGGGCGATCCGGTCGCCGGCGATCCGCTCGGCCGCCGCGATGCCGTCCATCTTGGGCATCTTCACGTCCAGGATGACCAGGTCCGGCCGCAGTTCCAGAGCCAGTGCAACGGCCTCCTCGCCATCGTTGGCCTCGCCGACGACGGCGTAGCCCTCTTCCTCAAGCATCTCCTTGAGGTCGAGGCGGATCAGTGCCTCGTCTTCAGCGATGAGGACGCGGCGAGCGGTATCTGGCACGGGCACTCCTGCGTGGAGCGACGGACACACGCCGTCGCGGGCCGAATCGGAAGCGTACCGGTCAACCCCGTACACCTGCCCGCCCCACCCCGCCAGATACCCTGATCACGCGCCCAGCCCTCGTACTCCAATTGGCAGAGAGACGGAGCTCAAACCTCCGACGGTGTGGGTTCGAGTCCCACCGAGGGCACCGTTCCGGTCATTTCGCGAACTCTCGACCCGGGCTTGAGGGTTGCGCTGGCTGGTAGGCGGAATGTGGGTTGAATGCGGCCGCGATTGTCGATGCGGATTTCGTGGACGAGGGCTTCGACGACGGGCTTGATCTGGCGGGTGTCGGCGCTGCGGATCGCCTCGATGATCTCTGCGCGCAGTGCGGCCAGCTGCGCGGGGTCGGGGGTCTGCGGGCCGGCGAGGTCGAGGATGGCCTGTAGTTCGTCGCGGCGATGGCGTAGCTCGGTGTTGCTGTCGGCCAGTGCGGTGACGCGGGTGCCGGCGACGGACTCGGGCAGGGTGCCGGCTTCGAAGGAGGACAGGTAGCGGTCGATGGCGGCCTCGTTGGTGGCCAGCTTCGCGTCGATGGCGTCGAGTTCGGCCTGCTGCTCGGCGCGCAGGGCGCCGCGTCGTCCGGCGACCGCGGCGACTGCTTGGTCGATGAGGTCGGTGTCGGCGTAGACGGCGAGCATGGCTTGCAGGGGCCGCACCGGCGAGCACTCCGAGGACGAAGCCGACGAGGGCCTGCGCATCCTCGACGCCGCCCTGGCCACCCTGCCGAGCTAGCCGCTGGTCGCCTAGCGCGGCAGGGTGCCAGGACGCGGGCCACTACCGGGGCTTGCGGCGGGCCAGCCAGCCGGGCCACAGCCGGCCGGCGACGCGCGCGTCCAGCCGGCCGCCGAAGTGCATCGACCGCCACACGCCGCGGTAGCCGGGGGGCAGGACGGTGATCAGGATGTGCCCGACCAGCACCGGCGTCAGTACGTAGGTGGACCAGCGGTGCACCCGGACCAGCCAGACGAACGCCGGGCCGCCGTGCAGCACCGCCAGCCCCACCCCACTGCCGACGACCGCGGCCAGCCCGAGCGTGATGACGACGTTGGCGATCCGCTGCCCCGGGTCGAAGTGCCCGTCGTGCCAGCCGAACCGCCCGCTGAACACCGCGCGCGGCCAGCGGGCGAACCAGCCCAGGTCGCTGCGCCGGAACCGGGCCGTCTCCCGCAGGAACGTGCCGACCGCGCGGATGCCGAGCAGCAGGCCGGCGCCGGCGACGCCGAGCAGCACCCACCCCAGCCGGCGGTGCAGGACGGTGTCCGGCAGGCTGATGACCCGTGCCAGCGGGCTCGGGTCACCCTCCTGTCCGAACAGCAGCCACCAGCCGGTGGCGAGCAGCGGCAGGACCGTCAGGTAGATGCCGGCGTGAAACCAGCGGGTCGGCCGGTTGTAGCGCTGGACCACCTCGCCCCGCGTGCCCGCCCCGGCCGGCGCCTGCCGGGCGCCGGCCTGCGGATCAATAGCCATACCCGGTGTCGGTCGGCGTGGCGCCCGGCGCGTTGTTGCCACCCGCGCCGGTGACCATCACGGTGATCTCGGCGCTGGCGCCGGCCGGCGAGTGGTCCGCGTGCTGCAGCGTCACGCCGATCTTGTGCTCGCCCGGGCTGAGGTTCTTCATCTCGAAGCTGTTCGTCGGCACGACCGTGTACTGGTCGGTCTTCCCGTCGGCGAACACGTGCACGTGGTCCATTCCGGTGTCTGACTTGCCCAGCTGCTCGCTGGACTGGAACTTCAACATGAACGGCGAGGTCACCGTCGCGCCGTCGGCCGGCGCGGTGATGGTCAGGGTGGGCCCGCCCCCGCCGCCGGAGCTCGTCTCGCCGGGACTCGAACTGTCCGCGCCGCACGCGGCTGCCGAGAGCAACGCGATCGTCAGCACAGCGACGTAGGTGAAACGCCGGCGCATGGGTCTCCTCCTTGAGGTCGTCCCCGCTCTTGACAGCAATACGGGCCGGGAACGCCGCCGGGATTTCATCCGGTCGGCGGGAACCCGATCAGGGTTGGCGCTCGTACTACCGCAGTGCCCCCGTTGTCGGATGAGTCGCTGCTTGCCGGAATGGCTGCCGGAGACTTCACCGCGGCCACCGCATTCGTCCGGCGCTACCAGGCGCGGGTGTACGGCCTGGCGCGCACGGTCGTCGGCAGTTCGGGGCTGGCCGAGGACGTCGCCCAGGAGGTTTTCCTGAAGGCCTGGCGACACGCCAGCGCCTACGACGCCCGGCGCGGTCCGGTGGCCAGCTGGCTGCTGACGATCACCCGGAACGCGGCGATCGACGCGGTCCGCTACCGGCACGAGGTGCCGATCGACCCCGACCTGCTGGTCGGCGTGCTGGCCAGCCAGTCCGTCGACGTCGACGGGCCGGGCGTCGCCGTGGAGACCGCCGACCAGCTGCGGCAGGCGCTGCGTGAGCTGCCCCGCGAGCAGAGCACGCCGCTGGTGCTGATGGTCTTCTATGGGTTGACCGCCAAGGAGGTCGCCGAGCGCGACGGCATCCCAGTGGGCACCGTGAAGACCCGGGTTCGCCGGGCGTTCAGCGTGCTCCGGCAGCGACTGGGGGTAGGAGATGGCTGACACACCGTCGTGCGCGGAGGTCCGCGCCCTCATCCCGGAGCTGGCTGCCGGCGTCGCCGCCGGCGACGAACGGGCCCGGGCCCTGGCCCACCTCGCCGGCTGCCGGGACTGCCGGGCCGAGCTGGAGCTGGCCACCGCGGTGGTCGACGAGTTGGTGCTGCTGGCGCCGGAGCGGGAGCCCTCGCTCGGCTTCGAGAACCGGGTGCTGGCCGCGCTGGAACCGGAACCGGGGCGGGTGGCCCGCCCGACCGTGCGCCGGCGGCTGTCGGCGGTCGCACTGCGGGCGGCGGCGCTGGTGCTGGTCGCCACGCTGGCCGGCGGCGCCACCTGGTGGCACACCGCCGACGACCGGCGGCTGGCCGCCAGCTACCGGCAGACCCTGGCCGTCGCCAACGGCCGCTACCTGACCGCGGCCAACCTCACCACCGCCACCCGCACCGACGTCGGGCACGTCTTCGCCTACCAGGGCACGCCGTCGTGGATCCTGGTCACGCTGACCGCCGCCCCGCAGTCGGGCATCTACCGGATCCGGCTGGTCACCACCGACGACCAGAGCCTCGACGTCGGGCCCTGCCTGGTCACCGCCGGCACCGGCTCGTACGGCACCGCGATCGGCGTCTCGCTCTACGCGATCCGCCGGATCGAGCTGGTCAAGTCCGGCGCCCCCACCCTCACCGCCCACTTCGCCTGAGGACCTACCGGCCGGCCGCAGGGTCCGCGGGTGGCCGGGCAGTACGGTCGGCGGGTGGACTACCGGGGGGTCAGCCTGTGGCTGGACACCTGTGGGGACGACCTGCGGCCGCGGCCGGCGCTGGACCGGGACCTGGACGTGGATGTGGCCGTGGTCGGGGCCGGCTACACCGGGCTGTGGGCGGCGTACTACCTGGCCGGGGCGGATCCGTCGGTGCGGGTGGCGGTGGTGGAGCAGGAGATCGCCGGCTTCGGGGCGTCCGGGCGGAACGGGGGCTGGTGCTCGGCGCTGTTCGCGGCCGGCCGGGCGGGCGGCGGTAGCAGCCCGGGCCGACCGGGCGGCGGCGGTCGACCTGCAGCGGGCGATGATCGAGACGGTGGGCGAGGTTGGGATGGCCTCGACTCGGCGTTCAGCGACTGGCTGAGCGCGAACGTCTCCGCGCCCATGCTCGCCCACGCCGCCCAGCACCGGCCCGCCGGCAACATCCGGTACGAGCAGCGGAACCTGATCGACGTCACCAGCGACGCCGACGGCCGGTTCGACCTCGTCTTCTCCGGCCATGCCCTGCACCACGTACCGGACCTGCCCGGCACGCTCACCCAGATGAGCTCGTTGTGGATCCGCACGGTGGCCGCGACCGCCTCGCGTGGCGTGCAGCGGTCCTCGGCGGCGACCACTCGGGGCAGGTTGAAGTCGGTGTCCGACTCCTGGGCGCCGGAGTGCAGGTCGTTCAGCAGCACGTTGGCCAGCCCCGCGGTGGTGAAGGCCCGGCGCACCGGCGGGTCGAAGAACTCCCGCGCCGGCAGCTCGTACCCGGCGACCACGTCGACCAGGATCATCGGCGGCAGGTAGCTGTTCAGGTGGCGCTGCACCAGGTACTCCCAGACCGGCGGGGTGCGCCGGTTCCGGTGCCAGTCCGCCTCCTGGTTCCAGGCCAGGAACAGGATCGCCATCTGGTGCTGGAACCGGCCGAGCTGCGCCGCGGACGTGTACCGGGCGAGGTGCTCCATCGCGCTGCGGAACGCGGCGGCGATCGGCTCGGCCTGCCGGTGCCCCTCCAGCGCCGGCGCGGCCCGGGCCGGCAGCCGGGCCGGGTCGACCACCGCGTACAGCACGGCCAGCCGGGAGCCGACGGTCGCCGGGTCGGCGCCGAGGGACACCTCGTCGACGATGTAGTCGTCGGCCGCCCACTCCGCCAGGACGCACTTCGCCGCCGCGAGCAGCCGGTCCGGGTCGCTGGTCGCCGGGTGCGCCAGCATGATCAGGCGGCCGAAGTCGTACGCCCGCAGCCGGTCGAGCCGGCCCGGGTAGATGCCGACCTGCTCGGCCCAGTCCACCAGCCGGTCGTTGACCTCCCGGCCCAGCGCGGGGTCGTCCCGGACCGGGCCGGGGCAGAACAGCACTGGCTCCCCACTCCCACTGCCCGGCGTCCGAGCCGGCGGTGTCCCAAGTGGACTGTCCACACCCGACATCCCCGGGATCCGCAGCGCGGCGGTGCCGAGCCCGGTGGGCCCGCCGAGCCGGCCGGCAGCTCCCGCCACCGCGGAGGTGAGGCGGGCCAGTTCGGGCCGCCACCCAGGTGTGTCGCAGCTGGACGGTGCCGGCCGCCGCCGGACCCGCTAAACGAGGGTGTATTGCTTGTTCGCCTCCGGCGGGCCGAACGGCGCGACCTGCGCGACCGCCCCGGCCGCCGAGCTGCTCGGCGTCAGGCAGAGCCCCTGCAGCCGGCTGATCCACACCGCCCGGCCGTCCGGCAGGGTGGAGATTTGGAAGGTCTGCCACTTCTGGGTGGTCGGGGCGGAGGAGGCGCCGGGCGTCTCGCAGTCCCACTGGATCGCCAGCGCGCCGGCGAACAGGCTCGGCCTGGTGGAGATGTCCAGGCACTTGCCGCTGTTCTGGTTGACCCAGTAGTTGACCCAGCTGTTGCGGCCGGGCGTGACGCCGGTGCGCAGATCCATCGTCCAGCGCTGGTTCGGCGCACCCTGCACGCCGACGCACGGCGCCTGCTGGATCAGCGCGGCGTTGGCCGTCGAGGAGCCGGCCACCTCCAGGCACATCCCGGTGCCCACGATCCGGATCAGGAACGGGCCGATGACCGACGCGGCGGCGGGTGCGGCGACCGCGGCCGGACCCGCCGCCGCGGACCCGGGCCGGCCCGGCGCGCCCGCCGCCGGCGAGCCGCCGACCAGCAGCGCCGCGGCAGCCGCCGTGACGAGTACTGCGCTCCTGCGCATGGGCACCTCCGAGTCGGGAGACACGCGGCGCTCGCCGCCCGGTGACGTCTACCGGGCCGGCGACCCCGGCCCGGCCGGCACCGGACAGGTGTGGACAGCCGGGACGAACGCTCAGGTCGCGGCGCGATCCGCGCCCGGGCGCGGCGGACGGCGCCGGACGGGCCCGGCGCACGGCCGATTGCTCCGCGCCCGGACAGATCGGTACGTTGAGGCACAGACGGACCGCGGCGGCCGCAGACCACAGGGAGCCTGGGTGGCAACCGAGGGCGCGCGGGAACTGCTCCGGCAGTTGTGCGAGGACATCCGGCTGCTGCGCAGCCAGGCCGGCGGGCCGAGCCTGCGTGCGCTCGGCGTCCAGTTGCGCCTGGGCAAGAGCCAGGTCGGCGCGATCCTGAACGGCCGGATCACCCAGCCGCCGGACTGGGATGTGGTCCGCGGCCTGGTCGACGGCTGCCGCCGGCACGCCCAGAACCGCTCCCGGCTCGCCGCGCTGTCCGTACCGACCGGCATCGAGGAGTTCTGGCGGCCCCGGTACGCCGCACTGGACCACGCCTTCCGGAACTCGCCGCGGACCTCGGCCCGGCCACCCGCCGCAGGCTCCGGCGGTTCCGGCCGCGCCAGCCGAGCCGCGGGCGGCCCGGCGCCGCACCACCTGCCGGCTGCCATCCGCCCGTTCGTCGGCCGCGCCGCGCAGCTCGCCGGGCTCACCGCGCTGACCGAGCTGGCCGCCGGCACCGGCACCGTGGTGATCTCGGCCATCGACGGCACGCCCGGGGTCGGCAAGACCGCGCTCGCCGTGCACTGGGCGCACCGGATCGCGGACCGGTTCCCGGACGGCCAGCTCTACGTGAACCTGCGCGGGTTCGACCCGGCCCGGGACGCGCTGGAGCCGGCCGAGGCGGTCCGCGGCCTGCTGGACGCGCTCGGCGTCCCGCCGCGGCGCATCCCCGCCGGCCTGGACGCGCAGGCCGCCCTCTACCGCAGCGAGCTGGCCGGGCGGCGGGTGCTGATCCTGCTGGACAACGCGCGGGACAGTGCCCAGGTGCGGCCGCTGCTGCCCGGCGCGCCGGGCTGCCTGGTCCTGGTGACCAGCCGCAACCAGCTCAGCGGGCTGGTCACCGCGGAGGCGGCGCACCCGGTCACGCTGGACCTGCTCACCGCCGCGGAGGCGCGCGAGCTGCTCGCCCGCCGGCTCGGCCGCGATCGGGTAGCCGCAGAGCCGGACGCGGTGGACCAGATCGTCGCCGGCTGCGCCCGGTTGCCGCTGGCGCTGGCCATCGTGGCCGCCCGTGCCGCCGCCCGCCCGTACCTGCCGCTGCGCACGCTCGCCGACCAGCTGCGGGATGCCCGGCTGGACGCGCTCGCCTCGGTCGACGACCCGACCGCCGACGCGCGGGCCGTGTTCTCCTGGTCCTACCGCCTGCTCGACCCGGCGGCCGCGCGGCTGTTCCGGCTGCTGAGCCGGCACCCCGGCCCGGAGATCACCGCGCCGGCCGCGGCCAGCCTGGCCGCCCAGCCGCTGCCGCAGACCCGGGCGCTGCTCGCCGAGTTCGGCCGCGCGAGCCTGCTGGCCGAGCCGGTGCCGGGCCGGTACGTGCTGCACGACCTGCTCCGCGCGTACGCCGCTGAGCAGAGCCGCGGTCACGACGGCCCGGCCGAGCGGCGGGCCGCCACCGGCCGGCTGCTGGACCACCACCTGCACACCGCGGCCGCCGCGGACCGGCTCAGCTATCCCGCCCGGGACCCGGTCACGCTCGCCCGGCCGGCGCCCGGCGTGTGCCCGGAGCCGTTCGCCGACGGCCAGCAGGCCCTGGCCTGGCTGCGCGCCGAGCAGGACGTGCTGCTGGCGGCGATCGACCTCGCCGCCGGCACCGGCAGCGACGCGCACACCTGGCAGCTCGCCTGGACCGTCTTCACCTTCCTCGACCGGCGCGGGCACTGGGACCACTGCCTGGCCACCCAACGGCTCAGCCTGGCCGCGGCCCGCCGGCTGGCCGACCTGCCGGCGCAGGCCCGGGCGTACCTGCTGCTCGCCCGCGCGTACGCCCGGCTCGGCCGGCACGACGACGCGCACACCGTCCTGCAGCACGCCCAGAACCTGTACCGGCAGACCGGCGACCGGGCCGGGCAGGCGCAGACCCACCACTACCTGGCCCTGGTGCGCGAACTGGAGGGCGACTACGCCGCGGCGCTCGACCACGACCGGCGGGCGGTCGAGCTCTACCGGGCGGCCGGCCACGGGCTCGGCGAGGCGGTCGCCCGCAACGGTGTCGGCTGGTACCAGGCGCTGCTCGGCGACCACGAGCAGGCGGTCGCGAGCTGCCGGCAGGCGCTGGCGCTGTACCTGGACCACGGCGACCGGTACGGCCAGGCCATCACCTGGGACAGCCTCGGCTACGCCCACCACCACCTCGGCCGGCACGCCGAGGCGCTCGACTGCTACCGGCACGCGCTGGAGCTGTTCCAGGCCTCCGGGGACCGGCAGCGGGAGGCCCTGATCCTGATCCACCTCGGCGACACCCAGCACGCCACCGGCGACCTGGACGCCGCCCGGCGCGCCTGGCAGCACGCGCTGGCCACGCTGGAGGACCTGCGCGACCCCGACGCCGACCGGATCCGCACCAAGCTGGCCGCCCTCGGCGCCGACGTGGAGCGCGCGCCGGCCTGATCGCGGGTGGAACGGGATGGAACGCCTCCCGGGCACGAGCAGCGGAGGCGTACGTGAAAGTTCAGGCACTCGTGTTGTGCGCCGCGGCGGCGGCCTTCCCGATGGTCGCACTCGGCGAGCCGCCGCCGAAGGAGGAGCCGCACCGCGGGGCCGTGGCGGTCGTCGCGGCCGGGCCGGCGGCGGCCGGGTCAATGGCGGCGGTGATCATCGAGTGCCCGCAGCCGGTTGCCGGGCCGGCCTGCTAGCCGAACCGGACCACGGATCGAGGAGGCGTACATGGAAGCTTGGAAACTCGTCTGGTGCGGGGTCGCGGCGGCGCTCCCGCTCAGCATCGCGCTGGGCAGCCCGCCGCCGAAGCAGCCGCCGGACCCAGGGGTCGCCGTGGCCGGCCGGCTCGCGCCGATCATCATCAACTGCCCGCCGGCGGCCACCGGATCCCGCTGCTGATCGGCTAGGGCCGGTTTCACAAGGGGTCGGCTAGCGGCGCCAGCAGCCCCCGCGGACCCCGCGGTGCGGCAGGCGGGTGTCCGCTTTGCTCGCTGCGCTCGCTCGCTTCTTTGCTTTGGGCGCTCCCCCGCTCGGTTGACTTGGGACCGTTGCGGTGTGGAGCGGCGTGCTGTCGACCGGCGGACGCTCAGCGAGGACCGCCGGATGGAGCCGTGATCCTGCGGGACGTCGGCCTCGAGTGCGGTCACGCGATCGCCGGGCCGGCGATCTCCCGGGGCTTGGCCGGGTGATCGTCCGGTTCGGGATAGTCCGCTTGGGTACCGTGGCGGGCATGACTGCGCTGGCGCCGCGCCGGACCGAGCCTGACCTGTCGTTCCTGTTCGACCACGGCGGCCACGTGCTGCGCAGCCGGATGGCGGCGGCGCTGGCCGGGATCGGGCTGACCGCGCGGATGCACTGCGTGCTGGTGCACGCGGCGGCCGGCGAGTGCACGCAGCGCGAACTGGCCGAGGTCGGCGACATGGACAAGACCACCATGGTGGCCACCGTGGACGCGCTGGAGCGGGCCGGGCTGGCCGAGCGCCGCACCTCGAGCACCGACCGCCGGGCCCGGATCGTCGCGGTCACTGCGCTGGGGATGAAGGTGGCCCGGCAGAGCCAGCGGATCGTCGACCGGGTGCACGCCGAGGCGCTCGGCGCGCTCCCCCCGGACGAGCGCGAGGTGTTCCTGCGCGCGCTGAACCGGCTGGTGGACGGGCACCTGGCGGCACCGGTCGAGAAGGCGGCGGCCCGCCGGGCCCGGCAGCCTTCTTAGGTCCGCACTGGATCGTCTACAACAGAACTATCTGCTACGGTCCCACTCATGGACAACTCGCGTGACCGCTGGCTCGCCCTCGGGGTGCTCGCCACCGGGCTGCTGATGACGATCCTGGACGGCAGCATCGTCACCGTGGCCATGCCGGCCATCCAGCGCGACCTGGGCTTCTCCCCGGCCGGCCTGAGCTGGGTGATGAACGCGTACCTGATCGCGTTCGGTGGCCTGCTGCTGCTCTGCGGGCGGCTCGGCGACCTGTTCGGCCGGCGGCGGATGTTCCTGGCCGGCGTGGCCGTGTTCACCCTCGCGTCGATGCTGGCCGGGGTCGCCACCGGCCCCGCGGTGTTGATCGCGGCCCGGTTCCTGCAGGGCGTCGGCAGCGCGATGGCGTCCGCGGTGAGCCTCGGCATCCTGGTCACCCTGTTCACCGAGCCGGCCGAACGGGGCCGCGCGATCGCCGTGTTCAGCTTCACCGGCGCGGCCGGCGCGTCCATCGGCCAGGTGCTCGGCGGCGTGCTGACCGACGCGCTGAGCTGGCACTGGATCTTCTTCATCAACCTGCCGATCGGGCTGGCCACGCTCGCGCTCGCCGCCCGCGCGCTGCCGGCCGACCGCGGGCTCGGCCGCGCGGCCGGCGCCGATGCCACCGGCGCCGGGCTGGTCACGGCCGGGCTGATGCTGGGCATCTACACCGTCGTCGGGGTCGAGCGGTACGGCTGGACCTCGGCCCGCACCGTGGCCTCGGCCGCCGTCGCGGCCGGCCTGCTCGCCGGGTTCGCGGTCCGGCAGGCCACCGCGGCCACCCCGCTGGTGCCGCCGCGGCTGCTCCGGTCCCGGGTCGTCGTCGTGGCCAACGCCGTGCAGGTGCTGATGGTCGCCGCGCTGTTCGCGTTCCAGATCCTCACCGCGCTCTACCAGCAGCGGGTGCTCGGCTACGGCGCCGGGCGGACCGGCCTGGCCATGCTGCCGGGCGCCGCCGCCATCGGCGTGCTGTCGCTGTTCGTCGCCGCCCCGCTGATCAGCCGGTTCGGTGAGCGGGCCGTGCTGCTGGCCGGGCTGGCGCCGCTGATCGCGATGCTCGGCCTGCTCACCCGCGTCCCGGTCGACGCGCACTACGCCACCGACCTGCTCCCGGTCATGCTGCTCGCCGGCGGCTTCGGGCTCGCCCTGCCCGCGCTGACCGGCCTGGCCATGTCCGGTGCCAACCCGTCCGACGCCGGCCTGGCCTCCGGCCTGTTCAACACCACCCAGCAGATCGGCGGCGCCGCCGGGGTCGCGGTGCTCGCCACCCTGGCCGCCGCCCGGACCGACACGCTGCGCTCCGCCGGCAGCGAGGCCGCGGCCCTGACCGGCGGCTACCACCTGGCCTTCGCGGTCGGCGTCGGCCTGCTCGGCGCGGCCGCCGCCGTCGCCGTGGCCGGCCTGCGCCCGGCCCGGCCGCCCCGGCCCGGCGCCGGAGCGGTAGCTGCGGCCGACACCGGCCGCACGTCCGGCCGACCTGGAAGCACGGTGCCGGCCGACCTCGCGGTGCGCGCGCCGGCCGGCTGCCGGGCCGGGTAGCGGCGGGCGGGTTATGCCATTTCGGCCGGAGGCGGGGGTGCATGGGCGGATTGGTTGTCTCGATGCCCGGACGGATCGGATAGTGACCTGGTCCGCGCCCTACCGGCCAGTGTCGGCGTGACTGGCCGCACGCCCACTGGCCTGGAGGTATTCACCCTGGCGAGGGGAAGTTCATGACTGTCGCCGCAGCAACCGCTGCCCAGCTGATGGAGCGGGACGGCTTCGTCCCCTTCGACGACGTGGTGCCACCGCACCTGCTGAAGCTGCTGTCTGAGGGCGTCGATGACCTGATCGAGCAGTCCCGCGCGCTGAAGAAGAGCACGTACGAGTTCCAGCTGGAGGCGCCCGGCCCCGGCGGCGGCTGGGCCGCGCGGGCCGCCGACAAGGAAGGCCTGCCCGGCAAGCTGCGGGTGGTCGGCCGGGCCCACGACCACGCGCCGAAGATCGCCGAGGTGGAGCGGGAACTGCGGCTGCAGGAGCGGTTCGTCGGGCCCACCTTCGGCAAGATCGGCTACCTGCACAACGTGTTCCTCTGGGCCAAGCCGGGCGAGGTCGGCTCGCACAAGCCCTGGCACCAGGACATGCTGTTCGTCCCGCCGGACTTCGACCCGGAGACCATGCAGGCCTGCACGATCTGGGTCGCCCTGGACGACGCCGACGAGGGCAACGGCTGCCTGAGCTTCCTGCCCGGCTCGCACCGGGAGCGGACGGCCTACCAGCCGGAGGGTCGGGCCGACGAGCTGTTCGACACCCCGACCGAGCCGGCCCTGGACATCGCCAAGCACTGGCCGGACCTGACCCCGGTGGTGCTGCCGCGGCCGGCCGGTTCCGGCGTCATGTTCACCGGCTACACCGCGCACATGTCCACCCGCAACAACAGCAAGCGGGACCGCCGCGCGGTCAGCTTCGCCTACCGCCTACCCCGGTAGGCCGCCGGCGGCCGTCGCCGGCGCATGCCGGCGGCGGCCGCCGTGCTGGTAGGCCGCCGGGTCGTAGGCCGCCGGCCGCCGGGGTGGGATCAGGGCCGGCTCAGCGGTGGTGGTAGCAGGGCACCAGGCCGCGGGCGGTCACGGTGCAGCGGGCGTTGAGCACGGCGGCAGCGACCGCCCGGGTCAGGACGTCGGCGGCGGCCGCGTGCAGGTCGACCAGCCAGCGCGCCCGCTCCGGCCGGCCCGGGCCGGCGACCGCCCCGGTGGACAGCGCGAAGACGATGTCGCCGTCGAACAGCGAGTGCGCCGGGCGGATCGCCCGGGCCAGCCCGTCGTGCGCGGCTCCGGCCAGCTTCCACGCCTCCGCCCGGTCGATCGCGGCGTCGGTGGCGACCACGGCGAGCGTCGTGTTCAGCCCCGCCGCGACCTCCGGCTCAGCCGGCCCAGCTGCAGCCTCGGCCGGCTCGGCCGGCTCGGTCGCGGGCCCGGCCGGCGGGCCGGGGCAGTTCACCGGCGTCTGGTCCAGCTCGCCGGGGGCGAACCAGGTGGCCGCGTACAGGTTGCCGGTGTGCGGGTCGACGGCCGAACCGAACGAGTTGACCACCGCCAGGGCGGCGACGGTCGAGTCGCCGACCGGGCTGCTCCAGGTGCCCACGCCGCCCTTGATCGCGCCGGCGAACGCCCCGGTACCGGCGCCGACCACACCCTGCTCAACGGCCGCCCCGCTACCGGCCCCGCCCCCGCTACCGGCGGCCTCGGCGGCGGCGTAGCCCATCGCGGCGTCCGGGCGGGCGGTGAAGTCGCCGCCGCGGCCGAGGTCGAACAGCGCGCTGGCCGGCACGATCGGGACCCGCTCGCCCGGCCCGGTGCCGACCGGGAAGCCGCGCCCCTGCTCGGCCAGCCAGCGCATCACCCCGTCCGCGGCGGCCAGGCCGAAGGCGCTGCCGCCGGCGAGCACCACCGCGTCGATCCGGGGCACCAGGTTGCGCGGGTCCAGCGCGTCGGTCTCCCGGGTGGCCGGCCCGCCGCCGCGCACGTCCACCGCCGCCACGCAGCCGCCCGGTGGGCAGAGCACGACGGTCACCCCGCTGAGCCAGCCGTCGCCCACCCGCTGCCGGTGGCCGACCCGGAGCCCGGCCACCTCGGTCAGGCCGCGGCTCACCGGCGGTCACCCCGCCCGGCCCGCAAGCACGTCACTGGTACCCCTTCGACATCAGCCCTTGGAACCGGCCAGCCCGGGCGCACCGGCCGACGCCTGGTACGGCGCCAGCAGGTCGTCCACCCGGCCGGTGCTGATCTCGGTGGCCAGCAGCCGGCCGAGCAGCGGGGCGAGGATCACCCCGCTGTGGCTGACCGCCTGGTAATAGCCTGGCAGGCCGGCCACGCCGCCGACGTTCGGGTACCCACCGGCCGGCAGCACCCGCCAGCCGATCCGCCGGCCCCGGACGGTGGCCCGGGCCAGCGCCGGGATGACCGCGCTGGCCCGGCGCAGCAGGTCGGCGGCCAGCTCGGCCAGGGCGACCGCGGGCACCGGGTTCGGTTCCGCGGCCAGCCGCTGGTCGACCTGCTCGGAGCGGGCCACCGCCCGCCCGGGGCCGTCCGGCCGGATGCTCACCTGGGTGCCGCCGTGCACGATGTGCCGTACCGGGTCGCCCGGCGCGGCGAGGTCGAGCAGCAGGCCGCGGCTGGAGGTCACCGGCGCCTCCGCCCCGGCCAGCGCGGCCACCTCGCCGGCAGCGGCACCGGCCGCGTTGACCACGACGTCCGCACCGACCCGCGCACCGCCGGCCAGCCCGACCTGCCAGCCCGGGCCGTCCGGCCGCAGCCCGATCACCCGGGAGCCGGTGCGGACCCCGGCGCCGGACCGGGTCGCCTCGGCCAGCAGCCGCCGGGTCAGCGCCGGCGCGTCCACCCACCCCTCGTCGGTGGCGTGCAGCAGCTGCCCGGCCGCCGCCGGCCCGCCGACCGGCGCGGCCAGCTCAGCGTCGACATCCGCCACGTCCCGCCAGCGCAGCGGGTAGCCCCACTCGTGCAGCTGCTCGGCGCGGCGGGCCAGCCGCTCCCGACCGTCCTCGTCGGCCCACAGGAACGAGCCGCACAGGTGCAGCCAGGGCGCGCTGCCGAGCCGCTCGGCCAGCCGGGTGTGCTCGCCGATGCCCTCGTGGTTGAGCCGGAAGTAGTGGTACGGGTCCTTGTCGAAGGCGCTCAGCCGGGCGAAGCTGTGCCCGGTCGCGCCGGAGGCCGGCTCGCCCGCGTCCAGCACCAGCACCTCGGCGCCGGCCTCGGCCAGGTGGTACGCGACCGCCGCGCCGACCACACCGGCGCCGATGACCACCGCTGAGGTCACCGGGCCCGGCCACCCTCCAGCACCGGCTCGGCCACCCGGTCCGGGCCCACCCGGTCGCCGACCGGCTCGGCCAGGTCCTCGGTCCACGGGATCACGTCCTGCGGGACCGGTAGCCGCGGCCGGTTGCCGCCGGTGAGGTTGACCAGGATCGGCGCGTCCGGCTCGATCTCGCCGCGCTGCCGCGACGCGATCAGCCCGGCCACCGCGGTGGCGCTGGAGTAGCAGATCTGCAGCCCCTCCAGCTCCTCGACCAGCCGGTGCGCGGCCCGGATCTCCTCCGTCGTCACGGCCAGCACCTGCCCGCCGGTGGACCGGCAGATCGTGTTGATGTACGGGTACGCCTGGGTCGGGTCGCCGCGCAGGATGGCCTCGGCGATCCCGGTCGGGTTCGGTACCACGTACTGCCGGTCCAAAGTGGACATACCGGCGGCGTAGGCGCGGGCCATCGGGCTGCAGGAGTCCTGCTGGACGCCGACGAACGCGGGCAGCTCGCCGAGCCGGCCCAGCGCCCGGTACTCGACCGCGCCCTTGTACGCACCGAGCAGGCCCATCCCGCTGCTGATCGCCTGGAACACGTACCGCGGCGGCACCGGCAGCTGGTCGAACGCCTCCAGGTACGCCAGTTTCAGGCCCTCCCGCCGGGCCGGGTTGAAGAAGCCGCCCTCGAACAGCATGCCGCGCGCGGCCGAGAACCGCTTCGCGTACTCGCCGGCGGCGACGAAGTCCGAGTCGATCAGGTACGTGTGCACGCCGGGGTGGTCGGCGTAGGTGAGCCGGGTCAGGAAGGTCGCCCCGACGAACACGTGCAGGTCGAACCCGCCGAGCAGCTCCGCGGCCCGGACGTAGGCGGTCGAGCTGTTCCCGGTCGAGGCCAGCGCCAGGCTGCGGACGCCGAGCTCGGCGAACCGGGCCAGCGCCACCGAGGCCATCCGGTCCTTTGTGGACCGGGTCGGGTTGGCCGTCTCGTCCTTCACGAACAGCGCGGACAGGCCGAGCTTGCGGCCCAGGTTCTCGGCGTGCACGCAGCCGGTGTTGCCCTCCCCGGTCCAGCGCAGCGCGGACCGGTCGCGCACCGGCAGCAGCCCGGCGTACCGCCGCAGCGGATCCGGGCTGTCCACAATGGACACACCAGCCAGGTCGTAGATGGCGTCCATCGCCCCGCCGCAGTGCCGGCAGCGCCACCGGGTCAGCACACTGTCCGGGGCGCCACAGAGCAGGCAGCACCACTCGTAGCCGCCGCCGTCCCCGGCCCGGCCGGCCATCAGCTGCTGGTATTTCAGCTCGAGCATGCGGTCTCCTGGGGATCAGGGTGAGATCGGGTGCGCCCGCCTGGCCAGCTCGGCGCGCACCGCGGTCTTGTCCGGCTTGCCGGCCAGGGTGAGCGGGATGTCGGCCAGGAACGTGACGGTGCGCGGCTCGCCGAGCGGGCCGACCTTGTCCCGCACGGCGGCCCGCAACTCCGCGGCGGTGACGGTGGCGCCGGCCCGCAGCACCACGGCGGCGTGCACGGCCTCGCCGGTGCGGGCGTCCGGCAGGCCCACGGCGGCCGCGCGGTGCACCGCCGGGTGGCTGGTCAGCGCGTCCTCGACGGTGATCGTGTAGCAGTGGCTGCCGTCCACGATCACCATGTCGCGCAGCCGGTCCAGCAGGTAGAGGTAACCGTCGGCGTCCAGGTAGCCGACGTCCTGGGTGTGCGACCAGCCGTCCCGCACGGTCCGCGCGGTCAGCTCCGGCTGCCGCCAGTAGCCGGCCATCAGCAGCGGCGACCGGACGCACACCTCGCCGATCCCGCCCGGCCCGAGCACCCGACCGGCCTCGTCCCGGATCTCGATCTCGACGTCCGGGCGCGCGCGGCCGGCCGAGCGGAGCAGCTCCGGCCGGCCGGCGCCATGGTCGGCCGGCTCCAGCGCGGAGATCATCTTGGTCTCGGTCTGGCCGTAGCTCTGCAGCAGGATCGGGCCGAGCCGGGCCACCGCCTCGGCCACCCGGGCCGGTGCCGCCGGCGCGCTGTGCAGGATCAGCAGCCGCAGCCGGGACAGGTCCACTGTGGACAGCTCGGGGTGGTCGAGCAGCCGGTACAGCTGGGTCGGCGTCATCATCGTCGCGGTCACCGACTCGCGCTGCATCGTCCGCAGCAGCTCGCCGGGCTCGAACTCGTCCACCAGCAGGCTGGTGCCGCCGTTCAGCAGCATCGGCAGGACGCTCGGCGCGGACATCCGCAGGTACCGGCCGGGGTAGAGCATCCGGCAGTCCGGCGCGGTGAACACGGCGGTCTCGGCAGTGTCCCGGGTCGCCTCGGCGGCCCAGAACGCGGCCAGCGCACCGACCCGCTCGAACGTGAAGCAGGCCGCCTTCGGCGCCCCGGTGCTGCCACTGGTGTAGACCAGTTCGGCCGGGTCGCCGGCGGCGCCGCGGGGCGGCAGCGGCTCGGCCGACTGGGCCGCGGCGAGCGCCGCGAGATCCTCCGCCAGCGGGCTCGGGCCGAGCGCCAGCACCCGGCGGACCGCCCCCGCCGGCAGCTCGGCGAGCAGCTCAGCGGCCGCCCGCGCGCTGGTCGACGGGTCGAACACCAGCATCGTGGCGCCGGTGTCGGCCAGCACCCGGCGCCGCTCGGCGAGGGTCCCGGCCGGGGCGATCGCGCTGTAGTACCCGCCCAGCAGTTGCACCGCCAGCGGGGTGAGCAGCGTGCCCGGCGTGTTCGCGGCCAGCAGCGCCACCCCGGTACCCGGCCCCACCCCGTACCCGGCCAGCGCCCGGGCCAGCCGGAACACCTCCGCCCGCGCCTCCCGGTAGGTCGTCACCCGGTCGCCCCGGACGAACGCGACCCGGTCGCCGTGCCGCTCGAACGCCGCCAGCAGCAGCTCCAGATGCCCGGCCGCGACCCGCGGCCCCAGGGTGGCCACCCGGCCCTGCGCCATCGTCCCCATCCCCGGCTCCTCGTGCGTCAGGGTGCCCACGAGCCGCCCCGCTGGCGGACATCTGGCCCAGCTCTACCCACACTCACCCCCGGCCGGACACCCGAACAACCCTCACGCCCACCCGGTAATAGCTCGGCCGAAAGAGGGCATAACCGACCCGCGCCGGCGGAGCGGGATCCGGCGCCGGCGGCCCGGCCCGCGGCGCTCCCGCCGGAGATGGCCGAGCTGGGTTCGCCGACCG
>Ga0307499_10000259_pt1 | contig 19549 bp, 16 predicted proteins | sample 13_S_MG_FD_201363 | JGI IMG/M metagenome (GOLD analysis project Ga0307499, IMG submission 201363) | Soil microbial communities from Populus trichocarpa stands in riparian zone in the Pacific Northwest, United States - 13_S | ecosystem: Environmental > Terrestrial > Soil > Riparian zone > Trees... | reverse complement strand
TGCCGCCGGCGCCGGCGCGGTTTTCGATCAGCACGCGCTTGCCCAATTGTGTGTCGAGCTGGGCCGCCAGCGGACGGGCAAACGCATCGGTGCCGCCGCCGGCCGCGAACGGCACGATGAAGGTGATCGGCTTGTCCGGCCATGTCTGGGCTTGAGCTGTGTCTTGGGCCTGGCCGGCCACGACGGAAACGACCGCGATAAGCGCAAACAGGGCGCACCGGACAACTGTTGATTTCACGGCATTTTCCTCCGGCTATTGCACGCGTCCGCCGTCAGCGGCGCAATTGCTTTTTTTGCTTCCCCGGTTCGATGTTCACTCGGGAAGGGCAGGGCACCCGGCCGTACCGTATGCAAGATGCCAGATATGATCCATTAAAATGCGCGGCCGGACATGGGCCGGCACCGAGACGTTTGGTCGCGCCGTGGTTCCAATTATCGCTGCGACCGAGTGCAACGGCACCAGGCAGCGACGAGCTTATTGCGCGCGTGCCGAAACCGATACTCCGGGACGGAGCAGCAGCACGATCAGCAGGATGGGAAATAGCGGGGCGATCCTGGCCACGGGAAACAGCAGAGGCGGGCTCAGCATCGGCAGCAGCCAGATCATGAATGCCAGCGTCCAGCACCACAGCGGCAGCGGCGCGCTGCGCGCCATCAGCCAGAACGCCGCTGCGATCACCAGCAGCGTCACATCATAGGGTCCGGAATGCGGCGCGGCGAGGACCGTGGCGGCCAGAAAGATCGCCGTCTTTTCCCGCGTCCCCAACCGCGATCGGAAACCGATGACGACGGCTACCGCGGCGCCGAGCGTGCCGAGCAGTTGAATCCATGACGCCAGCCGTTGCGGCGCGCCGAGCAGAATCGCGCAGGTGTAAACACTGTGGCCCCACATGCGGCCGAACTCTATCCACTTCTCGCTCGGGCTGACGAGGTTCTCGATGATGAGCGGAAACCAGCGCAGCCAGAGGTCCCATCCGAAAATCAATCCACTCGCGAGCATCATGGCGAGCGCGGAAAAGCCCGACGCCAGCAGCGCGCGCCACTGCCCGGCCGCGATCAGGGCGATCGGGACCAGGACGCAGAACTGGGGTTTGAATGTCAGCAGTCCCAGCACCAGGCCACCGAGATAAGGGCGCCGTTCGAGCAGGCCAAACCCGCCGACGATCAGGGCTGCGACGAGAAATACCGCCTGACCGTCGATCACATTGATGGCCGACGCCGGGCAGGCCAGCGCGGCCACGAGCAGAGCACCCGATGGCAGCGTGGTTTCCGCACCTGACCGCAGTGCAGCCGCCAGCAGGGCGCCGGTCACAATCTGAAACGCCACATAGGAGCCGAAGAAGCCCAATGGCGCAAACGGCAGCAGCATCAGCAGAAAGCTCGGCGGATAGGCCCACGGCCGAAATTCCAGCGGCGAGGAGAGCCAGCCTGCAAAATTCGTGTTGAGGAAGTCGGTGAAGCGATCGCCGTCGAAGATCAGCGCCGCGTTGCCATCGAGCACCGAGCGGATCGCGCCGTAGAACACCATCCAGTCGGTGCCGAGCGTATTGTAGTCGAGCCCGATCTTGCCCGGATATGGAATGGTCGTGACCAGAACCAGCCAGACATAAAATGTCATCACGAGGCCCGGGATCAGCACCACCGCGGGCGGACGCAGTACGTCCCTCTGCCGGAAATCGTCTCCGCCGTGTGCCAAGTCCATGCGTTGTCCTGCCAGGCGATGAGCTGTTTTGCTGCGGGCGGATGCGAATCGGTGCCGATCTTACGATGATCGAGACGATGTGCCGAATGATCCGGCAAAGACCTTAACGAAGCGCTTCGGCGTTGGGCCGCCTGCGGCCATGAAAGCGCTGCCCCGGCCAATTTTCCATGCCACGCAACAGGAAAAATTCGGCCTTCGCGCGTGGCCCAAATGGACTCCGGTTGCAAAGCCAAATATGCTCGCCCCTGGGTCTGTGGGGAAAACGCATATGAAATGCCGTGCTGCTGCGGTCGCAGTTTTGTTGTGTACGATTTTTGCCAGTTCGAATGCGGATGCGCGCGGGCCTTACGGGACGATCAGCGTCGGTAACTGGCAGGGTGGGGCCTACACCAACGACCAGACCGGGTCTTTCACGCACTGCGCAGCCGGCGCCCGATACGCCAGCGGCGTCTTTTTTCTCGTGATGATCGATAACAATGGCGGCTGGAGCCTCGGCTTCATGCACGAACAATGGCGGCTGACGACCGGGGCGGCGTTTCCGTTGACCCTGACATTCGATGGCCAGCAGCCGTTCAACGTTCACGGCGTTCCGATCGCCGACAAGCTGGTTCGCGTTCCGATGCCGAGCAATTCCTCGCTCATCGCCCAATTCCGAAAGGCGAAAGCGATGACGGCCTTTACCCAAGGCCAGCTCTTCCAGTTCAACCTCGACCAGACCGGGCAGCTATTGCCGGTATTGGCGCATTGCGTGGCCAAGGTCAGGCAATCGGGCGTGGCCAGCGCCGGCGATTTCTCGGTCCTGCCCACCGCCAAGGCGGTCGCTGCGGCAGCACCGGATTCAGCGCCGGCCAAGCCCGACAGACTGTTCGATCAGAAGGGCACCGGCTTCTTGGTGAGCACGAACGGACACCTCGTGACCAATGCGCATGTGGTGCAGGGTTGCGTCGGCGACATCCAGGGCAATCCGTCCGGCGAGGCGCCTGCCAAGCTGCGCCTGGTGTCGAGCGACGAGACCAACGATCTCGCCCTTTTGCAGGCCACCGGTTCGTTCAAGGACATCGCCAAAATCCGGGACAAGGCGATCCAGTCCGGCGACAGCGTGGTGGCGATCGGCTACCCCTTCCATGGGCTGCTGACATCCGACTTCACGGTGACGACCGGGATCGTGAGTTCGCTCAGCGGCATCCTGAACGACACGCGCTTTCTGCAGATCAGCGCGGCCATTCAGCCCGGCAACAGCGGCGGGCCGCTATTGGCCTCGAGCGGCGACGTGGTCGGCGTGGTCGCGGCCAAACTGAATGCCATCAAGTTCGTGAGGGCCACGGGCAACATTCCCGAGAACATCAATTTCGCCATCAAGACCGGGGCGCTGCGGGATTTTCTCGACAACAGCGTGGTGCCCTATCAGATCTCCGACGCCAAGGACGAGTTGAAGACCGCCGACATCGCGCGCAATGCGCGGGCGTTTACGTTTCTCATTTCGTGCAAGGCAAAGGCGAAAGAAAAAGAGACCGCCAGGAATTAGCGCGCCTGACGGTGCTTGGCCGCGAACGCATCGGCAGCGCGCCAACATAACGAACCGCGAACCCGCCGGGGAGGCCCGGCGGGTTTAAGGCCTGTGAAGGCTTACCGCGGATTGCCACGGCTGTGCGCCGCCTGGGCATTCCAGCTGCTCCAGCTCACGCTGGCGAGGCTTCGCTGGTCCGTCGCAAGCGGCCGTCGGGTCTGCCGCTCATAGGCGGCGATGATGTGCTGCGACTGCCGGATTTTCTGCTCGAGTTCGGCTACCGCCTTCTGCGTCTTGCCGGTCCTGCTCGACTGCGCGGGCTCGCCCACCGTGAACCTCGAGGTTTCGATGCTCTTCAAGGTCTCGCGAAGCTTCTTGAGCTGGGCGCGGTGCCACGCAATGGCGCTGTCACTGTCTACCGGCATGCAAACCCTCCTGATTCGTGGCCGAATCTAGCACGCATCGGGCAAGTCAGGCCAAGGGGTGGGGCGGCCACCGGTTCCGCAAGGTGCGGTCCGGACGTTCCCGATTTCGGCCTTTTTTTGCCATCGAAGCGACTGCGGGCGAGCCTTCAAACAACAAACTTGCATGGTGATCTGTGCTCAGCGCGGTCCCTCTTACCGTCCTGGCGACAGAATGTCGGCCCGGCGCACTGGAGCGTGTGATGAGCGAATTGGAATTCGATCGGGTTGTCGATGCCGTGCGGAAGGAAATCGCGCTGGTGCCGGCGTTGCATTCGTTGACGGGGTTGCGGGCTTCCGACTGGCGGCTGAAGGCCGCCGGCGACAAGTCAGCTTCCCGACGCCACGCTCCGATCGTCAGGATTCGCCGCGTGGGCGAAGGGCAGAAGCGATACAGGTGAAACGATACAGGGTGAGCCGGCGGAACGGTCAGTGCTCGAAATCGTGAAGGCGCCGCTGGTATCCTGCCGAAGCGGAGCGGGCGCGCGCGAGGCGGCGCACGGTGAAGCCCGCGTGAAGCAAATCGCTCGACTTTGACGGATCGCCTCCACGCCTTGGGAGGACTTTCAGCCTAGCGTGAGCTTGTCCACGCAATTGCGAGCCATGCGTGGATCGACCTTGGCCGCCGTCGGTTTTCCGCCGGCGGCCTTTTGTTTTCGCATCCGGCCGTTATTTCACATCGTCGAACGGCGACACCGCTGGGCTACCGACGCGCAAACGCTTGATGCGGCGCACCGCCATCGGCGTGCCGTCGGACTGGTACTGCAATTCGTATTTCTTGCCGTTCTGGTCGACGGCGGTGCAGAAAATGCTGGAGAGTTCCAGCGTCACGAAATTCCCGGCCTGCCTGCAGAGGCCCGTCGCCAATTCGATCGACGGCACCGGCAGGCCATCGACCTTTGGCCGATCCTTGGATTTCAGCAGCATCCTGTCGATCGGTAGCTCATACACGTTGGGGTCCGGCCTTCGTCCGTTGTCACCGGAAAACGTAATGATGTTACTGTCGTCCCTGGGGTCGTTGATCGCGATCGTGAAATTCGCCCTGCCTTCCTCGGTCTGGGAGAACGCCACGGCCCGGCAGGGCAGATCCCGCCCGCCGACCTTGAACGTCCTGCACTTGCCGGACATCATAGCGAAGATGATGGTATCGGGCTCAGGCCGCGGCAGTTCGCCCTGCGCAAGAGCCGGCATTGCAATGAAGGCGATGGCAAGGGCGAAAGCCTGCCGGTGGAATGTCATAGTCATGCCCCGCTTGATAGGACATGGCGCGCTGTGTGACCAGAGTCTCGCAGTCTCGCCACGGTAACATAACGCCGTTTTGCAGCGCCGAACGGCATCAGAAATCGAGTGGCGCATTGTCGACCACTTCCTTCATGACGAAGAAAGTCCGGGTCTGGCGGACGCCCGGCAGCGCGATCAATTGTTCGCCATGGATGCGGTTGAAATCCTCCATGTCGCCGACGCGAATCTTGAGGAAATAGTCGAAATCGCCGGCCACCAGGTGGCAATCCAGCACGAATTTCAGCTGCGCGATCGCCCGCTCGAAGGCGGCAAAGCTTTCCGGCGTGGAGCGGTCGAGCACGACGCCGACCATGACCAGCGCCCCCTTGCCGACCTTGCGCGGCGCCACCATCGCCCTGACCTGGGCGATGAAACCGTCGTCGAACAGGCGCTGGGTGCGCCGGTGACAGGTCGCGGCGCTGACGCCGGCCGTCTCAGCCAGCTCGGCATTGGTCAGCCGGCCGCTATTCTGCAGCAAACGCAATATCTTAAGGTCGATACGGTCGAGTCGGCCGGCCATGAAGGAATCTCTCGGAAAGTCATCAAATATCGAATGAAATACTAAGCCAAGTCGGTATTCCAGCAATATTCATGAGATTTGATGAGCAATTTAGAAAGCACCTTTCCAGTGGCCAATGGTACCGCCGTTCCCGGAGATCAGGACCATCAACGGGGATGACGATGCTGGAGAAATTCGAGCGCTATCCGCTCACATTCGGACCCACCCATATCGAGAAGCTGGAGCGGCTGTCGCAGCACCTTGGCGGCCAGGTCGAGCTCTACGCCAAGCGCGAGGATTGCAATTCGGGGCTCGCTTTCGGCGGCAACAAGCTGCGCAAGCTCGAATACATCATCCCCGATGCGATCGCTTCCAATGCCGACACGCTGGTCTCGATTGGCGGCGTGCAGTCCAACCACACCCGCATGGTCGCAGCCGTGGCGGCCAAAATCGGCATGAAGTGCCGCCTGGTGCAGGAAAGCTGGGTGCCGCACGAGGACGCCGTCTACGACCGCGTCGGCAATATCCTGCTCAGCCGCGTCATGGGCGCGGACGTGCGCCTGGTCGATGAAGGGTTCGACATCGGTATTCGCCAAAGCTGGGAAGAGGCGATCGCGGACGTGAAGGCCAAGGGCGGCAAGCCCTATGCGATCCCGGCCGGCGCCTCCGTGCATAAATATGGCGGGCTCGGCTATGTCGGTTTCGCCGAGGAGGTGAGGGCTCAGGAGAAGGAGCTTGGCTTTGCGTTCGACTATATCGTGGTTTGCACGGTTACCGGTTCGACCCACGCCGGCATGCTGGTGGGATTTGCCAAGGATGGTCGCGCGCGCAAGGTGATCGGCATCGACGCCTCCTTCACCCCCGCGCAGACCAAGGCCCAGGTGCTCGACATCGCCCGCAACACCGCCGCGCTCGTCGAACTTGGCCGCGAGATCGTCGAGGACGATTGTGTGCTGATCGAGGACTATGCCTATCCGGCTTACGGCGTTCCGTCAGACGAGACCAAGGAGGCGATCCGGCTGTCCGCGCGTCTCGAAGGCATGATCACCGATCCCGTTTACGAAGGAAAATCCATGCAGGGCATGATCGATCTCGTGAACAAGGGCTATTTCCCGAAAGGATCGAAGGTGCTCTACGCCCATCTCGGCGGCGCGCCCGCGATCAACGGATATGCTTACACGTTCCGGAATGGATGAGGCGGCGGCCGAGTCCGAGACTTGCGCTTCTAACCTCGCCCCGCTTGCGGGGAGAGGTCGGATCGCATCGCAGATGCGATCCGGGTGAGGGGGGACAGGTCTATCGATAGAGGTGCACTCGTGGAGAGAGCCCCTCATCCCGACCCTCTCCCCGCAAGAGCGGGGCGAGGGAGCAGAAGCCACAGCCTACGCGTCCGCCGACCGCACCAGCGCGAGCAACTCGTCGCCGTAGTGTTCGAGCTTCTTGTCGCCGATTCCGGGGATGTTGCGGAGTTCGTTCAGCGTAGAAGGCCGTGCGGCGGCGATGCCATCGATGGTGGAATCGTGCAGCACGACATAGGCCGGCACGCCGCGCTGGCGCGCGATATCGGCGCGCCATGCCCGCAACGCGGCCTGCAGGGGCGCATCGGCGGGCTTGCTCTCGGCGCGCGGCGCCAGATCGCCGCGCCTTGATTTGGTACGGCTGGCGCGAACGCGCGTGCCGGGCGCCGCCTCGCGCAGCATGACTTCCGTCTCGCCCTTCAGGACGCCGCGTGCACTTTCCGTCAGTTTCAGCGCGCCAAAGGCTTCGCTGTCCGCCCGCAGGTGGCCCATGGCGACCAACTGGCGGATCACGGCGCGCCATTGCTTTTCGTTGAGATCGTTGCCGATGCCGAAAACTGTAAGCTTTTCATGTCCGAACTGCGTGACCTTCTCGGTCAGGCGGCCGACCAGCACGTCGATCAGATGCATGGCGCCGAAACGTTGGCCGGTGCGGTAGGCGCAGGACAAAAGTTTTTGCGCGGCGACCTTGCCGTCGCGAAGCTGCGGCGGCGACAGGCAGTTGTCGCAATTGCCGCAATTGCTGCCAGTGACTTCCTCGCCGAAATAACCGAGCAGGCGGCCGCGCCGGCAGCCGGCGGTTTCCGCCAGCGCCACCAGCGCATCGAGCTTGCCGATCGACACCCGCTTGAACGCGTCGGAGCCGGTGGATTCGTCAATCATGCGGCGCTGCTGCACGATGTCGGACAGCCCATAGGCCATCCAGGCGCTGGACGGCTTGCCGTCGCGACCGGCGCGGCCGGTCTCCTGGTAATAGGCCTCGATGCTTTTCGGCAGATCGAGATGCGCCACGAACCGCACGTCCGGCTTGTCGATCCCCATGCCGAACGCGATGGTGGCGACGATGACGACGCCGTCCTCGTTGATGAAGCGATCCTGGTTGCGGGCACGAACGCTGGCGTCGAGGCCGGCGTGATAGGGCAGCGCGGGGATACCGGCGCTGGTCAGCGCCTGGGCAGTGTCTTCGACCTTGGCGCGCGACAGGCAGTAGACGATGCCGGCGTCGCCGGCGTGGCGCTCGCTGATGAAGGCCTTGAGCTGGGCCGGGGCGTTCTGTTTCTCGATGATCTCGTAGCGGATGTTGGGACGGTCAAAACTCGCGACAAAGCTTGGCGCGCCTGAAAGCCCGAGCCGGGTCACGATCTCCTTGCGCGTCATCTCGTCGGCGGTCGCGGTCAGCGCAATACGCGGCACGTTGGGAAAGCGTTCGGCAAGGACGGACAGGCCGATATATTCGGGGCGGAAATCGTGCCCCCATTGCGACACGCAATGCGCCTCGTCGATCGCAAACAGCGCGATATTGGCTTGTCCCAGCAAGGACAGGCAGCGCGGCGTCAGAAGCCGCTCGGGCGCGACGTAGAGCAGGTCGAGATCGCCGGCGAGCAGCCGGCGCTCGACCTCCGAGGCTTCGTTAAACGACAGCGTCGAGTTCAGCACCGCCGCGTTGACCCCGGCTTCCAAAAGTCCCGCGACCTGGTCGCGCATCAGCGCGATCAGCGGCGACACCACGATGCCGCAGCCTTCACGCAGGAGTGAGGGCAGTTGATAGCACATTGACTTGCCGCCGCCGGTCGGCATCAGCACCAGGCAATTGCCGCCGTCCGTCACGTGCCGGACGATCTCCTCCTGCGCGCCACGGAAGGCCGGCAGGCCGAATACGGAGTTCAGCACGGACAGCGCATCACGGGTGCGGTCCGGCTTGTGATTGAGGGCTAATTCCATGTCGGCTTCAAACTGAGGGAACAGGCGCAAATCGCCGTATCTTCGCTGGCGAACGATTCACGGAGTAGCGCGATTAGACCATGACGCCACCGCAAACTCAAACCAGGCACGGTGCCGATTCCCGTGAAGGTGGAGCTTTCAATTGCGCTCGCTCCGAAAAGATGGAACCTTGATCATCATTCCAGCATGTCCGTGTGATGGCATCGGGATATTGAAGACACAAGCTCGGCAGCGTTATCGCGTCCACAATCCTGACAGTGGTTGCTTTCCTATTGTGCTGCGCGCTATCCGGTAATTTGAGCTAGCTTGGCCGAAATGCCTTGAACGCCTACTGATAGCTCGCCACGATATCCGACACCGCGCGTTCGAGCTGCTTGGCAGTGGCGCATTGGCGGACCACGGTGCAGAAGGTCGAATAGCGCGGCATTTCGGAATCGCCCCAGCCCCAGGCCATGCGGCCCTCCGGGTTGAGCCATACCAGCCGCTTCGAGCGCTCGGCGATGCGGCGCACAATGTCGGCGCGGGGATCGAGGTTGTTGCTGCGGGCGTCGCCGAGCACGATCACGGTGGTTTGCGGCGTGATCGCGTTCATCCACCCGTGTTCGAAATCGTCGAATGAGTTGCCGTAGTCGGACGAGCCGAAACCGACCTTGGACATGATCTCGGCCATCGCCTCTTCCGGCGATTTGGATTCCAGGATGTCGCTGACCTCGATCAGGTGCCCTGAGAACGCAAACGAGCGGACGTCGTCCACGACCTCGTGCAGGCTGTGGATCAGCAGCAGGAAGAAATCGGACACCCGCGCCACCGAACCGGAGACGTCGCAGAGTGCGACGATCTTGGGCCTGTCGCGGTGTCGCCTTTTCCACGCGGTGAGGAACGGCACGCCGCCCCACGCGGCGTTGCGGCGGATGGTGCGGCGCACGTCGAGATGGCCGCGGCGCTGCCGCTTGCGCGGCTTGGAGTAGCGCTCGCGCAGGCGGCGCGCGATCTGGCGGATCAGCCGCCGCATCTGCTCAACCTGCCGCGGCTCGATCCGCGACAGCGGTGCGTTGGCCAGGATTTCGTTGCGCAGGTTTTCGGCTTCCTCGCGCCCGTACAGCAGCAGCGCCTGCGAGACGGTCTCGCGCACCGTGCCGCGCAATCCGTCCAGCGCGTTGGTCAGCCGTTCCGCCAGCGCCGGATTGGTCGCAGTCAGATTGTCGAGGTCGTCGCGCAGGCGCTCGATGCCCATCCGGTCGAGGATGCGGCCGGAGAAGATGCCGCGCTGGGTGAAATAGCGGATGTCGGACAGCGAGGCCGCGCTCGCCGCGTTGGCAATGGCCGCCGAAATCTGGTTGCGGTCCTGCGCCAGCAACATCTGGGCAAGCTGGCCTAGCCCCTCGGCTTGCTCGTCGCCGCCGCTTGTCTCGCCCGGTGAGTCAGAGGCTGAACTGGATTCTGACGGCTCCTGCTCGTCCGTCTTGCCGTCCTCGGGTGGCGATTGCGGCTCCGGCTGATCGAAGAACAGATCGAAACAATCGCCGAGCGCCTTTTTCTCGTCCTGGGTCTTGGCGAGCGTCAGCAGAAACGTGTCGCGCAGGATGGTGCGGTCGGCAAAGCCGACCTTTGAGACGGCCCGCATCGCGTCGATGCTTTCGGCCGGCGAGAGCCTGACGCCTGCGCCCCGCGCCGCACGAAAGAAGCGATGCAGGTTCTCTCTCATCCCGTGTCTATCCGAAGACGTTCTGACGCGAGGCCTTGGCGATGAAGGTGGAGACCTGAGGCATGGTGGCCTCGATGTCCGCCTCGTATTTCAGGAGAACGTTCAGCGTGTCCTTGACCACCTCGTGACCAAGCTCGGGCGCCTGCAGCAGCACCAGCACGCGCGCCCAGTCGATGGTTTCGCTCACCGACGGCAGCTTCTTCAGGTCGAGCGTGCGGACCTCGTGAATGAAGCTCACCATCTGCTTGCGCAACGTCTGCGAAATACCGGCCACCCGGCTTTCGACGATCCGTTCTTCCAATTTCTGCTCAGGGAAGCCGATATGCAGATGCAGGCAGCGGCGCTTCAGCGCGTCGCCGAGATCGCGTTCGCTGTTCGATGTCAGGATCACGGTCGGCGGCGCGACGGCGACAACGGTTCCGAGTTCCGGAATCGTGACCTGGAAATCGCTGAGGATTTCCAGCAATAGCGATTCGAACTCGGCGTCCGACTTGTCGATTTCGTCGATCAGCAACACGCAACCGGCGGGCTGCTCCAGCGCCTGCAGCAGCGGGCGCGGCTCGACGAATTCCTTGGAGAAGAACACGTCGCCGAAATCGTGCAGCTGGTTGAGCGCCGCCTCCAGCGTCGGCGCGCCGCCGAGCACTTCGCCGAGCTTGTCCTTCAGGATCTGCGTATACAGAAGCTGTTTGGCGTATTTCCACTCGTAGAGCGCCTTGGCCTCGTCCAGTCCCTCATAGCACTGCAGACGGATCATCTTCAGGCCGCGCCAGGCGGCGATCGCTTTCGCCAGCTCGGTCTTGCCGACGCCGGCGGGGCCTTCGACCAGGATGGGTTTTTCGATCTGCTGCGCCAGATAGACCGCGGTCGCGATCTGGCGGCTTGCAATATAGCCTTGCGCCGCAAGACCGCTTTCCACTGCCTCGATCGAGGCCAACGGCCGGTTTTCAGCCACGGGGTTTCAACTCCGAATTCGGTAGATTTCGCAATGTTCTGCCTGCGTTCCCGGCAAAGAACAAGCGCCGTTTGGGCATAGAGCGCGCGCAAATTCGGCTTTTTCCGCCTAGCGCAATGTCAGCCCGGTTGCCGCTTCAAGCTCGGCAATTGCTTGCGCGGCGTTAAGCACCTTGATCGTGGTCATGCCCATCTCGCGCGCCGGCTTCAGGTTGACGCCGAGGTCGTCGAGATAAACGCAGTTTTTGGGATCGACCTGCAGCGTCTCGACCATCAACCGGTAGATGCGCGGGTCGGGCTTTCGCAGGCCGATTTTCGCGGATTCGATGACGTGGTCGAACAGCACCATCACCTCGGCGACATAGAGCGAACGGCCGCTGTGGCTGCCGATGGCGTTGGCCGGAAGGTTGTTGGTGATGCAGCCGGTCTTGAACTGCGCCTTGACGCGCTTGAGCGCCTCGACCATCTCGGGCCGCAGATCGCCCGACAGCAGTGGCAGCACGTCCTTGCCGCGGACTTCGGCGCCCAGCGCGCGGGATTCGGTCGCGAACAACTCGTCAAAGGCGTGGATGTCGACTTCGGCGCGCTCGAACTTCGCCCAGGCATTTTCCAGATGGTTGGCGGCGTTGGTGCGCCGGATGATGTCGGCGGGCAGCCCGCGCTCGGTCTCATACCGCGTAAACGCCTCGAACGGCGAGGTGGTCAGCACGCCGCCGAAATCCCAGATCACTGCCTCGATCATTGTTCCCTGCCTGACACCAATGTATTTGCGAGCCGCTAACACGAATTGCGTGCTGGAACCAGTGCGATCGGGCGCTTGGCGACATGCGCCGCACGGGTTATTGCTGCGCCGATGAACCTCCTGTCCCGCCTGATTGCCAGCCTTGTCCTGCTGTTATCCGTTCCCGCGCACGCCATCGTCGGCGGCGGTGCGCCATCGACGGAAGGCGTGGCGCGCTCGGTCATCACCATCGTCGGCTCGCGCGGTAATTTTTGCACCGGCGCATTGATCGCACCAAAACTGGTGCTGACCGCGGCGCATTGCGTGCCGTCAGGCGCGGACTACAAGATCGTCGAATATGGCGCGGATCGGCAGCCGTCGCTGCAGGACGTGAAGAGCGTCGCCGTTCACCCCGGCTTCAACATGCAGGCCATGCAGGCGCATCGTGCGACGGCGGACGTCGCGTTGCTGCAATTGACGGCGCCGCCCAAAGGCAAGACGCCATCGGCTCTCGGCATGCCAAACATCCCCATCATGATCGGCAGCCGCTTCACCATCGCCGGCATCGGCGTGACCGTGCGCGGCGACGGCAAGAGCGGCGGCACCATCCGCATCGCCAGCCTGGTCGCGACCGGCAAGCCGGGGACGCTGCAGATCAGGCTTGTCGATCCCGTCGGGCAGGGCACGCGCGAGGGGCTAGGCGCATGCACCGGAGATTCCGGCGCGCCGGTTTTCGAGGACAAGCAAGGTGGGCCGGTGATCGTCGGGGTGGTGAGCTGGTCGACGGGACCAAACGGCGCGGCGGGTTGCGGCGGCATGACCGGCGTTACGCCATTGACGCTGTATCGGGATTGGGTCGTGCAGACGGCGCAGAAGTGGGGAATGGGGTTGTGATCTCTTTCAACCTCGCCCCGCTTGCGGGGAGAGGTCGGATTGCGAAGCAATCCGGGTGAGGGGGTACAGGTCCAACAACCTATGTCACTCGCGGAGAGAGCCCCTCACCCCGACCCTCTCCCCGCAAGAGCGGGGCGAGGGAGCTGCCCCGCCTAATGCTTTGCCGCCTTGTTTGCGGCGGCATTGTTCAGCACGATCAGGCCGTCGACGGCGACGCCGACCTTGCTGTTGATTAAAAACGGATTGACGTCGATCGATGCGATGCGGCTACCGGCATCGGCCATCAGATTGGAGAGGCCGACCAGCGCCTTCACGGCGGAAGCCTCGTGCAGCGCGGGCTTGCCGCGATAGCCCTTCATCTTCACGCCGGCCTTGGTTTTTGCGATCAACTGCTTCGCCTCGGCCTCGTCCAGCGGCGCGCCAGCCAGGGCTACGTCCTTCATCAGTTCGATATCGACGCCGCCGGTGCCGAACAGCACCACCGGTCCCATCTCGGCGTCGAGCGAGGCACCGACCACGAGTTCGAGGTCGGCCTTGACCTGCTGCGCGATCAGAATGCCTTCCAGCTTCGGCTTGCTCTTGATCTTCTTGACCCGCGCGGTGATGTCATTGAACGCCTTCTTCACCTCGGCCGCGCTGTTGAGGTTCAGCACCACACCGCCGATGTCGGACTTGTGCAGGATGTCGGCGCTGACCACTTTGGCCACGACGGGAAAGCCGATCTTCTTGGCGATCTTCACCGCTTCCGCGGCGGTCTGCGCGATCTCTTCCTTTGAAACAGGAATGCCGTAGGCCTTGAGCAGTTTCTTCGAGGCGACCTCGTCCAGCGCCGCGGCGCCATTGGCGGCCTTGAGCGCCTTCTCCAGCACCGCGCGTGCCGAAGCTTTCGAACTCGACTTGATGTCGGGCACTTCCTTGCGGAGCGAAGAATATTCAATCAGCGACTTGATCGCGCCGACCGCGCGGTCGAGTCCCTGCATGACCGCGATATTCGGCAGCGATTTGCGCAAGGCCTTGGTGAATTCGGTGAATCCGATCGACATCGCGCTGATGTAGACCACGGGCTTGCTGGCGGCGCCCGCCATCTCGTTGACGATGCGCAGATTGCGCTCGCGCAATTCATGGGGCGCCTTCGGCAGTTCGGCATCGATGATGACGATATCGGTGTCGGGATCGTCGATCATGATCTTGATCGAATTCATGTAGACCGAGGGGTCCACCACCGCGGCAAAACCGGCATCGAGCGGATTGCCGACGATGCTGCCGGGGCCGAGCATTTTTGCCAGTTGCTCGGTCGCATTCGGGCTGAGCGGCGCAAAATTCAGGCCGGCCGAATAGAACGCGTCGATCAGCAGGCCACGCTTGCCGCCGGACAGCGACACCGCGGCGAGGCGGTTGCTCTTCGGCGGCTCGGCATGCACGAAACATTCGGTGGTTTCGATCAATTCGTCGAGCCCGCGGACGCGGATCACGCCTTCGCGCGTCGAGATTGCGTCGAATGTTTCGATCGAGCCGGCGAGCGCGCCGGTGTGCGCCATCGCGGCGGCGCGGCCGCCTTCGGAGGCGCCGAGTTTCAGCGCGATGACGGGCTTGCCGGCCGCACGCGCGGCCTTGCAGGCCTCGCGAAAAACCTTCGTGTTCCTGACGCCTTCGAGATAGACCACGATGACGCGGATCGAGGGGTCGGCGGCGAAATAGGCCATCAGGTCCGGCGTCTCGAGGCCGGTCTCGTTGCCGGTCGTGACCATGTAGCCGACGCCGACGCCGCGATCCTCCAGCGTCTGGCGGATCGCCATCACGATCGCGCCGGATTGTCCGGCAATCGCCACCGGGCCTGCCTCCATGGTGACGATGCGGTCGTCGATATTGGTGAACAGCTTTTCGCCCGCGCTCAAGTTTCCGAGGCAGTTCGGGCCGGTGACGGCAAGGCCGGTCTCTTTCACGGCTTGCTTCAGTTCTTCGGCCAGCCGCTGGCTGTCCTCGTCCTGCAATTCGCTGAAGCCCGAGGTGACGATGGTGGCGGAGCGCGCGCCGGCGGCTGCGGCGTCACGGATCACCTGCACCGCGAAACGCGCCGGCACCAGCACCAGCACATGATCGGGCTTTTCGGGGAGGCTGGCGAAATCCTTGTAGCAGGGCACGCCCCAGATCGTTTCACGCTTGGCGTTGACCGGGAACAGGCCGCCTTCGTATTTGTACTTGATCAGATTGTTCCAGATGCGCTCGGCATAGTTGCCGGGCTTGTCGGTGGCGCCGACCAGAACGATGTTACGCGGGTGCAGCATCGCATGGATGCTTTTGACGATGTCGCTGGCGTCAGGCAAAGGCGACCATTTTTCGGCGTGGTGCGATGCGGTGCTTGCCTGAGCGTCCATGGGAATCCCTTAAACTGTGTTGTTCCTTTGGCCGATGCGATCGAGGACGAACGCCCGCGCCATGTCTTTCTTGTGATTGAGGCCTTTCTATTGGCACTTGGCTGACGTGGCAACACGCGTTGGGTGCGCAGCGCCATTCGCGCCGCGCACGATATCCCGGCCCGCGGAGAATTCAGCGTGGACCCGGCGCGCCCCCGAGCATCGTGGCGTGCACAAGATAGCGCTCGGGCCCCTGCGTCAGCGCGTCGAACGGCCAGCAGGTCGACAGCACCATTTCATGCCCGTCAGCGAGCGGATCGATGCCGGAGGCATCGAAGCGCACGACCGAGGTGGCGTCCACCAGATAATGGAACGTCCGGCCGTCGTGTCTCGTGACATCGATCTCGTCGCCGACCACGACCTTCTTCAGGAAGGCGAAATGCGTATCGCGGTGCGCGGAATAGACGGCGACGCCGCGTTCGCCGGCTTCCGGCGTGCGTTCGACATGCCCCGGACCGAAGGCGAGCGTCTGGCCGCTGCTGCCTGCGAGCACGATGGCGCTGGCATGGAGCCGCTTCACTTCGATGCGGGCGACCGGCCAGGTATCCGCCCATGACCACGGCTTTGTCTCGTGACCGGTGGCGATGGTTTTTTCAAAGGCCCGTTCCAGCAGGACCTGGGCAACCAGCGCCTTGGCGTGGATGTAGGCGCCCTGGCCGAACAGGGTGAGGCCGATGACGGCGAGAAGGAGCGGGAGGATGAAGCGTGTAATCTTGGTCATTTGTGCTCCGTCATTCCGGGATGGTGCGTCAGCACCAGACCCGGAATCTCGAGATTCCGGGTTCACGCTTCGCGTGCCCCGGAATGACAATGCGTGTTTGGAAAAAAGGGGGGCGCGCGCGGCTCTGGGGGGACGGGTGAAGCCGCGCGCGCTCTGAAAGAGGAAGTGGGGAGCCTCCTCTTTTCAGCCGACGTCAACGCAGTGACATCTGACGTCGAGTAAACACGAACAGGATCAGGCTGAACGTGAGCAGGATCACGCCTGCAATCATCTTCAGTTCGGCATCCGTTGCCGTCTTCGGCAGCGTGACCGTATTGGGCGCCTGGGTGACGATGGGCTGCACCCGTTTCAGCGCCGCGATCTGAACCTGCGCCTGCTCGTTATCCGCGCGCCGTTCCGCCGGAGCCACGGGGGCACGCTGACGCTCGCCGAACACCTTTTCAAAATCCCAGCCCGCCGGCAGGTTGATCGGCAGCTCCGCGACCTTGAGCGACGCGCCTTCCGGACGGCTCGGCGTCTTGTCGACCGCGACCAGGCTGGTCAGCCGCGTGACGAGCTGATGCTCGAGCGCCAGCGCCAGAATGGTCTTGTCGGCATCTTCCGGGCTCGCCTGCCGCGTGGTGCGCGCGACTTCGGCATCCGCGATCTTGCGCCGCGCCCAGAGTTTGGACAGGCCCTTGCCTTCGGCGGCGTTGGCCAGCGGCAGCGTGACGATCCAGGGACGGTCGCCGATGCGGCCCTTGATCTCGACCGAGCCTGACAGCTTGTCGAGCTTTGCCGCCAGAACCAGCGGCTCGTCGCGATAGACATCGGGGATCGCGACCGGCGTGATGTCCGCCGCGGCGTCGGAGAATCTTGCGGTGAGATTGGTCACCGCGGGATTCTCCAGCTTGGCGAACAGGCCGCGCATGCGCTCCTCGACCTGTTCGACCGAGCCGATATGGGTGAAGGTGCCACGGCCGAGTTCGGCAGCGCGCGTCATCAGATAGGTGTTCGGGGCCGAGCCGATGCCGACCATGAAGATGCGCGAGCGGCCGCGCAGCGCATTGATGGTTTCGAACAATTGCTGCTCGTTGCCGATCGCGCCGTCGGTCAGGAACACGACCTGCCGGACGTAGCCCGCATCGCTTGCGTTGTCGGACAGCGCCGCGCGCATCGCCGGCACCATTTCGGTGCCGCCATTGGCCTGCAGCGCGTCCACAAAGGAAGTCGCCCGGCCGACATGCTCTCTGTCGGCCGGTACGGCCGCGGGGAACAGCACATCCATGGTGTGATCGAAGCGGATCACATTGAAGCGGTCGTTCGGTTGCAGGCGTCCGAGCGCGTAAGTGAGGCTCGCCTTGGCTTGGATGATCGAGACGCCGCCCATCGAGCCGGAATTGTCGATCACGAAGATGACTTCGCGCGGCAACGGCTTCTGCTGGGCCTGCTCGACCGAAGGCGGGGTGACGAAGGCGAGCAGGTAATCGCTGTCGCCGACGTGTTCGCGAAACAGCCCGACCGACGGCGCTTTCTCCGCGGCCGGTTTCCAGGTCAGCTCGAAATCGCGGTCAGCCGGCACCGGGCCTTCGGCCAGGCGAATGATGCTGGTGCCGTCGTCGACCTTTTCCGTCTTGATCGCGTGGTGATGACTCTTGACCTCGCCGAGCGGGAAGCCCGCCTGCAGCCGCACGGTGATGCGGGTCGGATTGACCGGCGCGTTGGTCGCGGGGTCGAGCACTTCGGGCGAGATACGGTCGCGGTCCGGCACGGGATCGGATTTGGCCGAACCCCAACCGCCGCCATCGGGCCGGAAGTCGACGCTCTGCACGACGGGCGCGGGATTGTAGCGCGGTGCGACCACCATCGGCACCCGCAGCGAAAACTCGCTGCCGGATTGCTGGACGGGTTCCTGATATTCGATCTGCACCAGCACGGTTTCGCCGGGGCCGATATTGGCGACCGAGTTGGTAAAAATGTTCGGCCGTTCCTGTTCGGTCAGCGCCGCCTTCTGTCCATTCTGCTTCGCCTGTTCATAGATGATCTTGGCCTGCTGCCGCTCCTTGATGTCGCCGACCACGACGCGGTCGCCGATCACCATCTTCAGCGTATCGACCGCGCCGCCCGACGGCAGCGGGTAGACGTAGACGGCTTCGACCCAGTCCTTGGTCGGGTTGCGGAAGATCTGGGTGACGCGGGCGCGGACCGTTGGACCCGAGACGGTGAGATCGACATCGATGCCGAGCCGCGACGCATCGGCGTAACCGTCGTCTGTCTTCAGCAGCAGCGATCCGGACCGCGCGTCGCCGGGCTTGACGAAGGCGGCTTGAACACGCTCCGCCGACCATACCGGCTCGAAGCTCAAGAATAATGCCGCAAACCCGACCAGGATTACGGCAACGCCCTGCATCACGAAGAACAGCATCAGCCTGATCAGGCTGGGCCGTTCACCGGGTTTGTCGGCCTCAATTTTGTCTGACGTCGTCATGTCGCTCACTCCAAAACGGCGATTTCGCCGTGGGGTGAGGGTGCGGAAAGCCCTGATTTGGCGCGAGCGGAATGATCGGCCTTGTTCGGTCGCCCGCCACCGTGCTCCGCCACGGGCAAGACGGTTTTGTGCGGGTTTGTGATGGATTGTGCGTCTGCTAGACTGGCGCGAATAGAGCAGGGGTGACGATGCCAGCGCCGGACAAGCAGCTTTCCGCCGAACAAAGCCGGCAGATCGCCGACACCATTCGGGAGGAAATCGCCCGCCGCCGCATCTCCCGGCAATCGTTGGCGGAGCTTGCAAAGCTCAGTCTCTCGACGCTGGAGAAGGTGCTCGGCGGCCGCCGCCCGTTCACGCTGGCTACCACCGTCCGCCTCGAGCAGGCGCTCGGTGTTTCTCTGCGCAAGACGCCGGACGCACCGGCGCCCGCCGCGCCCAATGGCAACGGCGACGTCGCGCCTGACGGGTTGGGGGCCTATTCGCGCCGCGCGGTGGCCTGGATCGAGGGGACCTATGTCACGGTGCGTCCGTCGTTCGGCGACAAGGAGGCAGTCTTCGCCTACCGCACCGAGATCGCATGGGACGATGCGGCGTCTTCCCTCCTGTTTCACGAGAGCGAGCGGCAGGACGCGGCCTTCACCCAGTTCGGCGAAGTCGCGGTGCCGAACCAGTCCGGCCACATCTATCTCGTCACCAACCGGCACGGCCAGCACCGCCTGATCACGGTGGCGCGGCCGACCATTTCGGGCGAGATGTACGGCATCATCACCACGCTGCTCGCCGGCCGCGGCTCGCTGCTGACGCCGATCGCAGCCCCGATCGCCTATCTGCCGATCAAGATGGTCGGCAGCCCGACTTTTGGCCGGGTTTCGGCCGATGACCCCAATTACGCGCAGTATCGCCAGCATTTGCGGCGGACGACGGAAGAGCCGTTTGCGATGTTCCTGCCGGGATAGGGGATTCAAGCCTTGCATTCCCTGCGAA
>Ga0307499_10000258_pt1 | contig 19603 bp, 16 predicted proteins | sample 13_S_MG_FD_201363 | JGI IMG/M metagenome (GOLD analysis project Ga0307499, IMG submission 201363) | Soil microbial communities from Populus trichocarpa stands in riparian zone in the Pacific Northwest, United States - 13_S | ecosystem: Environmental > Terrestrial > Soil > Riparian zone > Trees... | reverse complement strand
TGGTGACCCCGGCCCGGCAACCGGGCCGGCCGACCGGGACGTCTCAGCGGGCAACCCACCGAGGAGGCGCCATGACGCAGCCGGACGAGCTGACGAAGAGACCGACGGACGGACCGAAGCCAGCCCCCCGCCGGCCGATCCGGCTGGTGGCGGCCCCGGCGGCCGGGCTGGCCGCCCTCGCGCTGCTCCTGCTCGCCGCGTGCAGCGGCGGCGGCGACAGCAGCAACAGCAGCTCGGCCGCCAGCAGCGGCGGCGGCGATCGGGTTCCCGGCCAGGCGGTCGGGACCGCCACCAGCGGCGGCAAGGAGGCCGCTCCGGCCCCGGCCCAGCCGTCCCCCGGCCCGGCCGGCGACCAGTCCGGTGGCAGCGCCCAGCCGGAGGCCCGGATCGCGCCGAACCGGGCCCTGATCCGGCGCGCCGACCTCACCGTCCGGGTCAAGGACGTGAACGCGAAGGCCAACGACCTGACCCGGATCGCCGCCGACAACGACGGCTCCGTCTACAGCGACAACCGCTCCGGCACCGGCCGGACGGCCACCGCCGAGATCGTCCTGAAGCTCGACCCGGACCGCCTCGACGCGGCGCTGACCAGGATCTCCGCGCTCGGCAAGGAGATCGAGCGCACCAGCTCGACCGAGGACGTCACCGAGCAGGTCGCCGACGTCGACTCCCGGGTCGCCTCGATGAAGGCCTCGATCGCCCGGGTCCGCGCGATCCTGGCCCGGGCCAGCAGCATCGGCGACGTGGTGAACGTGGAGGGCGAGCTGTCCCGCCGCGAGGCTGAACTCGAGTCGCTGCAGGCCCGGCAGCGGACGCTGGCCGGCCAGATCGCGCTGTCCACGGTGACCGTGCATCTGGTGGCCGAGGAGGCGCCGGCGCCCGCGCCGGCCGCCGCCAACGAGACCGACCCCGGCTTCCTCACCGGCCTGAAGAACGGCTGGTCGGCGTTCGCCGGCACCGTCGCCTGGCTGCTCACGGTGGTCGGCGCGGTGCTGCCGTTCCTGCTGATCGTGCTACCGCTGCTGGCCGGCTGGTTCTACCTGCAGCGGCAGCGGCGCACCGGCACGCCGGCCCTGCCGGCCGCCACCCCGGAACCCCCGGCCGCCTGACCCGCACGCCGAGCCGCGAGGCGCCGCCCCGGTCACCGGGCGGCGCCCGCGGCGCCCGGTCAGGCCGGCTCGCCGTGGACCAGGTCGACCAGGCGGGTGATCACATCCGGGTCGGTCTCCGGCAGCACGCCGTGGCCGAGGTTGAAGATGTGCCCGGGCGCGGCCCGGCCCTGGTCCAGCACCCGGTGGGCCTCCCGGGCCAGCACCGGCCAGTCGGCCAGCAGCAGCGCCGGGTCCAGGTTCCCCTGCAGCGCCCGGCCCGGGCCGACCCGCCGGGTGGCCTCGTCCAGCGGCACCCGCCAGTCCACCCCGACCACGTCCGCGCCGGCCTGGCCGAGCAACGCCAGCAGCTCGCCGGTGCCGACCCCGAAGTGGATCCTCGGTACGTCCAAACGCGACAGTCCGGCCAGCACGTCCATGCTGTGCGGCAGCACCGAGGCCGCGTAGTCGGCGGCGGACAGCGCGCCGACCCAGGAGTCGAACAGCTGCACCGCGCTCGCCCCGGCCTCGATCTGCACCCGCAGGAAGGTCGCGGTGATCTCGGCGAGCCGGCCGAGCAGCCGGGACCACAGCTGCGGCTGGCCGTGCATCAACGCCTTGGTCCGGGCATGGTCCCGGGACGGCCCGCCCTCGACCAGGTAGCTGGCCAGCGTGAACGGCGCCCCGGCGAACCCGACCAGCGGCGTCCCGCCCAGCTCCCGCACCAGCTCACGGACGGCCGCGTCGATGTAGGAGACGTCCGCGGGCGCCAGCGGGCGGAGCCGGTCCAGGTCGGCCTCGGTCCGGATGGGCTGTGCGATCACCGGGCCGACGCCGGGCACGATGTCCAGGTCCACCCCGGCGGCGAGCAGCGGCAGCACGATGTCGGAGAACAGGACCGCCGCGTCCACCCCGTGCCGGCGGACCGGCTGCAGGGTGATCTCGGCGATCAGCTCCGGCGTCCGGCAGGCCTCCAGCATGCCGACCCGGGCCCGGATCGCCCGGTACTCCGGCAGCGACCGGCCGGCCTGCCGCATGAACCAGACCGGGCGGTGCGGCACCGGCAGCCCGCGGGCGGCGCGCAGGAACGCCGAGTTCGCGAGCTCGGCGGACGGGTGGGACGGGGCTACCGCGGAACCGGCTGTGCCGGGATGCCCGGCGCCGGTGGATTCGGTCATCGCAGCCATGATTCCACGCGGTGACCGGGCCCAGAACCGGGCCGGCACCGGCCGGCCGAACCCTCACTCAGCCGCTTGGGTGACAGCTGCGACACGCCGTGCGACCTCCGACACCCAACCAGGACAACGTGTCACCGTCGGCAACGACAGGGACCATCCCGTCGGGCCGGCCAGGCCCGCCCGCGGGGATTCCGAATCGTACAGACGGTCTTTTCCACGGCGAGGAGGGGCTATGCCGACCGAGCATCGGTGGTGTTCGTGCTGTCGGGCTGAGCGGCTGTTCGAGACGCCGTTCTGCGTTGACGGGCATGACCTCGACTGCCCGGAGCGGGCCTGCGTCGACTGTGGCACCGCGATCGTGGTGGGACCGATGCTGATCACCAGCAGCCAGCCGGTCCGGCTCGCGGTGTCCACCGCGGCCTGACCCGGTGATCGCCGGCCTTCCCCGCCCCGGCGTGCCGCATCGCAGGGCGCAAACGGTAGTCGTACGCTCCCGAACTGTGGCGGACACACGCCCGGCCGTAGCACCGGCCGAGTTCGAACAGGCGGTACGTAGCCTGGCCTGCGCCCGGCTACGACCCGAGGTGCAGGTCGAGGAGATGCGCCCGCCGCAGCGCCTTGCCCCGTGGTCGTACGCGCTGGGGCTCGAAGTCGTGTACAACCGGGCCGAGGTGGCCACCGGGCGGCTGGTGCTGCTCCACGATCCGCAGGGTTACCAGGCCTGGCAGGGCACGTTCCGGCTGGTCGGCTACGCGAGCGTGGACCTGGAGCGGGACCTCGCCGCCGACCCGCTGCTGCCCGAGGTCACCTGGAGCTGGCTGATCGACTCGCTGCAGCAGCGGTCCGCCCGCTACACCGGCGCCGGCGGCACGGTCACCCAGACCACGTCCACCCGGTTCGGTGAGCCGGCCGGGGACGCGCCGCTGACCGCGATCGACCGCAGCCAGAGCGGGCTGGAACTGCGCGTCTCCTGGACCCCGCTGGACCCGGCCGACCTCGGCGACCACCTGCACGCCTGGGCCGAGCTGCTGTGCACCGCCGCCGGCCTGCCGCCGCCCGGCGTCACCGTCCTCCCCGGCCGCGCCGACCCCTCCTCCCTCTAGCTGAGGCTGAGCCTCGACGCAGGCCCAGCCCAGCCCAGCCCTGGACGGGCGGGCGGCTAGCTGGGGGCGGCGGCCGGCAGGGCGCTGTCCCGTGGGCTCAGCGGCAACCGCAGGGTGAGCGTGGTTCCGGCGGTGGGTGCGGTGTCCAGCACCAGCGAGCCGCCGGCCAGCCGGGCCCGCTCGCGGAGCAGTCCGAGGCCGACGTGCCGGCCACCGGTGGACCGCACCTCGCTCGGCACGAACCCGGGCCCGGCGTCCTTCACCTGGGCCACCAGTTCATTGCCCTCAATTGAGAGGACCGCCTCGGCCTCCTCCACGTCGGCATGCTTGACGACGTTGAGCAACGCCTCCTGGAAGAAGCGGTAGACGGTCACCGCGGACACCAGCGGCAGCGGGTACGGCTGCTCCGGCCAGGTCAGCCGGACGGTGAACAGGTACCGGGAGGCGAACTCGCGGCGCAGCGCGCCGACCGCCGAGGCCAGGTCGCCTTCCCGCAGCTCGGCCGGCCGGGCCCGCGCCATCACCGCCCGGACCTGCTCCTCGGCCTCCTCGACCAGCTCCCGGGCCTGCGCGACGGCCACGTCACGGCGTTCCGGGTCCACCCCGGGGCCGGTGTCGTGCAGCACCCCGCGGGCGGCCGCGAGCGTCTGCGCGACCGTGTCATGCAGCTCCGCGGAGAGCTGCCCGCGGGTCGCCTCCTCGGCCGCGACCAGGCCGGACAGCAGCTCGAACACACCCGCGCTGGCCTGCTCGGCGCTGCGGTAGGCCTGCGCGGCCACCTCGTCGGCCACCCTGGCCCGCAGCTGCAGCGCGTCCAGCACCCGGGCCAGGTCGACCAGCTCGGTGCTGGCCTGCACCGGCGGCCGGCGCTCCGTCCGCCCGGCCCGGAAGCTCGGGTCACGCAGCCGGCGTACCGCGTCCACCTGCAGGGCACGCAGACCGCTGGTGACCCGCGACGCCGAGCCGACCATCGCCGCCGTGAACAGCAGCCCGACGCCGAGCCCGACCGCCAGCGCGGCCAGGTCGATCGCCTGGAACGAGCCGAGCACGGCCGCGATCGCACCGACCACCGCGAACACGGTGAGGATGCTGCCGACCGCCGCCCAAGCCGAAAGCGAGAGCGTAGGCCAGCGCCTGGTCACAGCCGGACGGCGTCCTCAATACGTCCCGTGGTGGTCCACTCGGTCTCACCGCGGACGCTACCCGTGGTCAGCCCCGGCAGCTCGCTACCATCGGCGACCGCGAGCGGGTCGCTGGCCAGCGCGATCGCGCCGAGCAGCGAGGCCACCGCGCGCTCCACCGCGTGCAGCTCGACCACGATCTCGTCGACCGCTCCCGGGCCGTTGAACGCGACCGCGAGCCGGGACAACCGGTTCGCCGACTCCCGCAGCACCGCGAGCGCCGGCACGGTCTCCTGCCCCATGTCGCCGATGACCCGGCTGGCCGCCCCGTACGCCTCGGCCCGCCCCAGCGCCTCTTCGTGCCGCGCCGTCAAGTCGGCAACCGACAGCCACGCCTCAGCCTGCCCGACCAACACCTCGGCCAACTGCGCGTCGCCCCGATTGAACGAGGCCGCCTTCAGTGGCCGTTGCGCAATCAGCACCGCCACCGGACGGCCCGGATCCCCCAGCACAGCCGAGCAGTACGGCCGATCGCCCTCGACACCGGTACGTACGCCGCGCTCGGCGAGGGCACGCAGAACCCACGGCACATCGAACGCGTCCGACTCAGCGCGTAGCCGGGCGCTGAGACCACGCTCGTCACCGAGGTACCGGATCGGCCCGTCCGGGTGCCGGAGCAACATCTCGACTTCGGCGCCGCCGAACAGACGTGCTGCCGCCGTTACGATCACTTGAGCGGAGGCGTCAACTGTGCTGCCAGCGATCTCCTCCTGCCCCTTGGCCAACTCGGCGTACAGCCTGGCCTCGGAAGCACGCCGGGTCTGCTGCTGGTACGACCACCACAGCAGGCCGATTGGCGCTACTAGGCCGAGCAAGCCCAGCGGAGCGTGAATGATCAGCCAGGCGGCAAGCAGCCCGACCGACAGGTTGCCGACGCTGTGGACGACGCCCAGCAGACCTGTATCCAGCAGCACCCGGTGATACCGGGCCCCGGTCGTGATGGCGATGGGTACCACGGTCAGGCCGTAGCTCGACACCGCAAACACCACGGCACCAACGAGGGCAGCGCCTACGCCGCCACCAAGCGCGACAGTGACCGCACTGGCAGCCGCAACTGCAAAGATGCTCTGCTCGACGTTGTACGTCAGCTTCTGAGCCGACATGCGCCGTCCGTACCAGAGCAGCATGCCTGCCGCGAACGCCGCGACCACCCACGATCCTGGCGCCAGAACGAGTGCTGGCGCCACGATTGCGTCATTCAAAGAGATCGAGTACGCCTGCCGGCCGATGAACAGACGAACCGATGCTGCTTGCACTACCGCAAGCAAACCGGCGAACACGAACGGTGCCCACCAGGCCGGGTGGCCCCAGCCGGCAGAAAACGACAAACCTATGCCCGCCACGGCCACAGCCGCGCCGACGAGCTGGATCGTATGTCGCCTGATCATCCTGGCTGCCGCTTTCCCCCGTAGACGTTGCTAACGGTTAGCTCCCCTACTCCCAGACCGAACCGTCGGTCGTCGAGGTCGTGGGCGACGTACTGCCTAACGCCCCCGCTGCCGTTGCCCCACCGACCGCAGCCGCTACGGCGAGTGCGATGAAGATCGCCACCCGCACTACTCGCTTACGCATGGAAACTCCTCTAGGTGCCGGCCACCACCGTGGTTCGTGCCACCGGACGTTACCGGGTTCCGGGGAGTTTGCCCGTCGGGGTCGCGCTCAGTGTCACTCCCGATGAGAATACCCCGAAGGGAGTAGCGTGTGGAGTACCTGACACGGCACTCTGTCGATCGGCATCGGCCGACCGGCGGACGGTCTGATCAGGGCGCGTATGGGGGGCTTGTACCGGCTTCTCCGGGCGGGCGTCGACCGGCGCGGCGCACGGGAGGTGGTCAGACGTGACTGGTAACGGCACGAAAGGGGCGGACGTGACCGCATTGCAGGCCGCGGCGGAGGGAGCCACGGGCGCGGCGACTGCTGAGCGCTTCACAGCGCTCGTGGTCGACGACCATCCGCTGCTGCGCGAATCAATCGTATCCAAGCTGCGCGCCATGGGCGCCGCTGAGGTGTACGAGGCCGCCAGCGTCGCCGAGGCGCGGGCCCGGGCGCACGCCAGCGGCCCGTGCGACCTGTGCATCCTCGACCTGGGCCTACCGGACGGCAACGGGCTGGACCTGCTCGGCGAACTGCGCTCGGCCGGCTGGCCGCGGCTCGTGGTGCTCTCCGCGGCCGACGACCCGTACTCGGTCCGCGCGGCGTTCGTCGCCGGCGCGCAGGGCTACCTGCTGAAGTCGGCCTCACCCTCGGTGGTCTCCGACGGGGTGCGCCGGGTGCTGGACGGCGGCGTCTACGCCGACCCGTCGGTGGCCTCGCTGCTGGCCGCCGGGCTGCGCGGCGGGCCGAGCGAGAGCGGCGTGGCCGACCTCTCGGCCCGCGAGATCGAGGTGCTCCGCCTCGTCGCCGACGGCAAGTCGAACAAGCAGATCGGTGAGGTGCTGAACCTTTCCGCGCTCACCGTCAAGAGCCACCTCGCCCGGATCGCACGCAAGCTCGGCACCGGCGACCGCGCCGAGATGGTCGCGCTGGTCATGCGGGCGGGCATCATCCGCTGACCGCCGATCGGCCGGGCCCGCCGCCAGGTGTGCCGAGCCGAGCGAGTCTGGGCATTGACGGCCCGGTTCGGGCGTACCGTCGTGGCGTGACCGACGACGAGAGCACTCGCGCCGTCGTTCCGCTGACCGTGCCCAGGGACGGCGTCCCCGACCCCCTCACCACGCCGGACGCGTTCGCCGATGCGATCGCCCGGCTGGCCGCCGGCGAGGGGCCGGTCGCGGTCGACGCCGAACGTGCGTCTGGATACCGGTACGGCCAGCGGGCGTATCTGGTTCAACTCCGCCGGGCCGGAGCTGGAACAATTTTGATAGACCCGGTCTCGCTGCCCGACTTGTCCGAGCTGGGCGCCGCGCTGGAGCCGGCCGAGTGGGTGCTGCACGCGGCCAGTCAGGATCTGCCCTGCCTGGCCGAGGTGGGCATGCGGCCGCGCCGGCTGTTCGACACGGAACTGGCCGGCCGGCTGCTGGGCTACCCGAAGGTCGGCCTCGGCGCGATGGTCTCCGAGCAGCTCGGGTACGCGCTGGAGAAGGGCCACTCCGCGGCCGACTGGAGCACCCGGCCACTCCCCCGGTCCTGGCTGGCGTACGCCGCGCTCGACGTCGAGGTGCTGATCGAGCTGCGCGACCTGCTGGAGAAGGAGCTGGCCGAGCAGGGCAAGCTCGAGTGGGCCCGGCAGGAGTTCGCCGCGATCGTGGCCAGCCCGCCGCCGCCGCCGCGGGCCGAGCCGTGGCGGCGTACCTCGGGTATCCACCGGGTCCGTGGCCGGCGCCAGCTGGCCGCCGTCCGGTCGCTCTGGGAGTCGCGGGACGCGCTGGCTCGGGAGCGGGATCTGGCCCCGGGCCGGGTGCTGCCGGACAGCGCGATCGTGGACGCCGCCATGTCCGGGCCGCGGACCCAGGAGGATCTGGTAGCGCTTCCCATCTTCGGTGGCCGGCAGCACCGCCGGCTGGCCGCGCGTTGGTACGCCGCGCTGACCGCGGCGCGGACCCTGGTGGACGCGGAGCTGCCGATGTCGGCGATCGCGTCCGACGCGCCGCCGCCGACCAACCGCTGGGCCGACCGGGATCCGGACGCGGCCGCCCGGCTGGCCGCCGCCCGGGCCGCGATCGGCGAGCTGTCCGACCGGCACGTGCTGCCGGTGGAGAACCTGCTGGCGCCCGACCTGGTCCGGCGGCTCGCCTGGCAGCCGCCGGCGGAGCCGGGCGGGGTGGCGGTGGCCGCCGCACTGGTCGCCGGCGGTGCCCGCCGCTGGCAGGTGGAGCTGACCGCGGAGCCGCTGGCCGAGGCACTGGCCGCCCGCGCCGCCGAGCCGGACGACCCGGACGCGCCGCGGCCGGCCCGGCCCGGCCGACCGCCACGGGCCGTCCGGGGGCAGGCCGACGCCACCGACGCCACCGCGGCGTCCTGACCTCTACCGTCGACCCCCCTACGGTCGGGGCTGTGGCCGGGGTCACTGGAAGGGCTCCACCAGGGCCCGTTGTTACCGGCGAGTAGTAATCGTTAGAGTTCCTCTACCGGCCGGTAGCTCAGCCCTCAACCGTCCCGCAGGAGTTCGCCGTGGCAGTCACAGACCCGTCCGTTCGCCCCGCCCGCACGCTGCGTGAGGTCGCCTTCGTCGACGGCGTCCGGACGCCGTTCGGCAAGGCCGGGCCGAAGGGCCTGTACGCCGAGACGCGGGCCGACGACATGATCGTGGCGGTGATCCGCGAGCTGCTGCGGCGGCATCCGGAGCTACCGCCGGACCGGGTGGATGAAGTCGCGATCGCGGCGACCACGCAGACCGGTGACCAGGGTCTGACCATCGGCCGCAGCGCCGCGCTGCTGGCCGGGCTGCCGAAGTCGGTGCCGGGCTTCGCGATCGACCGGATGTGCGCCGGCGCGATGACCGCGGTGACGACGGTGTCCAGCGGCATCGCGTTCGGCGGGTACGACATCGCCATCGCCGGCGGGGTGGAACACATGGGTCACCACCCGATGGGCCAGGGCGTCGACCCGAACCCGCGGTTCCTCTCCGAGCGGATCGTGGACCCGTCCGCGCTGGTGATGGGGCAGACCGCGGAGAACCTGCACGACCGGTTCCCGGACATCGGCAAGGACCGGGCGGACGCCTTCGCGGTGGCCAGCCAGGCGCGGTTGGCCAAGGCGTACGCGGACGGGAAGATCCAACCGGACCTGGTGCCGGTCGGGGTGCGCACCGCCGAGGCGGGCTGGGGGCTCGCGGTGCGCGACGAACCGCCGCGACCGGGGACCACGCTGGCCGGGCTGGCCGAGCTGAAGACGCCGTTCCGGCCGCACGGGAACGTCACCGCCGGCAACGCGGCCGGGCTGAACGACGGCGCCACCGGCTGCCTGCTGGCCGCCGAGGACATCGCCGCAGAACTGGGCCTGCCGGTGCGGATGCGGCTGGTCGGCTACGGCTTCGCCGGCGTCGACCCCGAGTTCATGGGGGTCGGGCCGATCCCGGCCACCGAGCGGGCGCTGCGGGCCACCGGGCTGTCCATTTCGGACCTCGGGCTGTTCGAGCTGAACGAGGCGTTCGCCGTGCAGGTGCTGGCCTTCCTCGACCACTACGGCATCGCCGACGACGACCCGCGGGTGAACCCGTACGGCGGGGCGATCGCGGTCGGGCATCCGCTGGCCTCGTCCGGGGTGCGGCTGATGACCCAGCTGGCCCGGCAGTTCGCCGACCGGCCCGAGGTGCGGTACGGGCTGACCGCGATGTGCGTCGGCTTCGGCATGGGCGGCGCGGTGATCTGGGAGAATCCACAGTGGACACAGACGGGAGCGCAGGCATGACGGCCACCGCGGAGGTCACCGCCGCGTTCCCGGACGAGGTCGTCACCCGGTCGCTGGTGCGGTATGTCGAGGTGCCCGGGCTGCCGGCCGAGGTCGCGCTGATCACGCTGGACAATGGGCACGACCACACCCGGCCGGCCACCTTCGGGCCGGCCGGGCTGCTCAGCCTGGACGCCGCGCTGGACGGCATCGAGGCGCACAGCCCGCGGGTGTCGGCGATCGCGGTGACCGGTGCGCAGTTCGTGTTCGCGGTCGGCGCCGACCTGTCCGGGATGCCCCTGGTGACCGAGCGGGCCCAGGCGCTGGAGGTCACCCGGCTCGCGCACCGGGTGTTCCGCCGGCTGCACGACTCGGCGGTGCCGACGTTCGCGTTCGTCAACGGCGCGGCGCTGGGCGGCGGGCTGGAGCTGGCGCTGCACTGTCACTACCGCACGCTGGCCCGGTCGGCCGCGGCGATCGCGTTCCCGGAGTGCTTCCTCGGGCTGCTGCCCGGCTGGGGCGGCACCCAGCTGCTGCCCAATCTGGTCGGGGCCGACCGCGCGGTCACCGTGATCATCGAGAACGCGCTGAACAACAACAAGATGCTGTCCGCGCCGAAGGCCGCCGAGCTGGGCATCGCCGACACGCTGCTGGACGGTGCCGACTTCGTCGCCGAGTCGCTGCGCTGGGCCGCCCGGGTGGTTCGCGGTGAGCTGGCGATCGGCCGCGAGGTGGACCGGAGCGAGCAGACCTGGGACGCCGCGGTGGCCCGCGGCCGGGCCCTGGCCGATGCCAAGCTGCATGGCGCGGCGCCGGCCCCGTACCGGGCACTGGACCTGATCGCGCTGGCCCGCACCGCCGACCTGGCGTCCGGCACGGCCGCGGAGGACGAGGTCTGCGCCGACCTGCTGATGACCGAGGAGCTGCGCGCCGGGCTGTACGCGTTCGACCTGGTGCAGAAGCGGGCCCGCCGGCCGGTCGGCGCGCCGGACCGGTCACTGGCCCGTCCGGTGACCAAGGTCGGCATCGTCGGCGCCGGGCTGATGGCCGGCCAGCTGGCGCTGCTCGCGGTCCGCCGGCTGAAGGTGCCGGTGGTGCTCACCGACGTCGATCAGGAACGGCTCGACCGCGGCGTGGCGTACGTGCACGGCGAGATCGACACGCTGCAGCGGAAGGGCCGGCTCACCGACGACGCGGCGAACCGGCTGCGCGGGCTGGTCACCGGCTCGCTGTCCAAGGACGCGTTCGCCGACGCCGACCTGGTGATCGAGGCGGTGTTCGAGGAACTGGCGGTCAAGCAGCAGGTGTTGGCCGAGGTGGAGGCGGTCGTCGCCGGGACATGTGTGCTGGCCACCAACACCTCATCGCTCTCGGTGACCGAGATGGCGGCCAAGCTGGCGCACCCGGAGCGGGTGGTCGGGCTGCATTTCTTCAACCCGGTGGCGGTGCTGCCGCTGCTGGAGGTGGTCCGGGCCGCGCAGACCGACGACGCGACGCTGGCGACCGCTTTCGCGATCGGCAAGGAACTGAAGAAGTCGTGCGTGCTGGTCGCGGACCGGCCGGCGTTCGTGGTGAACCGGCTGCTGACCCGGTTCCTCGGCGAGGTCACCGCGGCGATGGACGAAGGCACCCCGGTGGACCTGGCCGACCAGGCGCTGGCGCCGCTGGGTCTGCCGATGTCGCCGTTCACGCTGCTCGCGTTGGTCGGCCCGGCGGTCGCGCTGCACGTCAGCGAGACCCTGCACGCCGCCTACCCCGACCGGTTCGGAGTCAGCGAGAACCTGCGCCGGATCGTCGAGGCGGGCAAGCCGGGCATCCTGGCCTGGGGGCCGTCCGGGCCGGCGCTGGACCCGGATGTCGAGGCGCTGCTGGTGACCGGCGATCGCGCCAGCACGGCCGACCAGGTGCGGGAGCGGGCGCTGGCCGCGCTGGCCACCGAGGCCCGGCTGCTGCTGGACGAGGGCGTGGTCGCCGGGGCCGCCGACATCGACCTCTGCCTGCTGCTCGGCGCCGGCTGGCCGTTCCACCTCGGCGGGATCCTGCCGTACCTGGACCGGACCGGCGTCTCCGAGCGGGTGACCGGCCAGCGGTTCCTGCCGCGCGGCGTGGCCAGCCTGCCGGCGGGCTGACCCGGAGCTAACCCTGGATGACGGCGGCGGCCGGGGGCAGGTCGGCGCCGAGGAGGACGCCGGAGCGGTTGCCGGGCAGGTAGTAGACGACCCTGCCGTCCGGGCGGACGGCGAGCACCCGTCCGGACGCGGTGAACGCGGGCGGGGTGGCGTCCGGCGCGGGCGGGCCGCCCTCCAGCGCCACCACGTTGATCTCCGCCTCGGTGGTCGCGGTGACCGGGCCGACCATCAGCCGGACGTGCTCGTTCACCCGGGCCAGTACCGCGAACGTGCCGCCGCTGAAGTCGAGCGTCGCCGGGCCGGTGACCTCCACCGCGGACAGGTTCGGCAACCAGCGCGGGAGCTTGCTGAAACCGCGCAGGGCGAGCACACCGAGCCGTTCGTCGGCCCGGCGCAACAGCACCACGTTGCCGAACGCGGCCAGCGCCTGCGCCTCGGCCAGCAGCCGGGGCGGCGTCCCGGCCCGGACCAGGATCGTCGCCAGCGGCACCCCGGCCGGCGTCGGCGACGCGGTCGGGCTCGGGGTCGGCGACGCGGTCGTACCGGCCGGACTGGTCGGGCCGACCGGACCGGTCAAGCTGGCCTGGCCGGCCGGATCGGTGCCGCCGGCCGGATCGGTGCCGCCGGCCGGGCCGGTGGAGGCGCGGGTGCTGGGGGTGCCGGCGCCCGGCGTGGCCGGGCTGGTCGAGCTGGTCGGGGTAGCGGTCGGGGTAGCCGTCGGGTGCGCGGCGGCCTCGGCCCGGGTGAGCACGGTGCCGGTGGTGACGATCAGGCCGCTCGGCGTGTCGGCGACCAACCGGGCCAGCTTCGGCAGCCGTACGGTGACCTTCCGCTGGTCGTGCCGCAGCGCCACCCGGGTGGCCACCCCGGCGTTGATCAGCCAGACCGCCCGCCCGTCCACGCTCGGCGCGATGGTCTCGGTCGGCCCCAGGAACACCGGTGCGTGGCCGGCCCGGACGATCCAGGCGGCGGTCCGCGCCGGTGCCTCCGGCGAGAACTCGCCCGGCCGGTCCTCCACCGGGCGGGTGCTGACCGGTCGGGCCGGCAGCCGGCCGAGCGCCACGTCCAGCCCGGCGACCGTCCAGACCCGCAGCGCGGTGACATGCGGTGGCAGCGGCAGCACCACCTCGCGCCGGCTGGTGGTGTTGAACCGGAACACCCCGCTGCCGGCCACCAGCACGACCGAGCCGATCTGTGGCGGCACCGGGGTGTCGGTGCGCACCGGCACGGACACCCCGCTGGCCCGGTCGGCCGGCGGCGGCTGGCCGTGCGCGACGCTGACCGCGACCGCGACCGCGAGCAGGGTCACCGCCAGTACCGGCCGGCGGCCCCATTTCGGGACACCCCGCACCGGGCGACCCCGCACCGGGCGGGAGAGTGACGGCACGACACCCATTCTCGCAGCCTCCCGCACGCCCGTTTCCCGGGGCCGGGCCCGGTTGCGTCCGCTCCGCTCAGGTCCGGTCGGATCGGATCACCCGGCGGGAAGGCGGACGGTGACCTCCAGGCCGCCGGAGCTGCCGGGACGGGCGGTCACCTCGCCGCCATGGGCGGCCGTCACCGCGCGGACGATCGACAGGCCCAGGCCGGCACCCCGGGACGGGGTGGCGGTGCGGGCCCGGCCGCCGCGGCGGAACGGCTCGAACAGGCCGTCCACCGCCTCGGGCGCGACCGGCGGGCCGGAGTTGCGGACCACCAGGATGCTGGCCGGGGCGCCCGCGGTGGCCAGGACGGTCTCGGTCCGGACGCTGACCCAGCCGCCGTCCACGTTGTGCCGGACCGCGTTCTCCACCAGGTTGCCGACCAGCCGGTCGAGCAGTTCCGGGTCGCCGGTGGTGGTCGCCGGGGTGGCCTCGACGGTGACGGCCAGGCAGCGCTGCCCGACGACCGCGGCCACCCCGTCCACCGCGCGCTCGACCACGGCGGCCAGGTCGACCGGCTCGTGCACCTCCGGGCCGATCCGGGCCTGCGCCTCGCTGCGGGCCAGCACCAGCAGCGCGTCCACCAGCCGGTCGGCGCGTCCGCTGGCGTCCCGGACGACCACGGCCATCGCCCGCAGGTCGGCGACCGAGGCGTTCGCGTCGGCCAGCGTGACATCCACCTCGGTGCGGATCACCGCGAGCGGGGTGCGCAGCTCGTGGCTGGCGTTGGCGACGAACCGGCGCTGGCTGTCGAAGGCCGCGTCGAGGCGGCCCAGCATGCCGTCGAAGGTGTCGGCGAGTTCCTTCAACTCGTCCTCGGGGCCGTCCAGCGCGATCCGCTCGTTCAGCGTCTCGGTGGACAGCCGGCGCGCCGTCGCGGTGACCTCGCTGACCGGCTGCAGGGCCCGGCCGGCCAGGACGTAGCCGGCGACCATCCCGACCAGGACGACCACGGCGAACGCGGTGCCGCCGGCCTGCAGCAGGTCGGAGCGGGCCTGGTCGCGCAGCAGCCGGGCGAAGTCGCCGGCGTCGACCGTACGCAGCCGGCCGGCGGCGTCCTGCAGCCGCAGGGTCTGGCCGGGCGGGAACTGCGGGATGGTCCGGATGGTCCGGTCCAGCACGACCGCGGCGGTACCGAGCAGGGTCACCGCGACCACCGCGAGCAGCCCGCCGAACAGCACCGCCAGCCGCAGCCGCAGGGTCAGCCTCGGTAGCAGGCGACGGCCGGATGCTCGCCCGGCCGGTGCGCCCGGCGGCGAGTCGGGGTCGGCCGTGGCCGCCCCGGACCGGCGGATCATCCCGCCTCAGCCGACCCGGTCGGCTCGTCCGGCTGCGCCACCTCGCCAGGGGTCGCCTCGCCGGGGGTCGTCTCGGTCGGGACGTCCGGCGCGACGCGGTAGCCGGCGCCGACGACGGTCTCCACCACCGGCGGGTCGCCGAGCTTGCGACGCAACGTCATCACGGTGACCCGGACGGTGGTGGTGAACGGGTCGGCGTTCTCGTCCCAGACCCGGTCCAGCAGTTCCTCGCTGGAGACGACGGCGCCGCGGGCGGCCAGCAGCACCTCCAGCACGCCGAACTCCTTGCGGGTCAGCTCGACCGGGCGGGCGGCCCGGGTCACCATCCGCCGGGACGGGTCGAGCGCGATGTCGCCGGCGATCAGCACCGGCGGCGCGGCCGGGGTCGACCGGCGGCCCAGCGCCCGCACCCGGGCGGCCAGCTCGGCGAACGCGAACGGCTTGGCCAGGTAGTCGTCCGCGCCGAGGGAAAGGCCCTCGACCCGGTCGGCCACGGTGCCGCTGGCCGTGAGCATGATCACCCGGGTCAGCCCACCGTCGGTGGCCAGCTGCCGGCACAGTTCGTCACCGGACATGCCGGGCAGGTCGCGGTCCAGCACGACGACGTCGTACCTGGTCACGGTCGCTTTCTGATGACCGTCCAGGCCGTCGTAGGCCACGTCCACCGCCATGCCCTCGCGGCGCAGCCCGCGGACCACCGCGTCGGCCAGCGCCGCCTCGTCCTCCACCACCAGCACCCGCACGGTTCCAGCATGCAGTACGTCAGTAAGAAGGTGGCGGGGCGGGGCGGCGGCCCCGGCCGGCCGGGTCAGCGGTCGGAAGGGCTGCTGGTGTCGTCGGTGCCCACCGGCTGGTCGGCCATCGGGGTGTCCAACCCGGACACCCACTCGACCACCCGGCGGGCGATGTCCTGCGCGGTCAGCCCGACGTCGGCCTTGACCTGGGCGACCGCGCCATGCTCCAGGAACGTCGGCGGGATGCCCACATCCCGGACCGGCAGGTCGACGCCGGCGTCGCGGAGCAGCTGGGAGACCCGGCTGCCGACGCCGCCGGAGCGCACCCCGTCCTCCAGCGTGACCACCAGCCGGTGCCGTGCGGCGAGCCCGACCAGCGCGGGGTCCAGCGGCAGCACCCAGCGCGGGTCCGCCACGGTGGCGCCGACGCCCTCGGCCGCGATCCGCTCGGCCACGTCCAGCGCGGTGCCGGCCATGGCGCCGACCGACACCAGCAGCACGTCCGGCGCGTCGGCCGGCTCGGCCAGCACGTCGACGCCGCCGTCGCGGCGGACCGCGGGCACCTCGGGCGGCAGCGGGGTCTTCGGGAACCGCAGCACGGTCGGGCCGTCGTCGACCGCGACCGCCTCGCGCAGCTCGGCGCGCAGCGTCGACTCGTCCCGTGGCGCGGCCATCCGCAGCCCGGGCACCACGCCGAGGATCGCGAGGTCCCACATGCCGTTGTGGGACGGGCCGTCGTTGCCGGTGATGCCGGCCCGGTCCAGCACGAGCGTGACCGGCAGCCGGTGCATGGCGACGTCGAGCAGCAGCTGGTCGAACGCGCGGTTCAGGAAGGTGGCGTAGATCGCGACCACCGGGTGCAGGCCGCCCAGCGCCAGCCCGGCCGCGGAGGTGACCGCGTGCTGCTCGGCGATGCCGACGTCGAACGTCCGCTCCGGGTAGGCCTGAGCGAACGCGGACAGCCCGGTCGGGTACAGCATCGCGGCGGTGATCGCGACGACGTCCGGCCGCTCGGCGCCGATGCTGACCAGCTCGTCGGCGAACACCCCGGTCCAGGACCGGGCGGCGGCCGACAGCGGCCGCCCGGTGGCCAGGTCGAACGCGCCGGGGCTGTGCAGGTTGTCTTCCTCGTCCTTCTCGGCCGGCTCGTACCCGAGGCCCTTGCGGGTGACGCAGTGCACGATCACCGGGCCGCCGAAGTCGCGGGCCCGGCGCAGCGCGGACTCCAGCGCCGCCATGTCGTGCCCGTCCACCGGGCCGACGTACTTGAGGCCGAGGTCCTCGAACAGGCCCTGCGGCGCCAGGACGTCCTTGATGCCCTTCTTGATGCCGTGCAGCGCCTCGTACAGCGGGCCGCCGACCAGCGGGGTGCGCGGCAGCGTCTCCTTGATCATCTCAAGGACCTTTTCGTACCCCGGGCGCAGCCGCAGCGAGCCGAGGTGTTCGGCCAGGCCACCGATGGTCGGCGAGTACGACCGGCCGTTGTCGTTGACCACGATCACCACCGGCCGGTCCCTGGCGGCGGCGATGTTGTTCAGCGCCTCCCAGCACATGCCGCCGGTGAGCGCGCCGTCGCCGACCACGGCCACCACATGCCGCCGCTCGCCCCGCAGCGCGAACGCCTTGGCCAGCCCGTCCGCGTAGGACAGCGCGGTGGACGCGTGCGAGTTCTCGATCACGTCGTGCTCGGACTCGGCCTGGCTCGGGTAGCCGGACAGCCCGCCGCGCTGGCGCAGCCGATCGAAGCCGCCCTGCCGGCCGGTCAGGATCTTGTGCACGTACGCCTGGTGGCCGGTATCCCAGAGGACCCGGTCATGCGGTGACTCGAACACCCGGTGGACGGCGAGCGTCAGCTCGACCGCACCCAGGTTCGGGCCGAGATGTCCGCCGGTGCGCGAGACCTTGGCGACCAGGAAGTCGCGGATCTCGGTGGCCAGTTGCGGTAATTGGGCCGGGTCGAGGCGGCGGAGGTCACCGGGCGAGTTGACCTTGGCAAGTAGCGTCGACACGGCCCTTAGCTTAGGCCCGGGGCCGCCGGGCGCGCCCGGCGCCACGGCGAGATCACCCCCGGTGAGGTCACCGTGGCTGGCTGGCCCAGTTGTGGCCGTTGACAACCTGGACCTCGTGCACCGTGAAGCCGAGGGTCTGCGCGAACGGCACGGTGCCCATGTCGCCGCCGTTGCCGTCGGTCGACGTCCAGGCCAGGTGCCAGACCGCCTCGATCCCCACGGTCACGGCCGCGGCCGGCGCGCCGAAGGTGACCCCGCACGGCGGCGCACCGGTGCCGCCGTTGAACTCGGCGCCCAGGCCGCCGCAGTCGCCGCCACCCGGGTGCGCGGTGGCTCCGGCCGGGACCGAGGTGATGTGGATGTCCTCCAGCCGCGCGGTCACCGTCGACGCCAGCCCGGGGATCGCCGCGGTCACATCGACCGCGGCCGGCGCGGACCACAGCCAGGTCGGCAGGTTGACCGTCGACGGGGTGCCGGCCGCGGTGTCCGGGTTCGAGGCGATCGGCACGGTCGGTACGGTGAGGAAGCTGCGGGCGATCTCGGCCAGCGTGCGGGCGTCCACGGTCGGGCCGGGCGGGGCGGGGTAGCCCGGGCCGACCCAGACGAAGTCCGGGTTGTTCAGCTGGAACGCGGTGGACACCTCGGCCGGCACATCCAGCCCGCAGCTCACGCCGTACCACTGGCCTTCCTCGCCCTGGTGGTAGGCCAACTTGCCGTTGCCCGGCTCCTGGAGCAGCTTCTTGACCCGCTGCGCGAACTCGTTGCCGATGCTCCCGCTCGGCAGGACGTAGTTCTCCAGATAGTCCTTGGCGCCGGCCGAGTCGAAGTACGGCTCGAACCAGCACGGCGGCGGGGTGAAGTCGGCGCTGCCGCCGACGTTCCCGGTGCCGCCGTGGTAGCCGCTGCCGCTGAGCTCAACCTTGCGGCTGACCTGGGTCAACCAGGTCCGGTCGCCGGTGCGGGTCGGGGTGCCGTTGCCACCGGTGTCGTCGGCGACGGCCAGGCCGGAGCCGGCCGACGCGAACAGCGCCGCCGCCAGCACCACCATGATCTTCCTCAACACCGCACTCCCACCTCGCTGGCCACGTCGATCAATACCCAGATATTGCTCTTCTGATCGTGTTGCAGGGTGCCGTGCACCCGGTAGTAGTCGCCCGGGCCGTGATGCACCACCGCCTTGCCGGTGGCCACGTCCCGGGCGAAGAACTGCGAGTCGTCGACACACCAGACGACGGTGGCCAACGCCCCGGTCAGCTCCCTCACCCCCACCTGGTAGAACCGGCGGGTGCCGACGATCGTCTGCCGGCGCTGCCGTTTGGTCTGCAGCGTGCCCACCGCGGCGGCCAGCGCCCTTCGCGCCTGGTAGCGCGGCAGCAGCCGGAACCTGGGATCGGGCAGCGTTTCGGCGGCGTTGAAGACCCGCTGGCCGGCCTCCCAGTCGTGCAGCAGGGCGTCCTTGGCCTCGTCGCCGGTATCGGCGTAGTCGAATGTCAGGTGCACATCAGGCGGGAAGGACAGCGGCGGCCCGGCGGGTGGCCGGGCCGAGGCCGGGCCGCCGGCAGGGCCGTGCGCAGACGTGACAGAACCGGTGGGCAATATCTCCTGGCTACCCGAATCCGCCGCGCATCCGGCGAACACGGGCAGTGACATGGCGACGACCAGCGCGGCGGCCAACGTGGCGCCAGCGGGCATCAGTCTCGCTCCAAGGTCACGGGAGGCGGGCCCTGCTCCTTTCCCGGGCACAATAGCCCCCGTGTCATTACCGGCGGGACCGGCGCCCGAACGGCATTACTCGGTGCCGATGGCCTGCCGGCCGCGGCGGCTGACCGCGTCCACGATCACCGCGGCGAGCAGCACCGTGCCGGTGATGATGTAGCGCAGGTCGTTGCTGAGGTTCAGCAGGTTCAGGCCGTTCGGGATCGCGCCGATCACCAGGATGCCGAGCAGCGCGGCGTAGCGGCGGGTCCGGCCACCGAACAGGCTGGTGCCGCCGATCACCGCGGCCGCGATCGCGTTGATCAGCACGTCGCCGGTGCCGGTGTCGCGGCCGGCGCTGCCGGCGCGCATCGCCTCCACCACACCGCCGGTCGCGGCCAGCGTGGAGGCCAGCATGAACACGGACGTGCGGATCAGG
>Ga0307499_10000257_pt1 | contig 19616 bp, 16 predicted proteins | sample 13_S_MG_FD_201363 | JGI IMG/M metagenome (GOLD analysis project Ga0307499, IMG submission 201363) | Soil microbial communities from Populus trichocarpa stands in riparian zone in the Pacific Northwest, United States - 13_S | ecosystem: Environmental > Terrestrial > Soil > Riparian zone > Trees... | reverse complement strand
TTCTGACACCCAAAGCATCAAAACCTTGCAATCTGAAAACGCCCCTCAGCCCAAATCGAGATTCCCGATCAGTGGCTTAGCCTTTCTTCACGGACGACTGGTGAGGAGGCGCGCAGCGCCGTCTCGAACCATGTGGCCCCACTGGTGCCATTCATCCTTCGAGACGCCGCTGCGCGGCTCCTCAGGATGAGGTCTGGCAGAAGTTTTAGGCACGCTTCGCTTTGCCCACCCTACGAGATCTCGCGCGCCTTACAGTCCCTTGATCATTCCGGCGTCGATCAGCAGGCGGTTGAACCGGCGGGCTTCCGCGCCTTTCTTGCAGGCGTAGAAGGTGCCCTTGCAGCGGAGCATGATGCTCTTCTGCTCGGCGAACGACGCATCGAGCGGCAGGCCGGCGGCTTCCTGCAGCACGAGCGGGAGATAGGCGGCGTCGAGGGTTTCGAGCGCGGACGACAGATTGGCGGGCGAGTAGTTGATGCCATCGATGGCGTAGTAGGTGGAGTAGTAGCGCGGATCTGATGCCATCAGGCGTTTGGCCAGCAGCTTCTGGTCGATCCCGGGCTCGAGCATTTTTTGCGAGATCGCCGGCTGGTGATCGCCGAAGCGCAGCACGAGGAAAGACTCGTCCGGATAGTCGCGCTTCAGCCGCCCGGTGAATTCGCGATAGTCGTTGGCCGTCATGGCCTGGCGGCGGATGTACTCGTCGACCTCGGCGGTGTTGCCCGGCGGCGTCCAGCCCGCCGGCGTCAGGTCGGGCCGATAGACGTCGGTCCAGGGAAAATGATTGGCGGTGAGGTAGACGAACATGAAGACCGGCGACTGCGACGCCTGCTCGCGCGCAAACACCTTCAGCGCCTGATCGTAATAGAAACGGTCGGGCTGCATGTCCTCGTTCACGCCCATGGCGGCCATGTCGATGAACTCTTCGACGCCGGTGCCCTTCTGGAAGGCGCGCGCGCCGAGGAAGTCGCCATAGGTCGGATAGAGCGAGACGGTCTTGTAGCCGCAGCGCTGCAGCGCCTGCGGCAGCCCGCGCGTCACCCGGCCGGCCGCGATCCGGGTGACGTAGAATTTCAGATCGCCGAACGAGCGCGCCGACAGGCCGGTCAGCAAATTGTACTCGGTGTACCAGGTCGGACCGCCGGTCGACTCCGCGATCATGGTGCGCTGCTTGCCGTCGCTCGACTTGAAATAATCGGTGTAGCCGGCCGGCACCTTGATGCCAGGCGCCGAGGTGACGTCGAAGCTCGATTCATCGAGCAGCATGATGATGTGCGGCCGCTTGGCCGCCGCATCGCAGGCCTCGCCTGACGGCAGCGCAGGCAGGACAGCGGCGTTCGCGTCCCGTGCGAGGCTGAGCGGGCCGTTCGCCGGCGGATCGGCCTCGATCCATCCGGTCGAAGCCAGCCGCGACACCGCCACCACGCCGGAGCGCGCCAAGTTGGAAATATGATTGACGCCCTGGAACGGCTCCCATGCCTGTTCGGGGAAAGCGACCGCCATCGCCGCGATCAATCCGGCCGTCGCGGCCACGCCCGACACGGCAAAGCGGCGGCGCACGCGGAACGGATCGAAGCGCCACAGCGCCCACAGCAACGGCGCCGCAACCAGTCCCGCCACCATCAACTGCATCTGCAGGCGCGGGAACACCGACAGCAGGAACGAAAACGTATCGCGGTCGATGATCAGGAAATCGAGGAACGTCAGCGTGAGTTGCAGAATTCCAAACTTGAAGTGCGACAGCGCGATCAGGATCGCGGTGAGGACGAGCGAAAGCGCGGCGCAGATTGCGGGCCGCTGCAGCACGACCAGCAGAAAGCAATTCACGAAGACCCACGCCAGCACGGACAGCGTGATCGCAAACGGCCCGTATTCGGTGGTCAGGAGAACCGCCAGCCCCGCCAGATGCACGGCAACGATCAGGCCGGCCAGCGCATAGAACCGGACGCCGCGCGATGGCGCGACGAGGCTTTCGCCGATTCCGGATCCCGCGACGGCTGACATATCCTCAAAGCCCCTTGATGAAACCTGCCTCGATCAGTAACCGGTTGAACCTGCGCGCCTCGGCGCCGCCCTTGCAGGCGTAGAATACACCCTTGCAGCGGAGCATGATGTTCTTTTGCTCCTCGAACGAGGGGTCGAGCGGAATGCCGGCGGCTTCCTGGATCACCAGCGGCAGATAGGGCGCGTCGATCCGGTCCATGACGGCGGAACTCTTTACCGGCTCGAAATTGATGGCGTCGATCGCGTAATAGGTGGTGAAGTAGCGCGGGTCGTAGGTGTCGAACTTGCGGGCGACCCGGGCCTCATCGAGGCCGGGATCCAGCAGGTTCGACGAGAACTCCGGCTGATGGTCGCCGTAGCGAACGATCAGGAACGGCTGCGCCGGGAACTTCTTTTTCAGGCTGGCGATGAAGCCAGCATAGTCGCCCGCGCTCATGGTCTGGCGGCGCAGATATTCGTCGACCACCGGCGCGTTGCCGGGCTTGCGCCAGGACGGCAGCAGGTCCGGCCGGAACTTGGTTTCCCAGGGAAAATGGTTGGCGGCGAGATAGACGAAGGTGAACAGCGGCGTATTGACCGGCTGTTCGGCGATCAGATTGACGGCCTTGTCGTAGAAGAAGCTGTCCGGCTCGATGCCCTTGGCGCCGAGCGCGCGCGCGTCGTAGAAGTGCTGGATGCCCGTGGAGGTCTGGAAGCCGCGCGCGCCCATGAAGGCGCCGTAAGCCGGATAGAGCGAGAGGGTGTTGTAGCCGCAGCGGCGCAGCGCCAGCGGCAATCCGCGCTCGACCCGCCCCGAGGCGATGCGGGTGACGAAATAGGAGAAGCGGCCGAACGAGCGCGACGACAGGCCGGCCAGCACGTTGTACTCGGCCATCCAGCTGGCGCCGCCGCTGCTTTCGGCCATGAACTTGCGCTCGCGGCCATCGAACGACTTGAAGTGGCCGCCATAATCCGCCGGCACCTTGACGCCACTGGCCTGACGGATGTCGAAGCTCGACTCGTCATGGATCATGATGATGTGCGGACGGCGGCCGGCGACGTGACAGGAATCCTCCAGCGGCACCTTCAGCCGCTCGGCGGTCACGGCCTCCGATTCCATGAAACCGTAATTGGCGAAGTCGGAAACCGCCGTCACGCCCGAACGGGCGAATTTGGAGAGATAGCCGTCGTCGTAATAGCCGCGCCAGGCTTCGTCCGGCCAGGTCATGGCCTGCCCGGCCAGCACGGCGAGACAGGCCAGCTTGCCGGCCAGCGCCGGCAGGCGGCGGATGCGGAACGGATCGAGCCACCACAGCGCATACATCAGCGGCAGGATGACGAGCGCGGCGCCGACCACGCTCCAGCGCAAGTTCGGAAAGATGGTGAACAGGTAGGCCGCGGTGTCGCGGTCGATCACCATCAGGTCGACGAAGTTCGCGGTCATCTGCACGACGTCGTGCTTGAGCCGCGACAGCAGCACCAGCAGCACGACCAGCGTCAGCGACAGCGCGCCCGACAGCGCCGGGCGCCGCAGCAGCGCGATAAAGAAGAAGTTCAGAATGCCCCACGCCAGCGCAAAACCCATGCGGCCGCCGAAATCGGCTTCGGTCTCCAGCATGATCGCCAGCGCGGCCATGTGCGGTGCAGCAACAGCCGAAAGCCGCCAGAAGCCGATGGCGGCAAGGCCGGCAACTAGGGTGGTAGCGGAGGGCCCTGGATTTGGCGCGGGCGCCATATGAAAAAACGCAACATGACCCGGCGCAATGCAAAGCCTTGGCTGGCGACGGACCAGGAGACGCGCGACCAGCCGGAACCTGTGTCGCGTCATAAAAACGTAGTGTAAACGTCATGAACGCGCAATGAATTTGCCCGAGGGCCAACACTGCAGGGTAAATTGCGTATTGTCATTCCGGGGCGATGCGAAGCATCGAACCCGGAATCTCGAGATTCCGGGTCTGGTCCTTCGGACCATCCCGGAATGACAGTGGAGGTTCACGCCCGCTTGGCGATGCCCTCAATGAAGAGATCGAGGACAGCCTCGGCCGTCCGCTCGGCTTCGGGGCCGGCCACCCCCCAGCGCGGGAAATGGCCGTCGATATTCATCCGGGCAAAGCCATAGACCAGCGCCCGCCCGGCGATCTGGACCTGCTTGAGGTCCGTCGGGCGGATCTGGCCGGCCGCAAAGGCGTCGGCGAGCGTCCGCTCGGTCAGTTCGATCAGCTCTGCATTGTCGCTACTGATGGCGACCGCCCGGTCATGATCAAAAAAGCGCCGGCTGGAGATGACCTCGAAATGCGTCGGATTGCGCATCGCCCAGCGCAGATAAGCCAGCCCCAGGCAGCGAAAGCGGCCGAGCGGATCGCCGGCCGGCGCCTCGGCCAGCGCGGCCTCGATCTCGGCCCGGAAGCGCCGCTGCGCCTCCTCCGCCACCGCCTGCATCAGGGCATCGCGGCTCGGAAAATGCCGGAATGGCGCCCCGGGCGACACCCCGGCGCGGCGGGCGGCCTCGCGGACGCTGACCGCCTCTGCCCCGCCCTCGCCGACCAATTGCAACGCGGCGTCAATCAGGACCCGCCGCAGATCGCCGTGATGATAGGGCTTTGGCCCGGCCGCCCGGGAGGCACGTCGGCGCGGCTTGGCGGCGGCCGGTTTGGCAGCGATTGATTTCACGGCAGGACGCATGCCCTCTCCTACCATCACCGCCTTGTGAATGTAAGCATCGATTACACGGATTGACCGCTCCAGCAATACAGATGTAACTGGTGATTACATCACCATCCACGTCATTGCGAGCGACGCGAAGCAATCCATCTCGCCACGTCAAGAAAGAATGGATTGCTTCGCTTCGCTCGCAATGACGGTGCAATCAGGGGAGAACAACATGCCGGCACGTCAAAACTGGTTCGATGGCTGGCGGCTGTTCGCCCTGCTTTCGTTGACCTTGCTCGGCTTAAGCGTCTGGATCGCCGGCATGCGGGGCTTTGAGGTCGACGGCGTGCGGATGGTGATCCGTTTCACCGCGCGAACCTCGCTGGTGTTGTTCTGCCTCGCCTTCTCGGCCGCCGCGCTGGCCCGGCTGTGGCCGAACACATCGACCCGATGGCTGCGCCGCAACCGCCGCTATCTCGGCGTCAGCTTTGCGGCCTCGCACGCCATCCACGCGGTCGCGATCGCTGCCTTCGCCGCGATGGATCCCGCGGGCTATGCGGCGGCGACCTCGATCGCGTCCTACATCTTCGGCGGCATCGGCTACGCTTTCATCATCGCGATGACCGCGACCTCGTTCGACCGCACCGCAGCCGCACTCGGCGCACGCGCCTGGCGCCGGCTGCATCTTATCGGCGGCTATTACCTGCTGTTCCAGTTCACGGTGTCGTTCGGCAAGCGGATTCCCGACATGCCGCTCTACGCACTGTTCCTGATCCCGCTGGTCGCCGTATTCGCGCTGCGCATGATCGCGATGGCGCCGCGGCCGCAAGCGGCTCGCGCGGGATGACCTAAGGCGCGGGACGACGTTTCTTCGAATCATCATCGCCGCCCGCACGGTCGCTTTTCAGTTCGAGAAGATGAGGCACGTGGTCGTGCCGTGCGCGAGCAGTCGGCCTTTGCCGTCCACCACCCGCCCCTCGGCCGTTCCGACGCGACGGCCGCAGCTCAAGACCTTACCCTCAGCCCTGACCTCGCCCGTTTCGGGCGTAATCGGACGCACCAGGGAAATCTTGAACTCGAGCGTCGTCTGGCTAACGCCGCGTTCGAGCGTGGATTGGATTGCCAGCCCCATGCAGCTGTCAAGCAGCGTCGCCGTGAGGCCTCCATGTACCGTGCCCGCCGGGTTGAGGTGAGCGCCAGTCGGCACGAGCCTGATGACAACACGGCCGCTCTCTGCTTCAGCGACATCATACCCCAAGGTCTGCGCGATCGTGTTGAGAGGTAACGCGCCACTCGCGAGGCCATGCACGAATTCCAGCCCGCTCATTTGCTTTTGCTGTTCAGGACTGACCGTCCCGTAGGCCTTGATTGTCATCGAACATTTCCGTCAGGTTCGGTTAATTCCATTTTTCCTCGACGCAGACGCTCTCTTTCGAATAGCCGAGAGCGGCTTGCCGTAGAGCTGGGCGAATGCAGCGCGCAGTCGCCGTGCGCTGGAGAAGCCTGCGCGTTCAGCGACGAGGCGGATCGGAAGCTTGGTGTCGTCCAGGAGGCACTTGGCGCGGCGCACGCGAAGCGAAAGTGCGACCTGCAGCGGCGACGCGTCGAGATGCTTGGCAAAAAGCCGCGACAGGTGACGCGCTCCAACCCCGACCCGATCGGCAAGCTGATCGACGTCGCCCCGGTCAAGCGCGCCGGCTTCGATCAGGGTCAGCGCACGCTCGACCGTTGTCCTTGTGCCCTTCCAAGCAGGACAAAAAGGCGCTGTTTCGGGACGGCATCTGAGACAAGGTCTGAAGCCGGCACGCTCCGCTGCTGCCGCGCTACGATAGAATCGTATGTTGCGCGCCAGCGGCGTCCGCGCTGGACATACCGGTCGACAATAGACGCCAGTCGTCCTGACTGCCACGAACACCACCCCGTCCCAGGCGGGATCGCGACGTTTGAAGGCTTCGTATTGGGCAACGAAATCGAGCATTCAGCCGCTATGGCGACCACAGCCTTACAATGCAAGCCAGATGGCGATACCACGTCCGAAAACGGCCGCCGGCAGCGAGTGGATGCACAGCCCTACCGATCCCCCAGCAAATGATATTTCCGCCCCAACCGGCGGTGCAAGGTGATGACGGCCCGGTCGACGTCGCTGATCAGGCTGTCGCCGAGAACCACATTGGGAATTTCCCAGTTCCGGCCCTCGCGAATGTTGGGAAGCCCGCGCACCGCGGGCACGGACGCCGTCTCGCATCCCGGCTGCCCGCGAAGCGCGTCGTCGGCGATCTGCGTCAGTTCGGATCTGCTTTTTCCTGTCGTCACTGGTGACCGAGGCCTTCGAATTCCCTGGCGCGCGCTTCCGTCATGCTGCGCATGCATTCGCCGGCATCGAGCCGCGCGATGGTGCCCTCGCCCAAGGCGTAATAGAGGCAATTGGCATCGCGGTACTGGATCCACAGCCGCTGCGCCGTGCGCAACTGGTCGCGCTGCGCAGGCTGAGCATCCTGCAACGCCTTCTGATAGGCGACGTTCAACCGCTTGTCCCACGCCGCGGTCTTCGCCTTGAGACATTCCACCATCTGGAACGTGTTGCCGTCGCAGGATTGTTCGGGCTCGCCCTGATCGCCGGCATGGACGGCCGAGCCGAGCACAAGGACGGCCGCAAGGCCGATTACCAGTCGCAGCATCCTGTTCACCCCTGCGGCATCAACCCGAGGCGTTTGGCGATGATCTTGTCGAGGGTGCGCTTTGGCAGTATCGCAGCCATCCATCGCTGCATCGGATCCGGCACCATCGTGTAGCGCACCTTGGGATTCGGCAGCGTCAATGCCTCGAACACCTTCTCGGCAATCGTCTCGGCCGGCAATCCGTTCGCGCCCAGTGCCAGCATGACGGCGCGGATCTTCTCCAGCGCCGGGAGATACGGCGAGTTCTTGTACGGGGAAATGTCGACCTCCTCGGCCTTGCTCCAGATCGGCGTCTTCACCGCGCCCGGCGCAATGATGATGACGTCGATCCCGAACAGCATCAATTCGCGGCGCAGGCTCTCCGACAGCCCCTCGATGGCGTGCTTGGAGGCGGAATAGGCCGACGTCATCGGATTGCCGTTCTTGCCGGCGACCGAGGAGATCATCACGATCCGCCCCTTCGGTCCCTTCAGGGCCGGATCGGAGCCGAGCAGCGGCCCGAAAGCCTGGGTCGCAATGATCGGCCCGATGAAATTGACCTCCATCTGGCGGCGGAATTCGTCGGCGGCGAGTTCGAGCACGGGACCTGAGACCGCAATGCCGGCATTGTTGACGAGGCCGGCGAGCGTTTCGCCGTTGAGGGCGCCCCGGACCTCGCGCGCGGCGGCGAGCACGGCGGCCTCATCGGTGACGTCGAAGATCAATGGCGTGAAGTTCGCGCCGAACTCGCCCTTGAGGCGGTCGGCGTCGGCCTGCTTGCGGACGCTGCCGAATACGCGGAAGCCACGGTCCAGCAACATCTTTGCGCTGGCCCAGCCGATGCCGGTAGATGCCCCCGTGATGACAACAGATCTCATGAGCCAAGCCCTTGTAAGTGGTTTAATGAAGTTCGTCGTGAAGGAATGCTTAAGCACCCGGCTTCGTGAGCTTCCCTCGGGTGCGGCCAGCCTTGACGGCGTCTTGTTCGGCGAGTTGCTATTCGACTTTTCCCGGGAACGGTTTGGAGAGGATAGCAGCCGGGCAGGACGACCGGAAGCGGCGTCGCATGCCGGATCCGGTGCGACATCGGCGATTTATCGCACGAAATCGCAACCTTCGTCCCCAATCGCGTTGGTAAACAATTCGCGACGCGGGGTTTGCAATGCGCGACCCGGCCCGAAGCCGAAACGCTTGCTGCGACCCCGCCAACGGATCGCTCGTTTCAGCTGCAATAGATCCGGATCTCTACCGGCTCCTCGCCTTTAACGCGAGCGTAAGGCTCGGTTTGCCATTGTGCACGCCGACCCTTCAACAACCAACAAGACTGCCCACAATGCTGCAACAGCCGGCTCACTCGATCATCGCCGAACTCGAAGATGCCGTCAGAGGCGGTTCATCCGCCAAACGGGTGGAAACCCTGCGGCAGGTTACCGATCTCTTTCTCAATGACGGGGAACGCCTCAGCGACGACCAGGTCAAGGTCTTCGACGATGTGCTCTGCCTCTTGATCGCGCGCGTCGAAACGCGGGCGAAGGCCGAACTTTCGAAACGGCTGGCGCCGCTCGACTACGCCCCGTTCGAGGTCATCCAGCATCTGGCCTGGGATGACGAAATCGATGTCGCCGGCAGCGTGCTGGCCAATTCCAGCAGGCTCGGCACCGAGGCGCTGGTCGAGATCGCCAGCAAAAAGGGGCAGGATCACCTGCTCGCCATTTCCGGCCGGCCCAACCTGCCCATCGCCGTCACCGACGTCATCGTCGATCGCGGCGAAGACAAGGTGATCCGAAAGCTCGCCAACAACGCCGGCGCCAAATTTTCAGATCAGGGCTTTTCCACCATCGTTGCCCGCGCCGGCGCGGACGACGAACTGGTGGAAATCCTCGGCCTTCGCGCCGATTTCCCGCAACAGTTCATGGCTGACCTGTTGCGCCGCGCCAAGGAAGCGGTTCGCGCCCGGCTCCTGGCCATCGCGCCGCCGGCGGTCCAGGAAGAGATCAAACGGGTCTTGAACGAAATCGCCCGCGAGGCATCGCCTCCAGGGCGAAGCTTTGGCGTCGCCGAGGAATACGTGAAGCTCATGAAAGGGCTGAACGAACTCGACGATGCGGCCGTCTACACATTCGCCGAATCGAAAAAGTTCGACGAGGTCACGGTTGCGATCGCGCTCCTTAATGAGATGCCCATCGAGATGGTGGCCCGGCTGATGGAAGGCCCCCGCGCCGATCTTCTTCTCATTCCCTGCCGGTCGGCCCGCCTGAACTGGCCGACGGTCGAGTCGATCCTGCGCAACCGGCCGGTGATGCCTTCGGTCAACGAGCAGACCATGGAGATCGCGGAACGCGATTTCCGCAGGCTGTCGATGGAGACAGCCCAGCGCACCGTACGCTTCTGGCAGTTGCACAACAGGATCGAGAAATAGGCAGAGAAAACGGAAACGCCGAGCGGCGTTTCCGTCTGAATGGCGCCTAGGTCAGGAACTGATAATCATTGGCATGGATGCTGCCGGCGGTGGCGCCATTGACCGTTATGATTTCATCATGACCGTCCAGGCCGGAATGGGCCTGCCATTGATTGCCGGAAAGCCAGGTCAGCGTTGCGCCGTCCGAGGCCGCGCCAAAGCCGTGGAATTCGAGCGTATCTCCCACCGCAGCGCCGTTGCCGGCGAAATCCGTGATGGTGGCGCCGGCGGTCGAACCTGATGCGAAGACGAAGTTGTCGTTACCGCTGCCGCCGGTCAGGAAATCGTTGCCGCCACCTCCGCTGATCGTATCGTTGCCCCCATTGCCGTTGAGGAACTCGGTTCCGCCGGTTCCGGTCAGCGTGTCGCCGAAGTTCGAACCGGCCACGTTGTTGACGCCGCCGGTGATGGTATCGGTGCCGACCGACGCGTTGCCTGTGGCGATACCGGTAGCCAAATTGACGCTGACCCCGCCGGTTGCGGAAGTGTACACGATCTGGGTGCTGCCGTTGCCGGTGATGATGTCGTCGCCCGCCATGCCGTCGAACTGGTTGAAGACGCCGTTGTTGCCGACGTTCAGGGCACCGAAGCTGCCGAAGCTCGTCGCATCGTAGACATCGTTGAAGATCGTTCCCTGCACGGCTTCGATCGAGCGCAGCGTATCGGTGCCGGTCGAGGCATCGCCGGTCACGGTGCCGGCGCCCATATCGACGCTGACCCCGCCGGTCGTATTCGTGAGGTTGCTGTACTGCGCAAAGTCGAAACCGCCGCGGCCATCGATGTAATCATCGCCGGCAAGACCGAGGAACTGTTCATTGGCGCTGCCGCCCAGCAGCGTGTCGCCGAACGTCGAGCCCATGACGGCATTGACGCCGGTAAACGTATCGGTGCCGACATCTGCCGCATCTCCCGGCGCCGTGCCATGCGCGGTGCCGGCGGCGATGTCGACGGTCACGCCGTCTGCCGCGAGAATGTATTGCAGCCGTGTATTGCCGTTGCCGGTGATGGTATCGTCGCCTGCCATTCCTTCGAACTGGTTGAACGTACCATTGGAGCCGGCATTGGCGCTCGACCCCGAAAAGCCGGTCGCATCATAAATATCGTTGAAGCCGGTACCGCGCACCGCCTCGATGGAGCGTAACGTGTCGGTACCGATGCTCGCATCGCCGGACACGGTTCCGGATGCGAGATTGACGGTGATGGCGGCGCCGACGAGCGGATCGTTGTTGTACACGGCATAGTCAAATCCGCCGCGGCCATCAAAGAAATCATTTCCGCCGCGGCCATCGAACTGCTCGAACGTGCCGTTCGGATTATTGCCGCCAAGCATGACGTCGGCATATCCCGACCCAACGACGGCATTGATCAGGGAGAAAGTATCGTGGCCGACGGAAGCATCGCCGTCGGCGGTCCCGGCAAGCAGGTCCACCGTTACCCCGGCGGTTGCGCTCACATAGGAGACGCGGCCGAGGATTTGCCCTGACGCATTGACCAGCCCTGTAATCACGTCGTCGCCGCCCCGGCCTTCGAATTCGCTCAAGCCCACCGACGCGCCGGGAATCGCACTCCATCCGGTAAAACCTGTCGCAGTGAAGCTGTCGGCGAAGTTACTGCCGACGACACCTTCGATCGAAGTCAGGATGTCGTTGCCGACTCCGGCGCCGGAGACCGTGCCGGCGCCGAGATTGGCCGTGATGCCGCCGGTGGCGTCCGTGTAGACCGCCCGGTCGAAACCGAGGCCACCATCAAGCTGATCGTTGCCGCCAAGGCCCTGAAGCCGGTCGTTCTGATTGAGGCCGAAAATCGCATCCGGCTGGCTGGTTCCGATCAGCACATCCGGAGCAGGCGTGCCGGTGATGTTGTTCGGGAAAATGAAATCCCCGGCCACGAGATTGGCCAGCACCACGTTCTGCAGCGTGATGATATCGCCGTTGCCGAAATTGATGACCGTGTTCGGGCCCTGCTGGGTAGCGTGCGACTGGATATCCGCCAGGCCAAGGATGCCGGGGACATCCGTCACGTCGATCCTGTCGCCCTGGGCATGGTTGAAGTCGGTGATGAAATCCGCACCGCCGCCGGCCGCATAGACGAAAACATCCGCCCCGCCGCCGCCGGTCAGGTTGTCGTTGCCGCCGCGGCCGGCGAGCGTGTCGTTGCCGCCGTTGCCGCCATTCAGGAAGTCATTGCCGCTGCTGCCCAGCAGCGTGTCGTTGAAATTCGACCCGAAGGCGTTATTGACGCCGGTGAAAGTGTCGGTGCCGACCGAGGCATCGCCATTGGCCGTTCCGGCAGCGAGATCGACCACCACGCCGGCCGTGGCGTTGGCGAAAAAGATCTGCGTGCTGCCGTTGCCGGTGATGGTGTCGTTGCCACCCTGGCCCTGGAACGAATTGAAGCCGACGAAGCCGGTCGCATTGTAGGTATCGGCGAAGTTGCTTCCTGTGGCGCTATTGACGCCGGTGAAGGTGTCGCTGCCGACTGAGGCATCGCCGGTTGCGGTGCCTGACGCCAGATTGACGACGACTCCGGAGGTCGCATTGGAATAGATCACCCGTGTGTTGCCGTTGCCGGTGATGACGTCGTCGCCGCCGAGGCCTTCGAACTGGTTGAAGTTGCCATTGCTGTTGCTGACATTGAGAGCGCCGGCGAGGCCGTATCCAACCGCGTTGAATATGTCGGCGAAGCCGGTCCCCTGGATACCCTCGATCGAACGCAGCGTGTCCGTGCCAACAGAGGCGTCGCCCGTGACTGTTCCCGCCGCCAGATTGACGCTGATCCCGCCGGTCACCGAGGCAAGGTTGTTATAGCCTGCCGTATCGAAGCCGCCCCGGCCGTCGAGGTAGTCGTCGCCGTCGAGACCGACCAGCGTGTTGTTGAAACTGCTGCCCAGCAACATGTCGTTGAACATCGAGCCCTGGACCGCGTTCACACCGGTGAAAGTGTCGGTCCCCTCGCCCAACGCCGTGGCGCTGCCGGCGACGGTGTTGGCGTTGGTCGTGCCGATCGGGCTTGTCTCGAGGTCAGCCGTGACGGATCCCGCGGCAAGCTGGTAATTGAGGCGGGTGTTGCCGTTGCCGATAATGGTATCGTTACCCCCTGCGCCTGCGAAGTCATTGAACGTTCCGAGAGAGCCGACATTGACTGCGCCGACGTCACCAAAGCCGGTCGCATCGTAGAGGTCGTCGAAATTGGTGCCGCGCACCGCCTCCACCGCGCGCAGCGTGTCGGTGCCGACGGTGGCGTCGCCTGTTACGGTACCCGCTGCGAGATGGACGGTGATGCCCGACATCGTCGCAAGATCATTGGTGTAGTCGGCCCGATCGTAACCGCCGCGACCGTCGATGAAGTCGTCGCCGGCCCGTCCCTCGAACAGTTCGAACGTTCCCGCGCCGGTATTGTCGCTGCCGCGCAGCGTGTCATTGAGGGCCGATCCCCAGGCGGCATAGACGTTCGAAAACGTGTCGTGGCCAACGGACGCATTGCCATCTGCCGTGCCTGCGGCAATGTCCACGGTCACGGCGTCCGTCGCGCTGAGATAGCTCACCCGCGTCAGCCGCAAGCCCAGAACATTCGTGTTGCCGACGATCGCGTCATCGCCGCCACGCCCCTCGAACTCGCTCAGGCCGACTTGCACGCCGGGGATCTCGCTGGAGCCGGTGAATCCTACCGCGTTGAACGTATCGGCGAAGTCGCTTCCGACGATGCCCTCGATCGCAGTCAGCGTGTCAGTGCCGACACCGGCGCCGGAGACCGAGCCGGCGGCAAGGTTGACGGTGATGGCGCCGCTGGCATCGGTGTAGACCGCCCGGTCGAAGCCCGTACCGCCATCAAGCTGATCGTTACCGCCGAGGCCCTGAAGCCGGTCGTTCTCGGCAAGACCAAAGATCGCATCCACCTGACCGGTGCCGATCAGCGTATCCCGCGCCGGCGTACCGACAATCACGTTCGGGAAGATGAAGTCGCCGGCAACAAGCGCGGCCAGGGTGACGTTCTGCAATGTCAGGGTATCGCCGTTGCCGAAGTCGATGACCGTATTGGCGCCCTGCTGGGTGGCACGCGACTGGATGTCCCCAAGGGTGAAAATGCCGGGGACATCAGTCACGTCGATCCGGTCGCCCTGACCGTGGCTGAAGTCCGTGACGATGTCAGCGCCGCCGCCGGAGGCGTAAACAAAGATATCCGCTGCAGTGCCGCCGGTCAGCGTGTCATTGCCGCCACCGCCGTCGAGCCGGTCGCTGCCGCCGCTTGCGCTGATGGTGTCGTTGCCGAGACCGCCGGTCAGGACATTGGCGACGCTGTTTCCGGTGAGCGTGTCGTCGAATGCCGAGCCAGTCAGGTTCTCGAACCCGGTCAGCGTATCGGTGCCGGCGCCGATCGTGTTCTGCGCCGTCGTCTGCGCCAGATTGACCGTGACGGCCGCCGCGGCATGCGCATAGGAGACCGTGTCGTTGCCCGAACCGCCGGCAAGAACATTGTTGCCGCCGTTACCTTCCAGCGTGTCGTTCTGGGTCGACCCGGTCAGGTTCTCGATGTTGACCAGCGTATCGCCCTCGGCGTCGCCGCCGCTGCCCAGTCCGGTCGCGAGGCTGACATTCACGCCCGCGACTGAGGCGGCGTAAGTTGCGGTGTCGGTTCCCGCATCGCCGTCGAGGGCGTCGGCCCCGCCAAGACCTGCAAGCGTGTTGTTGCCGCCATTGCCGACAATGACATTGCCGGCGGCATTGCCGGTCGCACTGAGATTCCCTGCCCCGGTCAGGGTCAGGTTCTCGAGGTTGGCGCCGAGCGTGTAGCTGATCGACGATCGAACCGTGTCGGTTCCCTCATCGGCTGCTTCCGTCACCTCATCGCCGGCGTTGTCGACGATGTAGGTATCGTTACCCGCGCCGCCGATCAGCGTGTCCGCACCCGCGCCGCCGTCCAGCGTATCGTTGCCCTCGAAGCTGACAATGACGTTGGCCTGGGACGAGCCGGTCAGGATATTATCAAAATGAGAACCGGTGAGATTTTCGAACGCGCTCAGCGTGTCGCTGCCGGCGCCGATGGTGTCTTGCGCTGATGTCAGCGCCAGGCTGACCGTGACGCCGGCCGCCGCATGCTCATAGGATACCGTGTCGTTGCCGCCGCCGCCGGCGAGAACATTGTTGCCGCCATCACCTTCCAGCACGTCGTCGTGCGCCGAGCCGGTCAGGTTCTCGATATTGATGAGCGTATCGCCTTCCGCGTCGCCGCCGGTGGCAATTCCGGTCATCAGGCTGACATCGACCGCCGCCTGCGAGGCGGCATAGCTCGCCGTATCGTTGCCGGCGCCGCCGTCCAGAATGTCCGCGCCGCCGAGACCGGCCAGGACGTCATGGCCCTCGAAGCTCAGAATCGTATTCGCCGCCGATGAACCGGTCAGGGTATTGTCGAAATGCGAGCCGGTCAGGTTTTCGAATCCGCTCAGCGTGTCGCTGCCGGCGCCTCCGGTATTCTGCGCCGTCGTGCGCGCGAGGCTGACCGTGACACCGGCCGCGGCGTGCGTATAGGACACGGTGTCGGTGCCGTCGCCGCCCGCCAGCACATTGGCGCCGCTGCTGCCTTCGAGCGTGTCGTCAAACGCCGATCCCGTCAGGTTCTCGATACTGGCGAACGTATCGCCCTCGGCATCGCCGCCGCTGCCCTGCCCCGTCGCCAGGCTGACATTGACGGCGGCCAGCGACGCCGCGTAGGTCGCCGTATCGACGCCCGCGCCGCCATCGAGAAAATCGGCGCCGCCAAGGCCGGCAAGAACGTCACTACCACCCTGGCCGAAGATGAAATCGTCGCCCGCTGTGCCGTTGAGCGTGTCACTTCCATTGGTGCCATTGATGATAGCCATTGCAGTCTCCTGAGATGGGCGTGGAAATGCGTGCCGTGACGCGGCGCGATCACGGCTGGGAACGGATGGGGATTGGAAGTGCGGTGGCTGACAACCAGCCGAAGTGGGTCCTAGAAAAAGGCTTCAGACAGCACGCTTATACTCTACCTATAATGGTATTAAAATGACAGCTCATCGTCAAGCGGCGGCGGCGCATCGGAGCTTTCGCTCCACCCGTTGCACGGACCAGCGCACGGTGTGCGATTGCGTTGATCGGTTTTTCGATCAGGTCTTGAGACGGGCCAATCACCATCTGTCCGTCTCGTTTCGCGAACGAAAATGCAGATTAAGCAACCGCGCTTCGACTCGGTAAACGCTGACTTTTCTGTCGCTAATGTATTGATGAATCGCTTCGCACCAAGAATGTGTATGAAGCGTCAGTTTTTCGTTTCGGCGCGGGCGGCGCATTCGGCGCGGTGCGCGTTGAAGAATGTGGATGAGCCATCAATTCTTCAAAGAAACGGCGAGACCGCATTCGCGATCTCGCCGGATCATGCCGCTCGAGGCTTAAGATTTGGTGCTGCAGCGCGGCCGGCCGCCAAACCCTCATGGTGAGGAGGCGCTATGCGCCGTCTCGAACCATGAGGCCCCGCCGGTGCCATCATCCTTCGAGACGGCGCTTGCGCGCCTCCTCAGGATGAGGTCTGGCACCGATTGATCACCTCAGTTCTTGGTCTTGTCGACCAGGGCGCCCTTCTTGATCCAGGGCATCATGTCGCGCAGCTTGGCGCCGACTTCCTCGATCGGGTGCTGGGCGAGCTTGGCGCGGGTGGCCTTGAACGAGGTCTGGTTGACCTTGTTCTCCAGCATCCAGTCGCGGGCGAACTTGCCGCCCTGGATGTCGGCGAGGACGCGCTTCATCTCGGCCTTGGTCTCGGCGGTGACGATGCGCGGGCCGGTGACGTATTCGCCGTACTCGGCGGTGTTGGAGATCGAGTAGTTCATGTTGGCGATGCCGCCTTCATAGATCAGGTCGACGATCAGCTTCACCTCGTGCAGGCACTCGAAATAGGCCATCTCGGGGGCGTAGCCGGCTTCCACCAGCGTCTCGTAGCCGCCCTTGATCAGTTCGACCAGGCCGCCGCAGAGCACAACTTGCTCGCCGAAAAGATCGGTCTCGCACTCTTCCTTGAACGAGGTCTCGATGATGCCGGCCCGGCCGCCGCCGATGGCGGAAGCGTAGCTGAGGCCGAGGTCATGGGCGTTGCCGGAAATGTCCTTGGCGATCGCGATCAGGCAGGGCACGCCGCCGCCGCGCTGGTATTCCGAGCGCACGGTGTGGCCGGGGCCCTTCGGCGCGATCATCAGCACGTCGAGGTCGGCGCGCGGGTCGAGCAGGTTGAAATGGACGTTGAGGCCGTGGGCGAACACCAGCGCCGCGCCCTTCTTCATGTTGTCGTGCAGGTGCTCGCGGTAGATGTCGCCCTGCAATTCGTCGGGGGTGAGCATCATGACGAGGTCGGCCCATTTGGCGGCCTCGGCGACTTCCATCACCTTGAAGCCGGCGGCTTCCGCCTTCTTGGCCGAGGCCGAACCCTTGCGCAGCGCAATGGCGACTTCCTTGACGCCGGAATCCTTCAGGTTGAGCGCATGGGCGTGGCCCTGGCTGCCATAGCCGACGATGACGACCTTCTTGCCCTTGATCAGGTTCAGGTCGGCGTCGCGATCGTAATAAACACGCATGGGTCGTTTCCTTAATCGATGGCCAAAACGGCCGGTTAATCAGGCATTTGGGTGGATGAGACCGCCGGTCGCCCGCGAATTTTCCGGCGTTGTCTAGAGCATTTTCCGCTTTAGGGGAAACCGTTTATGCAGGGTCCGGTGCGGCATCATGCGTCCATGAAGACCGGGTAGAGCGAGGCCAGCAGCAATACCGCCATGACGATGTTGAAGGCCCGCACCGCCCGCCGGGAGGTCAGGACCGGCCGCAGCGCGGTACCGAACAGGGCCCAGGCGGTACAGGACAAGATTCCCAAAAGCAGACTCAGGCTGACCTGGATCGCGATATTCCAGGGGTAGGCGGCGATCGCCGCATAGGCGGTGATGGTGCCGATCACCATGACCCAGCCCTTGGCGTTGACCCACTGGAACATGGCCGCGCCCCAGAATGTCATCGGACCCCGACCGTTGTCCTGCTCCGCCGACGGCGGCTCCGACATCGCGATGTGGACAGCCAGATAGACCAGGTAGGCGACCCCGGCATATTTCAGGATGGTCTGCAGCACCGGATAGGCGATGAAGATGGTGCCGAGCCCGAGGCCCACCGCGCCGACCATGAAGGCGAAGCCGATCGTGATGCCCATGATGTGCGGGATGGTGGGGCGGAAGCCGTAAGTGAGCCCCGACGACAGCAGCATGATGTTGTTTGGCCCCGGCGTGAAGAACATCACCGTGGCGAACAAGACGAAGGCGATCAGCAGCGAATGCGACATGGGGCCTCACACGATCTTCGGCATTATGCGTCCATCAAGACTGGATAGAGCGAGGCCAGCAGCAGCAGGGCCATCAGGATATTGAAGGCCCTGATGGCGCCGGGCGACGTCAGAAATTGCCGCAGCGCACTGCCGAAAACCGTCCAGACCAGCGAGGACAACCCGCCCATGACGAACATCAGGGCGGCCTGGATGGTGATGTTCCAGGGAAAGCTGGCAATCGCGGAATAGGCGGTGATGATGCCGATCGCCATCACCCAGCCCTTGACGTTGACCCATTGGAACAGCGCCGCAGCCCAGAACGTCATCGGGCCGCGCTGGCTGCCCTGCCCTGATGCAACGGACGTAGACATCGCGATCCCGAAGGCGAGGTAGATCAGATAGGCGATGCCGGCATATTTCAGAATGGTCTGCAGAACCGGATAGGCGATGAAGATCGTCCCCAGGCCGAGGCCCATGGCCGCCACCATGAATGAAACGCCGATCGCGATGCCCGCGATGTGCGGAAACGTGCGCCGGAAGCCGTAGGTCAAGCCCGACGACAACACCATGACGTTGTTGGGTCCCGGCGTGAACGCCATGACTGCGGCAAAAACAACCAGGGCGACAAAAAGCGGCTGCGACATCGGTGGCTCACGCGAATGCGGCGGTGGAAAAGCGCAGCGTCGTCATCCGTTCCGGTGAAAACGCGTTGAGCACGATCCGGCTCGCCACGAAGGCAAGCCCCCAGATCACCGCCGCCAGGACGGCGATGCAGACATCGGCCGGTTTCATTTTTGGCTCTGTTGTTTTTGGGCTCTGTTGGTTTTTTAGCTCTGTTGGTCCGGCTTCGGTTTGCGCAGGAGGTATGTTCCGTGCAGGGGCGCGTGATAGTCGACCGATTGCAGCGTGAAGCCGATGTCGGTCAGCATGCGCTCGATCACCCAGCCGAAGGTCGAGTATTCGTCGCGCATATGGGTGACCACGCCCTCGCGCTGGAAATCGTGGTTCTTGATGGTGAAATCGGCCCACTGCTCGACATCGCGCTCGGTGCCGTCGGGCATGCTGACGAACACGATGTCGCGCAAATAGAAATTGGCGCCGGGTTTCAGCGCCGCGTAGATTCTCGCCAGCGCCACCGCCTTCCAGAAGTCAGGCAAATGATGCAGCGTGAATTCGCTGACGATCAGGTCATAGGAATTCGGCTGGTAGGCGAAGCTCAGCATGCCGGCCGGCTGGGTGCGGATCGCCACCTTGCGATCGCGCGCCTGGATGTTGGCGAGCGCCAGCATCGCCGGCGAAATGTCGATCGCGTCGACCTCGGCGCCCATCAGCGCCGCCTCGCAGGCCAGCACGCCGTTGCCGCAGCCGATATCGGCCACCCGCCAGCCCTTCTGCACGCCGAGCATGGTCAGCGCCGCGCGCGCGCGGAGGTCGCTGTCATCATGCCGGTCATAGATTGACGCGACCGCGGTATCGAGCCCGATCTGTCGCCTTTGATTATAATACCAGTCCCGCGCCAGCATGTTTCACATCCCCTCAGGCCCGCGTCCGATCGCGGC
>Ga0307499_10000256_pt1 | contig 19703 bp, 16 predicted proteins | sample 13_S_MG_FD_201363 | JGI IMG/M metagenome (GOLD analysis project Ga0307499, IMG submission 201363) | Soil microbial communities from Populus trichocarpa stands in riparian zone in the Pacific Northwest, United States - 13_S | ecosystem: Environmental > Terrestrial > Soil > Riparian zone > Trees... | reverse complement strand
GCCGCGAACCGAACCGGGGTCAGCGGCCAAGCCGGCGTCAGCGGCCAAGCCAGGGGCCGAGCCAGGGTCGGCGGCCGAGCCGGGAACCGAGCCGGGGTCAGCGGCCGGGCTGGAGGCCGGGTCCGGGCCGAGCCGGGCGGAGGTGGCTTGCTGGATCTCGGTCATCGGCAACCAGCCTCCTCGCCGTTCGATCACGGACAGTCGCGTGCGTACCGATCCTGCCCTACGGCTGGCCGACCTCGAAACGCGCGAACCGGGTCACGGCGACGCCGGCCCCGTCCAGCAACGCCTTGACGGTCTTCTTCTGGTCCTGCACGGACGACTGCTCCAAGAGCACGGTGTCCTTGAAGAAGCCGTTCAGCCGACCCTCGACGATGCGCGGCAGCGCGGCCTCCGGCTTGCCCTCCTCGCGGGCGGTGGCCTCGGCGATCCGCCGCTCGCTCGCCACGACATCCGCCGGGACCTCGTCCCGGGTGACGTACTGCGGGCGCATCGCGGCGATCTGCATCGCGGTGCTGCGGGCGACGCCGATGTCCTCGCCGCTGAACTCGACCAGCACGCCCACCTGGGGCGGCAGGTCCGGAGTGCGGCGGTGCATGTACGTGGCCACCTGACCATCGAAGATCACGACCCGGCGCAGCTCCAGCTTTTCGCCGATCACGGCGGCCACCGAGTCGATGTTCTCGGCCACGGTGCGGCCGTCGGCCAGCTTCTCGGCCAGCAGCGCCTGGACGTCGCCCGGGCGGGCCGCCGCGGCGTGCGCCACGATGTCCGCCGCCAACTGCTGGAACTGCTCGTTCTTCGCGACGAAGTCGGTCTCACAGTTCAGCTCGATGAGCGCGCCCTCGGCCGCGGCGATCAGCCCGTTGGACGCCACCCGCTCGGCGCCGCGCTTGCTCACCTTGGCTCCGCTCTTGATCCGGAGCACCTCGACGGCCTTGTCGAAGTCGCCCTCGGACTCCTCCAGCGCCTTCTTGCTGTCCATCATGCCCGCGCCGGTGAGGTCGCGAAGCCGCTTCACGTCCGCTGCGGTGATAGTTGCCATGACTCGCTCTCTGCTTCGTGTTACCTACATTGTCTCAATGCTGCGTCAACCGGCCCGAGCCGCCCCACCGCTTTTCGCCGGCCACCTGGCCGGCGTTCCTGCCCGGCATCGGGGCCCAGCGGACCGCCGTCCCATCCAGTCGAGTAGGCCCGCACCAGCCGGGCTGACTGACTGGCCGGACTGGCCGGACTGGCCGGCCGGACTGGCTGGCTGGCCGGGCTGGCCGGCCGGCTGGCCGGACTGGCTGGCCGGGCTGGCCGGCCGGCCGGATTGGCGGGGCGGATTGGCGGGGCGGATTGGCGGGGCGGTGACGGTTGACTGGTTGCGCTGCGGGCTCGGGCCGGCCGGCATCCCCGGAGCGCTGGACCGGTGCCGGTGGGGCGGCCGTAGCCACACCCCACCGGCTCTGCCCGAGCGGTCGTGATCGTCGGCATGATGGTCAGCGCTGGCCAGCGGACGGTCGAGGTGGGCTAATTGCTCACAGTCTCGACGGCCGGGGCGGCGACGTCGTCCGCGACCGGCTCGGCGACTGGCTCGACGACCGGTTCGGCAACCGGCTCCACGGCCGCCTGGGCCGGCTCCGCAACTGGCTGGACCGGCTCGGCGGCCGGCTGGGCCGACTCCTCCGCGACCGGCTGGGCGACCGGCTCCTCGGACGGAACGACGTCGGCCGGCGCGGCGGCGGCGGTCGTGTCGCCGATGAGCAGGTTGCGCTCCCACTCGGCCAGCGGCTCGTCCCGGCCGATCTGGCCGGCCACGGCCGGCTTGTCGCTGCCGTCGGAGTCGCGGCCGGCGTTCGCGGCGGCGGCGGCCCGGGTCATCAGACCCTCGGCGACCGCGTCCGCGATCACGCGGGTGAGCAGAGCAGCGCTGCGGATCGCGTCGTCGTTGCCGGGGATCTTGTAGTCGACCTCGTCCGGGTCGCAGTTGGTGTCCAGGATCGCGACCACCGGGATACCAAGCTTGCGCGCCTCGCCTACGGCGATGTGCTCCTTCTTGGTGTCGATCACCCAGATCGCGCTCGGCACCCGGGACATGTCCCGGATCCCACCCAGCGTGCGCTCCAGCTTGATCCGCTCCCGGCTGAGGATCAACTGCTCCTTCTTGGTGAGCGCCGAGTTGCTGCCGGTCTGCTCCAGGACCTCGAGCTCCTTGAGCCGCTGCAGTCGCTTGTAGACAGTGGAGAAGTTGGTCAGCATCCCGCCCAGCCAGCGCTGGTTCACGAAGGGCATGCCGACCCGCTGCGCCTGCTCGGCGACGACCTCCTGGGCCTGCTTCTTGGTGCCCACGAACAGGATCGTGCCGCCGTGCGCGACGGTCTCCCGGACGAACTCGAACGCCTTGTCGATGTAGATCAGCGTCTGCTGCAGGTCGATGATGTAGATGCCGTTGCGCTCGGTGAAGATGAACCGCTTCATCTTCGGGTTCCAGCGCCGGGTCTGGTGTCCGAAGTGGACACCGCTGTCGAGCAACTGCCGCATCGTGACGACGGCCATGGCCGGCCTGTCCTCCTGTCGCCCGGCGTCTGCCGGGCAGCCTCGGTTGTCGCGGCGACCGGGTTGGCCACCACCCTGGTGCCCGTTGTCGCGGCTGTTGTCCGCCCGTCCGGCAGGACGCCGGCGCGGGACCGAGGAGGCCGCCACCTCAACCTGTTCGAACCGCTTCCCCGGACTCCCGGCGAAGCGTGCCGTGGATGGCTGAGACGGACACGCGAAGTCGGCCTGCCTGCGCAGGCCGCTGCCATCACCCTACAGCGTGGTTTACACCAACCGCCAACCGGCCCTGTAGCACGATTGCCGCCCGGCCGGCAACCCGCTGTCCACAGCCCAAAGTCTCGTCCACAGATCTTGTTCGCGGGGGTCCGGGCCCGGCGCACCCGCCGCAGAGTCGAACCATGTCCCGCATACACCTCGCCACCGTCTGCCTCGTCGTCCCGCTGGCCCTTCCCCCGATGCTGTTGCCCGCCCACCGCCACGAGAGAGCGCCGGTCACCATGCCAGCCGCCGAGCCGGTCGGCGGTCCGGCGGTCCGGCCGGCGGGCGGATGGCAGTGGCCGCTGCCGGGGCAACCCAGGGTGACCCGCCGGTTCGACCCGCCGCTGAGCCGGTACGGGCCCGGTCACCGCGGCGTCGATCTGGCCGCGGCCGCAGGCACGCTGGTGCTCGCGGCCGGGCCCGGCGTCGTCGCGTTCGCCGGTATCCTGGCCGGCCGTGGCGTGGTCTCGATCCAGCACGCCAACGGTCTACGCACCACCTACGAACCAGTGCAGGTCTCCGTCCAGCCGGGCACCCGGGTCAGGGCCGGTGCGGCTATCGGCCGGCTCGCCGCCGGCCATCCCGGCTGCCCCGAGGCCGCCTGCCTGCACTGGGGCCTGCGCCGTGGCGATGCCTACCTTGACCCGTTGGACCTGCTCCGGCGCGGACCGATCCGGCTGCTACCACTCGGCAACCCCGGCGCGAACGGCGACCGAACCGCGAACGGCAGCCGCGGGGCGGCCGGCGGGCCGGCGCGGGCCGGCGGAGCGAGCGCGGCCGGCGAGGCGACTCCACCCGGCGAGGCGACTCCAGCCGGCGAGGCGACTCCAGCCGCGCCGGCCCTGGGGGCGGGCCCGGCCGCGGCGCCGAACACCTCTGACGTCCGGGAGCCGATCGTGGACACGAGGCCAACCGCAGCAGCCAATCGGCACCGGCTGCCGCCGACCCCGCCTGCGCCCGTGCTTGCCGCAGCCGGCCTGGCCGTGGCGGCGATGTTGATCGGCGGTCGGCGACGCCCACCGTGACCGGCCTCGGCCCGAACCACCGGCTGGCGCCGGCGTGGCCGGCGCTATGCCCGGGGGTGCGCCTGACGGTAGGCGGCGCGGAGCCGCTCCACCGAGACGTGGGTGTAGATCTGTGTGGTCGCCAGGCTGGCGTGCCCGAGCAGCTCCTGCACGATGCGGAGGTCGGCGCCGCCCTCGAGAAGGTGGGTGGCCGCGCTGTGCCGCAGCCCGTGCGGCGCCAGGTCCGGGGCACCCTCGACCTGACTCAGCTGCGCGTGCACCAGCCGGCGCGCGGCCCGCGGGTCGAGCCGCCGGCCGGCGTTGCCGAGCAGCAGCGCCGGCCCACTGGACGCGTTGGCCAGCACCGGCCGGCCGCGGTCGAGCCAGGCCCGCAGCGCCCGGTCCGCCGGTGCGCCGAACGGCACCGAACGCTCCTTGTCGCCTTTGCCGATCACGCGGACCAGCCGGCGCTCCCGGTCCACGTCGTCCACGTCCAACCGGACCAGCTCGCCCACCCGGATACCGGTGGCATACAGGAGTTCGAGGACGAGCCGGTCCCGCAGGCCGGCCGGCGTCGGGTCGTCCGCGGACTTGAGCAGCGTCCGCGCCTGGCCCGCCGCGAGCACCGCCGGCAACTCCCGCTGCGGCTTGGGGCTGGCCAGCAGCACGCCCGGATCACGCTCCAGCAACCCGCGGCGGTGCGCGAACGCGGTGAATGTCCGAGCCGACGCGGCCCGCCGGGCCAACGTGCTGCGTGCCGCGCCGGTACTGCGCAGCCGGGCGAGCCAGCTCCGCAGCACGCTCAGGTCCAGCCCGCGCAGTTCCCGATGGCCGAGCCGGTTCGCATGGTCGAGCAGCCCGACCACGTCAACCAGGTAGGCCCGCACCGAGTGCGCCGACAGCCCCCGCTCCAACTCCAGGTACCGCTCGAACTGCGTGACCGCGTCCGCCATCGCCGCTGGCAGCCCTTCCCGCCGGGCCCGCGTCGACGGCCGCGCCAACCCCCGCCGGCCATCGCCCTTCGCCGGCCCTTGATCCACCTGCACGACACCGACCGTGCGACCCGGCCCGACCAAGGTCAAGCACCACTCCGGCGAGCCGCCGAATCTTCAGCCGGGTAGCGCCCAGCGCCGCGGGCCACCCGTGGCTATCGGCGGATCAACCAGCGGTCCTGCAACTGGCGGCGACCGATCGTCGCGGTTCGGGCGAGGCCCCGGCGGCGGGCCAGCATGCGTGGCAGCAACCGGAGGTATGAGGCGATGACCCGGAGCCGGAGCAGGGTCGGCCGAACCGGTGGCCGGCGCCGGGTGTGCCGCGACCGGGCGACCTCACGCGCGGCCAGCGACGCGGTGGTGAGCGGATACCGCAGCACCTCCCGGACCGCCAGGTCCCGGGTGGCGTTCTTGGTGAGCATCAGCAACCGGTTCCGGTCGACGTGGAACACGAACAGCGGCGACCATTCCCCGGACGTGGCCGAGTGGATGTGCCGGGCGACCGCGGCCGGCTCGTACCGGATCGACCAGCCAGCCGAACGCAGCCGCCAGGACAGGTCGGTGTCCTCGTAGTACAGGAAGAAGTCGTCGTCGAAGAAGCCGGCCTGGCGCAGTGCTTCGGTGCGCAGGCAGACCGATCCGCCGCAGAACGCGAACACCTCGTCCGGCGTGTCGTACTGGCCGCGGTCGACCTCCTGGTACGCGCGGTCCGCGCCATACCCATCGGCGAACACCTTGCTGCCGGCGTTGTTCAGCACGTCCCAGGTCGGAACGTCGGCCGGAACGGTGAACTCCACCTCCGACCGGGCCGGGCCGGCCGCCAGCGTCGCCGTACCGCCCGCCCAGGCGAGCGTGACCGGCTTGTCGGCCTCGGCCGCCAGCTCGAGCCGGATCCGGATGTCGTCGGTGGGCTGGTGCCCGTCCAGCGCGGACGGGATCAGCAGCGGGCCACCGGCCCGGGTCCACCGGAACCGCTCGCGGCCCGAACCCTCCGGACCATAGGCGGCGTTCTCCCACAGCACGTGCTCGGTGACGTCGACGCCGTCGACCTCTATCCGGTAGATCCGCACACCGAGCTCGCGGCCGTCCATCGAGCCGGGGTGGAACGCGGGCGTCTTCAGGTCGAACTCGACGAACCGCGGCACGAAGACGATCTTCCCGCTGACCGCGCCGAGCCGCTCGACGTCAGGTTCGGCGAACGGCGCGATGAGCCGGCGGATCCAGTCCGGCTCGGGTCGGGCATCGTTGTTGAGCAGGGCCACCAGCGGTGTCGTCACCTGCCGCAGACCCACGTTGTTGCCGCCGGCGAACCCGTCATTGCGACCGTTGCGGATCACCGTGACCCAGGAGTACTCGCGGTCCAGGATCTCCAGCGACTCATCGTGGGAGGCGTTGTCGATCACCCAGACCGCGTACCGGTCATTCGGTAGATCCTGCTTGGCCAGCGCGTCGAGGCATGGCCGGATGAACTTCGCCCCGTTGTAGTTGAGCACGATGATGGTGACGGCCGGCGCCGTGTCCGTGGGCTCCAGTTGCACCATCCGACGATACCGGCGGCCCCGCCGGCCCAGACCGCCACCCGTCAGCGGCGTGGCCGGCGGGCGATCCGGCGGCCGACCCGGCGTCGGGTCCGGCGGCCTCCCGACCGACGACGGCCGCCGCCGCGCCGTCACCAGAACGGCCCACCTCGGACCGGCAGCCAGCCCACACCCCACCAGAAGCCGGCAACCCATCGAGACCCGGCGCCCCACCCGAAGCCGGCGAGATGCCGCGACCCGCAGCCCCATGACGAGCCCCCGCCGCGCGAGTAGTCGGCGAATCATCGGCGACCGGCCGCGGTCAGCCGCCAGCCGTCGGTACCGGAGCGGACGAAGCCGCGCAGTTCGAGGACCGGCAGGCAGCGCAGCACGTCCCCGACCGGGACGCCGGCGCTGACCGCGATCCGATCCGGATCCGTCGCACCGCGGGTGGGCAGACCGTCGAGGACCCGGCTGGCGACCTCGCCAAGGCCGTCCCGCGGCGTCGGCGCGCTCTCGACCAGCGGCGCCAGGTCGTCCCCGATCGCACCGACCAACTCCAGCACGTGGGCACCGGAGGTGATCAGGTAGGCGCCCTCCTCCCGGATCATCTCGTGCGGGCCGGCCGACATGGCCGAGGTCGCCGGCCCGGGCACCGCCATCACCGCCCGGCCGAGGTCCCGGGCCCGCCGCGCCGTGGATCTGGCACCGCTGCGTCGCGCCGCCTCCACCACGACCGTGCCCGCGCTGAGGCCGGCGATGAGCCGGTTGCGGACCAGGAACCGGTGCCGCTGCGGTGGGCAGTCCGGCGGCCATTCGCTGATCAACAGCCCAGCGTCGGCCACCAGGTCGAACAGCTGCTGATTCCCAGCGGGGTAGGGCCGCTCCAGGCCGCCGGCGGTGATCACGACCGTGCCGCCACCGGCGGAGACGGCACCGCGGTGCGCCGCGGTGTCGATGCCGTACGCACCACCCGAGACAATCGTCCAGCCGCTCGCGGCCAGGCTGTGCGCGATCGTCGCGGCGATCCAGGTCCCGTACCCGGTGGCCGAGCGCGAACCCACGATGCCGACGGCACGCGCCACCGCCTGGTCGAGCCGGAGCGGGCCGCGAACCCAGAGCGCCTGGGGCGGCGCCAGATCGGCCGCACCGCGGCTCGCTGCCACCTCCATGGCGTGCAGCGCCTGATCGGGCCACTCGTCGTCCTCCGGCGTGACCAACCGGATGCCGAGGTGGTCGGCCGCGGCGAGGTCGGCCAGCGAGCGATCGTGCTGGCGGCGGGCGGCTGCCAGCCGCAGTACGGCGTTCGGCGCCCGTCCCGACCTGATCAGGTTCATCGTGCGCACCGGACCGCACTCGGCCAGCAGACGGTGCATCGCCAGGCTGCCCGGCTCCACGGCGCGGGACAGCCAGGCCCGCGCCTGGCGGGTCTCCGCCGAGCTGACCGGCGTGCGGACCTCCGTCGGCTGTAGCGGCAGCTGGGCCGGCTCGGCCAGCGGCGCCCGCCACGCCGGCGAGGCGACCGGTTCCGCGGCGGGGAGGCCGACCGCCGCCGTTGGCCTCTCCGCCTCGGGTCGCGAATCCACCGCGCTCCCCTGACCCGGCTCGCTGTACCGATCCGGGAACGCGCTCATGCGGCGACCAGGCGGCTGCGGAGGCCGACGGCCTCGGCGATGTCGTCCGCGTCCGGGCTGGTCCGCCCGCCGAGGTCGCTCAGGCTCCAGGCGATCCGCAGGACCCGGTCGTAGCCCCGGGCACCGAGCCAGCCGCCGTGCAGTGCTTCATCGGCCAGGGCGGTCACCCGGCTCGGCAACCGCCAGCGAGACCGCAGTGCCGTACCTGGGACCTCCGCGTTGGCCCGCCAGGCCGTGCCGGCGAGCCGTTCCGCGGCGGCGTGCCGCGCCTCGACAACGCGCTTGGCGACGATCTCGCTCGATTCGGCGGCCAGCGAGTCGCCGAGCAGGTCGGCGGCGGTCACCGGCAGCAGCCACACGTGCAGGTCGATCCGATCGAGCAGTGGGCCGGACAACCGGCTGAGGTAGCGCCGGCGGGCCATCGGCGTGCAAGCACAGTCGACGTCGCCGCCCGGTGACGCGCACGGGCACGGGTTCGCCGCGAGCACCAACTGGAAGCGGGCCGGGAATCTGACCTGGCCGCCGGACCGCGCGATGACGACCTCGCCCCGTTCCAGCGGTTGGCGCATGGCATCGAGCACACCGCGGGCAAACTCCGGCGCCTCGTCCAGGAAGAGGACGCCCCGATGGGCCAGTGAGATCGCGCCCGGCCCGGCGATTCGCGACCCGCCGCCGACCAGCGCGGCCATGCTCGCGGTGTGGTGCGGCGCCTGGTAGGGCGGCTGCCGGACGAGCGGCGCGCCCGCCCCGATCAGCCCGGCGATGGAGTGCACTGCGGTCACCTCCAGCGCGGGCGCGTCGTCCAGCGGCGGCAGGATGCCCGGCAATCGCTCGGCGAGCATGGTCTTCCCGGCACCGGGCGGGCCGGCGAGGAACAGGTGGTGCCCACCGGCGGCGGCCACCTCCACCGCGCGCCGACCGGCCGCCTGGCCGGCCACATCGGCCAGGTCCTGGTGCGATGTGCGGGCGCTCGCGGCACCGGGCCGGCCGACCACCAGCCGATCGGCCTCGCCGCGCAGGAACGCGATCAGGTCGGCCAGCCGCTCCGCGCCACGGACGTCCACATCCGGGACCAACGCGGCCTCCGGCGCGTTCGGCTCGGGCACCACCACCCGGCGCACCCCGCCGCGGGCGGCGGCGAGGACGGCCGGCAACATTCCGGCGGTCGGCCGCAGCCGCCCATCCAGGGCCAACTCACCGAGCAGCACCACCGCCGCGAGCGGATCCGCCGGCACCGCGCCGGCAGCCGCGAGCACCGCCACGGCCAGGGCTGTGTCCAGCAACGATCCGCGTTTGGGCAGCGCCGCCGGCGAAAGCGCGATCGTGATTCGCCGGGCCGGCCACGCTTCCCCCGAGTTCGTCACCGCCGACCGGATCCGGTCCCGCGCCTCGTGCAGCACCGCGTCCGGCAGACCGACCATCGTCAAACCGGGCAGCCCGTCGGCGAGGTCGACCTCCACCTCGACCAGATGGCCGTCGACACCGGTCAGTGTCACCGATCGGGTGCGTGCGAGCGCCATCAGAATGCCCCACGCAGGTGCCGGACCAGCAGACCGTCGTTGCGACGCAGCACCGTCACCACGTCGAACCGGATGTCCACCCAGGTCAGATCATGCGCCGCAAGCCAGCGCAGGCCGAGCCGGCGTAGCCGGGCCGCCTTCGCCGCGATCACCGCCTCGGCTGGATCACCGTAGGCCAGCCCGGACCGGGTCTTCACCTCACAGATCACCAGCACGTCGCCGTCAGCCGCGACGATGTCGATCTCGCCCTCGGCACACCGCCAGTTCCGGTCGAGGATCCGCATCCCGGCCGCCGACAGTCGTGTAGCGGCGACCTCCTCACCGAACCTGCCCACCGCGTCCTTCACCCGCACCACAACATCGCTCCCCTCACCAGCGTTCGGCGCCCAACGCTGCCGGGGTGGGAGGCCCGGCAACATGGGTCGAGAGCAATCTGTGGATGACGCTTTCGCCTGTGGAGAGCCGTTCGACAACCGCCGAGACGGCCGCTAGTCACCCACACACAGCAGCCCCGGCCATCCTGATCATGGATCCGGGCATGTCGATCAGGTCACTCGGAATCCGATCGTCAATGCCGCGCAACGCTGCTATGTTCGAACACATGTTCGAACACAATCACTCGCTTGCGCGGCCGGCGGAGCTGACGCGGTGGCTAGGTTGGCTCCTCGCCGTCGGGAGCGTGGATGCCCTCGACGGATGGCTGCGTCTCCGAGGCGCCCTCGGCCGATCGAACCGGCGGCACCGTGCCGGGTGGCACATTGGCGGGCGCGGCCGGCAGATCAGCCACTTCCGGGTCAGGTACGAGTTCGTGTCGGGTCATCGGGCCTCCGCTCAGTGGAGTGGACCCGACAGACCTACCCACCGAACGTGTCGCGACTCCCCGGGACCTCGAGGTCGGGCTTCTCCAGCTCCTCGACGTTCACATCCTTGAATGTGACGACACGCACGTTCTTGACGAAGCGGGCAGGCCGGTACATGTCCCACACCCAGGCATCGCTCATCGTGACCTCGAAGTAGACCTCGCCGTCAGCGTTGCGTACAGCCAGGTCGACGGAGTTCGCCAGGTAGAACCGCCGCTCGGTCTCGACGACGTACGAGAACTGCCGCACGATGTCGCGATACTCCCGATAGAGCTGCAGCTCCATCTCGGTCTCGTACTTCTCCAGGTCCTCGGCACTCATGCCGGCTCCTCCAGGCACGGGCCCGCCATGACCACGACTCGCTCGCAGCGCTCGTTCACGCCGTCACGCCTTCCATGAAGACATCATCGCGTACGTCGGCGGCGGGTTCGCCGGCTCCCTCGGACTCGGTGGCGAGCGCGGCGGCAAGGCCGGCCGGATCCGGCCGGCCGCTCAGCGCGGACAACCGCCGGACGTTGACATAGGAGAACCGATGCTCTGGGCAGGGACCGTGGGCAGCGAGCGCGGCGGCGTGCGCCGGCGTCACGTAGCCCTTGTGTGTCGCGAAGTCGTACTGCGGCCATTGCTCATGCATCCCGACCATGATCCGGTCGCGGGTGACCTTCGCGATCACCGAGGCAGCGGCGATACAGGCGACGGTGGCGTCACCCTTCGGCACCGCCAGACCCGGCACGCTGAGGCCGGCGACCGGAAACCCGTCGGTGAGTGCGTACGAGGCGGCCGGGTCGAGAGCGGCGAAGGCGCGGCGCATCCCCTCGATGTTCGACACGTGCAGGCCGCGGGAATCCACCTCACCGGCCGGCACGATCACGACCGCCCAGGCGACCGCCCGGCGGACCACCTCGTCGTACACCCGCTCCCGGGTCGCCGGAGTCAGCAGCTTGGAGTCAGCCAGCCCTGGCACCTGGCCGCGCCGCCCGTCGGGCAGCATGCAGGCCGCGATCACCAGCGGGCCGGCGCAGGCACCCCGGCCGGCCTCGTCGGCGCCGGCCACCGGATCGAACCCGCGGCGGCGCAGCGCACCTTCACAGGCCCACAGGCCGGCGTCGCGGCGGACGACGGCGCGTTGCGGGCGCAGGAAACCGGCGTCCCGCGGCGGGTCAGCGGCGGGCGACCGGCGAGTGGTTCGGCGTGGACGGGGCATGACGGGACATCAGGGTACGGCGCGTTCGGACCGGCGTTGCGCCGACCGGGGTATCCAATCCACCGCGTCGCGCGTGTAGCCGTCGCGCAAGCCCACGACCAGCGCATATCCCCGAGTGCGCACCGCGATGGAGCAACACGCGGGGCGGGCCCCGGGGCGTCAGTTCCAGGCGCTGAAGCCGCCGTCCACCTGTTCGCCGGCCAGGATGCGAGGCAGGTCCACCGGCAGCGAGCCCGGGAAGTAGCGGTCGTGGGCGGCTCGCACCTGGGCCACCGGCAACCAGCAGATGTCGAGGTGGTTGGCCTGCTCCAGCCCGGCCCCCTCGGAGGGCTGCCGGTTCAGGGGCTGCGTCACCCGGGCGAAGTGCACTACCAGGCTGGCCCAGCAGCGCCGCCGCTCCCAGCGGTAGGTGACATCACCGGTCCAACTGGGCGGCTGGACGACCTCGCTCCGGCTGATGAGGTAGCCGGTCTCCTCGGCGGTTTCCCGGATCGCCGCCGCGATCGTGTCCTCGCCGGGTTCCACGCCACCACCGGGGATCTCCCACCACTCACCGACCGCAGGCTCGTGCGGATCACGGGCCCGGATCAGGAGCACCCGGTCATCCTGGTCGTGCAACAGCAACCGGGACGAGATGCGCCACGGTCGGGGCGGGCGGGCCAGGGCAGCGTCGAACTCAGCGACCACGGCGCCTCCGGTGGCGGACCATCCCTACCGGCACGACTAACCCGAGGCCCACCACATACGGGGCGCTGGCGGTCGCGGCGGCCGAGAAAGTGGACGGGGTACCCAGAGTGTCCCATCGGGACGGCGGCCAGACGATCACGAAGGCTTTACCGATCACGTCGGACACCCCGATGGTGCCCTGGTCGGCGTCGGACATGTGGGAGCGTGAATCGGCCGACTCGTCCCGGTGATCGCCCATCATCCACAGTCGACCGTCCGGCACCTTGATCGGGCCGAAGGTCGGCGAGCGGTAGTCCGGATCGGACAGGAAGACGTACGGCTCGTCCAGTGGACGGCCGTCCACCACCACCCGACCCTGTGGGTCGCAGCACTGCACTGTCTGCCCGCCAACCGCGATGACCCGCTTGACGAAGTCCTTCTCGCCGGCGGGGGCGACGCCCACCGCGCTGCCGATCGCCCGCAGCGCCTTCTGCACCACGTTGCCGGGCTTGGCGAACTGCACCTCCGGAGCCCAGGACTCCGGACCGCGGAACACCACGATGTCGCCCGGCCGCGGGTCGTGGAACCGGTAGACGAGCTTGTTCACCAACACCCGGTCGCCGGAGCAGCCAGTGCAGCCGTGCAGCGTCTTCTCCATCGACCCGGACGGGATGAAGAACGCCTGCACCAGGAAGGTCTTGATGAGCAGTGCCAGCCCGAATGCGACGACCAATAGCACCGGCAGTTCACGCAGGAAGGAGCCGCGCCGCGCCTGGGTCTGCCGTCGACCGGTCGCGGTCGATGGCGCCGCCCCGTCTGACGTCTCGTCAGGGGGTTCAGCACCGCCGGCGCCGTCCGCTACCGATGCCGAACCCGCCGCGGGCGACGCCATGGTCACATCCGTTCCGGCCGCCGGACCGTTGGCCGAACCCGCGACCGGCGCGGCCGCCGGATCGACTGCCCCGCCGCCGGCGGCGCCGGTGTTGCCCACGACCGTCACCGGAGTGCCCGCCGGCTGCGGCTCAGCCGGAGCGCCGCTGAGTCCGGGCTTCGCCGGTATGCCGTCGGCAGCCGCCGAGTTGGCTGACCCGGCGCTGTCGGCCGCGACAGCTGGGGTTCCCGCAGACTCCGGCTCCACCGACCCGTCCTCAACTTTCGCCAGCTCACCCTCGACTTCCGCCGGCAGGACCGACCCGCCGCCGCTCGCGGACGCCGCACCGCTCGCGGGCGCCGGCGGCATCGGCGCACTACCGCTGACCGCGAGGTTGGCGGCCACGGGCTCCGCCGATGCCGCGCCGGCGGCCGACCGGCCGCCGCCGTTGGCGGCGGTCACGTCCGGCCCGGCTGCACGTGGCGACGACTCCGCCAGGCTCCCGGCATCGATGCCCGGCCGGTCGGCCGGCACGCTGCCGTTGCCCATCAACGTGGTAAGCACCGTCGGCGCTTCGTCCGCACCCACAGCGGATTGAGCATCCGGCGGGTCGACGCCCGGCGGTGCCGCGGCGGCCGGCTCGCCGGCCCCGTTCGCAAGCGGCGACGGGCCCGGCTGACCAGTCGACGTGGCGGGCGTGGCGCTGTTGTCGGTGCGGAGGCCGTCTTCATGACGGGTCTCGCCCGGGGAGTCGTCAGGCATCCCGCCCAGCGTAGACGTACTACACGCGGGACGGATCGCACGGCGCCGGATGGTCTAACCGGCGTTCAGCGAGCGGTCAGGGTGAGGACGGCCTGGGCCGCCAGCCCCACCCCGACGACCACCACGAGCCCGGCCGTCGCCAGCGGCAGTCGGGCCGCCACCGACCGGACCAGCGGAGACAACGCCCGCCGCTCCAGCAGCCGCCGGCTGCGGGCCAGCAGCAGCCCGACCCCCATCAACGTCGCCGCCATGCCGGCGCCGTACCCGACCACCAGCAGGATGCCGAACCAGGTCCGGCCGAGCGCGATCGCACCGAGCAGCACCACGAGCGCGGACGGGCTCGGCACCAGCCCGCCGGCGAACCCCATCGCCAGCAGCCCCCGCCGGCGAACCGCCGGGGCAGACGAGTGCGAATGCCCTGGCTCGCCCGGCCCGTGCGAGTGGACGTGCCCCCGCTCGTCAGTGTGTTCGTGCGGCGCGGCGGTGGCGCTATCCGGAGCGGCCGGGTGGTCGGGCTGAGCCGGTACGGCACCGTCGGCGAGACCGGCCGCCAGCAGGGCCTCGTCCCGATGGGGGTGACGGTCGGTGAGACCGCGCGTGGCCCCGTGCACCCGGCGGTCTGCCGGTCCGCGCAGGGACAACGCGCCCGGGTGGCCGGCCGCACCGGCGTCCCGCTCGGGGATGTCCGCCTGGACATGATGGTCCGGGGCCACCTCGCCGTTGACGTGCCGGTGCACATGGTCGCCACCGCGGGCACCGGCGAGGGCCGGGACGCGCAAGCCGGCGGACCGATGTTCAGTGCCAGGCGGGTGCGCCTCGACCGCCGGACCGGCACCCACCGCGAGTCGGTCCCGGCCGTCCGGATGGGAATGCCCGTCCGGATGGGAGTGCCCGTGCGGGTGGGAATGCCCGTGCGGGTGGGAATGCCCGTGCGGGTGGGAATGCCCGTGCGGGTGGGAATGGGAGTGGCCGAGGTCGGCGCCGGCGCGCACGCGGCGGACCAGGGTCACCCCGACGCCGGCCAGGATCAGTCCACTTGCGATGCCTAGCCAGGGGTAGAGGGTCTGCGGGGCGATGGCCACCGACGTGGTCAGCACGGTGCCGAGGACGAGCACCCCGGCAGTGTGCGTGGCGGTGACGGTCAGCCCGATGGTCAGCGCCTGGCGCAGCGTGCCGCGGCCGCCGACCAGGAACGCGGCCATCACGGTCTTGCCGTGCCCTGGGGCGAAGGCGTGCAGGCCGCCCAGCAGGACCGCGAGCAGCACCGCGACGAGTCCAAAAGCGACAGTCAGGTGCCGGCGGGCGACCAGGTTGGTGAACGCCGAGGTGGCGCGGTCCACACCGCGGGCCAGCGGGGCCGCCGGGCCGGCCGGGGCAGCCGCCACAGCCGCCGTGGCGCCACCGGGGCGGGCGTCCAGATCGGCGCCCCGGACGTCCAACGGCGCGCTGAGCAGGTCGGCCGGGTACGCGGTCAGCCGGTTGCTGCGGCTCGCCGCCGGCACGGTCGAGCCGGTCAGCGTGGTGCCATCGCCGACCGCGGTGATCTCACGCCAGCCGACCCGGTCCAGGTAGCCGGTGACGCGGTAGGACAGGTGCCGCGGCCGGTCCAGGGTGATCGCGGCGCGCAGCGTGCACTCCAGCCGGAGCGTGTCCAGGCCGGCCGCGCCGGGTGGGAAGGCGAGCGTGCCTGCGGTCACCACGAACGGAACAGCCTGGCCGTCGAGGGTCAGCCGGGCCTGGCCGGCCGCCCGCGCGCAGGCCGCCGTCCGCCAACTGTCGCGTTCGGACGGTGAGAGCGTCCCGTCGCCGTCACTGTCCACTTGCGACCGGGTCTGGAAGGTGGGGATCTCGGCCAGGTCGAGCACGTAGTCGACCAGCACCGCCCCGGGCTGCACCCGCACCCCGCTGTACTGGTTCACGGTGAAGTTGCCCAGCGGGTGTGCCGACGCGGCCGGAGCAACCGCGAGGGACGCCGCCGCCGCACCGAGCAGACCCAGCAGGACCACGGCGATCCGGCGCGGCAGTCGGCCCGCCCGAGCCCGAGCCCGGGCCCGGGCCCGGACGGTGCCGGCGGCCGGGCGGTCGAGGACGGGCCGCGTCATCGGACACCGCCCAGCATGCGCAGGGTGTCGCGGGCGATCGGGGCCTGCACCGGGGAGAAGTGCGGGTTCAGTTTCAGTGCCTCAGCCAGGTCGCGCCGGGCGCCGGCCTTGTCGCCGACCGCCGCCTCGATCATGCCGAGGTGGTACCGGAACTGGGCGCTGTGCGTGCCCAGCCGAACCGCGGCCCGGGCGTGCGGCAGCGCGTCGGTGTCCCGACCGGCGGCGTGCAGGGCCCAGGCCAGCCCGTCCTCGACGGAGACCGGGCGGCGCACCGCGTACTCGGCGTTCGCCTCGGCCAGCGCCCGGGTCGGCTGGCCGTGGTCGGCATCGAACAGCGCCAGCTCCAGATCGACGTTCACGCCTTGCGCCGCGAACAGCTTCTCCTCCGTGCGTACCACCGCGTACTGCGCCGCAGCGCCGGCCTTGTCGCCGTGCGCCGCCAACAGGTCGCCGTACTCGATCAGGTAACTCGGCTGCGGTTGCCGGGCGACCAGCGTCCGGTAGTCGGCGACCGCGGCGGCGTACCTGCCCTGGGCGGCGGCGGCCCGGGCCCGCCCGGAGAGCAGCGGCAGGTATTCCGGTGCGCGCCGCAGGCCCTCGTCGTACCAGCCGGCCGCGGCGGCCAGGTCGTTGTTGTTCCAGGCCAGCTCGCCGAGGTAGTAGCAGGCGAAGCCGGCGTCCACCGGCGACGGCGCCAGCTGCAGCGCGTCGGTCAGCAACTCCCGCGCGCGGGCCACGTCGCCGCGCAGCTCGGCGGCGTACGAGGCACGGGCCAGCGAGCCGGTGTCCGGGCGCAGGTCGACCATCCGCTGCACCGCGACCCAGGCCTCGTCGTACCGGCCGAGTTCGATCAACGCGTCGGTGATGACACCCTGGGCGGCGGCGGAGTACGGATCGATGGCGGCCGCGCGCTGACCGGCGGACAGCGCGGCCGGGAAGTCGTGCCGGGCCGCGGCGAGAGCGCCCTGACCGATCAGGGCGAGGAAATTGCCCTTGGGCTGCACCTCGAACGACTTGCGGACGGCGCCCTCGGCCTTCGGGTAGTACGACGGGTCGGCGGTCAGCCGTGCCTGCTGGACGTAGGCCACGCCCAGCTCGGCCCAGGTCGCCCAGTCGCCGGGCAACCGGGCCAGCCGGCGCTGTGCGGCGGCGATGTTCGCGGCCAGCGCGGCGGCCGAGCCGGCCGGCACCCCGTCCACCCGACTGGTGGACAGCAGCGCCGGCGTGCCGTACCGGGTGCCCGCGGCGGCCGGGTCCGGGCCGGACGGGCGCAGCAGCACGGCGCCGGCCAGCACCGCGGCGGCGGCCAGCACAAGCACGGCGAGCGCGGTCAGCATCGACCGGAGCCGGCCGCGGGGTGGCCCGGACTCGGCCGCGCCGGTCGCGCGGGCGGGACGGGTTGAGCTCGGCGCCTGCGGCACGGTGCCTCCTGAACGGTGTGGCCGGGCCGAGCCCGGACGAGGATCGCACCGAGGGTTCGCGCCCGGCCGCCCCGCGGTTCGCCCCCGGGACCACAGCCCCGTGACCCCGCCCCCCGGCACCGCAGCCCCGTGCCCCTCGGGGGGCGCAGCCCCGTGCCGCCCGGGGACCGCAGCCCGGTGACCCCGACCCCCGGGATCGCAGCGCCAGTGACGGGTTCCCCCGCCCAGTGAGGTCCCTGCGCCATCACTCGCGACCCGAAGCCGTCACCGGCCAGTGGGCAGATGCCCGAACCGGGGCCAGGGGGTGGCGTCGTTGGCCGCCGGGTGAGGACGTCCGCGCGCCCGGTGACGGATTCGTCCGGCCGGTGACGCCCCTGCGCCATCACCCGCAACCGCGAACTCATCACCCGCAGGACAGCGGCATCACCCGGTGCAGGAAGGCATCACCCGCGCGGGACAGCGGTGTCACCCGGTGCGGGAAGACGTCACCCGCGGGACGGCGGCATCACCCGCGGGACAGCGGCATCACCCGGTGCGGGAAGGCGTCACCCGCGGGACGGCGGCATCACCCGCGGGACAGCGGTGTCACCCGGTGCGGGGAGGCGTCACCGGAGGGGGCCGGACGCTCGGCGGCGATGTCCCGGCCGGCGCTCGCGCCGCGAGTGGCGTCCAGCGCCACCGAGCGGCAGCGGCATGGGGCGGCAAGACCAGTGGGCCGGGGGCAATCCGGTCCGGGCGATGGGGCGAACGGATCGGCGAGGACCCAGTGCGGTCCTTCCGGCGGGCCGATGTGGCGCCCGGCAGTTCCGCCCGGACTATCGCGTACCCACCTGAATGAGGGGGACACATGGCACTACCCCGCCCATTGCGCGGGCGCAGGGGTGCGGCGATCGTGGCCGTCACGGCCGCGCTCGCGGCGACCGCGCTCGCCCCGGGCCTCGGTAACGCGTCCAGCCACCGGGAGGCACCGCTGATCGCGGGCGAACCGCAGCTGGACAACACCGATGTCTACGCGTTCGTGAGCCCTGACAAGCCGGACTCGGTGACGCTGATCGCGAACTGGATCCCGCTGGAGGAGCCGAACGGCGGGCCGAACTACTACCCGTTCGCGGAGAAGACCGCGTACGAGATCAAGATCGACAACGACGGTGACGCGAAGGAGGACCTGACCTACCGCTGGTGGTTCACCAACAGCTACCGCAACCGGCAGACCTTCCTCTACAACACCGGCGTCGTCACCTCGCTGGACGACCCGGACCTCAACTTCCGGCAGACCTACCGGCTCGAGGTCATCGACAAGTTCGGCCGGAGCAAGACGCTGGTGCACAACGCCCCGGTCGCGCCGTCCAACACCGGCGCGGCGTCGATGCCGAACTACGGAATGCTGTCCAACCAGGCGATCACCGGCGTGCCGGGCGGCGGCAAGTCGTTCGCCGGCCAGGCCGATGAGTCGTTCTTCCTGGACCTGCGCGTGTTCGACCTGCTGTACGGCGGCAACCTGTCCGAGGTCGGGCAGGACACGCTGACCGGCTACAACGTCAACACGATCGCGCTGCAGGTGCCGAAGTCGGCGCTGGCGCTCAAGGGCAACCCGACCCGCAACCCGGTGATCGGTATCTGGAGCACCACGTCCCGGCCCCGGTACGAGGTCTTCCGGCAGGACGGCACGCAGCGCAACGTCGGCAGCCTGACCCAGGTCTCCCGCCTGGGCATGCCGCTGGTGAACGAGGTGGTCAACCCGCTGGCCGACAAGGACCGGTTCAACGCCAGCCCGCCGAAGCGCGACACGCAGTTCCTGAACAACGTCACCAAGCCGATCGTCCCGCAGCTCATCCAGGCGCTGTACGGCATTCCCGCCCCGGCGACCCCGCGGAACGACCTGGTCGAGATCTTCCTGACCGGCGTGGCCAAGGCCAACGGCCCGATCAAGGCGGATCTGAACTCGCAGATCCTGAACGCCGACGTCAACCCGGCGAACTTCCGGCCGGCTGAGGAACTGCGGCTGAACATGGCCGTGCCGCCGTCGGCGAGCCCGAAGCGGCTCGGCGTGCTCGCGGGTGACCTGGCCGGCTTCCCGAACGGCCGCCGGCTGGCCGACGACGTCCTGGACATCACCGTCCAGGCCGCCGAGGGCGTGCTGCTGCCGGGTGCACCGGCTGCGGTCGCCGGGCTCGGCGACGGTGTCAACGCGAACGACGTGCCGTTCCGGACGGCGTTCCCGTACATCGCACTGCCCAGCAACAAGGCCGTCAACACCAACTGACGGCTTCCGATAGGGGCGCCGGGCCGGCCCACCACGGCCGGCCCCGCGCCCACCCCCCCAGCAGCCCCGACAGTCACCCACCGAGGCA
>Ga0307499_10000255_pt1 | contig 19707 bp, 14 predicted proteins | sample 13_S_MG_FD_201363 | JGI IMG/M metagenome (GOLD analysis project Ga0307499, IMG submission 201363) | Soil microbial communities from Populus trichocarpa stands in riparian zone in the Pacific Northwest, United States - 13_S | ecosystem: Environmental > Terrestrial > Soil > Riparian zone > Trees... | reverse complement strand
CTGGCGGGTGGTCGTTCGGGACGAGCCGGCCGGCGTCCGTACCGTCGCCGCCGAGCGCGGCTACCTGCGAGAGACCGGCAACCTGCTGTTCCACATCGCGCTGACCGTGCTGCTGGTCGGCGTCGCGGCCGGCCGGCTCTGGGGCTACCAGGGCACCGTGCTGGTCGAGGAGGGCAAGGGGTTCTGCAACAGCGTCGCCCTGTACGACTCGTTCCGGCCCGGCCGGCTGATCAACGGCAGCCTCACCCCCTTCTGCGTCGACAAGATGGACAGCTTCACCGCGACGTACGAGGCGAACGGCACCCCGGCGCTGTTCCGCGCCGATATCGAGTACTCGGTCGGCATCGACGGCGCCGAGCGGCGCTACCCGCTGGAGGTCAACCACCCGCTGCGGCTCGACGGGGTGCGGGTCTACCTGGTCAGCCACGGCTTCTCGCCGCGGTTCACCGTGCGTACCCCGTCCGGCCAGGTGTTCAAGGACATCTCGGCACCGTTCCTGCCGCAGGACGGCCAGCTGCTGTCCGAGGGCGCGGTCAAGCTGCCGGACGCCCGCCCCAAACAGCTCGCGCTGTACGGCCTGTTCGCGCCGACCGCGGTGGCCGATGCGGCCGGCGTGGTGTCGTCCGCCTCGGCGCAGCCGATCGCGCCGGGCGTGGCGATCGTGGTCTACCGCGGCGACCTGGGTCTCGACTCCGGCCGCCCGCAGTCGGTCTACACGGTGGACCAGACCCAGATCGACCGCGGCGCGCTGACCGAGGCGGGCCGGGCCAACCTGCTCCCCGGCCAGGGCATCACCCTGGACGACGGCACCAAGATCAGCTTCGACGGCTACCGGCAGTGGGCCACCATCCAGGTCTCCCGCGACCCGGGCCAGCGGATCGCGCTGGTCGCCGCCGGCGCCATCGTGCTCGGCCTGCTGCTGTCGCTGTCGGTCCGCCGGCGCCGGGTCTGGCTGCGGTTGACCCCGGCACCCGAGGCCGGGGGCCCGGCCCGTACGGTCGTCGAAGTCGGCGGCCTAGCCCGGACCGACGCCGGCAGCTTCGGAACCGAATTCGGCAACCTGGTACGCCGGCTCTCGGCACCCGATCGCCCGCCCGCACCGCCGCCCGCACCGGCGAAGCCGGAAACACCAGCCGAGCCGCCCGCACCGGACCGCCCGGCGACGAAAGACAAGCCCGCCGTACTGGACCAGGCGGCAGCGCTGGACGAGCCCGCGGCGCTGGGCCAGGCGGTGGTGCCGGACGAGCCGGACGCGCTGGCCGGGCCGGCAGCGCTGGACGAGCCGGACGGACCGGCCCGGCCGGCGGTGCCGGACGAGCCCGCGGTGCTGGGCCAGGGCGAGGCGCCGGACCAGCCGGCGACGCTGGACGAGCCGGCGGTGCTGGCCCGGCCGGCAGCGAAGGACGAACCCGCCGTGCTGGACCGGGCGGCGGTGCCGGACGAGCCGGCGGTGCCGGCCCGGCCGGCCGGGCCGGACGAGCCAGAGGCGCCGCAGGCGCCGGAAGGAAGGACTGACCGTGCCGATTGATCCCGGCCAGGCGCACCTGTCGGACACGCTGTTCACCACCGCGATCGCCATCTACAGCGGCGCGCTGATCAGCTACTGCGCCGAGTACGCGTTCGGCCGCCGCGGCCGGATCGCCGAGACCTCAGCCGCGTTCGAGGCCGAACGGGTGCTGCTCACCGCGTCGACCCCGGTCGCGGTCGGCGCCGGGTCGGCCCCGTCCGCCCCGGCGGCTGCCCCGACCGATCCGGACCGTCCGGCCGACCCGGCCCCTCCGGCCGACCCGACGGTGCCGGCTGCCGATCCCGGTTCCGACCGGGGATCCGCCGCCAGCCTGGCCGGGCCCGGCCGGGACGATCCGGCCGGCCGGGTCGGTCGGTCCGGTCGGGACGGCTCGTCCCGACCGGTCGGCACCCCCGGCCCGGACGGCCCGCCGGACGAGGCGGCGGACGCCACCAGCGCGGCCAAGGCCGACCGGTTCGGCCTGCTCGGCCTCGCGCTGACCACGCTCGGCCTGCTGGTGCACGCGGGTTCGGTGCTGCTGCGCGGCTTCGCGGCACACCGGGTGCCGTGGGGGAACATGTACGAGTTCTCCTCCGCGGTCGGCGTGGTCGCGGTCGCGGTGTTCCTGATCGTGCTGATCCGGCAGCCGCAACTGCGCTATCTCGGCATGTTCGTGATGCTGCCGGTGATCATCCTGATGTTCCTGGCCGGCACCGTGCTGTACGCGAAAGCCGCGCCGCTGGTCGCCGCGCTGCGCTCGTACTGGCTGGCCATCCACGTCACCGCCGCGATCCTGGCCACCGGCATCTTCATGGTCAGCTTCGTGGCCACCGTGCTCTACCTGGTGCGGGACCGGTGGGACCGGATGGTCGCCGCCGGCCGGCAGCCCACCCGGTTCCCGGCCACCCTCGGCTGGCGGCTGCCCGAGGCCGAGGTGCTGGACCGGGTCGCCTACCGCACGGTCGCGTTCGGCTTCCCGATCTGGACGTTCGGCATCATCGCCGGCGCGATCTGGGCCGAGGCCGCCTGGGCCCGCTACTGGGGCTGGGACCCGAAGGAGACCTGGGCGTTCATCGCCTGGGTCATCTACGCCTGCTACCTGCACGCCCGGGCCACCGCGGGCTGGCGTGGCAGCAAGGCGGCCTGGATCAACCTGCTCGCCTTCGGCGCGATGATCTTCAACCTGTTCGTCGTGAACATCGTCATCTCCGGGCTGCACTCGTACGCCGGGCTGAGCTGATCCAGGGCGTTCGGTCGGCGAGGCGAAGAGATCGAACGACACGCAGTGGCCCCGGTTAACTACGCTTCGCCTACGCTGGTACCGAGGGAGGAAATCCGGAGGAGGAGCTGTGGTCGCTATCGGTCGGAAGCCGTGAGCCCGCGACGGCACGGGTCCGATGACGAGCGCGACTCCGATTCCGGTCTCGCCGACGCGCTGGCCCGCTGGGACACTGCGCAGCACATGATGCGGATGCCGGACAAGCCCGGTACCACCGGCCCGGTTGACCTCCCGGCCGAGCCGCCGGGCAGCCCCGCCTCCTGGACCCTGCCGGCCGACCAGCCACACGAGCCGGGGCAGCCCTGGCGCCCGGCCGCGCCGGGCAGGTCGTCCGGGCCGCCGCCCCGGGCCGCGGCGTCCGCCGCCGAGCCGTCCTACCCGACCCGCCGTCCTGGCGAGGGTTCACCCCCGCTGCCACCAGCACCGCCGACCCTTGACTCCTGGGAGGCTGTCCTGTCCGCTGACCAGCGCGCCGGATCCGCTACCGACCCCTGGGTCCGCCGAGCGGATCTGCCCGCCGTCGAGCCGCACAGCGACGCCGCGGACCTGGATCGGGACGAGACATCCAGCCACCGCAGCGGCACCTCCGAACCTCCCGGCAACGGCCACCGCACCGCTCCCGCCGCCGACACCCCCGATCGGGCCGCTGGCGAGGCCGCCGACGGGTCCGCTGGCGAAGCCGGCTCGCCCCGTACCGACACAGGTGCGCCCGACCGGCCCGGCAACGGCCGGCCCGCGCCGGCCGCGGCCGATGCCGCCGAACCGGGCGGTAGCCAGCCAGAGCCGGCCGGCTCACGATCCGACGAAGGCCGGTCCGACCCGGCCGGTTCCGGCGACTCCGCCCCTGGCTGGTCGGCCGACGACGGTGGGCCCGGCTGGCCGCCGCAGGCTGTCGCCGGCGCCGCCAACCTGGGCGCCCGCCAACCCGAGCCGCCCCGCACACCGTCCGACGACCTGTCTGGTCCGGCCCGTTCGCGGTTGGATGACGATCTGTCTGGTTCGGCCCGCCCGGGGTCGGATGACGATCTGTCTGGTCCGGCCCGTTCGCGGTTGGACGACGATCTGCCTGGTCCGGCCCGCTCGGGGTTCGGCGACGGCTCGTCGGGGCCGGCCCGCCCGGGGTCGGATGACGATCTGTCTGGTCCGGCCCGCTCGCGGTTGGACGACGATCTGTCCGGTCCGGCCCGTTCGGGGTTCGGCGACGGCCGGTCCGGGCCGGCCGGCTCTGGCGATTCCGCGCCTGGCTGGTCGGCCGATGGCGGTGGGTCTGGCTGGCCGTCCCCGGCTGTGGCCGGCGCCGCGGACGCGGCCAACCCGGGCGCCCGCCAACCCGAGCCGCCCCGCTCGCCGTCCGACGACGACGGCCGGTCCGACGCCGCCCGGTCCGGCGAAGGCCGGTCCGACCCGGCCGGTTCCGGCGATTCCGGGCCCGGCTGGTCGGCCGATGACGGTGGCCCCGGCTGGTCGGCCGCCTCGGCGGGCGAGGCAGCGGCTGAGTCGGCCTGGCCGGCCGCGGCGCCCGGTTGGGCCGCCGCCGAGGACACTGGCGGCGGGCAGCGCGCCCCGTGGGAGAACGCCTGGCCGCCGGCGCCGGCGGAGCAGTCCTGGCCGGCCGCGGCGCCAGCCGAGCCGACCTGGTCGAACACCTGGACGCCGGCCGAGCCGGGCGGCCCGGGCGGCGACCAGCCAGCCGGCGCGTGGCCCGGCCAGCCGGCCGAGCAACCGCCAGCTGGCGGCTGGCCCCCGGCGCAGTCCTGGCCGGAGGGTCCACCCGGAGCGCCGCCGCCGGCGCAGCCCTGGGCCGGGTACCCGCCCGGCCCGCCGGCACCGCCACCCGGCCAGCCGGGGGAGCCGCTGAGCGACGACTCCTGGCTGGCGCACCTGCGCGGCGAGGGTGACCCGCCGCCGTCCGTCCCGGCCTGGGGTGGGCCCGGCCCGGACGATCGCACCGGCCAGCCCGAACCACCGCCGGCCTGGCCCGGCGAGCCGCCGGGCTACCCACCCGCGCCGTACCCGCCGCCGGGCGGCTATCCCCAGTCTGGTCCCGGGTATGCCCCGCCGGGTTATCCACCGCAGCCGTACGGCCAGCCCGGCGCGCAGTACCCGCCGCCCGGCTACCCCCAGCAACAGCCCGGCCAGTACCCGCCCGGCGCCGCAGGCAGCGCCTACCCCGGCTACCCGGCCGCCGCCGACCAGCCGCCACCCCACCCGTACCCGAGCCCGCCGGCGGGCCCCTACCCAGGCGGCTATCCGGCAGGCCCAGCACCGGACGCCTACCCCGGCTCCGGCACCTACCCGGCGGCTCCGCCCGCTCCGCCCGGGGGCTACCCGGCGACCCCGTCCGACCAGCTCTCCGGTTCGGCCGCGGAGTCGTACCCGGGCGCCTCAGCTGCCTACCCGGCGTCCCCGTCCGACCAGCCGTCCGGTTCGGCCGGGCAGCCGCACCCCGGCGCCGCTTCCGGCGACCACCCGTCGGGCTCGGTGCCGGCGGCGTACCCCGGCCCAGCCTCGGGTGCCTACCCGGCGTCGTCGGCGGACCAGCCGCCGGACCGGCCGGAGGCGTACCCGGGCCCTGCCTCCGGTGGCTTCCCGGCGGTGGCGTTCGACCAGCCGGCTGGGTCGCCGCCCGAGGCGTACACCGGCCCCGGCTCCGGTGCCGTCCCGGGATCCGCAGCCGAGTCGTACTCCGGCCCGCCGTCAGGCGGCTACCCGGCCGCGCCGGCCGAGGCCTATCCAGGCCAGCCGTCCGGTGCCTACCCGGCTGGTCCGGGTGGTGCGCCGGAGGAGGCCTACCCGCCGGCCGACCAGGCCAGCGGCTACCTGCCCGGCCCGGCCGGAAGTCCGTTCGGTGACTACCCGGCCGGTGGCTACCAGGCAGGCACCGGCGAGCAGTCAGCCGGCCAGGAGGCCGGGGCCCAGCCCGGATACCAGCCCGGCCCGGCCGCGGGCCAGCCCGGCTACGGGCCGGGCTATCCCGGCCAGCAGCCCGCTGCCGGCTATCCCGGCTACCCGCCGGCCGGCGGCTACCAGCCCGACCAGCGCCCAGCCGAGGGCTACCCCGGCTACCCGCCCGGCCCGTACCAGGGCCAGCCGGCCGGCTACGGCCAGCAGCAGTACCCGCCGGCCGGCTACGGCGCCCCACCGGGGTACGCCCAACCCGGTGCCCCGCCGCCGGCAGCGGACCGGCGCGCACCGACCGTGGACGAGCTGACCGCGCAGTCGCTGCTCCGGCAGCGCCGGCCGACGCCGCAGCAGGGCTGGCGGCGGGCGCTGTACACGTTGTCCGCGCACGCGGTGAACCCGGGCCGGTCGCCGGCCGAACAGCGCCGGCAGCAGTTGGTGCGGCGGGCCACGGTACCGGTGCACGGCTGCTACCGGCTGGCCGTGATCAGCCTGAAGGGCGGCGTCGGCAAGACCACGATGGCGGTCTGCCTTGGCGCCACGCTCGCCTCGCTGCGCGGCGACCGGGTCATCGCGGTGGACGCGAACCCGGACCGCGGCACCCTGTCCGGCAAGATCCCGCTGGAGACCGTGGCCACGGTCCGGAACCTGCTCAACGACGTGGACCAGATCCACCACTACTTCGACGTCCGGCGCTACACCTCACAGTCCGCGGACCGGCTCGAGGTGCTGGCCTCGGAGAGCGACCCGGCCGTCTCGATCGCGTTCAGCGAGGAGGACTACCGGACCGTCGCGTCGATGCTGGAGCGGTTCTACAACATCGTGCTGACCGACTGCGGCACCGGCCTGCTGCACTCGGCGATGGCCGGGGTGCTCGACCTGGCCGACCAGATCGTGCTGGTCAGCTCCGGGTCGGTGGACGGCGCCCGCAGCGCCAGCGCCACCCTGGACTGGCTCGAGGCGCACGGCCACGGCGACCTGGTCCGCGGCTCGGTGGCGGTGATCAATTCGGTGCGACCCAAGTCCGGCGGGGTCGACCTGGACAAGCTAGAAGCACACTTCGCCGCCCGCTGCCGTGCGGTCACCCGTACCCCGTACGACCCGCACCTGGAGGAGGGCGCCGAAGTCGACCTGGCCGAGCTGCGTCCGGAAACCAGGGCCGCCCTGCTCGAGTTCGCCGCCGCCGTCGCCGACGGCTTCCCCCGGGAGACCGCCCCCGGTGTCCCCGCGCCGGAGGAGCCGGCCCAAGCCGACGTCCCACCGCCCCCGCCGGACGCCTGAGGCTCAGCCGAACCCGGCCGAAAAAACCCGGCCCGGCCGGGTTTGGCGTGCATTGAGGCCGGGCATCCTGGGGGACGCCCGGCCTCCACGGCCGGTCAGCCTCAGCCGGTCACACAGCCGGTCAACTCAGCCAACGGGCGGAAAGGGCTCAGCTCGGGTCGTCGTCCCGGCGGCGGGTGCGGCGGTCGAGCTCACGCAGGAAATCCGGATCGTCGTCGGGTGCGAGCACCCGGGTGCGCGGTATCGGGGCGGTGCGGCGGTTCGCCGCCAGGCGGCATAGCCCGATGATCAGGCCGAGGACAACGAGGATGAGGACGACTGCCACCCGTTCAGAGTAACGGTTCGTTGAGCCGATGTCGGCCAACGGGCACTCCAGGAGTACAGCCGGCCGCAGGTAGTGATCATCGGCCGGCTTCGTCCGGGGGCCCAGAACTATCCTCACCGGTGTCTTTCCGGCGTAGTTCCTCCTCGCGCCGGCGCAGATCGGCCTCCCACTGGTCCAGTAATTCTTTGTGCTCGTCGTTCGCCCGCCGCCCCAGCCCGGCCAGGAACTCCGGGTCGTCGTCCGGCGCCGGCTTGCCGGACCGTCCGGTGCCGGTGGTCGGCCGGGTCCAGCTCGACCAGGAGTCGTACCGACCGGTCGGCCGGGACCGGCCGGCGGGCGGCCGCTGGGTGCCGCGCCGGGGCCGGCCGAACAGCAACCAGAGCACCGCGCCCACCTCGAAGGTGAGCAGCACGATGAACACCCAGGCTACTTTCGGCAGCGACCGCACCTCGGCCTGGTCCGTGCTGATCGCGTCCAGCAGGCAGTAGAGCCAGAGGGCCAGCATGATGACGAAGAAAATCCCGCCGAACCGAAGCAACATGCGGGCTCCCTTCCTGGCCGAGCGACCAGTTCGAGCCTAGGGCATACCGGTCAGGCCCGGACCGGGCGCGGCCCGCCCAGAACGGACCGGAATCCAGGGCGAATACTAGCCGGGTGGCCTATGACGACCTGCGCGACTTCCTGGCGCGGCTGGAGCGCGACCGGGACCTGCGCCGCGTCCAGGTGCCGGTCGACCCGCACCTGGAGGTGTCCCAGATCGTGCAGCGGGTGGTCCGCGCCGGCGGGCCGGCACTGTTGTTCGAGAAGCCGACCAGCGGCTCGATGCCGCTGGCCATCAACCTGTTCGGCACCGAGCGGCGGATGGCTGCCGCGCTCGGCGTCGACCGGCTGGACGAGATCGGCGACCGGATCGGCGCGTTGCTGCGGCCCGACCTGCCGGTCGGCCTGGGCGGCCTGCGCGAGGCCCTCGGCAAGGTCGCCCAGCTGCGCGCCGTCCCGCCGCGCCGGGTCAGGACCGCCCCCTGCCAGGACGTGGTGCTACGCGGCCCGGACGTCGACCTCGGCCTGCTGCCCGGCATCCAGGCCTGGCCGGACGATGGCGGCGTCTTCCTCAACCTCGGGCTGACCCACACCAAGCACCCGGTCACCGGCCAGCGCAACCTCGGCATGTACCGGCTGCAGCGGCACGACGAGCGCACCGTGGGCATGCACTGGCAGATCCACAAGGACTCCAACGCGCACCACGCGGTGGCCGAACGGCGCGGTGAGCGGCTTCCGGTGGCGATCGCGTTCGGCTGCGACCCGGCGGTCACCTACGCGGCCTCCGCGCCGCTGCCGGCGGAGATCGACGAGTACCTGTTCGCCGGCTTCCTGCGCCGGCAGCGGGTGGAAATGGTCAACTGCCTGACCGTTCCGCTGCAGGTGCCGGCCAACGCCCAGGTCGTCCTGGAAGGGTGGCTGGAGCCGGGGGTGCGCCACCCGGAGGGCCCGTTCGGCGACCACACCGGCTTCTACACCCCGGTCGAGCCGTTCCCCGCGCTCACCGTGGACGTCATGACCATGCAGCGCGACCCGGTCTTCCAGACCATCGTGGTCGGCCGGCCGCCACAGGAGGACGGTCCGCTCGGCAAGGCCACCGAACGGATCTTCCTGCCACTGATCAAGCTGACCACGCCGGACATCGTCGACTACGACCTGCCGGTCGAGGGCGTCTTCCACAACTGCGTGATCGTCTCGATCGAGAAGCGGTACCCCAAGCACGCGCAGAAGGTGATGAACGCGATCTGGGGCGCCGGGCTGCTCTCGCTGGCCAAGCTGATCGTCGTCGTGGACGCCGACTGTGATGTGCACGACTACCGGGACGTGGCCTGGCGTGCGTTCGGCAATGTGGACTACGCGCACGACCTGCTGGCCACCGTCGGCCCGGTCGACCACCTCGACCACGCCTCGTACGAGCAGTTCTGGGGCGGCAAGATCGGCCTGGACGCCACCGCCAAGCTGCCGACCGAGGGCTACCGGCGGCCCGGTGGCTGGCCGGCCGAGGCGGTCATGCCGGCCGCCGTAGTGTCCGAGGTGGACCGTCGCTGGTCCGAGTACGGCCTGTGACGCCCGGCCCGGGCGGTGCGGCCGCACCGGGCGGCAGCGGTTGGTCGAGCGGGGATAGCTGGGGGCCCGGGGGAAGCGGGCGGCCCGGGTGGGAGGAGCGGACGCTGAGCGAGGACGGCCAGGAAGACGAGATCGCGGCCCGGTTGACGGCCGCCGCCCCGGGCACCCCGGCGCCTACCGAGCGGACCAGTCGGGTCCGCGCGTTCCTGCGGCTGGTGACGATCGAGCACTCGGTGTTCGCGCTGCCGTTCGCCTACGTGGCCGCGCTCACCGCGATGGCGCCGGACATCGAGTGGAGCACGCTCGGCCTGGTCACCGTCGCGATGGTGGCCGGCCGGACGCTGGCGATGGCGGCGAACCGGCTGATCGACCGGGAGATCGACGCCCGCAACCCGCGCACCGCCGGCCGCGAGCTGGTCACCGGCGCGGTCTCGGTGCGGACCGCGGTGGTCGGCGCGCTGGCCGCGCTGGCCGTGCTGCTGACCGCGGCGGCGCTGCTGAACCCGCTCTGCCTGGCGCTCTCGCCGGCCGCGGTCATCCCGCTGATCATCTACCCGTACGCGAAGCGGTTCACCAACCTGCCGCACGCGGTGCTCGGGCTGGCCCAGGCGATCGCCCCGATCGGCGCCTGGATCGCGGTCACCGGCTCGTTCGACGGCTCCGCCCCGGCGCTGTCGCTCGGCCTCGCGGTGGGCTGCTGGATCGGCGGCTTCGACATCATCTACGCCTGCCAGGACGCGGAGGTGGACCGGCGGACGGGGGTGCGCTCGGTGCCCGCCCGGTTCGGCATCCGCGCCGCGCTGGCCGCGTCCACCGGCACCCACGTGGTCGCCTTCGGGCTGCTGCTCTGGTTCGGCGCGCTGGCCGGCAACGGCTGGCTCTGGTACCTCGGCCTGGCGCTGACCGCCGGGGTGTTCAGCTACGAGCACGCGATCGTCCGGGCCAACGACCTGTCCAGGGTGAACCGCGCGTTCTTCACCGCGAACGGCTTCGTCGCGCTCACCCTGTTCGCCTTCGCCCTGGCCGACCTGGTGGTCGTGCACGGGCTCCATCCGTGACCCGCACACCGTGGGTGGTGGGCGTGTCCGGCGCGTCCGGCACGCCGTACGCCAAGGCGGTGCTCGGCGGCCTGCTGGACGCCGGGCAACCGGTCGACCTCATCGTCTCCCGGGCGGCCCGGCTCACCATCCTGGACGAGACCGGCCTGGCCTTCCGGGACGGGCGCTGGCACGACGATCTGACCACCTGGCTGGGCCGTGACCTCACCGGCGCGGACCTGGCCTACTGGCCGCCCGGTGACCTGGCCGCCGGCCCGTCCAGCGGGTCGTACCCGGCCCGGGGCATGGTCGTAGTCCCGGCCAGCACCGGCTCGATCGCCGGCATTGCCCTCGGCCTGTCCAAGGACCTGCTGCAGCGCGCAGCCGACGTGACGCTGAAAGAGCGCCGGCCGCTCGTGGTGGTACCGCGCGAGACGCCGTACACCAGGGCCACGCTGACACACCTGCTCGCGCTCAATGACGCGGGCAGCATCGTGCTACCGGCGAGCCCGGCGTTCTACGCGGGTGCGCAGAGCGTGCAGCAGCTCGTCGACTTCGTGGCCGCCAAGATCCTCGACGTGCTCGCCGTTGAGCACGACCTCCTTCGACGCTGGTCCGGGCGACTCGGCGCGGGCCGGGACGGGGGTCGGGATCCCGCCGCCGGCTCCGCGCCGAGCCCTATGCCGGACAGCCGCGGTGGTTTGACCGCGGGCTCTCGGTCGAGCGCGGAGGACTAGCCGGGTAGGCGTTCGGCAGGCCGGTCAGGCCTCCGAACGGACCACCTGGCTTTCGTCGGAGAGTTGACGGAGCAGAGCGCCTACCTCGGATTCGAGGAATCGACGGTGCCCGCCCGGTGTACGGATGCTGTGGATGCGTCCCGCCGCGGCCCACCGCGTGACGGTCTTGGGGTCGACTCGGAAGAGTGCGGCCACCTCGCCGGGCGTGAGCAGTCGCTCACGTGTATCCATCCATCCCCCTTTGGGTCAGCCGCGCGGCTGGGTCAAGGGTCCGCGCGTGCTAACGCTTAGTAAACCACTTCCCGCCCAAGCTGTCCCACGAACACTCCAATGGTCGGAATGATGGCGCGACATTGTGCCCGGAGCGTGAGATCACTGCGCCACGCGGACGACGCTGATCGCGCGTACATGCAGGCCGCTGGCGCAAATGGCCGATCCAACTGCGTCGGATCGGGTCTACCCGAACGGGTCTCCTATCACTTCGACGCACGGGCGTGGCGTTCGTCACGCGATCGGGCGCAAGTGCTTCCGCGACCGCTCAGACCAGTGTTCACCGGCTCCCACAAAGATCGCCCGTCCGAGTGACCGGAAATCTGGGGCCGGGCCGTATCAGTGCTCCGCCGGCCGACTCTCTAGTGGTGACCGGCTCCTCTCGCGGCGGTGCGGGGGACGCAGACGCGGGGGCGAGAGAGCCGGTCACGGGTGTGGCAACGGGGGTCGGGCGGCGGGCGACGTAGTCGGGGCGTCGTTAGCGCCGTCGTTCCACCCCGTCCGCGCGTCAGCGGCAGACAACCGCGGCGCGGCGGTGCGGTCGGCCGGATGGGCTGGGGGGTCGCCCATCCGGCCGGACCGAACCCTCGGGATGCTCGCGGAGGGCGCTCGCCGGGTTCGGTCCGGCATTCTCCGGGGGCCGAGCCCCCGGAGGCCCCACGGTGCGGCAGGCGTGACTTTTCCGCTGCAAGGGCCCGGTGGGCGCGTTGAGAGCGTCATCTTTCGTTGGTTGGGTGCCTGTTGGCGGCGGTTGGGCTGTGGGCTGGTTCCGGCCTGGGGGCCGGAACTTCGCGGTTTGAGGCTTGTCCGGGGTGGCGTGTGGGGCTGGTTCCGGCCTGGGGCCGGAACTTCGCGGTTCCGGGGTCGTGCGGGTGGTGTGGGGCTGGTTCCGGCCTGGGGCCGGAACTTCGCGGTTTGAGGGTCGTCCGGGGTGGCGTGTGGGGGTGTTCCGGCCTGGGGGGAACTTCGCGGTTGAGGGTCGTCCGACCGCTCGGGTGGGGTGGTTCCGGCCTGGGGGCGGAACTTCGCGGGTTGGGGGCGGCGGTCGGGTGCGCGGGTTCCGGCTGGGGATGGTGCCTTGGGGGTTAGCCGGCGCCGTAGCAGACGAAGCCGGCGGCGGTGGCTAGGGCGGAGGCGTCGTCGGCGTCCATGGTGGCTTGGGCGGCGGCTAGGGCGTCTGCGGTGGACAGGCCGCGGCGCAGGCCGTCGTGCAGGGCCAGCATCAACGGGCGGGTGGCCTCGTCGGGGACTGGGATGACCGTGGCTACGGCGGTTCTGGTGCCCAGGGCGAAGAGGGCGGCGGTGAGGCCGAGGACCTCGTCGCCGGCGAGTTCGGAGCCGACGCCGGATTGGCAGGCCGGCAGCAGTACCAGCCGTGGCGCGTCGGACAGCCGCTCCAGGTCGTAGACGGTGAGCGGGCCGTCGGCCAGTTGAAGTGCCGAGAACAGCGGGTTGTCGCCGCGGAGCCGGCCGTGTGCGGCGATGTGCGCGACGTCCGCACCGTCCAGCGCGGTCAGTGCCGCGTCCACGGTGGCGCCGTCGCCGGCCAGCCGCAGCGCGGCCGGATAGGCGGCGGCGAGCTGGTCGATCTCGGCGGCGGCGCCCTCCAGGCCGGGGCCGGAGACCAGCACCACCCGGCCGTCGCCGGAGCGTTCCCGCGGCCGGCTGGCCGCGCGCAGCCAGAGTGCGGCGGACGGCGCCACGGTGACCGTACGGCCGCCGCAGCCGGGGAGCAGCGACCACGGGGTCGAGCGCAGCTGCCCGATCGGCACCACCACCAGCGGGCGGTCGCCCAGCACGTCCGCGATCGGGGCGATCAGCGCGGCCGCCAGCCGGTCGGCGGCGGCGGTGACCGAGGCGCGGGCCGAGCGCAGCGAGGCGGCCGAGCCGTGCCCGAGGGCGAGCCGGCGCAACGCGAACAGCAACGCGTCCAGCGACCGGCGGGCCGCCGCGACCGGGCCGAGCTGGTGGATCCGCGCGTCCCCGTCCCGCACCGTCACGGCCAGGATCTCGTCGCCGTGCCGGACCAGTTCCAGCAGCACCCAGTCGCCCAGCCCGGCGGTGAGCTCGTCCAGGGTGGGCGGCCGGTCCAGCGGGTGGAACAGCGGCCCGCTGGCGTGCCGGGCCAGCCGGCGGACCCGGTCCTCCAGCGCCGCCTTGCGCACCAGCAGGGCGTCCGCGGACCGGGCGTTCAGCAGCGTCGTCTCGGCCTGGCTGGCGGCCCGGCGGAGCTCGGCCAGCGCGCTGGCCAGGGCCGCGTCGTCCGGCGGGCGGATCGGCCGCAGGCCGAGCGAGCCGGCCCGCCAGCGCTCGCTCCATTCGAGCAGCTTCGGTGGCGAGCCGGCCCGCCAGGCGAGGTCGACGCCGAGGCCGGCCAGGTCGCCGGCGTGCCCGGCCACGTACACCCGCAGTTCGGTCGCGCCGAGGGTGGCCCGCTGCCGCTCCATCACCCGGAACCCGGCCCGCAGTGCGGTCTCCGCGGCGCCCCGCCGGTCGGTGGCCAGCCGCAGCAGCGCCTCGGCGTACCAGGCCCGGATCCGGATCTCCATCGGCCCGCGGGTCCGGGCGCCGGCGGCGCGCTGCAGCTCGCGCCGGCCGACCGCGACGTCGCCGTTGGCCAGCGCGACCCGGGCCGCGACCAGCCGGGCGTCCAGCTCCTGGGCCCGCCAGCCGATCGTGGCCAGCTGCCTGGCGACCTGCAGGGCCCGCTTGCGCAGTGCCGGGACGAGCAGGCCGGCCCGCTCGTCCGCGCGCAGCGCCACGTACCGGGCCACCGCCGCCCAGCCGGGCCGGCGCTGCCGGGCGAACATCCGGGCCGCCCGGGCGGCGGCCTGCTGCGCCGGCTCGGTGTCGCCCTCGGCCAGCGCCGCCTGCGCGAACATCAGCAGCGCCTCGGCCAGCAGCGACTGCAGCCCGGCGGTGGTGAACGCGTCGATGGCCCGCTCCGCGGTCTCCCGCGCCTCGCCGGTGATGCCGACCGAGAGCAGCAGCTCGGCCCGGGTCAGCAGCAGCTCGCGCATGTCCACGCCGTGCCGACGGAACGCGGCCTCGGCGGTGTCGAACCGGCGCAGCGCGGCCGGCACGTCGCCGCGCCGGGACGCCACGTAGCCCAGGTTCAGCTCCGCGGTCGCGGCCAGCACCTCCTGACCCAGCTCGGCGCAGAGCAGGGCCGCGTGCTGCAGGTCGGTCTCGGCCGCCGCCAGTTCGCCGCGGTCGATGTAGAGCAGGCTGCGGTTGTTGTAGAGCCGCGCCTCGGCCAGCTGGTCACCGCCGCGGCGCAGCACGGGCAGCGCCCGCCGGTAGGCGTCCAGCGCCTCGTCGGTCCGCCCGCACCGCCACAGCAGCAGCCCGCGCTGCATCATCAGCCGGGCCGCCGGCAGCCCGCGCAGCTCGGTCGCGGCCGAGTCGGCCAGGCTCAGCGCCTCCGCGGTCCGGCCCTGCTCCAGCAGCACGTACGCCAGGCTCATCCGCGCCTCGGCGGCGGCCACCGGCTCGTCCCCGTCCTCGGCGAACCGGACAGAGGTGCGCAGCGAGGCCACCGCCTCCTCCAGCCGGCCCAGCTCGTACGCGGCCCGGCCGTGCGCCCGGTGCGCCTGCGCCGCCGGCCCGGCCAGGCCGGCCGCCTCGGCCAGCGAGACCGCCTCCAGCGCCACCCGCTGCGCCCGTACCGGATCGGTGCCGACGAGCCGGTTCGCCTCGGCGGCGACGGCGTCCGGCGTCACCTGCTCCGCCGTACTCACCTGCTTGACACGCGCTGGTCAGGATGCTGCTCCGGTTCCCCGCGAGGTTGCCCGATCCGACTTGTATCACTGCCCAGGGGGTCGGCCTCTGATGAGGGAAGGCCGCTTCGAGGGGGAGTTCCATGCGCAGTCCGACCCGAGTTCGCGTTCGCGCTACTGATCCGGTGTCCGAGGCGGGCGTTGCCAGCCAGCTCCGCTACCACAACGACCTCGAGATCCTCTCGGCTGACTCGCCCACGGCGCCTGACGTCGTGGTGCTCGTCGCGGACCGTGTAGATGAGAGTACGGCCCGCGTTGTACGGGAGGTGCGCCAAAGTGATTCGGCCCGTGTGGTCCTGATCGTTGGCGGAATTGACGGCAGTTCGGTGCTGGCCGCCGTCGAAGCCGGCGTCGCGGCCATCGTGCGCCGCGGCGAGGCCACCACCGAGCGGTTGGCCACCGCGATCCGGGCCGCCGCCACCGGCGATGGCCACCTCCCTCCGGACCTGCTCGGCCGGCTGTTGCAGCAGGTCGGCGAGGCGCAGCGGCACCGCACCACGCCGCAGGGGCTGACCTTCGGCGGGCTCACCCAGCGTGAACTCACCGTGCTCAGCCTGATCGCGGAGGGTTACTCCACCAGCGAAATCGCGGCAAAAATGGCGTACTCCGAGCGGACGATCAAGAACGCGATCCATGATCTGGTGTCTCGGTTCCAACTGCGCAACCGGTCGCATGCGGTCGCGTTCGCAGTCAGGCAGGGTTTGATCTAGCCCGGTTGGCATCAGCTGGTCAGCGGGGTACCGGCCGGGGGAAACCGACCCTCGGGTCGTGGCCGGAAAACCCCGCGCACGACATACCAGTGCAGTGGCACGATCTCGTCGGGGAAACACAACAAGGGGGAACAGACCGATGCATCCGAATGGTGGACGGCCCATGCCCGAAACCGAACCGATCACGAGCGGCACCGAGCCGGCGCCGCCACCGCCGCCGCCGACGACTGACCCGAACGGCGGGCGGCCGATGCCCGAAGGCAACACGGGCGCTCCTTAGCCACTACCCGCAGGTTGTCCCAAGACAGCCTATAGATCCAGGCGGCGAGCCGTCGGTGACCGGAATCCGGTACCGGCGGCTCGCCGTTTGGCTCTGCGGACAGATGACCCGCCCATCGGACCGGCGGCCGCCGCACCGTGGGGTCCGCGGGGGCCCGGCCCCCGCCGCAGCCATGACGGGCGAGCTGGCCAGCGCGCAGTTCGGCCGAGCCCGTTGCTCAGGTGCGGACCCAGCTCGTGACCAGGTCGTGCCCGTCGGCGGTGTGCACGTGCAGCCGGAGCAGCCCGGCCGGCACGCCGTCAGCGGTCACCACGCCATCGGCCAGCGCCACATCGTGCCGCAGCCCCGGTGTCTCCACCGTGGCCCGGGCGATGTCGGCGCCGGAGATCTGGGCGACCAGGTCGCGCATCGTCCCGCGCTGGGTGACCTGCAGTTCCACGGCGACCGGGCCGGTCTCGAAGGAGATCAGCCGGACCTCGCCATCGCCGCGGACCGCGATCAGGCCGGCCCGCTCGTCCGCCGAGTCACGGACCAGTTCGGCCAGCTCGGCGTCCAGCCGGCGCAGCGCGAACGCCGCCTGCCCGGCCGCGATGACGAAATCCGGCACCGGGTCGGCCTCGTCGGCCGCCTCCCGGAGCCGGTCCAGCAACCAGCCATCGTCAAGTGAGCTCACTGACGGGCCCCCGTTCCGCCGGCCTCGTCCGAGCCATTCAGCCCGGACTTGGCCAGTAGCTCGCGCAGTGTGACCAGGCAGCGCGCCCGGGTCGGGCCGATGCTGCCTACTGGCATGTCCAGCGCCTGCGAGATCTCGTGGTAGGCCTGTGGCATCGCGACGGCGATCCGCAGCAGCCGCTGGCAGCGCTCCGGCAACTGCCGGTACGCCCGCCAGAGCGTGGCGTTCCGCTCGCTCGTGATCAGCCGCGCCTCGACCGGCTCGGCCTCGGGGTCGACCAGTTCGAGCGTGGCGTCCTCGTCGACGGTCAGCCGCTCCCGGCCGGACCGGCGCAGCACCCGCAGGCACTCCCGGCGGGCGGTGGTGACCAGCCAGCCGACCAGGCGGGTCGGGTCCTCGATCCGGCTCAGGTGCTCCAGCAGCCGCAGCCAGGTGGTCTGCACCACGTCGGCCGCGTCGGCCTGGTCGAGCCGGTACGACCGGGCGACCGACCAGAGCAGCCGGGTGTGCTGGGCCACGAGCGCATTCCAGGCACGTTCGTCACCGGCGGCAGCTTGCGCTAGCAGCGCGCCGGTAGCACTGAACGTGTCGGTCATGGATCCCTCAGCGAGAGTTGTCGATCGGGCCCAGTGTGCCCGATCGACAAGGATCACGGACCCCCGCCCCATGAGACGACGTTAGGTCTCTTGGCGTCGGGCCGCATGGCGCAAGGGTGTACTTGTTTGGGCAACCTGCCTGCCTCAAGGTGCATCGCTGCCCGGCTGCCCCGGGTCCGGCCTGGTTGTCGGCCTGGTTACCGGCCCGTTGCCGGCCGGTGCCGACCCCCGTGACCGGTCTGCTCAGCGGCCCGGACGTACGCTCGGGGCGGGTGACCCGGGACGGGTGAGTCGTCGGGCGAGTCGGGCGAGTCGAGGCGGAAGGCAGCACGCGGATGGCCATGGACATGACCCGCAAGCGCGAGATCGAGGACAAGGTCTACGGCGGCCAGCGGCTGTCCTACACCGACGGCGTCGACCTGTACGGGTGCGACGACCTGGCCTGGCTGGGTGGGCTGGCGCACCACGTCCGCACGGTCAAGAACGGCGACCGGGTCTTCTTCAACGTGAACCGGCACCTGAACCTGACCAACGTCTGCGCCGCGTCCTGCGCGTACTGCTCGTTCCAGCGCAAACCCGGGCAGAAGGACGCCTACACGATGCGGGTCGAGGAGGCTGTCGAGCTCGCCCGCGGGATGGAGCCGGACGGCATCACCGAGCTGCACATCGTCAACGGCCTGCACCCGACGCTGCCGTGGAAGTACTACCCGCGGGCGCTGCGCGAGCTGAAGGCGGCGCTGCCCGGGGTGGCGCTGAAGGCGTTCACCGCCACCGAGATCCACTGGTTCGAGGAGATCTCCGGGCTCGGCGCCGACGAGATCCTGGACGAGCTGATCGACGCCGGGCTGGAGTCGCTCACCGGCGGCGGCGCCGAGATCTTCGACTGGGACGTCCGCAAGCAGATCGTCGACCACAAGACGCACTGGGAGGACTGGTCGCGGATCCACCGGCTCGCGCACGCGAAGGGGCTGCGGACGCCGGCGACCATGTTGTACGGCCACATCGAGGAGCCGCGGCACCGGGTCGATCACGTACTGCGGCTGCGCGAGCTGCAGGACGAGACCGGCGGCTTCGTGGTGTTCATCCCGCTGCGCTTCCACAACGACAACAACCGGCTGTCGCACCTGCCGATGGCCACCCCGGCCGAGGCACTGACCACGTTCGCGGTGTCCCGGCTGCTGTTCGACAACGTCGAGCACGTCAAGTGCTTCTGGGTGATGCACGGGCTGTCCACCGCGCAGTTGGCGCTCACCTTCGGCGCCGACGATCTGGACGGCTCGGTGGTCGAATACAAGATCACCCACGACGCCGACGGCTACGGCACGCCGGACAAGATGACCCGCGACGACCTGCTCGACCTGATCCGGGACGCCGGTTTCCGGCCGGTCGAGCGGAACACCCGGTACCAGGTGCTGCGCGAGTACGACGGCCCGGACAGCACCCGCCGGGACCAGCCGCAACCCGTCTGGGCCTGATCGGTACCCGGCTTCCGGGGCCGGGGTTGCCAAGATGGTGCAAACTGGGTCAACCATGAACGAAGGTCAGCGTCCCGCCCGGCCCCGGTGGCTGCGCGTCGTCCGCGACGACGAGCCGGCCGCGCCCGACGCTGCCCCGGCCCCAGACTCCGCGGGTTCCGACGTCCCGCCGCCGTCCGGTACGGCCGCCGTGCCGCCGGCCCCGACCGGGACGGGCGCGGTCGTGCCGCCGGGCACGGGCGGGCCGGGCGCGGTTGTGCCGGGCCCGGCGTCGATCGGCTGGTTGCCCCCGACCGGAGCTGTGGCCGGCCCTGCCGTCCCCGGCCCTGCCGCCCCCGGCCCGACAGACGGCGCCGCCGGGCCCGGCATGGCTGGCCCGGCTGTGCCCGGCACCGCTGGTCCGGCCGTCGCTGGCCCAGCCGGCCCAGCTGGCTCAGCTGGCTCAGCCGGCCCGGCTGGCTCAGCCGGCCCGGCTGGCTCAGCCGGCCCGGCTGGCTCAGCCGGCCCGGTTGGCTCAGCCGGCCTGGCCGGCTCAGCTGGCTTGCCCGTACCCGGCCTGGTCGGGCCCGGCGCGGCGGGGTCCGGCGCGGCGGGCGTTGGTTCGTCCGGAGCGGCCGGCGGCGCGTCGGGTGGCGCCGGGCCGGCCGACAGTCGGGCCGCGGGTGGCCCGTCCGCGGCGACCCTGCCGCGCGGTTGGCAGCTGCCGGCGCGGGCCCCGGAGTTGCCGCCGCCGACCCCGCCGGTCCAACCC
>Ga0307499_10000254_pt1 | contig 19737 bp, 11 predicted proteins | sample 13_S_MG_FD_201363 | JGI IMG/M metagenome (GOLD analysis project Ga0307499, IMG submission 201363) | Soil microbial communities from Populus trichocarpa stands in riparian zone in the Pacific Northwest, United States - 13_S | ecosystem: Environmental > Terrestrial > Soil > Riparian zone > Trees... | reverse complement strand
GGCGGCGCGACCGGCCCGCTGGCCGGCGGCGTGGCCGGCGATGTGGGCGGGGTGGCCGGAGCGACGGCCGCGGCCGCGGCGGGCAGGACCGGCGGTGCCGTCGGCGTCGGCACTGCCGGCGCCGGTGCCGGCAGTGCCGGCAGCGAGCGCGCCACCGGCGGGCTGATCGGCGTCAGTGGCCGGGCCGGCCCGGCGACGGGCGCCGTGCTGGTGGGTCGGGTGATGGTGGCGGCCGACCGGAACACCGTCTTGGGCGCTCCCCCGCCGACCGGGCGGGCGATCGGCGCCGGTGCGGCCGGCCCTGCCGCCGGTGCACTGGGCACCGGTGCCGGGCCGGGTGGCGCCATTGGGCCGGCCGGCGCTGTCGGTGCCGCCGCGGCGGTGCGGGCCGAGCGCTGCACCGCACCACCCCGCTCGCGCAATGGCGGGGTGACCAGCGGTACGGCCGGCGCGGGCAGCGTGGCGGCCTCGGTGTGCCGGTTGGCCACCGAGGCCAGGCCCCAGACCCGGCCGCCGATGTCCGAGCTGACCGCGTGTTCGGGCGCCCGCAGCACGGTTCCAGCCGGGCGCCGCGAGGTCAGGCCGCGGGCGAACCCGGTGCTGTCGGTGCCGGACGGCGGGCCGCCGACCTGCGCCAGCGGCGGTAGTTCGGTCCAGGCCGGCACCGCCGGCCGGTGCGCGCCGGCCGGAGCCGGTGGCGCGGTCGGTGCACTGCCCGTGGCGTCCGAAGTGGACGAACCCGGGTCAGCCGGACCGGCGCCGCTGTCGCGACGCCGGAATAACCTCCCCAGCACGGCCTACTCCTCGCCCATCAGCCGCCGGGCGGCCGCAAGGAAGTGGGCCCGGTCGGGGTGCTCAAGGTCGAGGATGGTGTCCAGCGACCAGTGGTACACAGCGGCGATGTACGCGACCTCGTCGAGCAGTTGGTCGGCCGCGTACATCAGGATCCCCCCGGGGCACCACCTGCCAGGTCCACCGTGAAGTCGGTGTGACAGGACGGGCAGCTGACCGCGGCGCGGGTGTGCCCCTCCGAGTTGACCTGGCGGTAGAGGTCCTGCAGAAACGCCAGATCCGGGGTGAACAGGCTCTCGATGACGGCGGGGGTGATGGACGTGATGGTGCCCAGCCCGGTCACCGTGCGGGCCAGCAGCAGCACGGTCAGGTAGGCCTCGTTGTCGCGCACCCGGGGGTCGCGCAGCGGGGCGATCTCGTCCCTGGCCCGGGCCAGCCGCATGGTGCCCTGCTTGTGCAGCTCGCCGGAGTCGTCCAGGTAGCCGACCGGAAGTTCGAACGCGAACTCGGTCCGCAGCCCGGTGGCCGCGGCCTCCATCACCGGCACCCTGCCCACCCCTCCCGGCAGCGCGCCGCCGGCCGAGCGGCCGGCGGCGCGTGGCGCTCACTCATGCCAGCTCAAGCCCCTCGTGGACCAGGGTGCACTCCTCGATGGCGATCTCGCTGCCACCGGCCTGCAGGCCGCCGATGCTCACCTTGGACGGCCAGGCGTTGATGATGTTGTAGCGGGCCTTCTCGCCGCGCTCGTAGTCGTAGAGCACCACGGAGGCGTTGCGGCGGGCGGTGTCGATCTTCCCGTCCTGCACCTCCTTGATCCACTTCCACCAGCTCGCGTCGTCGGTCTTGCCGCGCTTGAGCGTGATGTCGCCCCACTTGCGGGCACCCGGCAGCTTCTTCACCACCGGGATACCACCGGGCTTGAGCTCCTTGTGCTCGATCACCTGGATCTCCGCGCTGAGCCCGGAGACCTCCTTGAACTGGGCGATCGTGACCTGGTCGACCTCGACCTGCCAGGCATAGTTGCCTAGGGCGTCTTCACCGATGGGCATCCGAACCGACTCCTTCTGCTGCTACGACGGGGTTTCCGGCTACTGCCGGCTATTCCTGGACCCCGCCGCCGGTCGGCAGCTGGGCGATGCGGAACACCACGAACTCGGCCGGCTTGACCGGGGCGATACCTACCTCGATCACCACGTAGCCGGCGTCGACGACGTCCGGCGGGTTGGTCTCGGCGTCGCACTTGACGTAGAACGCCTGCTCCGGCGTGGCGCCGAAGAGCGCACCGTCCCGCCAGAGGCCGAGCAGGAAGGACGCGACGGTCCGCTTGATCCGCTGCCACAGTTCCAGGTCGTTCGGCTCGAACACGACCCACTGGGTGCCGGCCAGGATGGAGGTCTCGATGTAGTTGAACAGCCGGCGCACGTTGACGTAGCGCCAGGCGCTGTCGTCGGCCAGCGTGCGGGCGCCCCAGACCAGGATGCCGCGGCCCGGGAAGGCCCGGATCACGTTGATGCCGGCCGGGTTCAGGTCGTCGTGCTCACGCCGGTTGACGTTCAGTTCCAGGTCCAGCGCGCCGGCGACGACCTCGTTGGCGGGTGCCTTGTGCACGCCGCGGCTGTCGTCGTTGCGGCCCCAGATGCCGGCGATCGCACCGCTCGGCGGCATCAGCCGCGGCTGCCGCAGCTGCGGGTCGTAGAAGTACACCCAGGGGTAGTAGAGCGCGGCATAGGCGGACGAGTAACGCGCCTTCTCCTTGACCCACTCGCGGACCTGCTGCGCGGTCAGTCCCTTCGGCGTGTCCAGGATCGCCATCCGGTCCTTCATCGCCTCGCAGTGCTCGATCAGCGCACCCTGCACCGCGCGGACGCCGTCGAGGTCGATCTGGCCGCTCTCGTAGCTGGCCATCAGGTCCGGCATCGCGACGATGGTGACATCGTCCAGAGTGGACAGACCGGCGATGCCACTGCGCGCGGTCTCGTCGCCAAGGTAGTCGTCCGGGGTGAGCCGGGCCGGCAGCGAGGCTCCGCCGGACAGGGTGATCACGCCGGAGCTGGGCACCCGCTCGGCCACCGGCGCGCTGCCCACCTCGGCCGCCTGGACCAGCACCGAGCGGGCCAGCGTGGTGGTGAGGTCGTTGCGGCCCTTGCGCGGGCTGATCCCCTCGTACCGCTCGGTGGTGTCGCCGCGCTGCACGACCACGGTGAACGTGTCGTCGATCGGCTCGGCATGGGCGCCACCGCCACCGTCGCCGTCGGTGGACGGCCGGGACGTCTCGAGTGCCGGCGGCCCGATCCGCGGCTCCACCCGGATGGTGATGCCATCGCCGGCCAGGCCCTGCTCGCGGGCCTCAATCCGGTAGACACCCTGGCCGGCCTTGACCGAGCTGGTCAGCTCGGCGGTGGCGCGCTGCGGCTCGGCCGCGCCGTTCTCGCCAATGCGGACGATGTAGGCGGAACCACCCTGGTTATTGAAGTACTGGTAGACCGCGTGCGGCAGGTACGCACCGTCCGCCCATTCACCGAATGTCTTGACGTACTGGCCCCAGTTCGTCACCTTGATCGGCTTGTTGTATGGGCCATCCGCGGTGATCCCGACGAAGGCGGTGATGGCGGTGCCGACCCCCTCGATGGGTCGCGATCCGCTCTGCACCTCTTCGACGTAGACGCCAGGGGACCTGTAGTTAGGCATTTCACTCCTCGGTCGGACCGTCGACCGCGAGCGTCCCGCGTGGACAGTGCGGAGCGGAACGTCTCTCCGCCTGCCCGTTGGCGCGGCAAGATCCGCACCAAGAGGCAGGGGCGGAGCTAGGGGGTGTCTGATGGTTCTTGGTGGATGCCCGCGGCGTCCAGGCGGCGTCCGGCAAGGCCGAGGAGGAGCCGATACCGGGGTTGTATCGGCGACGACGAGAACGCCGCCGGTCGTCGTCTGGGCGTCGTGGGCGCCGCCGAAGAGCCGTCAGACACCCCCTAAACGACCTGGCGCACGTCGGCGGCCGTCACCGTCGGCTCCTGCACCGGGATCTCCAGCCCGCTCACCTGCACGACCAGGCCGTCCAGCAGCCCGAACGCGTCACCGTAGCCGGGCAGGGTGAGCGCGTCGTACCAGGGCAGCAGCACCTCGCCGGCCGGCGACCCGGTGATCCGCAGGTGCCGCATCCGCTCACCGGACAGCGGCATGATCGCCGGCGCGGCCGGGAAGCCGGCGACCATCAACGCCGACTCCAGCCGCTGCAGGAACATCGCGTCCGCCCGGGCGGTCCAGGCGCGGTGGCCGGCGTGGCCGCGATGGTCCAGCCGGAGCTGGCCGTCACCGGTCCATTCCAGCGTGACCCGGCCCCACGGGTCGGTTGGGCTGTGCTCGTTGCCGGCTTCGTACCACAGGTGCTCCACAGTTCTGAAACCTACCGTCCTCGCGTCCGGGCAAACGCCGATTGGATCCGGTCATAGATCTGCTGGCGCAGCGCCAGCTCGCGCTCGATCATCGCCGCCTTGGTCGCGGCGTCGGCGTGGAAGTCGGCCTGCGGCCACTCGGCCCAGCCCCAGTCCGACTTGGACGAGTTCGCCGCCGCGTTCAGCGGCACCAGGTTCTCCGCCATGTTGAGGATTGCCAGCGCTTCAGGGTCCGGCAACATGACGAAGTTGTCCATCGCCACGATGTCCATCACCGGCACCAGGTGGTCGGGCCGGAACGGGTTCTCCGGCGTGTTCGGGCGGCCCACCACGTCCACCGTCTCGGCGGCCACCCGGGCCCGGGCGGCGCCGTCCGGGGTGCGGCCGCGCAGCTCGGCGTACCGGGTCCGGACGATGTCCGAGCTGGCCGCCCGGCGCCACATCAGCTGCTCTCGGCCGATCCGGGCCGCCTCCGCGATCCCGTACTGGGTGTCGCCGATCAGCTCGGCCCGCTCGGCCACCAGCGCGCGGACGTCGTCCGGCAGCCGGGCCACCCGGACGTCGCTGTCCAGCCCGCGCAGGTCGACCCCACGGCGGGTCAGCTCACCGTTCAGCTCCCGGATCCGGGTCTGCGCCTGCTGCACCTCCTGCCGGACGGCCACCAGTCGCTGGCCCAGCTCAGCCTGCATCGCCTCGGCCTTGGCGACCAGCCGCTGCACCGCCTCGGCCTGGCTGCCGGCCGGGCCGGGCGCCGGGCCGGTGTCGGTCAGTGCCTGCACCGGCGGAGCGTCCGTAGCCGCCCCGACCGTCGCCGGATCGACCGCCCCGGTCTCGACCCGACCGGGCGACGCGCCCTCCGCGGCACCGGCCGGGCCGGGCCGGTCGGCTGCCGGCGCCGCCGGATCGGCCGGCGCCGGGGTTCGGGCCGGGTCGGGCGGCGACGGACCGTCCGGTGCGCCGCCCTCGTGCGGGCCGGCCTCGTGCGGTACGACCTCGTCGGCACCCTCGACGAAGTAGCTGCCGGGCTCGGGCGCCGGCGCGGCGTGCGGCGTCCCGTTGGCCTGCGCGGCGGCCTGGTACGCGCGGGCGGCGTCGATGTCGCGGCCGAGCTGGTCGAGATGCCGCTGGTGCAGGGTGGTCTTCGGGTTGACCATCGGCTGCTTGTTGGCGTCCAGCACCACGTTGCCGTTGGCGTCCTTCAGCCAGAAGTCGCCCATCAGGCTGTTGTCGTGCCGGACACCGGGCGACTGCGCGGTCGGCCGCCAGACCGTCTTCGGGTCCACGTACTCGTCCAGGAAGCCCAGCTGGTGGCCGAGCTCGTGGGCGAAGGTGGTCTCGTTGTCGCCGGTGAACCAGCGGTTCTGCACCGTCGCCCCGCGGCCCGGCAGCACCTCGACGTTCAGGTTCGCCAGCGCCGGGTCGTCCACGAACTCGACCCGCACATGCAGCCGCTCGCCGCCCGGCAGCTTCCGGCCGTTGTTGTACTGCGCGTCGACGCCGGCGTGCGTCTGCTCCTGCATCTTCAGCAACTGCTCCGGGGTGACGCCGGCCTTGCCCTCCAGCCGGACCTTCATCGTCACCTCGGTCAGCTTGCCGCCCGGCCCGTAGTCGAACGTCCGTACCTCGAACCCGGACATGATGCCGTAGCCGTACGGGGTGTTGTCCCAGTTGTTCATCGGGTTGCCGGCCGCGTCGACCATCTGGTCCACCCGGTAGGCCCGCACGTCGGTCGAGTTGGCCGCCTCGACCTGCTGGTTCTCGTAGAACTCGCGCAGCTCGGCCTGCCGCGCCGCGTAGTCCGACCCCTTGTCGACGCCGGTGACCTTGTCGAGCTGCTCCTGCGCCGCGGTCCGGTCCACGGCCGGTCCGGGCCGGTCCGCGGCCGCACCGGCGGGCTCCGGGCCGACCGGTTCCGGCCCGGTGGCGGCCGGATCCGGCACCCCGGTCATCGACTCGGTGATCCGCTCGCTGGCCGGCGACGGCCGCGGGCCGGTCGGCTCGGCGACCGCCACGGTCGGGTCGGCGACCGCGGTCGTCTGCTGGGTGGGCCGCTCGTGCACCGGCGTGGTCGCCGGCCCGGTCGGGTCGGCGACCGCGGTCAGCTGCTGGGTGGGCCGCTCGTGCACCGGTGTGGTCGGCGGCCCGGTCTGCTCGGCGGTCCGCACGATCGGGCTCTCGCCGAGTGCCTCGGACGGCACCGAGCCCAGCTCGGCCAGGGTTGTCGGGACCTTCTGCGCGGTGGCCGTGGCCGCGGTGTCCACATGCGAGCCGGCAGCGTCCACCCGGGCGGTGGGCTCGCCGCCGGCCGTGCCGGTGCCGGTGCCGGCGTGCGCGCCAGCGGCCGGCTCGGTACGCACCGCGGACCGGCCGGCCTGCACCGCCTGGCCGGCCAGCGAGAACGCCGCGCCGGTCGCGGCGCCCATCCCGCCGGCCATCCCGGCGGCCTCGGCGATGATGCCGAGCGGGTCGTTCGAGCGCCAGGTGTTGTCGTCCAGCATCGCGCCGGCCATCCCGGCCGGTACCCCGGCCAGCGCGTTCTGCACGCCCTCGGCGAGCACGGACGCGCCGACCCGGCCGACCCAGCCGGCCGCGGCGAGCCGGGCCAGCGCGGAGGTGCGCAGCAGCACGTTGCCCACGCCGGCGGTGAGCACGGCGGCGCCGACGTTGACCGCGCCGACCGCGACGTCGGTGCCGATCGCCTCGGCGCCGTAGGCGTGCCCGAGCATCACCGTCTTCACCACGATGCCGGTGCCCGCGGTGGCCGCCGCTGCTGCCGCCACCACGGCCGGCGTGAGCGTGCCGCCGGAGACCACGATCACCGCGATGCCGGCGGCCGCACCGGCGATCATCACGGCCTTGTCGGTGACCGAGTCGACCGCGCGGCGGTGGTCCTCGATGCTGTCGTGCGCGCCGCCGACCCGCCGCTCGAACCGGTCCCGGGCCGCCTCGATGGCAACCTGGTCGCCGCTGGCGATCGCCTTCTGCAGCGCCGCGTACGACTCGTCCGCCGCGGTCATCGACACGTCCAGCGCGTGGCCCTCGGTGCCGGCGAAGTACTGCCCGAGCCCGGCACCCTGGTCCAGCCCGCCGAACGCCGGGTTGCTCGCGACGCCGAGCGGCACCTCGTTGCCGCGCTCGTACCGCTCCCGGGCGTGCAGCCGGCCCAGCCGCTCCTCGGCCGACTTCGGTTCGCCCTGCAGCATGTCGCCGATGTCGAACTCTTCCCGGCCGGTCAGGTCGCCCTGGATGTCGGCGTCCATCTCCCGGCCGGTGCGCTGCTTGTACTTCGCCCGCAGCTCGTCCAGCTCGGCCTTGCTGCGCAGCCGGCTCGGGTCCCGCCGGTCGGTCAGCACCCGGCGCAGCGAGTCCTCGTCGGTGCCGAGGCCGCGGACCGCGTAGTCGATCTCCTGCTCGTCGCTGAGCTTGCCGTGCTGGGCGATCAGGTCGCGGGCCATGTCCGCGTCCTTGCCGCCCATCGAGAAGTACGTCATCGCCTGCAGCGCGCCGGGCCCCCAGGGCGAGCCGGCATCCATGTTCTGCTGCAGCGCGGTCATGTTCGCCTTGGCCCGCTGGTCGGCGGCGGCGTCGACCTTGTCCTCCAGCGCGGCGCGGCGGCGGGCCACCTCGGCCGGGTTGCCGCCCCACGCCTCGGTCCGCCGCTGTGTCTCGAACTCGGCCTGCACGTCCCGGCGGGCGTCCTGCTCGGCCCGCTCCCGCTGGTGCCGCAGCACCCGGATGATCTGGTCGTCGTCGCTGTACACAATGGACGACTGCTCGACCCGCAGCTGGGACGCGTCGATCGCGGTCTGGTCGCCGGACAGGTAGGCCTCGCCGAGCTCCAGTTCGGCGCCGGACATCTCCCCGCCCAGGTCGGCACGCAGCGTGGACGCGTCGCCGCCGTGCAGGCCGCCGTAGCTGCCGGCCACCTCCTGGTTGCGCCGGCGAACCTCGGCCTCCACCTCGGCGGTGGTCATCCCGGTGCGCGCGGCCTGCGCCTCGACGTCCTGGCGGATGTCGGTGAAGACGTTGTTGATGCCGGCCTCGCTGGTGCCGGGGCCGTCCATCGCGTCGGTCAGCGCGATCGCGTCCGCTGTGGACACTTCGCCGGACGCCAGCGCGCGGGCCCGGGCCAGCTCGTTGCCGGACATGTCGTCGGCCAGGTCCGCGTCCAGCGTGACGTGGAACATCTCCTCGTACCGGCGCTTGAACTCCAGCCGCTCCTCCGGCGACTTGTTCCGGAGCACCCGCATGATGGCCTTCTCGTCGGTGCCGGCGCCCTCCATCGCGTCGCGCACCTCGGCCACCTCGGCGCCCAGCGCGTCGCCCGCCGTCAGCTGCTGGGCCCGCTTCAGCTCGGCGCCGGACATGTCGTCCTTGAGGTCCTCGTCCATCGAGGAGCCGTAGCCGAGCGCGACATAGGCGCCGCGGATGGCGGCGATCTGGATCTTCGTCCGGCCGGTCAGCGCGCCGTAGATGCGCTGCTCGTCGGTGCCCCAGCCGTCCACCCCGGCGTGCACGGCGATCGCGGCCTGCTGCGCGTTGAAGCCCGGGGTCTGCGCCGCGCCGAGCCGTTCCAGCACCTGCCAGTCGGTGAGGTTCTCCGCCTCGGCCCGGAACCGCTCGGTCAGCTCCGGGATCCGGTGCTGGCCGATCCGGGTCATCATCCCGGTCGCCACCGCGGCCACCGCGCTGCCGGTAGCCAGGTACGTCTGCAGCACGGCCCGCTGGGCGGCGTCCAGGTGCGCCGCCGCGGCGGCCGCCTGCTCGGCGTTCTTCGTCGCCAGCGCGGCCTTGACCTCGTCGAGCATGTGCAGGTCGCCGGTGGCCCGGCTGACCGAGTCGTGGTTGCGGGCCTGCTCCCAGGCCTTGTTGTCGGCCTCGGCGCGCTGGCTCCAGCCCTTGATCAGCCCGAGCAGCCGCTGCCACCAGCTCTGCTCCTGGCTCACCCGCTGATCCCGCCACTGGTCGACCATGCCGACCGCGCGGCTCTCGTCCCGGTCCAGCGCCTCGCCCAGTTCCCGGGACTGCCGCGCCAACTGCCGGCGCAGCTCGGCCACCGAGTCGGCGACGCCGGCCGAGTTGCGCCGGGCCCAGCCGACCGTGGGCATCGCGGCGGCCAGCCCGGCCTGCTGCCGCTGCTGCTGGGCCGCCGCCTGATCTGTGGTGTCGGCCGATATCGGGGCCCGTTCGAAGGCGTCCCGGATCCGGCGGGCCTGCCCGGCCGCGGTCGTCTCGTACGAGGAGGCCAGGCTGGTCGCCGCCGACTGCAGGTCGCGCTCGCGCTTCTCGGTGGCCAACCGCTGGTTCGCCCGGACGGTGGCCGCGTCGGTGTGCAGCTTCTGCCGCAGCTTCTCGGCCTTGTGTTCGACCTGCGCCGGGTCGGCCTGCCCGGACGCGGCCTCGGTGCGGGCGGCGATGCTCTCCGACATCGACTCGCTGGCGCCGGCGATCGCGGCCTGCTCCTCCTTGCCGCGTTCCTCGGTGGCCCGGCTGACCTGTTCACTGGTCTCGGTCAGCTGCGCGCTGGACTGGTTCAGCGCCGCGGCGGTCTGCTCGCGCAGCTGGTTGGCCCGCTGGTCCAGCTGCTCGGCGGCCAGGCCGGCCTCGGCGCCGATGCCGTGCAGCTCCGCCCGCAGCTCCTCGGTGATGCCGGCGACCGCGTTCTCGCCGAGCTGCGGCGCCACCTCGGCCAGTACGCCGCCCGGCAGCGCCGCCGCCAGGCCGGCCTGCACGAAGCCCTGGCCGGCCTTGGGGACGTCGGTGAGCAGGGCGGCCAGCGCCTCGCCCAGATCGGCCCGCATCGCCGGGGACACCTGCGCCGGCGGCGGCGGACCGCTGTCGGTCAGCGTTATCGGTTGGCCAGGCGTGGCCTTGCGCTGATCGGTGGTGGGCGGTTCGCCCGCCTTGCGGCGGGCCTCGTCCATCTTCGGATCCTGGTGTGCCGCGTCGGCCGGGGTACCGGTGGCCAGCGCGGTCGCCGGCGCCGGGGCCGGCGGTGGCAGTTCGCCCGGCAGCAGCCCGGCGACCGTCACGCCGTACTGCTCGTCGCGGACGTCCGGGCTGCGCACCGGCTGCGGCATCGACTGGTCCGGGAGCCGGCGCTGCCCGGCCGCGGCGAGCAGCTGGCCCGCCCCCGGCACCGGGTCCGGCTCGGGCGGCGGGATCGGCTTCTCGCTGGCCGGTGGGGCAGGCACGGTCTTGGCCAGGCCGGCCGCGTAGTCCGGGCGCCCCGACCGGCGCTCGCCGTCCAGCGCGGTGCCCTTCTGGTGCAGCTGTCCGGGAGCGGCGGCGATCCCGGCGGTGTCCGGTGCCGGGACGCCCTGGATCGCCGCGGTGGTGCGCTGGCGCCACTGCTGGACGCCCTGGTCCGGTGGCCGGGGCCTGGGTGCCGGCACCAGGCGGGCCGGCATGGTCAGCACCCGCCGGGCCTCGGCCCGGTTCCGGATCGGCGCGGAGACGTCGGTGCCACCGCCGGCGCCCGGCGAAGCCGGCTTCGCCGGCTCGGCCGACTCGTCGGCCGCCCGGCCGGCGCCGGTCTGCCCGCCGCGACCGGCTGCACCGCCGGCCGGGGCGGCCCCACCGGTGTGCGCCGGAGCGCCATCGGTCAGCGCGTCGATCGCATCGCCCAGCGACTGCTGCCCCGCTGCCGGCCCGCCGCTGGCCGGCTGGCCGGCGGTAACCGGTTGGCCGCCGGTGGCCGGCTGGCCGGCGGTGGCGGGTTGGCCGGCGGTGGCCGGCTGGCCGGCGGCCGGCGGGTCGGTCAGCGCATCGATGGCCGCGGCGAGCGAGCCCGCCGGGGGCGCGCCGTGGCCGGCGGTGGGGGCCTCGTCGGTCAGCGCGTCGATCTTGTCGCCGAGCGACTGGTCGGGCGGCCCGCCCCGCCCACCGGATCCACCGGGCCCACCGGGTGCGCCGGGGCTGCCCGGGGCGCCCGGGGCGTCGGGGGGTGCGGCGGCGGCACCGGCGACGTCGTGCGCGAGCTGGCCGCCGCCGGCCGGGGCCGGGGCGTCGTCGGTCAGCCCGTCGATGACATCGCCCAGCGACTGCTGGGCCGGTGCCGGCCGGCCGGCCAGCTCGCTGGGCCGGGCCAACACCGCGGCCAGGCCACCTGACCGGAGCCGCGCCGGACCCGCTTCCGGGCGCATCAGATCATCCGATGTGGACGGACGGGGCGCGTCGGCGTCCGGGTTCATCAGGTCGTCCGGCCCGCGACCGGCCGACTCGGCGTCCGGGTCCAGCAACCCGTCCCGGTCGGCCTCCTCCGGCACCATCAACGCATCCGGATCCGCCGGCCCGGTGCCCGCGGACGGCCCGGTGCCCGCGAACGGGTCGAGCAGACCGTCCGGTGTGGACGGTGCGTTCGGATCCAGCAAGCCGTCCGGATCCGGGCCGACCGGCCCGGCGTCCGGATACATCAGGTCGTCCAGGTCGAACCCGCCCGGGGCCATCAGCCCGTCCGGGTCCGGTCGGCCGGTATCGGCATCCGGCTTCATCAGGTCGTCCGGGCCCGGCCCGACACCCGCGCCGTCGTACGGGTTCAGCAGGCCGTCCGGGGTGGACGGGGCAGCGGCGATCCGGCTGGCGACGTCCCGGGCCTGAACCTCAGCGGCGTCGTCGGGGTGGCTCACCTCGCCGTCGCGGCCGACCGGCCCGGCGGTCTGCTGCACCACGTGGGTCAGCTCGTGCGCGAGCAGCTCGCGGCCGGCCGGGCTGGCCGGGTCGCGCTGGCCGCCGAGGAAGATGTCGGTGCCGCTGGTGAACGCCTCGGCCCGCACCGACCGGTTCAGCCCGGCCGCCGGCGAACCGTCGTGCAGCCGCACAGCGGACAGGTCGAAGCCGAAGTGGTACTCCATCTCGGCCCGCAGTGACGGGGGCAGCGGCGCGCCACCGCCGCGCTGGGTCTCGATGGCAGCGCCGATCCGGGGGTCCAGCGGGCCGGCGCCCTGGCTCGACCCGTCCCCGGGTGGTGCCGCGTTCGCATCCCGCAGCAGGTGTGTCATCGCCTTGTTGCCGACGGCGGCGGCGTCGACCGGCGCCGCCGCCTCCCGCTCCGGGCTGGCCACCGCGACGGCCGCGTGCAGGTTGCCCTGCTCCGGCGCGGTGTGCTCGCGCTCGTGCCCCATCCGGCTGCCTAGTCGCCGTGGCCGCCGGGACCGTGCGCGTGCCCGGCGTGGTCGCCGGACGCGGCGGCCGCACCCGTCGCGTCCTCGACCGGCTCCTCGGCCGCGGTCCCGGCCGGGCTGCCGGCCGGGTCGAACGCCGGGGCCGAGCCGATCGACCGGGCCACCTCGGCGGCCTGCAGTTCGGCCGGGTCGTGCGGGTGGCTGACCGTGCCTTCCGGGCCGCCGGCGCCGGTGCCCTGCTGCACGACGTGGGCCAGCTCGTGCGCGATCAGTTCCCGGCCGCCGCCGCTGCCCGGGTCGTACCGGCCACCGCCGAAGAAGATGTCGGTGCCGGTGGTGAACGCGTCCGCCTGCACCGAACGGCTCAGCTCGTCGGCCCGCGCGCCGGTGTGTACCCGCACCGCGTCCAGCCCGACGCCGAGGTGATGCTCCATTTCGGACCGCAGCGGTGCCGGCAGCGGCGACCCGCCACCCTGCTCGGCGGCGATCGCGGACCCGATCTCCGGATCCAGCTCACCAGCCCCCTGCGCCGCCGCGGCGCTGCGCTGCACCGGCCCGCGCAGCAGCCGGGTCAACGCGCTGTTGCCGGCCGGTGCCAGCGGGCCCAGCATGCCCGGCGCCCGGTCGGTCTCCGGCACCGGCGGGCGGTGCCGGCCGGCCGGCCGCAGCTCCAGTTCCTGGTCATGCTCCACAGTGGACTCCTCCAGCCGTCAGCGGGTGTCGGCGAGGTCGGGGTCAGGCGTCGTGGGCAGCGCACCGGACTCCTGGACGATGCTGGCCGAGACCGAGGAGTAGACCTCCGGAAAGATCTGGTCGCAGTACGCCCGGATCGTGGTCTGGTTCCACGTCTTCAGGTCGTACGCCTGATCGCCGACCACCACCCTGGTCGGCACCATCATCAGGACGTCTCGACCGGACACAGTGGACTGTCCGGTTGCGATGGTCTCGGCGACCACCTGCCGGCTGAGGTTCACCGCGTCGACCACCACCTGCGCGCCGCGCGCGTCGGACAGGGCCAGCTGGGTGTTGTCGCCACCGACCCGGAACCGCACGCCCAGGCCGTTCTCGACCAGCAGGCCGCCGGTGGTCATCGCGTTGAAGTGGTCGTGCACCTCGCCCGCTGCCATGTGCAGCAGCGCGTCGGCCAGGAACCGCTGGTACTGGTGCGCGACCTGGCGCTCGGTCATCCCCGGCACCGGGCGGACGCCGGCCAGCGCGGCCCGGTCGGTGGCGCCCAGCCGGCCGCCGGCGTTCCGGCCGCGGAACTCGCTGGCCGTCTGCAGGTCGGTGGACATGGTCTGGGGTGGCGGCGGGCCGGGCCGGCCGTGCTCGGCGGCCTGCGCGCTGGCCATCGCGTCGTACAGGTCCTGGCCGGCGACATGCCGCTGCGCCGACGAGTTCATCGCCTTCATCATCTCGGCGTCCGGCATCTGCGCCTTGATCAGCAGCGGGTGCCGGGTCCGCAGGTACTCCATGAACCACTGCATGATCATGGTCTTGTTGATCAGGTGCCCGGCCGCGAACGAGTCCTCCAGGAAGTGGTCCGCGTAGCCGTTGTGCACCCAGGCCTGCGTCTCGGAGCCGGCCAGCCGGGTGTCGTCGGAGGCCCGGAAGGCGTGCGCCCGCTGCGCCTCGGCCACCGCCTGGGTGTGGTTCTGCGACCACCGTTCCCAGCTCATCGGCGCGAAGTGGCAGGCATTGCGGGACAGCAGCCCGGTGTAACGCTGGAACCCGCGGCTCGCGGTGGCCGCGTCCTCCACGATCAGGTCGGCGGCGCCGGCGGACGCGCCCCGGATCACCTTGGCCTTGGTCGACTCCGGCTCGCCGCCGGCCCACTGCGGGAAGTCGCCGTCGTAGCTGTCGGCGGCGACGTTGTCCCGGGCCGAGATCGCCGAGGCGGCGATGATCTGCCGCATGTGCTGCAGGATCGGGATCAGGTCGGTGGCGCCCATCGTGTTGATGTCCCGGCCGTTGGGCAGGTAGTCGGCGAGCGCGTTCACCTCGCCGTAGGTCACGTAGAGCTGGCTGCCGGTCAGTCGCAGGATCTGGATGCCCTCGAACAGGTCGCCCGGGCCGGTCTTCGGCACCGCCCGCGGGTCGGTCCGGAAGTAGTCGACCCGCTTGAGTTCCTGGGTGAGCACGTGCTTCCGGTTGGCCGGCGCGATCCGCCCGGTCGCCGACGCCAGGTCGCCGGGCTTCACGTCACCCATCAGCGCGTGCTCCCAGGACGAGTGCCGCTGCACGGTGGGCCGGCGGCCGGTCGTGCCGCGCATCAGCGCGGTGACCGCCTTGTTCCCGGCCGCCTGGGCCAGCGCCGGTGGGCGCGCCTCCTTGCTGCCGCCAGCCGCCTTGCCGCCAGCCGCTTTGCCGCCAAGGGCTTTGCCGCCGGGGGCTTTGCCGCCGGCCGCCCGGTCCGCGGCCACCTCGACCCCGGCCGCGCCGCGGCGCACCTGCCGGGTCGGCCCGTCCGCGCGCTCGACCCCGGGCAGGTACCTCCGTCCGGCCACCAGTTCCCCGCCCGTCTCAGGCCACGCCGGCCAGCAGCGGGAAGTACCGGCCGAACTCGGCCTCCACGCACATCCGGCCGAGCTTGCGGTACTCCACCTGCACGGCCCGCATCAGCCGGGACATGTCCGCGATGCCGGCCTCGGCCGCGGCCACGTATGCCACCGTCACCGCGATGTTGCGGATGTCACCGCCGGCCAGCTCGAACGCGCCGGCGCAGAAGTCGAGGTCCACGTCGGCCGCCAGCGGCACGCCGGCCAGGCACTTCGCCCACAGCTGGCGGCGCTCGAGCACGTCCGGCTTGCCGAACTCGACCACCAGCGAGAGCCGCCGGGCGAACGCGTCGTCCAGATTGGCCCGCAGGTTGGTGGCCAGCACGGCCAGCCCGTCGAACGTCTCCATCCGCTGCAGCAGGTAGGCGATCTCCAGGTTGGCGTACCGGTCCCGGGCGTCGCTGACCTCCGACCGCTTGCCGAACAGGGCGTCCGCCTCGTCGAAGAACAGCACGCCGTTCACGCCCTCGGCGCCGGCGAACACCCGCTCCAGGTTCTTCTCGGTCTCGCCGATGTACTTGTCCACCACGCTGGACAGGTCGATCACGTAGAGATCCAGGCCGAGCTCAGCGGCGATCACCTCGGCGGCCATCGTCTTGCCGGTGCCGGGCTGGCCGGCGAACAGCGCGGTGACCGACTCACCCCGGCCACCGCCGCGGCGCAGCTGCCAGTCACCCAGCACCTGCTCGCGCAGCCGGACCCGGTCGGCCAGGTGCCGCAGGCCGGCCAGCGGCAGCGCCGGCAGCACCAGGTCGGCCCAGCCCACGCTGGGCTCCACCCGGCGGGCCAGCCGGCCCAGGCCGACCCCGTTCTGCATCCGGGCCCCCGCGGCCAGATACCGGCCGGACAGCGCCGCGCCGTCCGCGGCGGCCAGGCCGCGCGCGGCCGCGACCGCGCGGTGGATGTGGTCCGGCGGCAGCCGGAACGCGACCAGCCCGGTACCCGGGCCCGCCTCCGTCGACATCGGACCGCTGCCCGGCCCGGCGACGGCCAGGGCGTCCGCCCAGACCCCCTCGGCCGGTCGCCGCGCCGCCGCGTGCAGGTCGAGCCCGAGCACGCCGGTGTCGGACCAGGCCGGGTTCCACGGCACACCGCCGTACAGCACCAGGGCCAGCCCGCCCGGCTCCCGCTCGTATCCGGTCAGCTCGCGGATCGCCGGCAGGTCCAGCTCCTCCACCGGGCCGGCGACCAGCACCCGGTCCAGCAGCCGGGCCTCCCGCACCGCGGTACGCAGCAACTCCAGCGGTCGCGGGTCACCCGGCGCCAGCTCGACCACCAGTGCCTGCCGGCCGTGCCGGGCCAGCGCGCCGACGGCCACCGCGGCGGCCCAGGCCCCGGGCGGCTGCCGGCAATACACCAGCCGGACGCCGGCGACCAGCGCCGCGGCCAGCCGCTCCCCCTCCGGCCCCGGCAGCGGCGCCGACTCGCGCAGCGCCGACATCATCGAGGCGTCCACTTCGGACTGCCCGAGCAGGTGGCCGGTGACCCGGTCCGGCACCCGCAGCGCCCGGGTCAGGAACGGCCGGTCGTCGTCGTCCACCAGCAGCAGGCCGCCGCGCCGCAACGGTGCCGCCGGGTCGAACCGGGCCCGCGCCGCGGCGTCCAGCGGGTCACCGCCGGTGAGCTCCAGCGCCAGCCCGACGCTGGCCCGGCGCCGCGCCACGTCGTCGTGCAGGTAGCAGAACAGCTTTTCGAACCGGGCATCCAGATCCGGGGCCAACGCCACCAGCAGGATCTCCAGGTCCAGTTCGGACAGACCGAACTGGGTGGCCAGGGTACGCAGCCGCAGCCGCGCGCCGACCGCCTCGACCCGGTCCGCCGCACCCTCCACAGTGGACCGCAGGTCGGCTACCGGGGCCGGCTCCGGGCGGATCGGGCGACGGCCGGCCGCGGCGAGCAGCCGGTCCACGTGGTCGTCGGCCACGTACAGGCCGCGGAACGGGTCGTCCGGCTCCGGATCGGTCTGCCGCCGGTCGGCCACCGCGGCCCGCACCCGTGCCTCCAGCACGGCCAGCCGCCCGAGCAGGTGACCCAGCGACGGATCCCCGCCGGCCACGGGGCGTTCGGTCGCCGGCCCGCCCGGCATCGGGCCGCCGGACCCACCCGCCAGATTTCCAGCCGCCCGGGCATCCGCCGCCGCACCGCCGGTACGAGCGCCGACATCGGTGAAGTTGGTCACGGGCCGGCCTCACCGGCGCCCGCGGCCTTGCCCGGGCCGGTGGACCGGCGGTTGGTACCCGGCCGGCGCGACCCGGCCGGCGGCCCGGCGCTCGGGCTGCGGCCCGGCCGGCCGGCCGGCGCCACCTCCGCGCCGTCGTCCACCGGGTCGGCCTCGTCATCGTCCACTTCGGACAGGTCGGACTCCGGTCCGGGCCGGTCGCCGGGACGGCGCAGCACCCGTACCTGCTGCTCCAGCACCGGCGGCCCGACCGGGTAGGTCCGCCCGGGCCGGACCGGCGCGATCGCGACCAGGTCCAGCGAGGGCTTCATGTCGCCGCCGAGCGCGCTCCAGATGTCGGCCAACGAGCGGTCCGGCGCCGCCGGCTGCGCCAGGTTCAGCACGATCGTGTCCTCGGTGAACCGGCCGCGCAGGTACTCGGTCGGCACCCGGTCGAACTGCAGCATCGACTCCAGCAACTGGCCGAGCAGCCGGTGCTCGTCCTCGGGTCGCCGGGTCCATGCGGTCAGCAGGTAGGACAGCCGGTAGTGCCGGATCCCGGGCTTGCGGCCGGTGATCCGGCCGGTCATGTCCCGCTGCGGCTGCATCGCGATGTCCCGCCGGGCCGGGTCCTCCCGGATGTCGTACAGGAACACGTCGACGACCGGGCCGCCGCTGCGCCGGGACGCCCAGTCCGTGGTCGGCGCATCGAAGACGACCTCGGTCTCGGTACCGTGCAGCGCCTCGGCCCGCAATAGCGCACTGAGCGAGGCGTCGACGTCGGAAATCATTGGGAAACTCCACCTGGACGGGGCCATCACCGTCGCAGGTGGCCGGACGGCCAAACAAGGGCCGGACCGGCCGCACGGGCCATCACTGCCCCAAGAGGCAGCAGTGACAGGGGCAGCGGTGGTGCCGGCGCGCGGCGCAGCATTTAGCCTTACAGCATGCCGGTCTACGCCGCGCGGGAAATCTACCGCTTCGCTCGGCTGGCCGGGTTCAGCCCGGACCAGGCCACCACCATGACCGCGGTCGCCCTGGCCGAGTCCGGCGGGAACTCCGGCGCGCACAACCCCCATGGCGAAGACTCCCGTGGTCTCTGGCAGATCAATGCCCGGGCGCACCCGAACCTCTCCGGCCAGGACCTGTACGACCCGCTGGCGAACGCGAAGGCGGCGTACCAGGTCTCCGGCGGCGGCAAGGACGTCTCGCCCTGGACGACCACACACGGTGGCAGCGGCGCGTCCTACCTGAACTACAAGTCCCAGGCGCAGGCCGCCGCGGCCGCCAGCGGCGACCCGGTCGGCGGCGTCTGGACCGGTACGGAGGGCTACGGCCACCCGCTCGCCGCCGGCGGTGGCGGCAGCCCGCTCGGCGCCGGCAGCCCGGTCAGCTCGGCCTACGCCGTCGGCGGCGACCCGCTGGTCACCGGGGCCGGCGGCGCCGATCCCACCCACCCGGCCGGCGGCGGTCCACTTCAGACATTCCTGGACGCGGCGATGGGGCAGAACGGCGACCCGTACGTCTGGGGTGCCGAGGCGAATGTCAGCGACGCCAACCCGGACGCGTTCGACTGCTCCGAGCTGGTGCAGTGGGCGGCCGGGCGGGCCGGCGCCGAGCTGCCGGACGGCTCCTGGAACCAGTACCTGGCACTGGAGGAGCAGCACGCGACGATCTCCGTCGACCAGGCCCTGCACACGCCGGGCGCGCTGCTGTTCTCGTTCTCGTCCGAGCCGACCGCGGGTGCCGGCCGGCCGTCCCAGGCGCACGTGGCGATCAGCCTCGGCGACGGCCGGACGATCGAGGCGGCCAGCCCGGAGACCGGCGTCGGCATCCACCAGGCCGGGCACCGGTTCCAGTACGCGGCCGTCGTTCCGGGCGTCTCGGCCGGGCCCGGCATCGGCGCCGCGACCCTCGGCGCGCCGACCGGCGCCCCGCTGGCGCTGGCCGGGGCCGGGTCCGGGACGGACACCGACCACGACGGGCTGACCGACGTGCTGGAGGCCAAGCTCGGCCTGTCCGCGACCAATGTGGACAGCGACGGCGACCACATCTCCGACGGCTACGAGATGATGAAGCTGCACACCAGCTCGCTGCGGGCCGACAGCGACGGCGACGGGCTGGTCGACTCGCTCGAACTGGCGCTGAAGACCAACCCGCTCGACCCGGATTCCAACAAGGACGGTGTGCTGGACGGCGCCGAGCACCGGCCGGGCGCGCTGACGGACTCCGACCACGACGGTCTGACCGACGCGCTGGAGAAGGTGCTGGGCAGCAACCCGCTCAGCGCCGACTCCGACGGCGACGGCTTCACCGACGGTGCCGAGTACCACAACTCGTTCGACCTGACGAAGGCGACCAGCAACCCGCTGATGAGCGCGGCCAACCCGGCCGGGGCGGGCAGCGGCCTGCCAGGGTCCACAGTGGCCGGAGCCGGCCTGCCCGGCTCCGCAGTGCCCGGCTCCGCGATCCCCGGCGGCGCGCTACCCGGAACCGGGCTACCTGGAACCGCGCTGCCCGGAACCGGGCTGCCGGCCACCCTGCCGGGCACGGCGCTGCCCGCCGCCGGGTTGCCCGGCAGCACCGACCCGGTCAGCGCGATGACCGGCACCGACGCGCTCACCTCGGCGATGGCGCAGCACACCGTGCCGCTGCCGGAGCCGGACCCGACCTGGGGCCTCGGGCACGACCTCGGCGACGGCTTCAGCTGACGGTTC
>Ga0307499_10000253_pt1 | contig 19776 bp, 12 predicted proteins | sample 13_S_MG_FD_201363 | JGI IMG/M metagenome (GOLD analysis project Ga0307499, IMG submission 201363) | Soil microbial communities from Populus trichocarpa stands in riparian zone in the Pacific Northwest, United States - 13_S | ecosystem: Environmental > Terrestrial > Soil > Riparian zone > Trees... | reverse complement strand
AACGGCTACGACCATCGCGCCGAGCAGAGCCGGGGCGGCCGGCCGGACGGCTACCGCGACACACCGGTCAACGGCTACGACCATCGGGCCGAGCCGGGTCCGGGCGGACGACCGGGCGGCGCGGTCACGCCGTACGCGAACGGATCCGGGCCCGCCGGGCCGGGTGGCAACGGGTCGGCGGCGGGCTTCCCGAACGAGGCGGAGCGGCCCGGCGGAGTGCCGCGGTCGGTGAACGGGTCCGGGTCAGCCGACGTGCCGTACGACGTGAACGGGCCCGGGCCGCAGTGGTACGAGCCGGACCAGCCGTGGCGCACCGGCGCCGGGCCGGTCGAGAGCGACTCCCGCTACGCCGGCCCGAAGAGCACCGGGCATCTGGTCTACGACGCCGACGCGGTGCAGAGCTACGCCGAGCCACCGCTGCGGGCGGTGCCGGCGTACCCGGTGCAGCCGGACACGTCCCGGTCCGGGCGCGGGCCGGCCGACCCGCTGGCGGCCCGGTCGCAGGCGATCGTGCCGGCCTACCCGGACGCGCCGCCGGCCCCGCCGCAGCAGCCGGTCTACGAGCCGGCCCGGGTGGACGAGGCGACCGAGGTGCTGCGCCGGTATGTGCCGGCGAACGAGCTGCTGACCCGGGAGACCGAGGCCGGCAACACCCGCCCGCCGACCCGCAAGCACCCGACCCGGGCCATCGCGCGCCGCCGCGCGCGCCGGCGGCGGGCCCTGGAGTGGCCGTTCCTGGTGGCGTTCGCGCTGGTCGCGGCGTTCCTGATCCGCACGTTCGCGATCCAGACGTTCTACATCCCGTCCGGCTCGATGCACGAGACGCTGCTCGAGGGCGACCGGGTGCTGGTCAACAAGGTCGCCTACCACCTGCACGCGGTGCACCGCGGTGACGTCGTGGTGTTCCGCCGCCCGCCGGACTTCGAGGTGGACGACGACGACCTGATCAAGCGGGTGGTCGCGCTACCCGGTGAGACGGTCGAGGGCAAGGGTCGCAAGGTGTACGTCAACGGCAAGGCCCTGACCGAGCCGTACGTCGAACCGGCGTGCAACGGCACCGATGACTTCCGGCCCACGACGGTCCCGGCCGGGGACCTCTGGGTGATGGGCGACAACCGGTGCGATTCCAGCGATAGCCGGGTGTTCGGGCCGATCGACCAGAGCCTGCTGGTCGGCCGGGCGTTCGTGCTGGCCTGGCCACCAGGCCGGGTCGCCTGGCTCTGACCGCCCGGCGGGCCGGCGCCGTTCCTGTCGGTAGGTCGGCTTAGGCTGCCGGCATGACCACCGCGACGTCCGACCCGGCCACCGGCGCGCCGGACGGTGGTCCGGTCAACGCGCCGGAGGGCGGTCCGGTCGGCGCGCCGGACGGTGGTCAGGTCGACCTGCCGGCCCCGGTGCTGGGCTCGCTGTCGCCGTCCCGGGCGGCCGATTTCAAGACCTGCCCGCTGCTGTACCGGTTCCGCAGCATCGACCGGATCCCGCAGCTGCCGACGCGGGACAAGGTCCGCGGCACGGTCGTGCACGCGGTGCTGGACCGGCTGTTCGACCTGCCCGCCCCGGAGCGGACCTTTCCGGCCGCGGCCGGCCTGGTCGAACCGGAGTGGCAGCGGCTGGCCGAGGCGGAGCCGGCGGCGGCCGAGCTGTTCGCCGACGACCCGGACGGCGCGGCGCTGGCCGGCTGGCTGGAGTCGGCCCGGGAGATGGTGGCCGGCTACTTCGCCCTGGAGGATCCGCGCCGGCTGGAGCCGGCCGCCCGCGAGCAGCTGGTGCAGACCCTGCTGGACGGCGGCCTGCTGCTGCGCGGCTACGTCGACCGGCTGGACGTGGCGCCGACCGGCGAGGTGCGGGTGGTCGACTACAAGACCGGTGGCATCCCGCGTGAGGCGTTCGAGACGCACGCGCTGTTCCAGCTGAAGTTCTACGCGCTGGTGCTCTGGCGCACCCGCGGCGAGGTGCCCCGGCAGCTGCGGCTGATGTACCTCGGCGACCGCGACACGCTCACCTACGCCCCGGACGCGGAGGAGCTGGCCCGGTTCGAGCGCACCCTGCTGGCGATCTGGCGGGCGATCGAGCGGGCCCGGGAGACCGGCGACTTCCGGGCCAGCCCGAGCCGGCTCTGCGGCTGGTGCGACCACAAGCCGCTCTGCCCGGCGCACGGCGGCACCCCACCGCCGTATCCTGAGCCCGGCTCCCCCGCCGCCGGTCCCGCCGATCCGGCACCGTCCGCGCGGCCCGCCGAGGTGCCCGTCGAAGGGCCGGCGACGGCTGAGGCACGGTTGATCGTGGCTCCACCGGAAGGTTGAGATGGCTTAGCCGTAGGGCTGATGACCAGGGGTGTTATGCCGATTAGGTTCGTTCGCGGGGGTGGAACCGACGGCATCAGGTGCCCGGACGGGCACAGATCGACCGGGTGGCTAGGCCCAGGGCACAGGGGCGGCCACCCCGACCGTTGAGATCGGGGTAACCCCCGAGACGACTCGGGCGGATACCGGATGTACCGGGGCCCGCCGGGCACCTACGGTGACCGCAACAGGAAAAACTTCGGTCGCCCACCGCAGGGTTGCAACTCAGCCAACCCACAGCAGAAATCGCATACGGTCCGCGGGCGACCAGACGAGGGGAGAGGTTTTCGTGACCACAACCGTGACCGGGTCGGGCCGGCCGACGGCGGCGGCCCAAGCAGTTGACCTGCGAAAAGTCTACGGATCCGGGCAGACTCAGGTGACCGCGCTGGCCGGTGTCTCGGCCGACTTCACCGCTGGAGAGTTCACCGCGATCATGGGCCCGTCCGGGTCAGGGAAATCCACGCTGATGCACTGCCTGGCCGGGCTGGACACGTTCAGCGCGGGCGAGGTCTACATCGGTGGTGACGCTCTGTCGACCATGTCTGACAAGAAGCTCACCGAGCTCCGCCGGGACAAGGTGGGCTTCGTGTTCCAGCAGTTCAACCTGCTGCCGACGCTCACCGCCGAGGAGAACATCACGCTGCCGCTGGCCATCGCCGGCCGCAAGCCGGACAAGGCCTGGTTCGACGCGGTGGTCGGCGCGGTCAGCCTGGGCAACCGGCTCAAGCACCGGCCGACCGAGCTCTCCGGTGGCCAGCAGCAGCGGGTGGCCTGCGCCCGGGCGCTGATCACCAAGCCGTCGGTGGTGTTCGCCGACGAACCCACCGGCAACCTGGACTCGCACAGCAGCGCCGAGGTACTCGGCTTCCTCCGGTACTCGGTCAGCGAGCTGGGCCAGACCGTGGTGATGGTGACGCACGAGCCGTCCGCCGCCGCGTACTCCGACCGGGTGCTGTTCCTGGCCGACGGCCTGATCGTGGACGAGCTGCACGCGCCCACCGCCGACTCGGTGCTGGACCGGATGAAGAGCCTGGACGCCGCCGCCCAGGGGCTGCCCTCCGGTCAGCACGCCGCTCCGGTGGCTGGTGCCTGATGTTCCGCGCCACCGTCAAGTCACTGCTCGCCCGCAAGCTCCGGCTGCTGCTGTCGGCCCTGGCGATCGTGCTCGGCGTCTCGTTCGTGGCCGGCGCGTTCGTGCTCACCGACAGCCTCGGCCAGACCTTCGATGACCTGTTCACCACCGTCAGCAAGAACATCGCGGTGGAGGTGCGCGGCACCATCCAGTCCGACCTGGGCAGCGACGACAACCCGAGCGACGAGGGCACCCGGCGCAACGTGCCGGCCACCGTCGTGGACACGGTCGCCAAGGTGGACGGCGTCGCCGAGGCGCAGGGCTCGATCTTCAGCAGCGCGCTGGTGGTCGGCACCGACGGCAAGCCGGTCCGGAACAACGGCGCGCCGAACATCGGCTCGAACTGGGTCGACTCCACGCTGCTGAACCAGCAGCGGATCGTCGAGGGCAATCCCCCGCGCGGCCCGGACCAGATCATCATGGACCCGGACTACGCCGAGCGGTCCGGCCACAAGATCGGTGACGAGGTCACCGTGCTGACCAGCATCGGGCAGGGCAGGTTCAAGCTGGTCGGGCTGGCCAGGTACGCCGACGGCAAGAACTCGCTCGGCGGCGAGACGTACGTGATGTTCGACCTGCCGACCGCGCAGAAGGTGCTCGACATCCCGGGCGCGTTCACCGACGTCCAGGTGGCCGCCAAGGACGGGGTCAGCCAGCAGACGCTGCGCGACCGGATCGCCACCGTGCTGCCCAGCGGGGCCGAGGCCATCACCGGCCAGGCGTTCGCGGACGAGCAGGCCAGCGACATCAAGAAGGGCCTCGGCTTCTTCAACACCTTCCTGCTGGTGTTCGCCGGGGTCGCGCTGTTCGTCGGCGCGTTCATCATCTTCAACACGTTCTCGATCCTGATCGCGCAGCGGACCAAGGAGCTCGCGCTGATGCGGGCGCTCGGGGCCAGCCGCCGCCAGATCACCCGCTCGGTGCTGGGCGAGTCGGTGGTGGTCGGCCTGATCGCGTCCGCGGTGGGGCTGCTCGCCGGCATCGGGGTCGCGCTCGGGCTCAAGGCGCTGTTCAACACGTTCGGCGCCGAGTTCCCGCCCGGGCCCACGCTGGTGCTGCCGCGCACGATCATCGCCGCCTTCGCGGTCGGCGTGCTGGTCACCGCGGCCGCGGCGCTGATCCCGGCGCGGCGGGCGGCGAAGATCGCCCCGGTCGCGGCGATGCGGGACGCGGCCACCGCGGACCGCTCGCTCACCCGGCAGACGATCGGCGGCCTGATCGTCCTGGCGCTCGGTGTGGTCTGCATGACGCTCGGCCTGACCGGGCACGGCCTGGCCATCCTCGGCGTCGGTACCGCGCTGGCGTTCCTCGGCGTGGCGCTGCTCTCCCCGCTGGTCAGCCGGCCGGTGAGCAAGCTGATCGGGGCGCTGTTCACCCGCCGCATCCCGGGCCGGCTGGGCCGGGAGAACGCGATGCGCAACCCGCGCCGGACCGCGTCCACGGCCGCCGCGCTGATGATCGGGCTGGCCCTGGTCAGCGCGGTCGGCGTGCTCGGCGCCTCGTTGAAGGGGTCGGTCCGCACGATCATCAACGGCGCCCTCGGCGCGGACTACGTGCTCGACTCGAACACCTCGGGCATCTCCGAGGAGACGATGTCGGCGCTGCGCTCGCAGCAGGGCGTGGCCCAGGTGGACGGGCTGCGGTTCGACTCGGTCAAGGTCGGCGACGACAAGACCAACGCGATCGCGACCAGCCCGGCCGCGATCGGCAACACGATCTCGCTGCAGCAGAAGCAGGGCTCGGTGTCCGGGCTCAACCCGAGCACCATGCTGGTCTCCGACAAGGTGGTCAAGGACAAGGGCTGGCACCTCGGCCAGCAGCTGACGGTCAGCTTCCGGGACGGCACCAGCTCGCCGCTGACCATCGCCGGCACCTACGCGGACAACCAACTGGTCGGCAACTACGTGCTCGACCAGACCCTGGCCCCACACTTCCACGACGCCAAGCTGTACGCGGTGGCGCTGGTGAAGGCCTCGCCGGACGCCGACAAGGCGCAGGTGCGGCGGGAGCTGGACGCGGCGGTGAAGCCGTACCCGAATGTGGAGCTGCAGGACCGCAGCCAGTTCGTCAAGGACCAGGCCGACCAGATCAACCAGGTCGTGCAGATCCTGTCGCTGCTGCTGGCGCTGTCGGTGCTGATCGCCGTGCTGGGCATCATCAACACCCTCGCCCTGTCGGTGCTGGAGCGGACCCGTGAGCTGGGCCTGCTCCGGGCGGTAGGGATGAGCCGGCGCCAGGTCAAACGGATGGTCCGGGTGGAGTCGGTGGTGATCGCCGTCTTCGGCGGGCTGCTCGGCCTGGTGGTGGGCGGTGCCTTCGGGGTGGCGCTGCAACGGGCGCTGGTCAACCAGGGCGTGACCGAGCTGAGCTTCCCGGTCGGCCAGCTGCTGACGTACCTGGTGCTGGCCGCGGTGGCCGGGGTGATCGCCGCCTGGCTGCCGGCCCGGCGGGCGTCCCGGCTGAACGTGCTCAACGCGATCGCCGCGGACTAACGCGCAGCGAACTGGAGGCATAGCGAGCCAGTGGGGGTCGGCCCGATCGGGGCGACCCCCACTGGCTCAGCCGTAATCTGCGCGCACGACGTGCTAGCCGGTTCGCCAGTCATGCTGGCCGCGGGGGCCGAGCCCCCGCGAGCCCCACGGTGCGGCCGGCGGCCGGTCCGCGCCGGTCACCCACCGGCCGGTTCTCCTTACGGCAGCGCGCTGCGCGCGTCGAACCAGGTCGAGCGGTCGGTCTGGCTGGCCGCCGGGGTGGCGCCGGCCGCGATCCGGATCAGGTCGTCGGTGGTCAGCCCGAGGTCGGCCTGGTTGACCGTCACCATGATGCGCCAGTGGCCGACCAGGACCCACACCTGCGGCGGGCGGCCCGGGGCGGGGCGGTCCCGGCCGTCCCGATCCGGGATCACCGCCGGGACCAGCCGCCCCTCGTGGTCGCCGATCCGGATCGGCCGGCCGGGCACGCCCCGCAGCGACGTGTCGGAGCTGTATTCGGCGCTGACGTCCAGCGGTGCGCCGCATCGCTGGACGGCGCCGCAGCCGCCGGTGCCGTTCCGGGTGAAGCCGAAGTCGGCGGCAGCGCCGAACTCCGCGGCCAGGTCGGGCCGGCTGGCCCCGATGTTCGTGGATACCAGGCCGGCCGGCAGGTAGCTCAGCCGCAGCGGCACCAGCAGCGGCACCGGGTCCCCGGCGTGCACGGCCGCGGCGACCTTCAGCGCGAGCGGCAGGAACCTGTCCTGCCTCCCGACGCGCGCCGCCTCGTTGATCGTCGCCCACGCGTCCGGGGCGTACTCCCAGGCCAGCCCGTGCAGTGGCGCCAGCGCGGCGGTCGACCGGTCCGGCGCCGGTTCGGGCGACGACGTCGGCGTGCCGGGACCGGCCTGCGGCCGCAGCCCGGTGGGAACGGTGAACGTGCCGATGTAGCCGCGGTGGCCCGCGATCGTCACCGGGCGGCCCCGCCGTACCTCGGTCGGGTCGAAGGCGCCCGGCCGCCACACCTGCAGGGTGCCCATCAGGCCGCCGGCGGCGTCCAGCAGGTAGGCACCGCGGTTGAGGCAGCTCACGCCACGGCTGTGCTCGAGGTTGGCGCCGGGGACCGGGTCGACCCGGAAGAACACCCGGTCGGCAGCGGCCACCGAGCAGGCGGGCTGCCGGGCCGACTGCGTCGTCGACGGCCGCGGGTCGGTCCGGGTGACGGCGATCGGGACCGCGATCCCGATCACCAGGACCGCGGCGGCGGTGGTCAGCACCGGTACGGTACGCCGCCGGCGCGGCGGCGGCTCAGCGTGGCTGAGCCGGGGAGGCAGGTCGGTTGAGCTGGGCGCGGCGGCGGCCAGGGCCGTGAACGCGGCGCGCAGGTCATCCTCGGTACGCATCTGTCAGTCCTCCAGAATCAGCGTGAGCCCAGCCGCGTTCGCCACGCGCAGGGCGGCCAGGCCGCGGGCGATGTAGGCCCGCGCGGCGCTCGGCCGGCAGCCCATGACCTCGGCGATGGCCGGGTCGGCCAGGTCGCAGTAGTAGCGGAGCGCCAGCGCCGTGCGCTGCCGGGCCGGCAACCGGGCCAGCTCGGCGATCAGCGCCTGCCGGTCAGCGTGCCCGGCGGCGTGGTCCGGGATCTCCCCCGGCGGCCGCACCTCGGCCGCCGGTACCTGCCGCGACCACTTCCGCCGCCAGGACAGGTGCTCGTTGACGATCATTTTCCGGACGTACGCCTCGGGTCGCTCGTACCCGCGCAGTACGTCCCACCGGTTGTGGACCCGGATCAGCACCTCCTGGACGACATCCTCAGCGAGACTCCGGTCCGCGCAGAGCACGGTCGCGAAGCGCAGCAGCTGCGCCTGGTGCTCCTGCACGAACTCCTCGAACGTCACGGTTCCTCCACCAGATCGACCTCCGCCCCATACACGCGTCGCGGGGCGGGATCTGCTGCGGTCGACCGGGAAGCGGTCAGGAGCTGGCAGCCTGCAGCGCGGTCAGGTAGCCGGTGATCGCGTCCCGGTTGCGGGTCAGGCAGCTGATCCGGGCATCCATCTGGGCGCGGTGCAGTTCGAGCGCGGCGACCAGGTCGGGCGTGGCGTCGGTGACGTGGATGGTGCAGGGGTTGTCCAGGCAGGGCAGGATCTGCCGGATGATCCGGGTGGGCACGCCGGCGTCGAGCAGGCCGCGGATCTGCGCGACGTGGTCGACCAGCCGCTCGGCATAGTCGCGGTAGCCGTTGGCCGCCCGGTCGGGGGTGAGCAGGCCCTGCTCCTCGTAGTAGCGCAGCAGCCGGGCGGCCACCCCGGTGCGAGCGGCCAGCTCACCGATCCGCATGGCGGCTCCTTCCGACCGGGCTTTCCGTCACGACGGGCTTTCCTTCACACTAGTGTGAAGGTTCGAGGATGGCGGCATGGCCGTCCTGGTGCTGCTGTCGCTGGCGCAGTTCGTCATCGCGCTCGACTACTCGATCATCTACGTCGCGCTGCCCAGCATCGCCGCCGACCTGCACCTGGCCCCGGCGGCCGCGCAGTGGGTGGTCAGCGCGTACGCGGTGCTGTTCGCCGGGTTCCTGGTGCTCGGCGGCCGGATCTGCGACCGGGTCGGCGCCCGCCGGCTGTTCATCGTGGCGGTCGCCGCGTTCGGGCTGGCCAGCGCGGCCGGGGCGGCCGCGGCCGATGGCACCGTGCTGCTGGCCGCCCGCGGCGGGCAGGGCCTGTGCGCGGCGCTGCTACAGCCCGCGGTGCTCGGCCTGATCGGGACGACCTGGCCGGCCGGGCCGGCGCGCAGCCGGGCGGTCGCGGTCTGGGGCTCGATCGGCGCGACCGGGCTGGCCGCCGGGGCGATCCTGGGCGGGCTGCTCACCACCGCCTCCTGGCGGCTGACGTTCCTGCTCAGCGTGCCGCTCACGCTGGCCTGCGCGCTCGGCGCCGCGGCCTGGATCGCCCCCGACCGGGTCGGGCCCGACCAGACTGGGCCCGACCAGGCTGGGCCCGACCAGGCCGGGCCGGATCAGGCCGGGTCCGACCGTTCCGCGCCGGGCCGAGCCGCGGTGGGCGGGAGTGCGGCCGGGGCCACGGTGCCTCGGGGCGGGCCGGTGGGCGGGCGGATTCCGGCGGTGGCCGCGGTGCTCGGCACCGGGACGGCGCTCGCGCTGGTGTTGGGGCTGACCCTCGGCGCCGGGTACGGCTGGCGGGCGCCGGCCACGCTCGGCTGCCTCGGCCTGGCAGCGGTGTTCGGGCTGGGGTTCGTCCGCAACGAACGCACCGCGCGGGACGTGCTGATCGACCCGGTGCTGCGGCGGACCCGGTCGCTGCGGGTCGGGGCGGCCGCGACCGCGCTCTACATGGCCAGCGTGGGATCCGAGTTCTACCTGCTCACGCTGCTGCTGCAGGCCGCCAAGGGATACCGGCCGCTGCGCGCCGGGCTGGCCTTCCTGCCGCTGGCGCTGCTGGTGACCGCGGGCAGCGTGGCGGCCGGCCGGGCCGTGCGGCGGCTGGCCCCGGCGACCGTGCTGACCGCCGGCTTCGGCATCGCGGCCGCCGGCCTGCTCTGGCTGACGGTCACCCTGACCGGCCCGTCCTACGCCGTCGACCTGCTGCCCGGGATAGTCCTCAGTGGACTCGGACACGGGCTGATCTACACCTCGATGTTCATCATCGGCACCCACGACGTGCCGCGGGAACGGCAGGGCACCGCGGGCGCGCTGCTGACCACCGCGCAGTACCTGGCCGGCGCGATCACGCTGGCGCTGCTGACGCTGCTACTCGGCCCGACCCCGACCGCCGCCGGCTTCCGCCCGGCCTTCGCCCTGATCACCGCCGCCGCCATTGCCGGCCTCGCCCTGGCCGGCATCACCGGGCGAGCCGGGCGGATCCGGGTCACCCACCCGTCCGGCAGCCGGCCCATCCCCTCCGGCCAGCGGACCGACCGGACCTGCGTCGGCGGGTAGCGCGGCGGTTCGCCCGTCGAGCCAACCGAACGGCCGGCCGGCCCCGGTCAGTCGCCGAACTCGATGCTGCCGTCCCGCCGGCCGTGCTCGGCGAGCCGGCGGAACGCCAGCACCGCGGCGGCCAGCCAGCCGGCGGCCAGCGCGACCTCGGCGCCGACCTGTGGCAGCACCGCCGACCAGTCGGCGCCGGCCAGCGCGGCGCGGACGGCGGCCAGGCCGTGGGTCAGCGGCAGCGCCGACGCCACGCCCTGCACCCAGCCGGGCCAGAACGTGGTGGGCACCTGCACGCCGCAGAACGTCATCATCGTCAGCATGGTCAGGTTGGCGACCACGTTGCGCAGCTGCATGACCCGCAGGACCAGCGCGGCCGGCACCAGCGCGAAGCAGTACGTGCTCACCGAGACCAGGACCACCAGTGGAACCGCGGCCAGCACCGTGGTCAGGTGCAGCGGCAGCCCGAAGGCCAGGCCGAGCCCGCACAGCGAGATGATCGCGGTGGCGCTGCCGCTGGCCAGCCACTGCACGCTGCGGCCGGCGAAGACGAGCGCCGGCTCGGTCGGCGCGGCCAGCAGCAGCGGCAGCGTGCCGGCCCGCCGCTCCCAGGTCGTGGAGGCGACCACGAACATGCTCTCCAGCGCGGCGATCATCACGGCGTTGCCGACCAGCAGGAACCGGCCCTGCTCGGGGGCGCCGAGCAGCCGGCCGATCAGCGCGAAGAAGGCCACCTGGCAGAGCACCCGGGACAGCCAGCCCAGCGTCCAGGTGCGCCAGGTGTAGATCGTGCTGAAGTCGGCGAACGCGCTCGCCGCCGAGTAGCGCAGCACCAGCAGGGTGCCGGCCGCGCGGCCGGACCGGGGCTCAGGCATGGGCCAGCGTCCCGGTGCGGCGGACCCGGTCCAGGATGCGGTCGAGCATCGCGAAGCCGGCCAGCCAGCCGAGCACGCCGAGGCCGAGCACGGCGGCCAGCCGGGGTAGCAGGTGGGGCACGGCGGCCGGGGCCAACGCGTCCCGCAGCAGGTCGGTCGCCCAGGACAGGAACACCACCCGGCACGCCGGCTGCAGCCAGCCGGGCAGCAGGGCCACCGGCACCAGCGCGCCGCCGAGCACGTAGAACGGGTAGCTCAGCGAGTTCTGGAAGGTACGGGCGGAGCGGGCCAGCACGAACGTGCCGGCCATCGCGGTCGCGGTGCCGGCCATCGCCAGCCCGGTGCAGAGCAGGGTCACCGCGAAGATCCCCGGGTGCGGCACGGCGATCGCGACGCCGAAGCCGACCCGGGCGACCAGCCAACTCTCCACAATGGACAGCAGGCTGATCGCGGTGACCACGGCCACCCGACCCAGCACGACCACCTGCAGCGGGGTCGGCGTGGCCAGCATCGCCTCCAGCGTGCCGTTCCACCGCTCCTGATCGATGATCTCGCCGGACACCAGCAGCCCCATCGCCCAGACCGTGATCACCGCTGGCGCGAGCACCGCGTACCCGGCCAGGTCGCCCCGGTGCGCGTGCCGGGTGATCGCCAGGAACATCACCGCGAGCAGCGGCGCGTTCAGCAGCGCCATCAGGTCGTCCGGCGAGCGGCGCAGGGTGGCGGCCTCGAACCTGGCCGCGGCGGCGACCCCCCGCAGCGCGCTGGTGCCGGTCATACCCGCAGCCCGCGCTGGCCGATGACGTGCAGGTAGACCTCTTCCAGGCTGGGCCGGGCGGTGCCGACGGCGGTGACGCCAGCGTCCAGCAGCCGGCGCAGCACCAGGCCGGCCGCGCCGGGCGCGTCGGTCTCCACCCGGATGCCGCCGCCGGGTTGGTCCAGCACCGCCGCGACACCGGGCAGCTCGGCCAGTTGCGCCGCGAGCTGCGGCGGCACTCCGGTCGCCTGCACCCGCTCGTACGTGCTCAGCCAGCGGCCGATCGTGCGCGGGTCCTCGGTGGCCAGCAGCCGGCCGCCGTCGATCAGCGACACCCGGTCGCAGATCGCCTCCGCTTCGGCCATGTCGTGCGTGGTCAGCAGCACCGTCCGGCCCTCCGCGCGAAGCTCGGTGACCAGCGCGCGGAACTCCCGGGCGGCCACCGGGTCAAGGCCGGTGGTCGGCTCGTCCAGCACCACCACGCGCGGGTCGCCGATCAGGCCGCGGGCCAGGTGCAGGCGCTGCTTCATCCCCCGCGAGTAGGTCTCCACCCGGTCGTCCGCACGGTCGGCCAGCCCGACCCGGTCGAGCAGCCGGTCCGCCCGGGCCCGCCCGTCGGCGGCCGGCTGCCGGTAGAGGGCCGACCAGTAGCGCAGGTTCTGCCGCGCGGTGAGCCGACCGTAGAGACCGCGCTCGCCACCGAAGACGATGCCGATCAGCCGGCGGACGACCGCCGTGCTCGTGACCACATCGTGGCCGAGCACGCTCGCCGTCCCCGCGGTGGGCAGCAGGACGGTGGCCAGGATCTTGCACAGGGTGGTCTTGCCGGCGCCGTTGGGGCCGAGCAGCCCGTGTATCTCGCCGGCGTCGATGGTGAGGTCGAGGCGGTCCAGTGCGGCGACCGGAGCTGCCTTTCGGGTGCGCTGGAAGGTGCGGGTGAGTTGGCCGGCCGACACGGCCGGCGGCGGGGGTTCGGCCACGGCGCCCAGCTTCGCCGCCGGCCGGCGCGGCGTCTGTACGCACTTGTTACTACCGTGAGGGTTCGTGACTGGTGCGCCGGTGGTGGGACGGGATGGCGAGGTGGCCGCGGTCCTCGCCGGCTGGCGCCGGCTGGCGCTCGAACCGGCCGCCGGGCCGGTGGTCGTACTGGTCAGCGGCGAGGCCGGGATCGGCAAGAGCACGCTGCTGGCGCGGGTGCTGGCCGCGCTCGAGCCGGCGCCGGTCGCGGTACTGGCCGGCGGCGGCCGGCCCGAGCCGGCCATGCCGCACGACTGGGCCGCCCAGGCGCTGAGCGGACGCGAGCCACCGGCCGGGCGGGCCGCGGCGTACCGGGCGCTGACCCAGCAGGACCGGGGCGGGCTCGCCGCCGGGCCGGCCGCGCCGCTCGCGGCCGAGGTAGCGGCCGCCGGGGACGGTGCGGTGGCGCCGCGGGCGCTGCTCGCGGCCGGGGTGGAGGTGGTCCGGGCAGCGCTCGGGGACGGCCCCGGGGTACTGGTCGCGGACGACCTGCACGCGCTGGACGCGGCGAGCCTGACGCTCATCGGCGAGCTGGCGCGGGCCGTCACGCTGCCCGCGCTGCTGCTGGCCACCACCCGGGAGGTGACCGAGGCGGCCCGGCCGCGGCTGGTCGGTGCGGTCGTGTCGATCCTGGCCAGCCGGCCCGCCGCGGTCCGGGTGCACCTGGGTCCGCTGACCCGGGCGCAGGTCGCCGAACTGGTCACCGCGCGTACCGGCCGGCCAGCGGAGCCCGCGCTGGCCAGGGCGGTGTACGAGCGCACCGGCGGGAACCCGTTCTGGATCGGCGAGCTGCTGGTGGCCGGCGGCGACCCAGCCGCGCTGGCCGCCGGGCCGGTGCCGCCGCACCTGGCCGCGCTCGTACTGGCCCGGCTCGCCGGCGAGCCCGACGCGCTGCTCGGCACCGCGCAGGCCGCGGCGCTGCTCGGCGAGCAGGTGGATCTGCCCCGGCTGGCCGAGGTGAGCGACCTGCCCGCGCCCGAGTTGGCCGCCGCGGTGGACCGGCTGACCGCCCGGGGCCTGCTGCTGGCCGGACCCGATGGGGTGCTCCGGTTCCGGCACGCGCTGGCCCGGGACGCGGTGGCCGGCAGCACTCCCCCGGCGCGCCGCCGGGCGGTGCTGGCCCGGGCGCTGGCCGCCGCCCGCCGGCGCGGCGACGACGCCACCGTGGCCCGGTACGCCGCCGCGGCCGGCGCCGACGACCTGGTCCCGGTCGCCGCCGGCCGGGCCGCCGCGGCCGCGCTGGCCGGCGGCCGCCCCGATGCCGCACTCTCCCTGGCCCGCCTCGGCCTGGCCGCATCGCCCGGCCGGCCCGCCGGGCCGGTGGTCGGGGCCGGGCCGGCGGGCGAGGCGGAACCGGTCGGCGGGGCCGGCTCGCGGCGGGAGCTGACCGAACTGGCGGCGCGGGCGGCCTACGCGACCGGAGCGTTGGGCGAGGCGCGGCGGCACGCCGAGGACTGGCAGGCGCTGGCCGAGGAGGGTGGTGACGCGGCCGGAACAGCGGGCGCGCTGCGGCTGCTGGCCGGGCTGGCCTGGCACGGCGGGCGGGTCGCCGCGCAGTGGCGGCTGCTGGACGCGGCGCTGGCGGCCGGCGAACGGGCCGGCGGTGCCGAGTGGGTCCGCTGCCTGGCGGCCCGGGCGCAGGCGCTGCTGCGGGCCGAGCGCTACCCCGAGGCGATCACCGCAGCCGACGCCGGCCTCGCCGCCGGCGGCCCAGTCGACGTACAGGCAGGTCTACTGGTCGACAAAGGTAGCGCCCTCGGTTACCTCGATCACCTGGTCGAGGGCATCGACCTGATCGAGGCGGGCGGGCGGCTGGCCGACCGGCTGGGCGACCTGACCACGCTCGGCCGGTCCGTGAACAACGCGCTGGTGCTGCGGGCCCGGCTGCTGCCGCCGGATGCGGCCTGGGCCGCGTATGAGCAGGCGATGGCGACGGCCGAGCGCCACGGGCTGGAGAACGCCACCGGCAAGCTGGCCCGGCAGGGAGTCGACATCGCGGCCGGCGCCGGCTGGCTCGACCGGGCCGAGCGGGCGGTCTGGCGCCGGCTCCCGATGGAGACCGACCCGGTCGAGCGGGTGGTGCTCGCGGCGAAGGCCGGGCTGCTCGCGGTCGAGCGCGACGACCTGGCCGCCGCGGCCCGGCTACTCGAACGCTGCGAGCCGGACGCCGCCACGATGGACCAGGCCTGGGCGCGCACCTACCCCGCGCTGCTGCGGGTCGCCCTGGCCGCCCGCACCGGCCCGCGCCCGGCAGTGCGGCAGGCACTGCTCGGATACCGGGACTGCGTGCCGGCGGCCGGGCACGCGACCCGGCTCGCCCGGCTGGCCGAGGCGGTGCGCTGGGCCCTGCTCGGCGGGCTGCGCGCGGTGGACGCGCGACAGGTGTTCGACGGTCCGTGGCCGGCGCATCCGGTCGAGTCACCGTCGGCCGTGGCCTGGCAGGCCCGCGAGCTGGCGCAGGCCAGGGCGGCGCTGGCCGAAGCGGCCGGCGACGACCGGCAGGCGGTCGAGGCGGCCCGGCGCGGCCTCGACGGTCCGGCGGCCCAGGCCCACCTGGACGCGGACACCCACCTGCGGCTGGCCCGCTGCCTGGACCGGCTCGGTGACCTGACCGCCGCCCGCGAGCACGCCGACCGGGCCGTGGCGCTGCTCGCCGGCTGGTCGGGCTGGCGCCGCGACGACGCCACCCGCACCCGCCGACTGCTCGGCCGCTCGGCCACGCTCACCCCGCGTGAGCGGGACGTGCTCCGGCTGATCGCCGCCGGCCAGACCAACCACCAGGTGGGCCGCAGCCTCGGCATCTCCGCCCGGACGGTCGCCGTACACGTCACCGCGCTGCTGGCGAAGACCGGCTGCGCCTCCCGTACCGAGGCGGCGGTCTGGGCCGTCCGCTCCGGCCTCGGCTGACCCCGTCCGGCCCGGCCGACGCCCGCCCGCCCGGCCGACGCCCGCCCGCCCGGCCGCCGCCCGCCCGCCCGGCCGGCCGGCCGACGATCAGCGGGCGGCGAAGTACTTCGCTTCGGGGTGGTGCAGGACGATCGCCGAGGTCGACTGCTCCGGCTGCAGCTGGAACTCCTCGGACAGGCTGACGCCGATCCGGGCCGGCTCGATCAGGTCCATCACCTGGCGCTGGTCCTCCAGATTCGGGCAGGCCGGGTAGCCGAACGAGAACCGGGCGCCGCGGTAGGCCAGCTTGAAGTAGTCGGTGACGTCGGCCGGGTCCTCCGCGGCGGCGGTCGCGCCGCCGGGCAGCACCAGCTCCTCCCGGATCCGCTTGTGCCAGTACTCGGCCAGCGCCTCGGCCAGCTGCACCGACAACCCGTGCACCTCGAGGTAGTCGCGGTAGGAGTTGGCCGCGAAGAGCTCGTTCGCGTAGGCCGAGACCCGGGCGCCCATGGTGACCACGGTGAACGCGACCATGTCGGTCTCACCGGAGTCCTGGGCGCGGAAGAAGTCGGCCAGGCACAGGTGCCGGTCGCGCTGCTGCCGCGGGAAGCTGAACCGGCACCGCTCGGTGCTCCGGTCGTCGTGCAGCACGATCAGGTCGTCGCCCTTGCTGACACACGGGAAGTAGCCGTAGACGACGCCGGCCTCCAGCACGTTGTCGGTCTTGAAGCGGTCGAGCCAGTAGCGCAGCCGGGGCCGGCCGTCGCTCTCCACCAGCTCCTCGTACGACGGGCCCTTCCCGCCGCGGCCGCCGCGCAGGCCCCACTGGCCCATGAACGTGGCCCGCTCGTCCAGCAGGCTGGCGTAGTCGGCCAGCGGAATGCCCTTGACCACCCGGTCGCCCCAGAACGGCGGGACCGGCACCGGGTTGTCGGCGGCCACGTCGGAGCGGGCCGGGATCTGGTGCTGCTCGCCGCTCGCCTCCTCGGCCCGCCGCTCGGCGGCGATCCGCAGCGACCGCTCCCGGCGGGCCTTCCGCTCCACCGCCCGGCTCTCGTCATCCGTGCTGCGCGGCGTGGCCGCGGCCGGCACCGACCCGCGCCGGGCCGCCATGATCGTGTCCATCAGCCGCAGGCCCTCGAACGCGTCCCGGGCGTACCGGACGTCGCCGTCGTACACCTCGGACAGGTCGTGCTCGACGTACGACCGGGTCAGCGCGGCGCCGCCGAGCAGCACCGGCCAGCGGGTCGCCACGCCGCGGGAGTTCATCTCCTGCAGGTTTTCCTTCATGATCACGGTGGACTTGACCAGCAGGCCGGACATGCCGATCGCGTCCACCTCCTGCTCGGCGGCGGCTTCGAGAATGGCCGAGATCGGCTGCTTGATGCCGAGGTTCACGACCGTGTAGCCGTTGTTGGACAGGATGATGTCGACCAGGTTCTTGCCGATGTCGTGCACGTCGCCGCGCACCGTGGCGAGCGCGATCTTGCCCTTGCCGGCGCCGTCGGCCCGCTCCATGTGCGGCTCCAGGTAGGCCACCGCCAGCTTCATCACCTCGGCCGACTGCAGCACGAACGGCAGCTGCATCTCGCCGGAGCCGAACAGGTCGCCGACCACCTTCATGCCGGCCAGCAGGGTGTCGTTGATGATCTCCAGGGGCGGGCGGGTGACCATGGCCTCATCCAGGTCGGGCTCCAGCCCGTTCCGCTCGCCGTCGATGATCCGCCGCTCCAGCCGCTCGGACAGCGGCAGCGCGGCCAGCTCGTCGGCCCGGGACTGGCGCGACTCCTGGGTGTTGACCCCGTCGAACAGGTCCAGGAAGCGGCCCAGCGGGTCGTAACCCTCCCGGCGCCGGTCGTAGACCATGTCGAGCGCGACCTCGCGCTGCTCGTCCGGGATCTTCGACATCGGCAGGATCTTGCTGGCGTGCACGATCGCCGAGTCGAGCCCGGCGTTCACGCACTCGTGCAGGAAGACCGAGTTCAGCACCTGGCGGGCGGCCGGGTTGAGCCCGAACGACACGTTGGACAGGCCGAGCGTCGTCTGCACCGCCGGGTACCGCCGCTTGAGCTCGCGGATCGCCTCGATCGTCTCGATCGCGTCCCGCCGGGTCTCCTCCTGGCCGGTGGAGATCGGGAAGGTCAGGCAGTCGACCAGGATGTCCTCGACCCGCATCCCCCAGTTCTCGGTCAGGTCGCGGATCAGCCGGTCGGCCACCCGGACCTTCCACTCGGCGGTGCGGGCCTGGCCCTCCTCGTCGATGGTCAGCGCGACCACCGCGGCGCCGTGCTCGCGGACGATCGGCATCATCTTCGCGATCCGCGAGCCGGGGCCGTCGCCGTCCTCGTAGTTCACCGAGTTGACCACGCAGCGGCCGCCGAGGTGCTCGAGCCCGGCCTCGACCACGCCCGGCTCGGTGGAGTCCAGCATCAGCGGCAGCGTGGACGCGGTGGCGAACCGGCCCGCGGCTTCGGCCATGTCGCCGACGCCGTCCCGGCCGACGTAGTCGACGCAGACGTCCAGCATGTGCGAGCCGTCCCGGATCTGGGCCCGGGCGATCTCGACGCAGTCGTCCCAGCGGCCGGCCAGCATGGCCTCGCGGAACGCCTTGGAGCCGTTCGCGTTGGTCCGCTCGCCGATCATCAGCACCGAGCTGTCCTGCCGGAACGGGACGGCCTGGTAGAGCGACGCGGCGGCCGGCTCGGGCCGCGGCCGGCGCCTGGCCGGGGCGAGGTCGCGCACCGCGTCGACGACCTGGCGCAGGTGTTCCGGGGTGGTGCCGCAGCAGCCGCCGACCAGGGTGGCGCCGTAGTCCTTGACGAAGGTGGCCAGCGCGGTCGCCAGCTCGGCCGGCGTCAGCGGGTAGGTCGCGCCGTTCGGGCCGAGTTCGGGCAGGCCGGCGTTCGGCATCACCGACAGCCCGACCCGGGCGTTGCGGGAGAGGTAGCGCAGGTGCTCGCTCATCTCGGCCGGGCCGGTCGCGCAGTTCAGCCCGATCAGGTCGATGCCCAGCGGCTCCAGCGCGGTCAGCGCGGCGCCGATCTCCGAACCGAGCAGCATCGTGCCGGTGGTCTCCACGGTGACCTGGGCCAGCACCGGGACCCGGCGGCCGGCCGCGGTCATCGCCCGCTGCGCGCCGATCACCGCCGCCTTGGCCTGCAGCAGGTCCTGCGCGGTCTCCACCAGCACCGCGTCCACCCCGCCGGCCAGCAGGCCGGCCACCTCCTGCTGGTAGGCGTCCCGCAGCAGCGTGTACGGCGCGTGCCCGAGGGTGGGCAGCTTCGTGCCCGGGCCCAACGAGCCGATCACCCAGCGCGGGCGGTCGGGGGTGGACCAGCCGTGCGCGACCTCGGCGGCCAGCCGGGCACCGGCCTCGGCCAGCTCGTAGATCCGCTCCTCGATGCCGTACTCGGCGAGGTTGGCGTAGTTCGCGCCGAACGTGTTCGTCTCGACCGCATCGGTGCCGACCGCGAAGTATGCCTCGTGCACGCCCCGGACCACGTCCGGGCGGGTCACGTTGAGGATCTCGTTGCAGCCCTCGTGCCCCTCGAAGTCGTCCAGGCTGAGGTCGGCGGCCTGAAGCATGGTGCCCATCGCACCGTCCGCCACGACGACCCGCTCACGCATCGCGGCGAGCAGCGAAGAAGTCACCATATCGTCACTGCCCGTAGTCGAATTGGGCAGGCCGGAACGCTCAGTCATGCCATCAGGCTACCGGCGCGCGCCCCTGGGTACCGACGTAGGCTTGCCCAATGACCGAGTTCGAGGACTGGCCCGAGCTGACCGAGCCGGTGCTCGTCGGCGCGTTCGAGGGCTGGAACGACGCGGGTGACGCCGCCACCTCGGCGGTGGAGCACCTCGAACTCATCTGGGACGCTCGCCCGCTGGCCGCCGTCGATCCGGACGACTACTACGACTTCCAGGTCAACCGCCCGACAGTGTCCCTGGTGGACGGCGTGCAGCGGCGGATCGAGTGGCCCACCACCCGGTTCTCGGTGTGCCGCCCGCCCGGCTCGGCCACCGACGTGGTGCTGATGCGCGGCGTCGAGCCGAACATGCGCTGGCGCGGGTTCTGCGACGAGATCCTGGAACTGGTCCGCGAGCTGGGCGTGCAGACGGTCGTCTCGCTCGGCGCCCTGCTGTCCGACACGCCGCACACCCGGCCCACCCCGGTCACCGGCACCGCCTACGACGCCGCCTCGGCCACCCGGTACGGCCTGGAACGCTCCCGCTACGAGGGCCCCACCGGCATCGTCGGCATCCTCCAGGAAGCCTGCACGCACGCCGGCATCCCGGCGGTGAGCCTGTGGGCGGCGGTGCCGCACTACGTCTCGCAGCCGCCCAACCCCA
>Ga0307499_10000251_pt1 | contig 19815 bp, 17 predicted proteins | sample 13_S_MG_FD_201363 | JGI IMG/M metagenome (GOLD analysis project Ga0307499, IMG submission 201363) | Soil microbial communities from Populus trichocarpa stands in riparian zone in the Pacific Northwest, United States - 13_S | ecosystem: Environmental > Terrestrial > Soil > Riparian zone > Trees... | reverse complement strand
GTCCACCGCCGGGAACTCCGCGGCGAACTGGCGGGCCGCCTTCTCGCCGGTCGCGTCCCCCGGGGTGAAGTAGACCGTGGTCAGTGGCAACCGGCCGGCGAAGTTGCCGATCAGGGCGACGTTCCAGCCGTGGCCGCGGGCCTCGTCGGCGACCCGCTCGGCCAGGCCGTGCACCTTGCTGTTGTTCAGCACGGTCAGCGGTGCCCGGACGGCCGGTGGCGGGGCCGGCGTGGTGGTGCGGGCCGGCGGCCGGCTCGTCGTGGGCGCGGCGGAGGTCGGCGCGGGGGTCGTCCCGGCCGGGGTGGTCGGGGTCGGCGTCGGCCGCGTTGTGCCGGGCGCGCCGGACGACCGGCCCGGCTGGGCGGCCGGCGGCTTGTCCTGGTCCGGCGATTGACCGCGCAGCGTGAGCAGGCCGATCACCAGCAGTGCCACGCCGGCGACCGCGAGCAGCGCGCCGACCAGCCGGGACCCGGACGGCGCGCCGACCCACATCCGGCCACGGTCACCGGACGGTAGCCGCCGGCCCGGCCCGGACCGCTCGGCGGAGGCCCGGCCTGCCCCGCCGCCTGTCCCGTTCGCCAACGCTGCCGCTCCGCTTCGACCGCTTACGGCCGGCATGCCCGGCCCTGCTCTGCTGACTGCCCCGCTGACCGGATCCGCCGGCTCGACGTCTCCGGCTCCGCCGTGCTCGGGCGGAGGGTCCACGAAGACGTACCGCGCTATCCCTAGACCTCGATGCCGAGGCGGCGGGCGCTGCGGGCCCGCTGCCGACTGGCCCGCAGCCGGCGCAGCCGCTTGACCAGCATCGGGTCGGCGACCAGCGCCTCCGGCCGGTCGATCAGCGCGTTCAGCACCTGGTAGTACCGGGTGGCGGACATGTCGAACAGGTCACGGATGGCCTGCTCCTTGGCGCCGGCGTACTTCCACCACTGCCGCTCGAACGACAGGATCTCGCGGTCGCGCAGGGTCAGGCCGTCGGCGGGCACCGCGGGGGCGGGCACCTCGACCGACCCGGCACCGGCAGAGCCGGCCGCGCCCAGCACTTCGGCGGCGTCCATCCGGATCTCGCTCCTCGGCATGGCGGTCTGGATCATGCGGGTGAATCACATCGCTGTGATTCGCCGGCTCCCATTAGAGCACGACCCATTCTGTTCCCACGGTACGACGCACCCACGCGCCCTGGTCGGTTTGCACCGGCCGAGGTTCCGCGTCACCCGGCCGGCGCAAGCCAGCCGGCGGTGGCCCGACCGACCGCTGCCGGGCCCCGGACCCGGTGGGATCCCGCCGGCTCAGGGTCTGCCCCAGGGGTCTGGCTCAGGGGTACAGCCCGCGGGTGCGGTGCGCCTCGGCGACCCGGCCGACGCCGATCATCTGCGCGGCCGTCCGCATCGACACCTTCCGCTCGGCGGCCAGGTTCGAGACCTGCGCGTAGGCCCGCTCCATCATGATCTTGAGCCGGTCGTTGACCTCGTCCTCGGACCAGAAGTAGGCCTGCAGGTCCTGGACCCACTCGAAGTAGGAGACGGCGACCCCGCCGGAGTTGGCCAGGATGTCCGGAACCACCAGGATGCCGTTCTCCTGCAGGATCTGGTCGGCGTCCGGAGTGGTCGGCCCGTTCGCCCCCTCGACGATGAACCGGGCCCGGATCCGGCTGGCGTTCTCCTGGTGGATGACGCCCTCCAGCGCGGCCGGCACCAGGATGTCCACGTCCAGTTCGAGCAGCTCGGCGTTGCTGATCGGGTCGGTGCCCGGGTAGCCGACCACGGTGGGCGCACCGGACCGCAGGTGCCGGGCCAGGCTCGCGGTGGGCAGCCCACCCGGGTCGTAGACACCGCCCTGCACGTCGGAGACCGCGACCACCCGGCAGCCGGCGTCGTGCAGGTACTGCGCGGTCAGCGCGCCGACCTTGCCGAAACCCTGCACCGCCACGGTCATGTCGGCCGGGGTGAGCCCGGCGTCGCGCAGCGCGCAGAACGCCGAGTACATGACGCCGCGGCTGGTCGCGCCACCGCGGCCCTCCGAACCGCCGATCGACACCGGCTTGCCGGTGACAACGCCGGTCGTGGTGTAGCCGGAGTGGATGGAGTAGGTGTCCATCATCCAGGCCATGGTCTGCTCGTCGGTGCCCACGTCCGGCGCCGGGATGTCCTTCTCCGGGCCGACCATCGGGATCAGCTCGGACATGTAGCGCCGGGTCATCCGCTCCAGTTCGTTGCGGGACAGCTTCTTCGGGTCGACCGCCACCCCGCCCTTGGCGCCGCCGTACGGCACCCCGACCAGCGCGCACTTCCAGGTCATCCACATCGCCAGCGCCCGGACCTCGTCCAGGTCGGTGGCCGGGTGGAAGCGGACGCCGCCCTTGGCCGGCCCGCGGGTCAGGTTGTGCTGCACCCGGTAGCCGCGCAGCACCTCGACATGCCCGTCGTCGCGGCGCAGCGGCACCGCGACCGTGATCTCCCGGCGCGGGGTACGGAGCAGGTCATGGAAGCCGTCGTCCAGACCGAGTTGGCGGACCGCCTCGGCGAGCTGGAACTGGGCTGATTCCCACGCGGACATCCGTGCAGGCACGAGGTCTCCCGTCACGCAGACCAGCCATCGCCGTTGACGGCCGGGCTTGGCTAGAGCGTACCGGCCCGTAAAGCCACCTCCGCACCACGATGGACGAATCGGGGCACCAACCGAGTGCAACCCGTGGCGAGACCACTACGCAACGAAACTGCTCCTGTGGTGACTCGCATTCACCCCGAGGCATCCGGCAAGATCTGCCCAAATGTCAGCAACCGAGGCCGGTAGACGACGCGTGTTGAGAGGTGTGCTGAGTCGTCGACGTCGGGTGGCCACCGCGGCGCTGCTGGTGGCGTTCGCCTGGGTCGGCGGCTGTGCTCCGCTATGGCCGGGCCAGCCGGGTGCCCGGCTCAGTGCCGCCATTCCGCAGACCGGCCGGCTGTCCGGTGGGCTGACCCCGCCGTCGCACAGCGTGAGCCCGCCGAAACTGGGCGGCCCGGCCGACGTCGGCGCCGAGAGCGGCCTGCACGCGACCGGCGGCAGCGAGGTGCCGCTGACCCTGCCGAGCGGCCGCCGGTACGTCATCCACGTTCCGCGGGTGGACGACGGCCGGCCCCGGCCGCTGGTCATCGCGCTGCACGGGATGTACCTGAGCTGGCAGAACATGGCCTGGTCGACCGGCCTGTCGACATACGCCGACGCGCACGGCTTCCTGGTCGCGTACGGCATCGGCGAGGCCCAGTCCTGGAACATCGGCGGCGGTTGCTGCGCGGACGCGGCCAAGCTGCACGCCGACGACGTCGACTACCTGGTCTCGGTGGCGCAGGACGTGGCCGGCCGGATCCCGGTGGACCGGTCCCGGGTCTACCTGATGGGCTTCTCCACCGGCGACAGCATGGCGCTGTTCGCGCAGTGCAGCCGCCCGGACGTGTTCGCCGCCTCGGCCGGCTCCAGCGGTGCGCTGCTGTTCCCGTGCAAGGCGTCGCGGCAGATCCGTGACCTGCACATGCACGGCCGGCTGGACGTCACCGTGCCGTTCCGCGGCGGGTACGCCGAGGTGCTGCACCGGCGGGTGACGCCGGCCACCGAGTTCGCCGCCCGGCTGCAGGCCCGCGCCCCGGGCGCGGTGGTCACGGTGCGCACCATGCCGTGCAAACACATGTGGCCGCGGCTGGACAACCCCTGCGGGATCGACGGCACCGACGTCACCTGGCAGTGGCTGTCCCAGTTCAGCCGCTGACCCGGCCGGCACCTGAGCCGGTGCCCGAGCCGGCGGGTGGGCCGGGGTCCGGGCCGATTTCACCCCGCACCGGACCCGTCGCAGCGCGCCGCACAGCTGGATGGGTCACCATGGACCGGTCATGAGAAGTGCACATCGGGCCCGGTCCCGGCCATCGCGCCGCCAGCCGGAGGCTCCCCAACTGGTCCCCGCTCCGGAGTGGGACCTGGTCACCACGTACTCGGTCGCCCGGGTGGAGGAGGACCCGTCCCGGCCCTCCGGGCGGCTGCTCTTCCTCGGCGGGATCGAGTGCTCCTACGTCGACCTGGCCGACCCCCGACATCTCGAGTTCAGCTACATCCGCCGGATCGCCGACGCGGTCGACCTGTTCCGGCCGGCCCGGGCGCCGATCGAGGCGGTGCACATCGGCGGGGGCGGCTGCTCGCTGCCGCGGTACATCGCCGCGACCCGGCCGCGGTCCCGGCAGGTGGTGTACGAGAAAGACACCGGCCTGGTCGAACTGGTCCGCCGCTACCTCGGCCTGCGCACCTCGCCGACGCTGCGGGTCCGGATCGGGGACGCCAGGGAACGGCTGGCCGAGCGCCCGCCGGGTTCGGTCGACCTGCTCGTCGGCGACGCCTTCGACGGTGTCGTGGTGCCACCGCACCTGGCCACGCTGGAGTTCGTCAGCGAGGTGCGCCGGGTGCTCCGGCCGGACGGCATCTACGCGCTGAACATCATCGACTGCCCACCGCTGCGGGTCTCCCGGACCGCGGCGGCCACCGTGCTCGCCGGGTTCGAGCACGTCACCATGGTCACCGCGGCGGACCTGCTGAAGGAGCGGGACGCCGGCAACGTGGTGCTGCTCGCCTCGGCCATGCCGCTGCCGGTGGCCGCGTTGGGCAAGGCCGCCCGCAGCGGCCCGCTGCCGGACCTGGTGCTGGACCAGGCGGAGGTGGCCGACTTCGCCGGCGACGCCCGCCCGCTGCGCGACAACGAGGCCGACCGCTGGCTGGCCGCCGCGCCACCGCCGGACCTGTCGGTCTCGGTGATCGCGCTGCGGCCCGAAGCCGACCTCCCGGCCGAGCCGGCCGGCTGACCCGCCACGACCGGCCCGACTGGCCGTCCACGGTGGACGGTGCCGAGTGGACCGTGCGGTGTGGACCGTGCGGTGTGGACGGTCAGTGCGGGGGGTGCAGTTCGGTGCGCAGCTCGTGCGCGCCGTCCGGCCGGGTCGCCTCGTAGTAGAGCCGGTGGCTGCCGTCCGGGAGCGGCAGCACGTCCAGGTAACGCAGGCCACCGCGGCCGCCCTCGGCCTGCGCCACCGGCCGGGTGCCGACCGCCTGCAGCGTGCGCAGGCCGTCCGGGCCGGCGGGCACGGCCAGGCCGGTGCGCTCGTCGAAGTTCTCCGCCGCGGTAGCCCGGCCGTCGTAGTAGGCGATCTGGCTGGGTGGGCCGGGCAGCACCGCGGTCAGCCGCGCGCCGCGGGCATCCCAGCGGCCCGGCCGGGGCGCCAGCGCGGTGCCGTGCCAGCGCCAGTGGATGCCGTCGTCGCTGGTCGCGTACGCCGTCGTCATCCGGTCCTCGGCGTCGCGGACGTCCAGCGGGTGGCAGCAGACCCAGGCCTCCCAGCCGGCGCCGGCCGGCCGGATCACCGGGTCCTTGACGCCGGTGGTCGCGCTGCCGGGCAGCACGCTGCGGGCCCCCACCCGGGCCAGCCCGGCGATGGTCGGCGCTTCCAGCAGCGCCACCCACCAGTGCTTGCTGCCGGGCGTCGCGCAGCTCAGGTACAGCCGCCAGTGGCCGTCCGCGGTCCGCAGCAGCGCCGGCCGCTCCAGCGACATCGCGCCGAACCGCGCCTTGTCCAGCTCCAGCAGCGGCTCGAACCGGACCCCGTCCACGGATCGGGCGATCATCGTGGTGGCCACGTCGTTGGACGCGTCCCGGACCCGGTAGGCCAGGTAGACGACGCCGTCCACGAGCGTGGCGCTCGGCGCGCCGGCCCAGCAGCGGACCGCCGGCCGGGGCGGCCCGACCGCCACCGCCGCCGGCCGGCGGCCGGGGATCGGCACCCCACCGACCAACCGCTCCAGGCTCAGTCCGTCCATGTTGGACAACCCTAGGGTGACCGGCGCGACCGCGCGCGGTCGCGGTTTGCCAGCCGCGATCCGTCGGTATCTACTGCGATCCCACCCATCCTCAGGAGGCAGCAGTGACCGACCAGACCGTCCGGCTCGCCGACGGTGTCGAGATGCCGCTGCTCGGGCTGGGCGTGTGGCAGGTCGCACCGCGCGGCACGGCCCGAGTGGTGGAGTGGGCGCTGGCCGCCGGGTACCGGCACATCGACACCGCCGCGCTCTACAAGAACGAGGAGGGGGTCGGCGCCGGGCTGCGCGCCTCCGGGCTGGCCCGGGACGAGGTGTTCATCACCACCAAGTTCATGCCCCGCGGCGACCCGGACCGCGAGCTGGCCGCCAGCCTGGACCGGCTCGGCCTGGACTACGTCGACCTGTACCTGATCCACTGGCCGACCGGCGCGGCCACCCGGTTCTGGGACCGGTTCGAGGAGTTCCTGGCGCAGGGCCTGGCGAAGGCGATCGGCGTCTCCAACTACGGCGCCGCCGAGTTGACCGAGCTGATCGAGCGGGCCAGCGTGCCGCCGGCGGTGAACCAGATCGAGTTCAACCCGTTCGCGTACCGGCGCCGGCTGGTCGAGGCGTGCCAGCAGGCGCAGGTGGTGGTGCAGGCATACAGCCCGCTGATGCAGGGGCACGGCATCGAGGACCGGCGGATCACCGCGGTGGCCGAGAAGCACGGCCGCAGCAACGCGCAGGTGCTGCTGCGCTGGGCACTGCAGCGGGACACCGTCGTGCTGCCCAAGTCCGCGCACCAGGACCGGATCCAGGCCAACGCACAGATCTTCGACTTCACCCTGGACGCCGCCGACCTGGCCGCGCTGGACGCGCTGGACCGCACCGACGGCACCGCCAGCGCGCGCTGACCCGACCCGCGCCGGCCGCCGCACCCAGCACCGGCCTAACCTGGTCGGCCGGGCAGAATCGGGGCATGACCTCAGCCCGGCGGCCTCCCCGCGCCACTCCTCGCCGCTCACTCTGGAGGCCGCCTCATGACTGAGCCGACCCAGTCGCTGGCCTTCGACCGGGTGGCGCACGAGTACGACCGGACCCGCGGCGGCACCGAGCGGGGCGTGGCCGCGGCGATGGCCATGCTGCCGATGCTGCCGGCCACCGGGACCGTGCTGGAGGTCGGCGTCGGCACCGGCGTGGTCGCGACCGCCCTGACCGAGCACGGCCGGGACGTGGTCGGCGTGGACCTCTCGCTGCCGATGCTGGCGCGGGCCCAGGCGCGGCTGCCCGGCCGGGTGGTGGCCGGCGACGCGACCCGGCTGCCGATCGCCAGCGACTCGGTCGCCGCCGCCGTGTTCGTGCACGTGCTGCACGTGGTCGGCGACATCGCCGGCACGCTGGCCGAGGCGTCCCGGGTGCTGCGGCCGGGCGGCCGGTTGGTGGCCTCGGCGCACTCGGACGACCGCGGCGAGCACAACGACGTCGGCGACATCCTGAACGAGTTCGCGGAGAGCTTCGGCCTGCTGGAACGGGTGAACCGGAGCAGCGAGACCGGGGTGACCGCGACCGCGCGCGGCTGCGGGCTGACCCTGGTGGAGCGGGTCGCGTACCAGCCGGAGCACCTGCCGATCACGCCGGCGGACGCGGCCGAACGGCTGCGCACCCGGTCCTGGTCCTGGATCTGGCGGGTGGACGAGAACGAGTTCGCCACCCGGGTGGAACCGGCGCTGGCCGCGCTGCGGGCGCTGCCGGATCAGGACCGGCCGCGGTCCAGCGGCGTCAAGCTCCCGATCCTCGCCTTCGAGCTCACCGGCTGAGCGCACCCCCTGGTTCCGGCGGGGCGGGCGGGGCCGGCGGGGCCGGCGGGGCGGGCGGCGCGGCGGACCAGGCGCGCCAGCCGGTGACGTCCAGCGCGAGTACCGGACCGGCCGGTGGCTGGCCGGTGTACTGCGGGTACTTGCCGGCCAGCGCCAGCCGGGCCCGGTCGGCCTCGGTCGGCTCGGTCACCAGCCGGCCGTGGCCGTCCAGCCGGACCCACCACAGCGCCGACCAGTCTTCGGTGTAGTGGTCGACCAGCAGGGTGGCCCGCCCGGTCGCCGCCACGTTCGCGAACCGTCGCAACTGGACGGTCCGCTTCGGCTTGTGGTCCGCCGCGGAGTAGACCGTGACCCGGTCCGGGCCGGCAGCACTCGCCCGGTCGGCCGGGATGGCTGGTCCGGCCCGGCCGGCCGGGCCGGTGAGCAGCACGAAGCAGACCGGAACGAGGTGCGGCTGGCCGTCCGTACCCACCGTGCCGAGCCGGGCCACCCGGGCTGGCTCGACCAGCCGCCGCGCCTCGTCCCACCGCACCGCGGTGCTCCCGGTGGACAGCCGTCAGGCGACCGGGTCCAGGCTGCGATCGACGGCCACCGGCTCCAACCGGTACCCGACGCTGCGCACGGTGGTGATCCGGGCCGCCTGCCGACCGAGCTTGACCCGCAGCCGGCGGACGTGCACGTCAACCGTCCGGCTGCCGACCTGGGCATGATCCCAGACGGTGCGCAGCAGGTGCGCCCGGCTGAACACCCGGCCCGGGTTCTCGGCCAGGAAGGCGAGCAGTTCGAACTCACGGTAGGTCAGGTCGAGCAGGTCGCCGGCCACGCTGGCCTGCCGGCGGCCCCGGTCGATCACGATCGGGTCGGCCGGGCCGACCGGGTGGATCGGGTCGGCCGGGTGGGCCGGGTCGCCCGGGTAGCTGGCGGTTGCCGCGCCGGCCACCGCCACCGCGGCGGACACCGGCGCGGACCGGTCGTCGCTCTGCAACAGGTTCTTGACGTCGTCGGCGAGGCGGCTGGCCAGCGTGGTCAGGCTGGTCGACGCCGGGTCGACCGAACCGGTCTGGACAATGATCGCGGCTACCGTCAGGCCGGCCGGGGTGGGCACGGCGCGGCGGACCAGATCCGCGGCGAGAGCGCTGGGTAGCTGCTCCAATTCGGCTGGTGCGTCAGCTGGGACGGCCGCACGGATCACGCGCGGGCCAGCGTGGGTTGGCGAGGCCACGTCTGCTCCTGCAGGTTTGGGATTCCGCTCAGCATCGATGGCCGGGCGGTACGGATCGTGAAATCGAGATGGACGGCGGTAGTCGGCAGGCTCAGTCAGCGGCGCGACATACCGCACTAGCGTGGCGACGGAGGTCGAGGTAGACCCGCGCCACGAGAAGACCATCGGTCACAAATTCACCCTGACAGTCACGGCCGGCAGCGTCAACAGGAATGTGAGCAGGTCGAGCGGGGCGCCGCCGGCGATCTGAATGTCCATTATGGACAGTGTAGGCGAGATCGCGGTGCCGGCCGGCCGGGTGCGTCACTGACTGACCCGCTCGCGGCCGGCGAGCACCCGGTTCTGCCGCTTGGTCTCGTACATCGCGGCGTCGGCGCCACGCAGCAGCGCGTCCGCGGACGCTCCCAGCTCGCTCACCGCCAGGCCGACGCTGGCCCGGATCGTCAGCTTGTGCCCGTCCACGCTGACCGGGCCGGCGAACGCGGCCTGGATCCGGTCGGCGAGCTGCTCGCCGGTGCGCCGGGCGGTGCCGGGCAGCAGCACGCCGAACTCGTCGCCGCCGAGCCGGGCCACGGTGTCGCCGGGCCGGGCGCAGCCGCGTAATCGGCCGGCGACCGCGACCAGCAGCGCATCCCCGGCGTGGTGCCCGAGCGTGTCGTTGATCTGCTTGAAGCCGTCCAGGTCGATCATCAGCACGGCGGCGGCGCCGTCCAGCTCCGGCCGCAGCGCGGTCCGCAGCCGCTCGTCGAACAGGACCCGGTTGGCCAGCTGGGTGAGCGGGTCGTGCAGGGCCTGGTGCCGCAGCCGGTCCTGCAGCTCGTGCGCCTCGGTCACGTCGCCGGCATTGCAGATGATGCCGTTGACGCTCGGGTCGTCCAGCAGGTTCGTGCAGGTCACCTTGAGCAGCCGCCAGGACCGGTCGGCGTGCTGGGCCCGGGTCTGGAACGTGACGATCGCACCCGGGCTGCTCAGCAGCTCGGCGATCACCGGCGCCAGCGCGGTGCGCTCGTCCGGGGGCAGCAGGTCGAGCGCGCGGCCACCGCCGATCTCGGCCGGGACGATGCCCATGATCCGTTCCAGCGCCGGGCTGGCGTACGCGACCGTGCCGTCCCGGTGCAGCAGCGCGGTGATGTCCGAGGCGTGCTGCACGAGCGAGCGGAACCGCTGCTCGTGCCGGCCCAGCTCGGTGAAGCTGGCGTCCAACTGGCGCAGCAACCCGGCGTTCTCGCCGAACGCGGCCAACTGCCGGACCACCACCAGCGCGGTGATCCCGACCATGCCCAGCAGCGCGCCCCAGACCCGTGCGCTCGGGTGCATGCCGGCGACCAGCACCACCAGCAGTGCCTCGGTGGCGGCCGCGGCGACGTACGGCAGCCGGCTGTACGGCCGGCCGGGTCGGCTGCTGAGCGCTGCCGGATTCGCCCGGACCTGCAGTTCCTGCGCCCGCGGCGCGAGCGCGACGAACATGTTCGACACCAGCCGGGCGGCCAGCACCAGCCCCAGGTGGTCGCGGAGGCCGAGATCGCCCAAGCCGGCCCCGACACACATCAGCGCCGCCCCGGCCACGCCGCAGAGGCCCGCGGCCAGCGTGAACGGCGGGGTACCGCCGAGTATCAGCTTGACCATCGCGAACAGCACCACCAACGCCATCGAAGACGCCAGCAGCGCGCCGGCGATGTCCACCGCCGGCCGGTCGGTGCCGCCACCGACCGCGAAGTACCAGGCGAACACCCCGCCGGCGGTCAGCACGATGGCCACGTCCAGCCAGAGCCGGACCCGGGCCTGGCCGGTCATCCCGGACGGGTGGGTCAACATCACCCAGAGCAGGCAGACCACTCCGGACAGGACGAATGCGGTCGTCACCGGCCCGGGGGCGGCCGAACCGATGCCCGGATGCCGGAACGCCGTGATGGTCTGGATGGTGTCGCCGGTCAGGAACAGCACCCCGGCGTAGCTCATCGTGCGCCAGAACCGGCGGACCGACCGCGGTTGCCCCGGGAATGCCGCCACCCGGTGACTGAGCACCAGGAAGCAGACGTCCAGCATCGGCTGGATCAGCCAGTAGGCGGCGACCGCCGGCCCGGGGCCGCCCCGCCAGCAGGCCAGCCAGGTCATTGTGGCCAGGGTCCCGGCGACGATGCCCGTCACGCCCGGATCAAGCCTGCGCAACGCCCTGCGGACTGCCGGCCGGCGGCCGGGCTGCCGGCTGGACGGCGGCTGCTGACCGTGGGCCGTGGATGGTTCGGCGTGCCTGGGGCTGGCTGCGGGCGCTCGCGGGGTCACCACGGCTCCTCCCAGTCCGGCGGCGGATTGGTTGCGCTCCGCGACGAGCACATCTCCTTATCGGCAACGCGGCCGGCTGGTTGAGCGGTCGGGCCGGTTGACCGGGCACTGTCCGCGGCTGCCTATCCGGCGGTCGCCCTCCCATCCGGCCCGGGCACAACGGCCGGGGCCGGCAGGCGGTGGGCGAGGTGGTCGGCGATGGTGCGGTGGCGCTGGCCGGCGAGGTCGGCGGCGACCAGCCGGAGCGTCAGCGGCAGCCGGCCGTACCGGTCCACCAACTCGGCGACGGCCGGCTGCTCGGCACCAACCCGGTCGGCGCCGAGCAGCCGGGTCAGCAGCGCGGTCGCCTCCGCCGCGGTGAACGGGTCGAGGGTGACGCGGTGGGCGCCGTCCCGGGCGACCAGGCCGGTGAGCGGGTCCCGGCTGGTGACCAGCAGCAGGCAGCCGGCGGCACCGGGCAGCAGCGGCCGGACCTGCCCCGGGCTGCCGGCGTTGTCCAGCAGCACCAGCATCCGCCGGTCGGCCAGCATGGTGCGGTAGAGGCTGGCGGCGTCGTCCGGGTCGGCCGGCACCCGGCGCGGCGGCACCCCCAGCGCGTGCAGGAACCGGGTCAGCGGCTGCCCCGGGGGCGCGCCGCCGCCGCCGGCCCGCAGGTCGGCGTACAGCTGCCCGTCCGGGAACCGCCGGCGCACCCGGTGCGCCCAGTGCACGGCCAGCGCGCTCTTGCCCGCCCCGGCCGGTCCGGTCAGCAGCACGACCACCACCCCCGCCGGGTCCGGGCCACCCGCGGCGCCGGCCGCGGTCCCGACACCGACGGCACTTCCGACGCCGGAGGCACCGCCCGCCGTCCCGACGCCGGAGCCGGTCCCGACACCGGAGGCGGTCCCGACGCCCGAGGCGGTCCCGACGCCCGAGGCGGTCCCGAGGCCCGAGGCGCCGGAGGCGGGCCCGACACCGCGGGCGGTCCCGGCGCCGGAGGTTTCGGGGAGGCCGGCCGGGAGGTGCGCGTCCAGCCGGCGCAGCGGGTCGGTGCGGCCGGTGAAGTCGGCCACGTCCGCGGGGAGCTGCGCCGGCAGCACCGGCCCGCGCCGCCGTACCCGGGCCGGTGTGTCGCCGGCCAGGACCGCGTGCTGCACGGCCCGCAGCTCCGGGCCCGGCTCCAGGCCCAGCTCCGTGACCAGCCTGGCCCGGCCCACCCGGTATGCGGCGAGCGCCTCGGCCCGCCGCCCGGACCGGTCCAGCGCCAGCATCAACTGCCCGCGCAGCCGCTCCGCCAGCGGATACTCGTCGACCAGCCGGCGCAGCTCCGGGATCAGCGCGGCGTGCCCGCCGAGATCCAGTTCGGCCGCGGCCCAGCCCTCGAGCACGGCCAGCCGGCGCTCGGCCAGCCGGCCCACCTCGGCCGCCACGGCCGGGCTCGGCCGGACGTCAGCCAGTGCCGGACCGCGCCAGAGCGCCAGCGCCGCGGCAAGCTCGACTCCGGCCGGCCCGGACCGGCCGGCGGCCAGGTTGCGCTGGCCGGCGTCGGCCAGCCGCTCGAACTCCCGCGCGTCCAACTCGCCGGCGCCGACCAGCAACTGGTAGCCGGGCGCCGCGGTTACCAGCCGCTGCCCGGACCGGTCGCCGAGCAGCCGGCGCAGCCGGGCCACGTACCCGTGCACGGTGTTCACCGCGGTGCGTGGCGGCCGGTCGGCCCAGATCTCGTCCACCAGCCGGTCGGTGCTGACCAGCCGGCCGGCCTCGGCGAGCAGGATGGCGAGCAGCAGCCGCGGCTGGGCCGCGCCGACCGGCCGCCAGCCGGCGCCGTCCCAGACCCGCAGCGGGCCCAACGCCCGGTACCGCATCGGCGTCTCCCCGCGTCCGAAGCACCGCCGCCGGCAACGCCGCGGCGCGAGCCGACCGCGGGACCGGGCAGCCGTGCTCTCCTGCCGGGTCATTCGCGCGGCAGGCCCGGACCGGATCGCCCGGCCGGACGCTGTGCCGGACCGCTGGCCCGAACCAGCGGCAACTCAGGGGTGGCCCAGCGGCCCGGCGCACCGTGACGGCAGCGCAATTCCCACCCTAAGGAGACACATGCGTCTGTTTACCCGTCGCTCGCTGTGCGGCCTCGGCGTGCTCGGCGCCATCGCCGTGCTGCCGGTGGTCGCCAGCAGCCCCGCGCTCGCCAGCGGCCCCGCGCTCGCCGGCAGCCCCGCGCTCGCCGGCAATCCCGCGCTCGCCGGTCCCGGTAGCTCGCTGGCCGCCCCGGCCGGCGGGGTGGCCCGGCCGCCGGCCGCGCTGGCCGCCCGGCTCACCGCCGCCGCCAAGGCCGCCCCCGCCGCCCAGGGCGACAGCATCGTGGTGGTCAACTCGGCCTCGTTCGAGGGCGCCGACAACAACATCGTGCCGTCCGGCGCCTTCCTCACCCTGTACACCACCCAGTCGGTGACCGATGAGCCGGCGACCAGCTATCCGTTCCCGGGCACGCTGTCCACCCCGCACGGGCTGACCGTGCAGTCGGACAACTGCGGCAACGGCCTGAACACCAACCTCGGCATCCTGTTCGCCGGGCCGTCCGGGTTCGGCGGCACCCAGATCAACATCTACTACCCGAACGCCTACCAGGGCGGCCGCAACGTCGAGCCGTTCGTCTGCGCGGGCTTCGACACCACGCAGTTCACCGTGCACGCGACCAACGGCGCGATCCTGCGCAAGCTGGTGCAGATCATCCGGGTCCGGCCGGGGATCTTCACCGCCGACAGCAGCGGCACCGGCGCCCCGGCCGGCTACCACCTGAACGCCTGGAACGGCCGCAGCACCCCGATCACCGCCTGCAACGCCGACCTCACCGGGACGCTCTGCCCGGTCGCCACGCACGGCATCCAGAACTTCCTGGTCGTGTTCACCACCGGCGCCGAGATGATGGGCTGCCCGGACTTCGCCGTCCCGTGCACGCTGTCCTTCGGCTCGCCGACGTTCTACCTCGGCGCACCCGGCACCGCCGCCGGGGCCGGCGTGCCACAGGGGCTCACGTTCTTCGGCTGGGCCGGCTTCGTCGGCCAGGAGCAGGCGAACGTGCAGATCAATCCCGGCACCGGCGCCGGCGAGTACGTCCTGTCGATGACCGTCCCGAGGTTCTTCTTCAGCTCCCGCCAGACCCTGCGGGTCAAGCTCGGCTCCCCGACCAGCGCCTGACCCGGCGCCTGCGGCGGCGCGGCCTATCCCCCGGGGCCGCGCCGCCCGCGGCCGCCTGCCCAATCGCCCGGGGCGCGCCCGGCGACCGGCGGGTCCACCGCGGTCAACGGGGGCGGCGCCGGCGCCGGCGATCCACCGGCCCGGTCTCGATCACCTGCCCGAACAGCGCCAGCACCGCGTCCGGGTCGTCCTCGTCGGCCACCCGGTTCCGCCAGACCCGCCCGCACCCGAGGCACCGCTGCACCAGCACCGTGCGCCCGCCCTCGGCCAGCGCCCCGATCGGCTCCATCAGTTCGCCGCAGGTGGCGGCCCGATCTCCCGGCTGCACGTCAACATGCCGCGACCACAGGCAATGCGGGCAATGGTTCGTGTACCCGTTCCCGTGCACCGGCCGGCCGCACCGCCCACACTCGAAGTCCTCGGTCCGCCGGGTGAACCGCGCCCCTTCCACGCCGCAGAGTCAATCACGGCCCGGGCTGGCCGGAGGTGCCGCCGGGCGGCGCCCGTTCCCGGCCGGCGGGCCGAGGCCCGCCTCCATCGCGATCAGCCCGACCCCGGTCGCGCGACCTCGCGGGTCGGCTGGGACGCCGGGTGGCCACTCGGGATCGTCCGGTTTGACATTGGTCAGGCCTGGTCGCAGCCTTGTCGCCATGCTTGCGACACGGCGGGCGTACGGCCTGCTCGCCGGAGTGCTGGTCGCTGGCCTCGCGCTGGGCGGCTGCCAGTCGACGGTCGCCGGGCGGGCCACGGCCGCGCCGATGGCCGCTTCGCCGGACCCGGCCGGCGGCAGCCCGCTGCCGGCCGCAACCGGGTCCCCGCCCGGCAGTCCAGGGCACGCACCCCGGGCGACCCGGGGCCCGTGCCACTACGCGGAGACCACGACGACGCTGGCCGACCCGGCGAACCAGGATGCCGGCCTGCCGCCCGACCCGGACCCGACGCCGGCCAGCGGGACGCAGCCGGTCACGCTCAGCACCAACCGCGGCATCATCGTCATCGCGCTCGACCGGGCCCGGGCTCCGTGTGCCGTACAGAGCTTCCTCTACCTGGTGGGCCAGCGGTTCTACGACGGCACGCCGTGCCACCGGGTGAGCAACACGCAGCCCGATGGCCTGGGTGTCCTGCAGTGCGGTGCCCCGGGGGGCCACGCCAACGGCGGCCCGACCTACCAGTACGCCGAGGAGAACCTGGCCAGCGCGGACTACTCGACCAGAGTGGTGGCGATGGCCAACGGGGGAAAGGGCACAACCGGCAGCCAGTTCTTCATCATGCACGAGGACGCCCCCGAGCTGACGAAGAGCTACTCGGTGATCGGCCGGGTGGCCGCCGGCTTCGACGTGGTGACCGCAGTCGCGGCCGCCGGCAGCGACCACACCAACCAGGCCGGCGGCGGCGCACCCAAGCGACCGATCACCATCGTCACCGCCCGCGGCTGACCGCTCCCCGGCCGACCCTCGCCGCCGGACGACCACAGGTCGCCTGGCACCGCCTCAGTGGCCGGCACGCTGGCCCACGACCGACGGCGTTCCACCACGGGGTTCCGAGCCGCGTGTCGGAATCGAACCGACGACCTGCCGCTTACAAGGCGGCTGCTCTGCCAGCTGAGCTAACGCGGCGACGGGCCAAGCGTACCGGGGGCGCCGCGCCGGATGCGGGACCGTCCACTTGGGACGGCCCCGCATCTGGGGTGGTCAGCGGATGATGGTTCCGGTGCTGCTGATGCGGGCCCGGATGTCGGCGGAGAAGGACTGGACCTCGCCGTAGACGCCGGGGAAGTTGGGACGGGCGCAGCCGTTGCCGTACGAGACGATGCCGATCTCGCGCCAGGTGCCGCTGGCGTCGCGCTTGGTCATCGGGCCGCCGGAGTCGCCCTGGCAGGTGTCGACGCCGCCCTGGGCGAAGCCGGCGCAGATCTCGGTCGCGGGGGCCAGGTCCTGCGGGTAGGACTGCTGGCAGGAGGCGTCGCTGACGAACGGCACGGTCGCCTTGCGCAGCGTGGGCGACTGGCCGCCGCCCTCGCGGGTGGCACCCCAGCCCATGACCGTGAAGTCGCCGTTGTTCAGCGAGGTGTCACCCTGGCCGACCAGGCTGAGGAGCGGCACTCCGGTCGGCGCCGAGGCCAGCTCGATCAGCGACCAGTCGCGGGTCAGCGTGCTGGCGTAGGTCGGGCTGCGGAAGATGTACGTGGAACGGATTACCTGGCCGGTCGACGTGTCGGTCAGCCGGATCCGGCCGATCGTCGCGGTGATCGACGTGTTGGTGCCGGTCCGCGTGACGCAGTGCGCCGCGGTCAGCACGACGCGGGACGCGATCAGCGCGCCGCCGCAGCCCTGGGACAGCCGCACCATCCACGGGAACTCGCCGGCTGCCGCGTTGGTGCCGCCGACGACGTTCGGTGCCGCGCCGCCGCCGACATCGGCCGCCTGCGCGGCGGATTGGCCGGCCAGCCCGGTCGCCAGCGCGACCAGCAGCGCCGCTCCGCCGAACAGCGCTCTACGCCTGTGCTCCATCTGCCCTCCAAGGGGATCGCCCGTTCGCACGCAGATGCGTGCGCGGACTGTATCGAGGAGCACACCCGGTGGCACAGGGCCGATCCGGTGACGAATCGGGTCAAGCCGTCCCGACCCGCCGGCTGGTCGAGCCGCCCGAGCCGGGTCAGGCTGTCCGGGGTGGGCCGGTGGAACTGCGTACGACGAGGTCGGTCGGCAGTTGGATGCGCCGAGCCTCGACCCGCTCGGCATCGTCCAGCAGCAGCCGGCCGGCGGCCCGACCCTTGTCCAACATCGGCTGCCGGACCGTAGTCAGCCCGGCCACCGCGGCCTCGCGCACGTCGTCGAACCCGGTGACGGCGAGGTCGTACGGCACCCGCAGCCCCCGCTGGCGCGCCACCTCCAGGGTGGCCAGCGCGTAGACGTCGGTGGTGCAGGCGATCGCGGTCAGGTCCGGGTGCCGGTCGAGCAGCGCGGCGGCCGCGGACGCGCCGGCGGCCAGCGAGTTGTCGAACCTCTCCTCCACCGGAACCTCGGCCCACCGCACGCCGCCGGTGGCCAGCCCGTCGGCCAGCCCGGCCAGCCGCAGCCGTTCCACCGCGTAGACCGCATCCCGCTGCCGGGCCAGGTCGGCCGGGCCGTCATGCCGGTTGACGGTCAGCCGGGCAGCGATCACACCGACCCGGCGGTGCCCCAGCCCGGCCAGGTGCCGGCCGATCGCGGCACAGGCGGCCCGGTCGTCCAACCCGACCCAGTCCACTCCGGACACTCCGACCGGCTCGTCCACGATCACCGCCGGCAGCGGCCGTTCCAGCACCGCGGCCAGGTACGGATCATCGTCCGGCAGCGAATAGACGACGAAGCCGTCGACCGCGGCCCGGTGCACGATGCCCGGGTCGGGCAGGCCACCGGGCGCGGCGGGCACCAGCAGCAGCCCCGCTCCGGCATGCTCGCAGGCCAGCGCCATCCCCTCCAGGAAGGCGACAGCGGCCGGGTCGCGGAACGCGTACGAGAGGGTCTCGGTGAAGATGAGCCCGACCGCGCCGGCCTGCCGGGTGCGCAGGCTGCGTGCCATCGGGTCGGGGCCGGGGTAGCCGAGCTGGCGCGCAGTGTCCAGCACCCGCTGACGCAGTTGGGGCGAGAGCTGGTCCGGCCGGTTGTAGGCATTGGACACGGTGGTACGAGACACCCCAAGCTCGGCGGCCAGCGAGGCGAGCGTCGCCTTCCGGCGGGAGCGGGGACGGACAGACATGGCGACACGGTATAGGCTGAATGGATTCAGAAGGCGGAGGTAGGGCCTGATGGCGGACGGTTTGAGCCCGGGAGCCGTCCCACCGCCCGCCGGCCGCCCGTCCGGTACCGGCCGGACCCCGCATCGCCGCGGGTCGCCCACCCGACCCTCGACCGCCCCAGACGATCAGTCCACATCGGACGTCCACACCAGACCGTCCACATCGGACACCGCCGGACCGGGCCGGGAGCCGGCCGCGACGCCGGACGCTGGAGCGCCGGTGCCGGGCGGGAGCACGCCGCCGTTGTGGGGTGAGCGGCTGGCCGTCTCAACCCTGTTCACCCTGCTGGGGTTCCTGTTCGGTGCCTGGGTGTCGCGGATCCCGGTGGTGGCCGACCGGGTCGGGGCCGGCCCGGGGCTGCTCGGGCTGGTGCTGCTGGGGATCGCGGTCGGGTCGGTGACGACGATGCCGTTCGCCGGGCGCCTGTGCCAGCGGCGGTCAAGCACCCGGATGGCGGTCTGGTTCGGGGTGGCCGGCTCGCTGAGCCTGCCGGTGGTCGGGCTGGCCGCGCAGACCGGCAGCCCCGCCGTGCTGGCCGCGTCCCTGGTACTGAACGGCGCGCTGACCGGCAGCCTGGACGTCTCGATGAACGCGAACGCGGTCGCGGTCATCCGGCACGTGCACCGGCCGCTGATGCCGGCGTTCCACGCGCTGTACAGCGTCGGCGGCATGCTCGGCGCCGCGACCGGCGGGCTGGCGGCCGCCGCCGGCCTGCCCTTCACAGTCCACTTCGGACTGGTCGGGGCCGTCGGGGTGGCCGCCACCCTGCTCGTGGCCCGGCAGCTGGCGGACGACCCGGCCCAGCCGGCGGCGCCACGGCTGCACGCCGGACCGGTCGCCGCGGCCCGAGCCGCCGCTCGGCGGCTGGACGCGCTACTCATCGTGCTCGGCGCGATCACGTTCTGCTCGGCCCTCGCCGAGGGCTCGATGGCCGACTGGACCGGCCTGTTCCTGCGCGACATCCTGCACACCAGCGAGGGTGTCGCGGCGGCCGGGTTCGCGGCGTTCAGCGTGGCGATGGCGCTCAGCCGGTTCGGCGGCGGTTTCGTGCTGGCCCGCTGGGACGCCGCCCGGGTCGTGGCGGTCGGCAGCCTGCTCGCGGCGGCGGGCACCGTGCTGGCGGTGACCGCGCCGGTCGCGCCGGTCGCCGCGGTCGGGTTCGCCGCCGTCGGCGTCGGACTGTCCTGCGCGATCCCGGTGACATTCAACGCCGCCGGCGCGCACCCGCTCGGCTCCGGCCCGGCGATCAGCCTGGTCAGCACCGTCGGCTACAGCGGCTTCCTGGCCGGGCCGCCGCTGATCGGGGCGCTGGCACAGCTGGCCGGGCTGCGGATCGGCCTCGGTGCCGTCGTCCTGTTCTGCGCCACCGGCGCCATCCTCGCCATCCGCTGGCGTGACGCCTTGCGCGCCCACGACCCCAGCCGCCCCGCGAGCTCCGAGCCCTCCCCGGATGCGACCCCACCGCCCGGGCAACCCGCCCCGCCCGGGCAACCCGCCCCGCCCGGGCAACCCGCTCCACCCCAGTGACGCCGCCTACCCCCCGGTGACGGATTCGTCCACCCGGTGACGGATTCACTCACCCGGTGACGCCCCTCCGCCATCACCCGCCGACCCGAACCCACCACCCGCCACGCGAAGCCACCACCCGGCCCACCCAACCCGTCACCCGGCACACCCAGCCGCCACCAGCCCGAGGCAATACGCGAGACCGAACGCGCCAACAACCG
>Ga0307499_10000250_pt1 | contig 19860 bp, 20 predicted proteins | sample 13_S_MG_FD_201363 | JGI IMG/M metagenome (GOLD analysis project Ga0307499, IMG submission 201363) | Soil microbial communities from Populus trichocarpa stands in riparian zone in the Pacific Northwest, United States - 13_S | ecosystem: Environmental > Terrestrial > Soil > Riparian zone > Trees... | reverse complement strand
GGCCCGGCGGGCCGGCCGGATCGCCGCCAGCACACCCACCGCGGCGCCGACCGCGAGGACGATCAGCAGCCGACCGGGCGGCGCGGCGAACGAGCCGATGTCCGCCCCGGCCGCGCGGACCAGCGCCCAGCCGAGGAACACGCCCAGCCCCAGCCCGCCGATCGTGCCGAAGACCGCGATCAGCACCGACTCCCAGCGCACCATCCCGCGCATCTGCCGGCGGGTCAGGCCGAGCGCGCGCAGCACACCCAGCTCCCGGGTGCGCTCGTGAACGGACAGTGCGAGCGTGTTCGCGATGCCCATCAGCGCGATCAGCACGGCCAGCCCGAGCAGCGCGTAGACGATCGCCAGCATCGTGTCGACGCCGGCGGACAGGGTGTCCGCGAACTGCTCCCGGTCCTGCACGGACGGGTTGCCGTAGGCCGCGGCCACCCGCTCGACCGCGACCCGGCCGGAGCTCAGCTCGACCCCGTCCCGGAGGCCGACCAGCACGGTCGTGTCGATGTCCTGAGCGGAGTGTGCCGCGGCGAGCGCCCGGGGAAGCAGGTAGTCGCCGACCGCGGTGCGCGCCGAGTAGACCGCGCTGACCGGCACGTCCCGGGTCACGCCGTCGGCGAATCCGATGTGGACAACGCTGCCCAGGTGCCAGCCGTGCTCGATAGCCACCGACTCGGCCACGGCCAGGCCGGCACCGTCCAGCGAACCGTCCCGCACGTCCAGGTCGAGTAGTTTGCTCAGCGGACCAGGGTCGCTGACGGTGACCGCGGTGCCGGCGCCGTCGATCAGCACCGCGGACCGGGCCAACCCCACGGCCGCCCGTGCCTCTGGTAGCCGCCCGATATCGTCGGCGAGCTTCGGGCTCAGTCCGCTGCCGAACCCGCCGGCGGTGATCGCCAGATCGCCGCCGAACGACTGGCGCACGGCCGCGTCCGTGCTGGCCCGGATCGAGGCCCCGAGCACGGTGAACAGGGTGACCACGCCGACGCCGACCATCAGCGCGGCCGCGGTCGCGGCGGTGCGGCGCGGGTTGCGCATCGCGTTGCGCCGGGCCAGCTTGCCGGTGACGCCGCGCAGTGGCGCGCCCAGCAATCGGCTGGCCGGCCGGGCCACCGCCGGCCCGAGCGTGACCACGCCGGCCAGGGTGAGCACGGCGGCGATGCCGGCCAGTGCCGCGCCCGCTCCGGTCCCGGCCGCGACTGCCAGTGTCACGCCGGCGAGCACCAGCACCCCGCCGGCCACCGTGCGCCGCGTCGACGCCTCGGTGCGCCCGGTGGTGATCGCTCGCAACGCGGCCAGCGGTGGTACCCGCGATGCCGTCACCGCCGGCGCGACCCCGGCCAGCAACGTGACCAGGATCCCGACAGCGAGCGAGATCGCGACGGTGCGACCGGTCAACCGCAGGCCGGCGTCCGGCAACGCGAAACCGACGCTGCTGAACAGTGCCTTGAGCAGGCCGGCGATGCCCAGCCCGCCGAACAACCCGAGCACCGATCCGAGCACGCCGATCAGCGTTGCTTCCACCAGCACCGAGCCGAGCACCTGACGCCGGGTGCCGCCGAGCGCCCGCAGCAGCGCCGACTCCCGGGACCGCTGCGCCACCAGGATCGAGAACGTGTTGACGATGCTGAACGTCGCCACCAGCAGGGCGATCCCGGCGAAGATCAGCAGGAACGTCTGGAAGAAGCGGAGGAACCCGTCGGTCACGGTGGCGGTCGTCTCCGCGGTGACCTGCGCCCCGGTCACCGCCTCGGTGCCGGCCGGCAGCACCGGCCGGAGCCGGTTCACCAGGTCCACTTGCGACACCCCGGGCGCCGCCCGTAGCACGATGCTGGAGAGCTGCCCGGCGCGCTTGGTGATGTACCGCTCCGCATCGGATTGTCCAAATGCGACGAACGTGGCGGTGCCGAACCCGTTCCCCGAGTTCCAGGTGGCGATGCCGACGATGCGGACGCGCACCGGCTGCGGCGTCTGCACCATGGTCGTGTCGCCGACCCGCAGCTTGCCGTCCGTCGCGGCGCCACGGTTGATCACGACCTCGCCGGGTGCCTGCGGCGGCCGGCCCGCCACCACCCGCCACGGCGTCAGCGCCGGGTCGGTGATCCAGTTCCCGGCCTGCCGCGGCGGCCCGTTGCGTCCGACGGCATTGCCGTCCCGCTCGAGCAGTTGGCCGTAACCGATGATGGACGGCTCGGCGCCGGCCACCCCGGGCACCGCCCGGACCCGGTTCAACAGTTGACCGTCGACCAGGCCGCGCTGCTGGATGCCGGGCCCGCGGGCGCTCGCCGACACCGTGCTCGCGGACCGGACGATCGCGTCGGTCCCGGCGTTCGCGGACCGGAACAGCTCATCGAAGTTGGACCCCAGGGTGTCGTTCAGTACCAGCGTCCCAGCCAGGAAGCTGACCCCGAGGAGGATGGCGAACACGGTGCCGATCAGCCGGCGCCGGTACGCGAGCAGTCCGGTGAGGACAATGCGGAGCATCCGGCTCACCCGCCCAGCGAACGGAGCCGGTCCAGGATCCGGTCCGGTGTCGGCCCGTCCAGCCGGTCGGAGGTTCGCCCGTCCGACAGGAACAACACACTGTCCGAATAGGACGCCGCGGTCGGGTCGTGGGTGACCATCACGATCGTCTGACCCAGTTCGTCCACCGCCCGGCGCAGGAACTCCAGGATGTCGGCGCTGGCGTGCGAGTCGAGGTTCCCGGTCGGCTCGTCCGCGAAGATCAGCTCAGGCTGGCCGACCAGGGCCCGGGCGACCGCGACCCGCTGCTGCTGGCCGCCGGAGAGTTCGGCCGGCCGGTGCCGGAGCCGGTCGGCCAGGCCGACGGTCTCGACCACCACGTCGAACCAGTCCGGATCCGGCACGGTGCCGGCCAGGGTTCGTGGCAACGCGATGTTCTCGGCCGCTGTGAGCGTCGGCAGCAGGTTGAACGACTGGAACACGAAGCCGATCCGTTCCCGGCGCAGCAGCGTCAGCTGCCGGTCGGACAGCGTGCCGAGGTCCACGCCGGCCACGAACACCTGCCCCGAGGTCGGCGCGTCCAGCCCGGCCACGCAGTGCATCAGCGTCGACTTTCCCGACCCGGACGGGCCCATCACCGCGGTGAACCGGCCGCTGGGCAGGTCGACGGTGACGTCATCCAGGGCCTGCACCGCCGCGTCGCCGACGCCGTAGACCTTGCTGAGGTGCACCGCGCGGGCGGCCGCGGCGACGGCGGTCGTACGCGGTGGATCTGACACGGACATGACTGCCACTCCTCGAATTGCCGTCGTTCGATTGGCACCCCGGATCATCGGCGCCGCGTTGGGGTCGCGTCGTCCGCCCGGGATCGGCCCCGCGGCTACGCGAACGCGCGCAGCCCGCCCGGTTCGGGCTACCGCAGGCGCGGTAGCGGCGGCTGCGACAGCCGGCCATGGCGGGGCGAAAGCGGCGAAGATTGTCGTCTAACTGTAGTAACGTTACGAATCAACCATGAAACGGTCAGTGCACGCTTTTTGCTTGCTGAAGCCTCTTGAGGAGTCGCTCGATGGCGAGAGCCGCCCCGATCATCGGGTCCATACCGGATGTGCTCAAGGCACTCTCCGACGAGATGCGGTGGAGCATCGTGACCCAGTTGGCCGCCGTGGACGAGCTCGCCTGCATGCGGCTGGAGCAGACACTGCCGGTCTCGAAGCCGACAATCTCCTACCACGTAAAGGTTCTCTATCACGCCGGGCTGCTGGAGGTCCGCAAGGAGGGCCGGAACTACTTCTACCGGTTACGCCGGGACGTGCTCGACGCCGTCCTCGCCGGCGTCGCCCGTGAGCTTGGCCCTGCCCCCGCCGGTACGGCCCCGGCGCGCGCGGTGCCGGCGCGTGCGGCGCCCGCGCGGGCGGCGCGCCCCGCTCGGGCCGGCCGCGCCGCCAGCCCCGACGTCGCCCGCACCCGCCCGCGCTGACCCGCCCGACCGCCCGACCCGCCCGACCCGCCCGACCCGCGCGGGCCGGGTGCGCGGGGCGGCCTCGCTGAGCTTGCCGGCCGGGGCGGTGCGGGCTGCTGGGTGCCGCCGCGGTCAGGCGGGGGAGTGCGGGTGATCCGGCCCGGGCGGGGCTGGGCTGGCTGGTTTCGTCCGGCCGGATTCAGCTGGCCGGGCCGGGTCGGGGGTGCCGCGGCGGATCTCGGCCAGCGCCTCGTACGCGGGCTCGAGGGTCTCGGCCAGTTGGGCGTAGAGCGGCAGCAGCCGGGCGTAGACAGTTGCGGCCGCGGTCGGTTGGACGGTCTCGACGACCGGTACCAGTCCGGCGGCGGCGTCCAGGCTGTCCACCAGGCCCAGCGCCCGCATGGCGACGATAGCGGCGCCGAACGCCGATCCTTCCGGGCTGGCCGGGAAGCCGATCGGCCGGCCCAGCACGTCCGCCAGGAGTTGCCTCCACAGTGGACTGCGGGCGAACCCGCCGGTTGCCCGGATCTCGTGGGTGGCCAACCCGGTGCTCTCCAGCACGCCCAGTACCAGGGCCAGTTGCAGGCAGACCGCCTCCAGGCCGGCCCGTACCAGGTGTTCGCGCCGGTGCTGCTGCGACAGTCCGAAGTAGACGCCACGCGGGTGGCCGTGCCAGCGCGGCGCCCGCTCCCCGGCCAGGTAGGGCAGCATCAGCAGGCCGGCCGCGCCGGGCGGGGCTTGCCCGGCCAGGGCCAGCAGGGCCTGATCGGCCGATTCGGCCGGCAGTTCCGGAGCCAGCGCGGCGTGCAGCCAGCGCAACACGTTGCCGCCGTTGTTGGTGGCGCCACCGACGATCCAGTGCCGGTCGTCCAGTTCGTAGCAGAACAGCCGGCCGGCCGGGTCGACCGCCGGGCGGTCCACGGTGACCCGCACCGCGCCGCTGGTGCCGATCGAGCACGCGACCGTGCCAGGCCTGACCGCGCCGACGCCGGCGTTGGCGAGCGCGCCGTCGCTGCCGCCGGCGATCACCGGGAGGCCGGCCGGCAGCCCGGTCCGGTCCGCGACAGCGCTGCTGACCGGGCCGATGCGCTCCGTACCGTCGACCAGCCGGGCGAGCTGGCTCCGGCGGACGCCGGCGAGCTCCAGCGCCTCGTCGTCCCAGTCGCCGGTCAGCACGTCGTACAGGCCGGTGGTGGACGCGGTCGACCGGTCCACCCGCAGGTCGCCACCGCACAGCCGGTGCAGCAGGTACTCCTTGATACCGACCCAGTAGCGGGCGGCGGCGAACGTGTCCTGCTGTTCCTCGCGGAACCAGATCAGCTTCAGCAGCGGTGACATCGGGTGCAGCGGCGTGCCGGACCGGCTGGCCAGCCGGCGTCCGGCCGGCTCCACGCGCAGCCGCTCGGCCTGCCCGGCTGCCCGCTCGTCCGCCCAGGTCAGCAACGGCGTGATCGGTTGCCGGTCGGCGTCCAGCCCGAGCAACGTGTGCATCGCCGTGGACAGTCCTAACGCGACGATCACGATCCGCTGATCGCGGGCGGCCGCGGTGACCGCGGCGGTTGAGTCCAGCACCGCATGCACCACCGCGTCCGGGTCCTGTACCGCCCAACCGGGCTGCGCGGCGAGCAGCGGGTAGCCGCGGTGGGCGCTGGCGGCGACCGTCCCGGCCCGGTCGAACAGCACGGCCTTGGTACTGGTGGTGCCGACGTCGATCGCCAGCACCCCGTGCCGGTCAGGCATCCTCGCTCCTCAGTCGAATGTGGACTGTGGGGCGGTAGGGGGTGCCGGCCGGGACAGCAGGAGCACCGAATCGTCGTCCCGGACGTCCAGCGCCGCTGCTGCGCTGCCGCCGTTCACGGCGACCGCCACGTAGCCGGCCGAATCGAGGTAGACGACCAGTTCGCCCGGGCCGACGTCACCGAACGTGCTGGCGACCAACGCCGGCCGGGCGGCTGGTCCGATCTGGACGAAGGCGCGGTCGCCGGCCGCGATCCCGGCCGCGGTCAGGTCCGCGACGGTGGCAGCGAGCTGCACGTTGCCGAAGCCGTCGACCGACCGCACCTGCGCGGTCACCTTGCCGACCGCGACGGTGACCGTCGGCGCCGGCAGCCGGACCAGCGTCTCCCGCGGCACTTCCGGCCCCACCGCCGCCGGTTCGACGCCGGCGCAGAGATGTGCGGCGACCGGCGCGAACACATCCCGGCCATGGAAGGTCGCCGATATCGGCGGCAGCCAGTACGCCGGTTCGGCCAGTTGGTAAGCGGTGGTGATGCCGCCCAGCGCCTCGGCCGCCGGCACCAGCAGGCCGTTGTCCGGTCCGATGAGGACGGACCGGCCGGCGACCAGGCAGACGCCGCGCCGGCCGGTGCCGACGCCCGGGTCGACCACCGCCAGGTGCACCGCCGGCGGCAGCCACGGGACCGTCTGCGCGAGCACCCCGGCGCCGCGTCGCACGTCCTGCGGTGGCACCTGGTGGGTCACGTCGATCACCCGGGCGGCCGGTGCGATCCGGGCGATGACCCCGTGGCAGGCGGCCGTGAACCCGTCCGCCTGCCCGTAGTCGGTGGTGAACGAGACCCACTCGTACCCCGCCATGCCGATAGTGTCGGCCCAACCCGAGCCCACCCGGAAACCGGGGTGCGCGGCCCAGCCGGGGGCCGGCGGGGCCGGGGTGCCGGAAGGGCCGGGTGCCGGAAGGGCCGGGTGCCGGAAGGGCCGGGTGCCGGTAGGGCCGGGGTAGGGGACGGCGGACCGGGCCGGCTCTGCGCCGGCTGCTGGGCGGTGCCGGTCGGATGGCCGGGCCGGCGGGTGTTTGCCTGGTGTTTGCCGGGAAAGCGTGCGGCAGCGCCGGGTCGGCCGCCCTGTCCGGTGCGCTGCCGGCTGAGCGGCACCGCTCAGATCACCCGCGCCGACCCGTAGGCTGGACCGGTGCCCGACCAGCTGACGCACGTCGACGCGGCTGGCGCTGCGCGGATGGTGGACGTGTCCGCGAAGGACGTCACCGCCCGGACCGCGACCGCCACCGGCCGGCTCCAAACCACGGCCGCGGTCGTGGCGTTACTGCGCTCCGACGGCCTACCCAAGGGCGACGCGCTGGCCGTCGCCCGGCTGGCCGGCATCATGGGCGCCAAACGGACCCCCGACCTGGTGCCGCTCTGCCACCCGATCGCGCTGCACGGCGTCACCGTCGACCTCGAGGTGGTCGACGACGGCGTCAGGATCACCGCCACCACCCGGACCGCCGACCGCACCGGTGTCGAGATGGAGGCGTTGACCGCGGTAGCCGCCGCCGGCCTCGCGCTGATCGACATGGTCAAGGCAGTCGACCGCGGGGCCACGCTCAGCGACATCCAGGTCGTGCACAAGTCCGGCGGCCGCTCCGGCACCTGGACCCGCCCCGATGCGACCCGGCCCGACCCGGAGCCGACATCGCGACCCGTCCCCGCGGAGACCGCGCTGTGACCGGGGCCGGCGCGGTGGCGCACGGCGGGGCGGTGCCGGCGGGCACCCGGGCGGCGGTGATCACCGCGTCGAACCGGTCCGCCCGGGGCGAGCGCGAGGACACGTCCGGCCGGATGCTCGCCGACCGGCTCGCGTTGTTGGGCTGCGTGGTGCCGTCGCCGACGGTGGTGCCGGACGAGGTGTCGGCGATCCAGGCCGCGATCCGGGCGGCCCTGGCTGGCGGCGCCTCGATCGTGATCACTACCGGCGGTACGGGGCTGACGCCGACCGACGTGACGCCGGAGGCGACCCGACCGCTGCTCGACCGCGAGATACCGGGGATCGCCGAGGCGATCCGGCTGGTTGCCCGGGACCGGGTGCCGACCTCGGTGCTGTCCCGCGGGCTGGCCGGCACCATCGGCAGCACGCTGGTGGTCAACCTGCCTGGTTCGCCGGGCGGCGTGCGGGACGGCATGGACGTTCTGGCGCCGCTGTTCGGCCACCTGCTGGATCAGTTGTGCGGCGGCGACCACATCCGGCCCGCTGACCCCGACGACGCCGCCGAGCCGGCGGCACTGACCGCCGAGCCGACGCCGCTGGCCCGGCCTAGCGAGGAGCGCACGAGATGACCGCCACCGAGGCCGCGCTGTGCCGGGTCACCGAGGCCGCGTTGTCCACCACCGACCACCTCGACGCGGTCGGCCGTGCCGGCGCCGGGGCGGCCGTGCTGTTCGCCGGGGTGGTCCGCGACCACGACCACGGTCGGTCGGTGGTCGAGTTGGAGTACGTGGCGCATCCCACCGCGGAGGACGTACTGCGGTCATGCCTGGCCGAGGTCGCCGCCGACCCGCTCGTGCACGCGGTGGCGGTCAGCCACCGGGTCGGCATCCTGCACATCGGCGACGCCGCGCTGGTCGCCGCGGTCAGCGCCGCGCACCGGGGTGAGGCGTTCGCGGCCTGCGAGCGCCTCGTCGACCTGGTCAAGCTCCGGCTGCCGGTCTGGAAGCGACAGGTCTTCACGGACGGCACCGACGAGTGGGTCAACTGCCCCTGACTCGCTGGGCCCAACTGCTGGCTCCGCCGCTGCGCTCAGCCGTCGGTGGCCGGCGACCGGGTCGCGGCAGCGTCGTGGCCGGGACGGACGCGTGTTGGACGGCGGCCGCTGGCGCCTCCACCATGCTGGCCGCGGCTGGGTCAGCCGCCCGCGAACGGCGGTAGCACATCGACGACCGCGCCGGCCGGAAGTTGCCGGTCGGTGTCGTCGCGGCGGACGTTGACGCCGTCGACCAGCAAGCTGCACACGGCGATCACCCGCTCGATGTCGTGCCGGCTGGCGACCTGCGTGAGCAGGTCGCCGACGGTCGCGGCGTGGAGTGCTTCCTCCGCGCGGCCGGCCGCCGACCGCGCGCCAGCCCAGTACCGGACGGTGACCACGCCGCCATTCTGCACCCCTCGGGATGGCGAGCGGCTATTGCCCGGCCCGGGCGCCGGGCGCCAGATACGCTCGGCGCGGCGCCGCACCGGCGCGGCGCGCATAGCGAGGGGGTGTACATGGAGGTGGCTGAGGTCATGACGCCGGCGAGCGTGACCGACGGCCCGGACCAGACCATCCGCGCGGCGGCCGCCCGGATGTGGGAGCAGCAGACCGGGTCGCTGCTGGTGATCGAGGATCGGCGACTGATCGGCATCGTCACCGAGCGGGACCTGCTCCGTGCCGTCGGCCAGGGCAAGGACGTCGACGGAACGACCGTTGCGGACGTCATGTCGACCAGCCTGGTCACCGTGGATCCGGACACCTCGGTGCATGTCGCGGCCCGGCTGATGGCCGCGAACTGGATCCGTCACCTCCCGGTCCTCGCCGACGAGCAGGTCGTCGGCGTGATCTCACTGCGTGACCTCGCGGCCGTCCTGGCCGCGCTCGGTCCGGCCGGCTCCGAGCAGCGCCTGCCGGCCGACGAACTGGTCCGGGCCCGCCGGCTGGCCCGCATCGAAGCCGGGGACCTCGACTGAGCACCGCGCCTCCCACCCGACCGCCCGCCGACCCGCCCGACATCCCGGAGCAACGCGCCGACCCGACGGAGCGGGCCGCGACGGCGGGGGAGCCGGCCGCGCTTGCGGGCGACCAGGCAGACCGGAACCGGGCTGGGCCGGCGAGAACGGCCCGGCTGTTCCCGGACGTTCCGACCGAGGAGACCGACGTCGGCTGGGGTGAGCGGCCGGATCAGTCGGACGAGGACCGCCTGCTGGCCGACCGGCCTCCGCACCACCTGCCCTGACCTGCGGTCTGATCAGCTCTCCGGTCGGATCAGCTCTCCGGGCCGCTGCGGCGCTGCGCGCGGAGCAGGTCGCGGATCTCGGTCAGCAGTTCTTCCTGGGTCGGCGGCGTCTCGGGGGTGGGCTGGCCGCGCCGCCGCCGCTCCTGCAGCGCGTTCAGCGGTGCCACTACGGCGAAGTAGATGACGGCGCAGGTGGCCAGGAAGAAGATCGCGGCGTTGACGAAGCCGCCCCAGTCGAATTCCTGGCCGTTGACCGTGAACGAGCCGCCGGCATCACCACCGCCACCGACCAGGCCGACCAGCGGCCGGATGAACGAGTCCGAGAACTGTTTCACCAGCGTCGCGAACGCGCTGCCGATCGCCACCGCCACCGCCAGCTCGACGATGTTGCCGCGCATGATGAAGTCTCGGAAGCCCTTGATCATCCCATCCAGCCCTTCTGCTGCAGTGGTTGGATAACCCGGAGCGGCCCGGGCCGCCGAAGAGTATCCACAGGTCAGGGTGGCCGTAGCGCCACGCTGAGGCGTTGCTGAGCCGCCGCTGCGGCCAGTTGGCGAGCTACCCGGTCAGATGTCGCGACAACCACCAGTACGCCATCGGTTGTGCTCGCTTGCGGGTCGGCGAGTACCGCGAGGACCCGGATGGCGGTGGCCAGGACGGTCGCGTCCGGTGGTCGTCCGGCCGCGCTCGACCCGTCCGCCGGCCGGGCCGCACCGCCGGGCGGCGAGGCCGCGGCAGCAGACCCGGTCGACGTGCCCGGGCCGGCGGGCGTGGACTCCGCTGTGGCGGACCCGCCCGGCGGCGCGCCGAGAGCGGTGTCGACGGGGGTCGCGAGCAGGTCGATCCGGTCGCCGGGGCGGACCAGGGCAGCGGTCTCGGCGTCCGCGAGGCGAACCGGCACGGCGACCGACTCCGGTGGCGACAGGCCGGTGGCCAACCCACGGCCAAGGAGTCGGGCGTCGGTCAGTGGCTCGCCGCGGCGCACCGGGCCGGCAGCGACCCGTCCGGTGATCGCCGCCATCGACCCGATCGCACCGGCCGGCACAATGCCGGCCGGGATGGCGACGATCCGGACGTCGGCCGCGGTGAGGGCCGCTCCGGCGGCAAGATCCCGGGCCGCGACCAGGACCGGGGTGCCTGGTGGGGCACTCGCGGCGCCCGTCCCGGCCGGCCGGGACAGGCCGGCGATGACCGCGGCGAGCAGGCAGATCACCGCCAACGCCCGGCGTGGCCAACCGCCGAGTGCCGCCAGCGCCATGGGCCACCGAAACGACCGCCTGGGGAAGCGCCGCCGGCGGCCACCGCCCGGCTCACCGGCGCGAGCGCGGGCGCCTGGCGGCGCCGGCCCGGGCGTTCGGGCCCGCACTGCGGACACCTGGTCGAGGCGGCGCCGTACCTGGTCGCCCGAAGGTGCCTCGGCGGCTAGGCCGACGAACGGATCGGCCCGATGACGGTCGGTGCTGGCAGGTGTGTCAGGTCTGGTCACCCGGCCGACGGTAGGTGCCGTTCGGCGCCTGGCAAGCCCCTCCGAGGCAAGTTGTGGATAACACTTTTGCCTGTGGACAACCGTTTTAGCTTGCGGCTGCCTTCGTGCTAGATGTTGACGGCGAGCCGGAGGACGCGGTCGAACTGGTCGATCCGGACGACGACGATTCACCCGACGATGTGGAGGACGAGGATGTGGCAGTCGACTCGGTGGCGGCGGGCTTGCTCGCGGCCGCCTTACCGTTCGAACTCGACCTGCTGTCGGTCCGGTAGAAGCCGGAGCCCTTGAAGACCACTCCGACGGCCGAGAAGACCTTCCGGAGCCGTCCGGAGCACTGCGGGCAGGCGGTGAGCGCATCGTCGGATACCGACTGCACCGCCTCGAACCGGTGGCCGCACGCCGCATCGGTACAGGCGTACTGGTACGTCGGCACGCCGACCTCCTGTTTGGCACTCTCATGGGTTGACTGCTAACCCACATGGTGCGCCACGAGAGGCAGTTCCGTCCACTCCTGCGCGGGCGAGGAGATCGCTGTCACCGGCCGGTCCCAGGTGTCGCCGGGCAGTTGGGGTACCAGTTCGCCGTCGTGCAGCAGCGCCGCCACCGGAACGCCGGGCGGGACCGCGGCCAGCGCGCGGTCGTAGTAGCCGGCGCCGCGCCCGAGCCGGACGCCTTGGTGATCAACCGCCAGCGCGGGCACCAGGACGATGTCGGCGCCCGCTATCGCGTCCCGGCCGAGGGGCGGCCCGGCCGGCTGCCTGGTGCCGCGCGCACCGGCGGTCAGCTCGGCCCGGCCCTGGTAGAGCGCCCAATCGAGGTCAGCAGCGCCCAGTACGACCGGAAGGAGGATCGCCGTGCCGCCCGCCAGAAGATCGTCAAGCAGGTCGAGTGACCCCGGCTCGGCCCCGGTCGGCACGTACGCGGCAACTCGTCGCGTTCCGGTGAGACGGGGGAGGAGGTGCGCACGCAGGGTGGTGGCGGCGCTGGCCAACTGGCTCGGCGGCATGGTTCGGCGTGCCGCCAGCAGGCGCTCCCGCCAGGTGGCCTTGTCCGCAGGCACGATCACGCGAGCTAGTCTCCCGGCATGTCGAGCGCGACGCCGCCCCGCAAGGCCGTCATCCCCGCCGCTGGCCTCGGCACGCGATTCCTGCCGGCCACCAAGGCCGTGCCCAAGGAGTTGCTGCCGGTCGTGGACAAGCCGGCGCTGCAGTACGTCGTGGAGGAGGCGGCCCGGGCCGGCCTCACCGAGGTACTGGTGGTCAGTGGCCGGGGCAAGGACGCGATCGCAGACCACTTCGACCGGGCGCCCGAGCTGGAGGCGGCGCTGGAGAAGAAGGGCGACGGCGAGCGGCTGGACGCGGTGCGCCGGTCCGCCGAACTGGCCGACATGCACTTCGTCCGGCAACGGGAGCCGCGCGGGCTGGGGCATGCCATCCTCTGCGGCGCCTCCTTCGTCGGGGCCAACCCGTTCGCCGTCCTGCTCGGCGACGACCTCATCGACGAGCGCGACCTGCTGCTGGAGCAGATGCTCGCGGTGCAGTCCGAGCGCGGCGGCTGCGTCGTCGCGCTGCTGGAGGTACCGCCGGAGACGATCTCGCTCTATGGCTGCGTCGCCACGGAGCCCACCGACACCGAAGGCCTCGTCCGGGTGACCGACCTGGTCGAGAAGCCGGCGCCGGCGGACGCGCCGAGCAACCTCGCGATCATCGGGCGGTACGTGCTGTCGCCGCAGGTGTTCCCGGTGCTGCGGGAAACCCGGCCCGGCCGGGGCGGCGAGATCCAGATCACCGACGCGTTGCGGACCCTCACCGTGGATGGCGAGCCGATGCACGGCGTGGTCTTCCGCGGCCGCCGGTACGACACCGGCGACCGGGCCGACTACCTGCGTGCGGTCGTCCGGCTGGCCTGCGAGCGGCCGGACATCGGCCCCGGGTTCCGGCAGTGGCTGGCGGAGTTCGTGGCGGGCCGCGGGTGACGATGCGGTCGGTAGCCGACCAGATGTCCCGGGTACTCGCCGACCTGCGGGTGCCCGAGCCGATCGAGCTGGCGCTACTGGATGCGCAGGGGTTGCTCTGCGCCGAGGACGTCTTCGCCGTCGCTCCGCTGCCCGGGTTCGACAACTCGTCCATGGACGGGTACGCGGTTCGCGCCGCCGACACGGTCGGGGCGAACGACGACGCGCCGGTCGAACTGCCGGTGGTCGGCGATATCCCGGCCGGCTCGCGGGCGCCCCGCGGGGTGTCGGCGGGCATCAGCCTCCGGATCATGACCGGGGCGCCGATGCCGGCTGGCGCGGACGGGGTGGTGCCGGTCGAGTGGACCGATGGTGGGGTGGCCCGGGTCCGGATCCACCGGGCGACGCAGCAGGGCGCGTTCGTCCGGCGGGTCGGCGAGGACGTGCAGACCGGCGACCTGGTGATCAGCGCAGGCACGCCACTCGGGCCGGCGCAGGTCGGCCTGCTGGCCGCGGTCGGCCGGGAGCGGGTGCTGGTCCGACCCCGGCCGCGGGTGTCGGTGCTCTCCACCGGCAGCGAGCTGATCGGGGTCGGCGAGCGGCCGGCGATCGGCGAGATCATCGACTCGAACAGCTACTCGCTGGCCGCCGCAGCCCGGGACGCCGGGGCTGAGGCCTACCGGGTCGGCGTGGTCCCGGATGATCACGCCTTGCTGGTCGACACGCTGGAAGGCCAGCTGCCGCGGGCCGACCTGCTGGTCACCAGCGGCGGGGTCAGCGCGGGCGCGTTCGACGTGGTCAAGCAGGCGCTGTCCGAGCTGGGCACGGTGGAGTTCGTCCGGGTGGCCATGCAGCCCGGCATGCCGCAGGGGTTCGGCACCCTCGGCCCGGACGGCACCCCGATCTTCTGCCTGCCCGGGAACCCGGTCAGCGCGCTCGTCTCGTTCGAGGTGTTCGTCCGGCCGGCGATCCGGTTGATGCTCGGCAAGCGGCGGCTGGACCGGCGGACCGTGCTGGCCACCATGCGCCAACGGGTGTCGAGCCCACCCGGCCGCAGGCAGTATCGTCGCGGCCTGCTGATTCGCGAGGAGGACGGGTCATACAGCTGTGAGCCGGTCGGGGGCGCCGGGTCGCACCTGCTGGCCAGCCTGGCCCGGGCGAACTGCCTCATCGTGATCGACGAGGAGGTCACCGAGGTGTCGGAGGGGGACCAGGTCAGGGTGGTCCCGCTGCTGCTCGCCGGGGCCTGACCAGGAGCGTGACAGGAGACGATGCCCCGTCATCCCGGCTGGCCGGCCAGACTGCGGTACGGCCCGGTAGGGCTGCGCCCGCCACGGCTGCGCGATTCGCGCGTGTGGAGCACGCTCCGGCTCCGTAACGAGAGCTGGCTTGCGCCGTGGGAGCCGACTTCGCCGGAGCCGTGGGGGCCGCGGCACGTCAGTTCCGCCTGGCCGTCGCTGCTGTCGTCGCTGCGCCGGTATGCCCGGGCCGGCGCGATGCTGCCGTTCATCGTCACCTACGAGGACCAGTTCGTCGGCCAGCTCACCATCAACAACGTGGTGCACGGCGCGTTACGGTCCGCGCACATCGGCTACTGGGTGGACCAGACGGTCGCCGGCCGCGGGATCATCACCGCCGCGGTCGCGCTCGCCACCGACCACTGCTTCGGGGTGGTAGGCCTGCACCGGGTCCAGATCGACATCCGGCCGGAGAACGTCCCCAGCCGCCGGGTGGTGGCGAAGCTCGGGTTCCGCGAGGAGGGCTATCTCGTCCGCTATCTGGACATCGACGGCGCTTGGCGGGACCACGTCAGCTACGCGCTGACCGTCGAAGACGTCCCTGGCGGGTTGGTTCGCCGGCTGCCGCCCCCGCCCCGATCCGGCTAGCCGAGCCTTTCTCGTCGACACACCGCCGCAGATCCCGGTCCGCCGCGCGAGGGCTGGATAACGTGTGATCACTTGTGTGATCCGTGTGACGGGAGGGGCGCAACGGTGAGCTCGACCATATTGATGGTCATCGTGCTCGTCGTGATGTGGCTTGTTGTCCTTGTCCCGATGTTCGTCCGCCGGCATGAAGATCCGAGCGAGGCGCGGCCGGGGGAGCGCATCGCCACCGCGGTACGAGTCCTGGCCCGACGTACCCAGCCGGCCGCCGAGGTCCCGGCTGACCCGCAGCCGGCGGCGCAACCCCGGTCGGCGGCCTTCCGGGTCGAGGCGCACCGCCGGATGCTGCGCCGCCGCCGCCGCACCCTTGCCCTGCTCGCCGTCGTGGCGGCCACCGGCACCGCCGCCGCGCCGATCGTCAGCGGCTGGCTCTGGCCGGTCGCCGGGATCGCCGCCACGCTGTTCGCCAGCTACCTGATCTGGCTGCGCCAGCAGGTCCGCCGCCAGCAGGAGCGGTGGCAGCGCCGGGCCGCCGTGTTCTCCCGCAGCACACCGAGCCACCCGGCCCGCGCCGCCGACGTGGCCCGCCCGCAGCGGCGAACGCGCCGCGCGGCCCGCCGACCGGTCACAGTGGACACCGCGCCGGCCGAGCCGGCCGCCGACGGCACCTGGGAGCCGACCCCGGTACCGGTCCCGACCTACGTCACCAAGGCCGTCGCCCCGCAGCGCACCCGACCCGACGCAATCGTCGCCCTGGACGACGAGGACCCCTCCTTCGCTGAGATCGAGGACGTCGTCCCCCCACTGGAACGCCGCCGCGCGGTGAACGGATAGCCGAAGGCAACCGGTACCGCCGCCCTGCTACCCTCAACGGCGGTTCAGGGGCTGTAGCGCAGCCTGGTAGCGCACCTCGTTCGCATCGAGGGGGTCAGGGGTTCGAATCCCCTCAGCTCCACCCCGAAGGGCCAGGTCAGCGGCCTGCGGAAGCTTCCGTAGGCCGGCCTGATGATCGTTTGGCAGCAGGATGGCAGCAGGACAGGGCGGCAGCTGCCGCCACTGAACCTCAGCGACCAGGTCCCGTCGGCAGGGTCCGGCGCTTGCTCGGTCGGCTGCTTGAACGTCTACAGAGCGGGTCATGGGGCGCCGTCGGCGTTGCCGAGGAGTTGGATCAGGTCGGCGGTGGGTACGCGGTAGCGGCGGCCGACCCGAAGGACCCGACACGGAACTCGTCGGCCTTGGCTAGTTGGTAGGCGAGCGTCCGGCCGATCCCCAGGATGCCGGCTGCCGTCTCCACGTCGATGGTGGGCGGCAGTGTTCGTAGGTCGGCCAGTCGGACGGTGCCGTCCGAGTGCGTCGGGTTGGCGGTCATCGTCATCCTTCTGAACCGACGCACCGGAGGTCCGCGCGACTTGTGGTCGTCGGTCTTGTGACCGTCGGCCCGCCGGCCGAACTCACGTTGCGGCGGTGCCTCTTCGTTGGTCTGGCTGGGGGCGTCGGCGACCGGGGTGCTGCCGAACCTGGTGCGCCGGTCAACGCTGCTTCGCAAGACCATGACTGGCGCAGGCGTGAAGTGAAGCGTCCCGGTTTTCATGCCGGCTTCTTGTTGGCGGTGTCGTGGTGGCGCGGGGGTGGTCGGTGCGAAGCCAGGTCAGCCGGCTGCCGTCGGCGTCGGCGCGCAAACGGGTGCTGGCGTCACTGAGATGCTGGAGTACCCAGGCGGCCTGGTCGCGCTGCTGTCGGGAAAGTGGCGCCTGCCATTCGGCGAGCCGGCCGGCGAGGCGAGCGACCGTACGTCGCAGGGCGAACGGTGAACTGTCGCCGGGCAGTTGCCGCCAGTTCGTCTCGGCTGCGTCGTCGTCGATCTCGGACCGAAACGCCAGGATGGCCAGGTAGACGACACCGACGATGGTGACGGTGGCGGTCCACAGCCAGGGACTGTCCGATTCGATGAGGATGGCGTCCCACATTCCGAGCCAGGCGAGGCCGAGGGGTAGACCGAGCCGGGAGTTGTACCTGCCCGCCGGTATTGGATGTGTAGCCCGCTCCAAGACCAATACTCGTCGGCGGGCCAGGGCCGGGAACGCGTTGTCGAGCAGCCATACAGCCATGCGAGTACCGACCATATCGCCAACTGTCCCGCCGCATTGTCAGACAGCCACGGCAGTATCGAGATCAGCAGCGCGGTTGCGGCGATCAGGTGTCAACGTTCCGGCCGGCGAATCGACGTGGACGGCGGTGGTGGAGTCCAGGGTGAGACGTGCTGCTCGATCTCGGCGATGAGCCGGTTCAGGTCCGGGTGCCAGCGGCCCTGCGCGATCTGCATCAGTTGTCGCATCGGCATCTCCCGGATCGACAGGGGCAATTCCTCTCGGCCAGGCAGCGTCGCTTTGGCCAGCAAGACCGGTACGACCGTCCTACCGTGTCCAGAGCAAGGGCGATCTCCTTTTGGGCCTAGTCATCCTCCAGCGTGATCCGCGGCCTGCCGTCGGTGTTGGCATCGGTCGACCAACCGGGATGAACGATCACGAGGAACACGTCACATCCGGCGGCCATGCAATTTCTGCGTTTATTCTAGCTCCTGCAAAGCTCTAGAACTGATGCGGTTCCCCGGGGACGGCTCTGTATTCCGGACGGCCGCCTGTCATTGAATTACTACAGCGGGCCGCGGACTCCCTGATCCCATGAGGTCGGCGCCAGTCGTGGTTCTGCGGCGACCCGGTCAAGGAGGCAGATGCCGGGATTGCAGTCCGCCACGACTACGCGCCGACCAATGTCGCCGGTCTCGATCAGGATGAAGGCCGTGGCCGGCAGCGCCTGAATGGCCGTCGGCTCGACCATGAACTCGTACACCCGCGACCGTGTCTCGCCCGTCACTGTCGACTCCACCTGCGACCAACTCGCCGTCTTCTGCCAGCTTCGGGTTTGGGACTCGGCCAGCGACCGCGATCGGCTCGAGCTTCCCGTACCGGGACCGTGACCGCGGTTAGTGCCCTTGGTCGCCGTGGTCCCTATGGCGTCGCCCGTGCTGGTTGACGAGCCGCTGGTGCTTGTCCGTCCGATCTGCGCGGTCAGTTCGCTGAGCACGAACCGGTGCCCTCGTCCGATGAACTCCGCTGCTGCGGCCGCGTCCTGGGCGTTGCCCAGTCGCATCAGGACCGCCACCGAGTCCGAGCTGCCCAGGTGCTCCCGCAGTTCGTTGTGCAGTCGCTCCATCAGTAGCACGAGTCGCACACCTACGCGCCGGGCCTGGCGTGCTACCGCCTCGAGATTCTCTCGACCCAGAAGATCCGCTCCGGCAATCACGAGGACATCGCCAGCACCATCCGCCTCGCGTAGTCGCAGTTCGTGCAGCGCGCGGGCGAAGACGACCCGGTCGAGCACGTCCTTGCGCCGAAGGTTGGAGGTGGACGTCGAGATGACCGCCAGCCCGTTACGGGGCCATAAGCCGCGCTCCAACCCGACCTGCTGCTCCGCCTCACTTGCGGACTCTTCAACCTCCGCAAGCAGGCCCACCATTACAGCCAAAAGCTGCAATTCCTGCTGCACTTGATCTCGTCGCCCACCAACACTGTCCACGCAAGACGTCAACCGGGCCAGCTCGTCCTCGCTCAGGAAACCCGAGCCGCCGGAGTCATACGCGTGCCGCAGGACGTTCAACCCGGCGGCGAGCCGGCTTGCCGTCACCGGACTGTCCAGCCGCCCCGCAACCGTGCGCAGCAGCTCGGCATCCAACGCCCGGATATCGACCTGTGCCGGTCCCGGCCGCATTGAACCGAGTGCCTCGGTCAGCACCTCCGCCAACTCCTCGGCCGGCAAGTCCCTAAGCAAGTCCAGCCGAGCCTGGTCCTTCGGAAACTCCAGGTCAACGACCGGTACACCCCAGGAATCGGCCAGCCGTGCCAAGCTGACGGCGACCTGCGCCTCGGACAGATCCAGCACCAGCACGTTCCGGCCACCCGCGAGTAGCGACGCGCCCACCGTCGTCAGCAGGCTCGCCCACCCCTCACCCGTACCGCCGAACACGTCCACCCGGCCTCGTCCCGACGTCAGATCCACCGGGAACCACAGCATCGCCGCCGCTCGCCGTGCCTCCTCGCTGCGCCAGACACTCTCCGCCTGCCACAGCCACGCCTGATCCGCCTGCTGAAACGCAGTCCACGCGGCAGCCCGCCGCTCCTGCGCCGTCCGCTTCGCGGAACTGATCTGCGACGCCGGCAAGAGCCATGGAGCCAGGGCCAGCGCACCGCCGACGAACAGCACCAGCATGCCCGCACCGGCCGAGGCGACCGACATCACCATGCAGACAACCACAACCACGACCAGTCGCAGCAATAGACCCGTCGCGCCGCGTGCCGCCTGCTGCTGCAGTTGAGTCAGATCCGGCCCGGGCGGCTCCAGCCACACCGGCCGCGCGGTCGGATCCAACCTGACCGCCGGATCGGGATCCACATACTCCCAACCCCACCGCTCCCGCGCGACGAACAGCTCTCGGACCAGTTCGACATCCGTCGACACATCGGGCATGGCCCCTCCTCCCCGTACGGGCTCAACGCCGCCACGGCACGTTGTTCGGATGCTTGCTTCTCAGTCGGGATCAGATAAAGCAGAGCGGCACTATCGGACCGCGCCGCGCCGATCCGGCGCGCCGCATCAGGATTTAAGCTGGCGGCAGGTGGACCGGCGGATCACGGTCCCAGTTTGTCGCGATGATGTAGCCGTGGCCCTGGGTGGCACAGGTGCAGTCGACAGCCATCCATTGGCGGCCATCGGAGCCGGTGGTCGAGACGCATCCGTTCCACGCCACGGGGCCGGTGACCCGGTGGCCCTTCGGTACGGTCTTACGAACCAACGCTTTGTCGTCGCACACTGCCTCTTAGTTCTGAGTCGGGCGCTGGTGCCCG
>Ga0307499_10000249_pt1 | contig 19892 bp, 15 predicted proteins | sample 13_S_MG_FD_201363 | JGI IMG/M metagenome (GOLD analysis project Ga0307499, IMG submission 201363) | Soil microbial communities from Populus trichocarpa stands in riparian zone in the Pacific Northwest, United States - 13_S | ecosystem: Environmental > Terrestrial > Soil > Riparian zone > Trees... | reverse complement strand
GGACGAGGCGGTGATGTCCAGGAACGTCAGCTCGTCCGCGCCTTCCGCGTCGTACACCCGGGCCATCTCCACCGGGTCCCCGGCATCCCGCAGGCCGGTGAAGTTGACCCCCTTCACGACCCGCCCGGCGTCCACGTCCAGACACGGGATGACCCTGGTGGCCACCGTCACTGTGTTTCCACCCGTCCTATCCCCGGGCGGTAGGCGACGGCTTCGACCTCGACCAGCATGGCCGGGTCGATCAGCGCGGTGACCTGCACCATGGACGTGGCCGGCCGGATCTCGGCGAACGCCTCGCCGTGCGCCCGGCCGACCTCCTGCCAGCGGCTGATGTCCGTGACGAACATCCGGGTCCGGACCACGTCGGCGAGCGTGCAGCCCAGCTCGGCCAGCGCCGCCCCGATGTTCGCGATGGCCTGCGCGGTCTGCGCGCCCGCGTCGCCGGGGTGTACCACCGCGCCGTCCCGCACCGAGGTGCAGCCGCTGACGAAGACCTGGTCGCCGGCCGCGACCGCCCGGCTGTAGCCGACCACCGGCTCCCACGGCGTGCCGGACGAGACCCGCCGACCCGGGCCGCCGGGCACGCCGGTCATGCCGGCCGCCCACCGGACGCCGGGCCACCAGCCACCAGGCCGCCACCAGCCGCCGGGCCACCAGGCACCGGGCCGCCACCAGGCGCCGGGCCGCCAGACGCCGGGCCACCGGGCACCTGGGCACCTGCTACCGCGGCCAGCGCCTCGGGCAGGGTGAACGCGGCGGCGTAGAGGGCCTTGCCGACGATGGCGCCCTCGACGCCGAGCGGGCCGAGCCCGGCCAGCGCGCGCAGGTCGTCCAGGGTGGCCACGCCGCCGCTGGCCACCACCGGGCGGTCGGTGGCCGCGCAGACCGAGCGCAGCAGGTCCAGGTTCGGGCCGGTGAGCGTGCCGTCCCGGTGCACATCGGTGACCACGTACCGGGCGCAGCCGTCGGCCTCCAGCCGGGCCAGCGTCTCGAACAGGTCGCCGCCGTCGGTGGTCCAGCCGCGGGCCGACACCCGGTAGGAGCCGGCGCCGTCGGCGCGGACGTCCAGCCCGACCGCGACCCGGTCGCCGACCCGGGCCACCGCGCGGCGCACCCAGTCCGGGTCCTCCAGCGCGGCGGTGCCGAGGTTGACCCGGGTCGCGCCGGTGGCCAGGGCCGCGTCCAGCGAGTCGTCGTCCCGGATCCCGCCGGACAGCTCGACCTGGACGTCCAGCGCCCCGACCACCTCGGCCAGCAGCTCGCGGTTGCTGCCCCGGCCGAACGCGGCGTCCAGGTCGACCAGGTGGATCCACTCGGCGCCGTCGGCCTGCCAGGCCAGCGCCGCCGCCAGCGGCTCGCCGTAGCCGGTCTCGGTGCCCGCCTCGCCGCGGACCAGGCGCACCGCCCGCCCGTCGGCCACGTCCACGGCGGGCAGCAACACGAACGGCGGCCCCGACCTCATCGGGCGCTCCTGTCCACGATGAACGCAGCACGGGGGGACAGCATCAGCGGGAACTCCTGTCCAGGAAGAACGTGATCAGGGCCGGGGTGGCGACGAGCGCGGCCAGCAGCACCGCGATCCGGATGCTCCAGGACGGCGTGACCAGCCAGGTGATGATCAAGATACCGATCAGGATGCCGGCCACCGCGGCCCGCTGGGTGCGGGTGCGCCGGCTGAACCGCTGCCCGGGCCGCCAGGGCAGGGCCGACCGGACGGCCATCCGGCGCCGGGTCGACCGGCGCCGCCGGGCCACCTGCCGCGCGGTCCGCTTGGCCGCCTCGGCCGACCGGCGCGCCGCCTCCGCCTCCCGGACCGCCCGCCGCTTCGCCCGCTCCTTGCTCACGGTGCTAGCCGTTCGCGGCGCTGCGCGCCAGACGCGACGTCTTCCCTCGGCACCACGCAGCGACTTCGTCGGCGCGTTGCCTCAGTCCAGACGCCGCTGCGCTCCGCGCCGCTCACCCCAGGGTCCCGAGCCAGTTGGACAGCACGGTCGCGCCGGCGTCGCTGGACTTCTCCGGATGGAACTGGGTGGCGGCCACCGGGCCGCGCTCGACCGCGGCGACGAACGGCTCGCCGTGCTCGGCGGTGCTGACCAGCCCGTCGGTCTCGGTCGCGGCGTAGGAGTGGACGAAGTAGAACCGGGTGCCGGGGTCGATGCCGGCGAACAGCACCGAGCCGGCCGCCGGCTCGACCGTGTTCCAGCCCATGTGCGGCAGCACCGGCGCGCGCAGCCGGCGGACCGCGCCGGGCAGCACCCCCAGCCCGTCGGTCACCACGCCGTGCTCGTCGCCCTTGTCGAACAGCACCTGCATGCCGACGCAGATGCCGAGCAGCGGACGGCCCGCGGCTACCCGCTCGCGTACCACCGCGGCACCGCCGACGCCGAGCAGCCCGGCCATCACCGCGGCGAACGCGCCCACCCCGGGCACCACCAGCCCGTCAGCGGCCAGCGCGGCGGCCGGGTCGGCGGTGACCGTGACCTCGGCCCCCACCCGGGCCAGCGCCCGCTCGGCCGAGCGCAGGTTCCCCGACCCGTAGTCGAGCACGACCACCTGACGCTTCACAGCACCCCTTTGGTGCTGGGCACGCCGACGGTGCGCGGGTCCCACCCGGTGGCGTCGCGCAGCGCGCGGGCCACGGACTTGAACTGGGCCTCGACGATGTGGTGCGCGTCCCGTCCACTGTGGACGATCACATGCAGGGCGATCCGGGCATTGTGGGTGAACGACTCGAACACGTGCCGGGTCAGCGTGGTCGCGTAGATCGGACCGATCGTCGGCGGCATCCCGTCCGGCTCGCGGTGCACCAGGTAGGGCCGGCCGGACAGGTCGACGGCGGCCTGCACCAGCGCCTCGTCCAGCGGCACCAGCGCGTCACCGAACCGGCGGATGCCGGACTTGTCGCCGAGCGCCTGGCCGAACGCCTGGCCGAGCGCGATCGCGGTGTCCTCCACCGTGTGGTGCGCGTCGATCTCCAGGTCGCCCTTGGTCCGCACGGTCAGGTCGAACCCGCCGTGCTTGCCCAACTGGGCCAGCATGTGGTCGTAGAACGGGACGCCGGTGCTGACATCGGTACGGCCGGTGCCGTCCAGCGCGATCTCCACCAGCACGCTGGACTCGGCCGTCACCCGCTCCACCCGGCCGACCCGCGGCTCCCGCTCACCCACGCCCGCTCCCCCGGTCACGCCACCACCTCAAGGTTCTCGTCGGTCAGCGCTACCTGGTCGACCACCCCGGTCAGCGCGGCCAGGAAAGCGTCCACTTCGGACGGGGTGCCGGCGGTGACCCGCAGCCAGCCGGGCAGCCCGACGTCGCGGACCAGCACGCCGCGGTCCAGCAACGCCCGCCAGGCCGCCGGCGCGTCCCCGAACCGTCCGAAGAGGACGAAGTTGGCGTCGCTGGGCACCGCGCGCAGCCGCAGCCCGGGCAGCGCGGCCACGATCCGGTCGCGCTGCGCCTTGATCGCCTGGACGGTGCCGAGCAGCGCCGGCGCCTGCGCCAGCGCCACCCGGGCCACCGCCTGGGTCAGCGCGGACAGGTGGTACGGCAGCCGGACCAGCAGCATCGCGTCCACCACCGCCGGGTCGGCGGCCAGGTAACCCAGCCGCAGCCCGGCCATCCCGAACGCCTTGGACATGGTCCGGGTCACCACCAGCCGCGGCTGCCCGGGTAGCAGGGTCAGCGCGGACGGGACGCCGGCGCGGGCGAACTCGGCGTACGCCTCGTCCACGATCACCATGCCGGGCGCCTCGGCCAGCACCGCCCGGACCACCGCCAGCGGCAGCGCGGTGCCGGTCGGGTTGTTCGGCGAGGTGAGGAACACCACGTCCGGCTGGTGCTGGCGCACCTGCGCGGCGGCGTGCTCCGGCGAGACGGTGAAGTCACCGGCCCGCCGGCCGTCCAGCCAGGCCGTGCCGGTGCCGGCCGAGATGATCGGGTGCATCGAGTACGACGGGGTGAAGCCGAGCGCGGTCCGGCCGGGCCCGGCGAACGCCTGCAGCAACTGCTGCAGGATCTCGTTCGACCCGTTCGCCGCCCAGACCTGGGCGCCGGTCAGGCCGTGGCCCAGGTAACCGGCCAGGTCGGCACGCAGCGCCACGACATCCCGGTCCGGGTAGCGGTTCAGCTCGGCGGCGGTCTCCCGGGCCACGGCGCCGATCGCGTCCAGCAGGGCGACCGGCAGCGGGTGCGAGTTCTCGTTCGTGTTCAACCGCACCGGGACGGCCAACTGCGGCGCCCCGTACGGCGACTTCCCGCGCAGATCCTCCCGAATCGGCAGCTCGTCCAACCTGCTCACGGTGCCGCCCCGGCAGTCGCTTGGCTCACGGCTGGACCCGGATCTGGACGGCGGCGGCGTGCGCTGGCAGGTCCTCGGCGTTGGCCAGGGCGGTCACGTGGCCGGCGACCTGGGACAGCGCCCGGTGGTCGTATTCGACCACGTTGGTGGCCTTGAGGAAGGTGGTCACGTTCAGGCCGCTGGCGTGCCGGGCGGTGCCGGCGGTGGGCAGTACGTGGTTCGAGCCGGCGCAGTAGTCGCCGAGCGAGACCGGCGAGTCGGGGCCGACGAACAGGCAGCCGGCGTTGCGCACCCGGTCGGCCACCGCGCGGGCGTCCGCGGTGATCACCTCCAGGTGCTCGGCCGCGTACGCGTCCACCACCGCCAGGCCCTGGTCGATGTCGCGGACCAGGACCGCGCCGGACTGCGGGCCGGTCAGCGCCGCGGTGACCCGCTCGACGTGCTTGGTCGCCGCGACCTGGCTGGCCAGCTCGGCCTGCACCGCCGCCAGCAGCGGCTCGCTGTCGGTGACCAGCACCGAGGCCGCCAGCGTGTCGTGCTCGGCCTGGCTGATCAGGTCGGCGGCCACGTGCGCCGGGTTGGCGGTCGCGTCGGCCAGCACGGCGATCTCGGTCGGCCCGGCCTCGGCGTCGATGCCGACCACCCCGCGCAGCAGCCGCTTCGCCGCCGCCACGTACACGTTGCCCGGGCCGGTGACCAGATCGACCGGGACGACCGCGGGCTCACCGGGCAGCATCGTCGGCTCCGGCAGGCCGTAGGCGAGCATCGCGATCGCCTGGGCGCCGCCCACCGCGTAGACCTCGTCCACGCCGAGCAGCGCGCAAGCGGCCAGGATCGCCGGGTGCGGCAGCCCGCCGTACTCCCGCTGCGGCGGCGACGTGACCACCAGCGAGCCGACGCCGGCCACCTGCGCCGGCACCACGTTCATCACCACGCTGGACGGGTACACCGCCAGCCCACCGGGGACATACAGACCGACCCGGGCGACTGGGAGCCAGCGCTCGGTGACGGTGCCGCCGGGCACCACCCGGATCGTCACCTCGTCCCGGCGCTGCGCCTCGTGCACCAGCCGGGCCCGGCGGATCGACTCGGTCAGCGCCGCCCGCACCGCCGGATCCAGCGTTCGCAGCGCCTCGGGCAGCGCGCCGGCCGGCACCCGCAGCGGACCCAGGTCGACCCCGTCGAACCGGCGGGTGGCATCCCGCACCGCCGCGGCGCCGCGCTGGCGCACGTCGTCCACCAGTAGGTGGACCGCATGCAGCACCGACTCCACGTCGATCGCCGCGCGGGGCAGCAGCCCACGCAGCGGACCGGGTGGGGCGGCGCGCAGGTCGATGCGAGTCAGCACGCCGTCATTATCCCGCCTGGCCTCAGCCTAGGCTGGTGGGGTGACCGAGACGGTGCCGCTGTTCCCGCTCGGACACACCGTGCTGTTCCCCGGGATGCTGCTCCCGTTGCACATCTTCGAGGAGCGGTACCGGGAGCTGGTCCGCACGCTGGTGGCCCGTTCCGGCGGGGAGCGGCGCCGGTTCGGCGTGGTCGCGATCCGGCAGGGCTGGGAGGTCGGCGCCGACAGCGTCAGCGCGCTGCACCCGGTCGGCTGCGCGGCCGAACTGCGCCGGGTCTCCCGCTACCAGGACGGCCGGTTCGACATCGTCACCGAGGGCTCGGACCGGTTCCGGCTGCTGGACGTCCGCTCCGGCGACCGCCCCTACCTGGTCGGCACCGTCGAGTGGCTGCCCGCCGACCCGCCCACCGAGCCGGAGATCGACATCCTGGCCCGCGGGGTCAGCGGCCTGTTCGAGGACTACCTGGCCGACGTCGCCGCGGTCCAACGCGGTGCCGTCCAGCCGCACGACCTACCCACCGACCCGGCCAAGCTCTCCTACCAGGTCGCCGCCAGCGCCGTGCTCACCCTGGAGGACCGGCAGGCCCTGCTGGAAGCCAACAGCACCGCCGACCGCCTCCGCACCGAACTCCGCCTGCTCAAGCGGGAGAGCACCATGCTCCGGCACCTGCACGCCCTGCCCACCTCGCTGGCCACCCTGCAGATAGCCCAGAGCCTGAGCTGACCCGGCACCGGCGGCCCGACCGGTGCGCGGCAACCGGGCGGCTCAGTACGGCGGGGGTAGCGGGGGCGGCCCGTCCCCGTCCGGACGCCCGAGATCGGGCCGGGCGGAGAACGCGACCAGCAGCAGGTAGGTGCCCACCACGGCCAGCGGCTCCACCATCAGCGCGGCCGTGGCCCGCAGCCGCAGGGCCGGATACACCACTTTGCCGACGATCTGCAGTTGCGCCTCGGTCGGCGCCGGCCCGAGCAGCAACCCGCCGCGCCAGGTGATCACCGCACCGAGCAGGCTGCCGGCGGTCAGCGCGACCAGCCCGGCCGGCCCGCGCAGCGCCTTCACCCGCCAGCCCAGCACGGTCGCGAGGATGCCGACGAGCAGGGTGAGGAGCATGTACCAGCCGTCGGTGGCGAAGAACTGCTCCTGCTCGGCGGCCACCGGCTCCGGGTTGCCGGGCGTGACCACCCGGAAGCCGAGCCGCGGCGCGACCTGCCACCAGAGCACCGCGACGCCGGCGCCGAGCACGGCCAGCAGCAGGATCGCCAGCAGCCCGGCCCGGATCTCCGACCTGGTCGGCTGCCAGCTCGGCCGCCGCGGCGCCGGCGGCAGCGGGCGCCAACCGGCCGGCGGCAGCGGCTGCCCGGGGGCCGCCAGCGGCTCGCCACCGTACGACAGCTGCCCCCACCCTGACTGCCCCGCGCCCGGCTCGCCCGGGGCTGGCCCGAAGCCCGGCTCGCCGGGGCCCCGGCCGAAGCCGGGCTCCGCGGCGCCCGGCCCGAAGTCCGGCTGCCCGGGGCCCGGCCCGGAGCCCGGCTCCCCCGCGGACGGCTCCGGCCTGGGTACCGGATGGCCCGGCCCGAACTGATCAGGCGCTGGCTGGCTCGCACCGGGCTGGCCCTGCACTGGCTGGCCCTGCGCTGGCTGGCTCGGGCCCGGCTGGTCAACTCCGGCCTGGCCCAGGCTGTGTTCACCGGGCACCGGCTGATCCGGCGAGTGGTTGTTCAGCGCGGGCTGATCCAACGGGCCGGACGGCGGTCGGCCCGACCCGGGCTGGCTCAGGCCCGCCGCCGGCCGACCGGCCGATCTGGGCTGGCCCGGACCCGCCTGCTCGGGCACCGGCGGCGCGGCCGGGGATGGCTCGGCCCCGTCCAGCGGCTCGGTCCCGTCCAGCGGGATGGGCTGCCCGGCGACAGCCGACTGGACCACGCCGGTGGACCCGGGGGTCGGCCCGACCTGCTCGGTGGGGTCGTCCCAGCCCGATTGCGGCATGTCACCGTCCTGAGACCTGATGTGTCGGTACCGATCGGCACCCGTCACTCAGTGTCTCAGGCCGGCCCGTCGGCGGTGCGCGGGCGGTCCGCCGGACGCCCGGCCGGGTGATCATCGGGGTGCCCGGGGAGGCGGCCGTCGAGCCGGCCGTCGATACCGGCGGCGAGCAGCCGGCCGTCGCAGAGCACCGCCCGGGGCGCCCGCCAGACCCCCGGCTCGATCAGCGGATCACCGCTGAGCAGCACCAGCGCGGCGGCCTGGCCGCGGATCAGCGTGCCGGTCCGGCCGCGGACGCCGACCGCCCGGGCGGACCGCTCGGTGGCCGCCCGCAGCGCGCCGAGCCGGCCCAGCCCGGCGTCGGCCAGCCGGTCCAGCTCGCGCGGATCGACGCCGGGACGGGTGCCGGCGTTGCCCAGGTCGGTGCCGTAGACCAGGGGCACCCCGGCCCGGTGCAGGGCGGCCGCGTTGGCCGCCGCGACCCGGCCCTCGCCGCCGGTGAAGAACGTCTGCAGGGTCGAGACCACCCAGATGCCGGCCGCGGCGACCCGGTCCACCAGCGCCTCGGGCAGCCGCTGCACCGGGGTGTGGGCCAGTTCGTCCACCCCGGCGTCGACCGCCCGGCTGACCATCTCGGCGGTCAGCGCGTGCGCGGTGACCCGCAGCCCGGCGTCGTGCGCGGTGTCCACCACGGCCCGGACCACCGCCGGCGGCGGCACCGGCCAGCGCTGCTCGGCGCCCGGCTCGAGCGCGATCTTGACCAGGTCCACCCCGTCGCCGGCCAGTTGCCGGACCGCCTGCCGGGCGCCGGCCGGGTTGGCCACGAACGCCGCGAACCCGTCCGCGCCCCAGGACCGGGACGGGTAGCCGCCGGGCGCGGTCAGGATCGGGCCGGCCGCGCCGACGAACGGCTGGCCGGGCGGCGGCCGGCGGTAGCCGGTGCGCCAACGCAGCGCGTCCCGGCGCGGCGCGCCGAGGTCGCGCAGCCCGACCACGCCACCGCGCAGCGCCTCGGCGGCGGTGCCGAAGGACAGGTGCACATGCGCGTCGATGACCCCGGGGCCGACCCAGCAGTCCGGGCCGCCGAGCACCCGCACCCCGGCCGGCACCCCGATCGCCCCGACCGGACCGAGCGCGGCGATCCGCCCGTCCGGGTCGACCAGCACCACCCCGTCGTACGCGGCCGCGGCGCCGCCGACCCAGACCAGCCCGCGCAGTGCCACCCCGCGGCCCAGCTCGGCCGATTCCGGCGGCCGCACCGACCGGGACGGCCGGGCCAACCGGACGCCGGAGACCAGCAACCCGCCGACCGCCATGCCCATCGACCGGGCCATCGCCCGGCCCCGGGCGGCAAGGTCGGTGAGCTCGGGCACGGGCTCCATCCTGCCTGTTCGGGCAACCGCGGGGCAGTCCCCGCCCGGCTTCTTGCCATCCGACTTTTGTAGCAATACGTTGGTACGAAGCTTGGTGCAAAGAAGGGATGCCGATCATGTTGGCGTTGTTCATGCTCGTGCCCGCGTTGATCATCGCGCTGGGCGCCCGGCTGACCACCATCAACCCGCGCCGCCGGCCGGCCGCGGCGCGGCGGCTGGCCGCCCGGGCAGGCGTCGAGCTGACCCCGGAGCTGGCCGTGGACGTGACCCGGCGGCTGGTCCGGCGGGACCGGTTCGACCTGGCCGGCCGGATCGTCGGGGTGCTGGCGATCGTGCTGTCCGGTGGCACCGGGCCGATCGGCATCCTGTTCGGCCTGTTCGTCTGGTTGGGCGGCGGCCGCGCGCTGGCCCACCTGACCGAGGCGCGCGCGGTGGCCCGGGACCGCACCCGGGTGACCCACCTGGTCCGGCCGCGGCTGACCGACTACGTGCGGCCGCTGGCGCTGGCCTGCGCCCGGGCCGCCGCGCTGGTACCGATCGGGCTCGCCGCCCTCTGGACGCTGCCGCTGGGCCGCCACCCGGTCCCGGCAGGCTTCCCGCCCTGGTGGTGGCAACTGCGCAACCGGCAGGTGGTCATCACCGCGACGGTGGTGCTGGTCGCCTGGCTGCTCGCCGAGATCATCGCCCGGCTAGTGCCAAGGCCGTGTAGTTAGGGGTTGGGTGGGGTTGTCAAGCTGGCTGTAACGGGCAACGGAGTTCCTGTTAGAACAGCGTCGACCAAGATCGCTGAAGTACAGGAACTCCGTTGGATTCCGAGTCTGTCATCACGCGTGCGGGCGCCGTTGCCGGGGGCCGGTACGCGCCAGGTCATCTCGGCGAGCTGACCTGGCAGTTGCCTTTCGAGATGGTTGATGAGGCTGTGGCCGCTGCCAGGGTGGTGCAGTCGCGGGTGCGGGATCTGCCGTCGCGGGTGGTGGTCTACCTGGTGTTGGCCGGGTGCCTGTTCCCGGATGTGGGCTGGCCGGGGGTGTGGCGCAAGCTGACCGCCGGGCTGGTCGGTCTGCCGGTCGCTACGCCGACGGCGGGGGCGTTGGCGCAGGCCCGCCGGCGGCTGGGGGTGGGTCCGTTGCGGTGGTTGTTCGATCTGCTGCGCGGTCCGGCGGCGGTCGGTCGGGTGCCGGGGGCGTGGTGGCGGGGTCTGTTGGTCTGCGCCGTGGACGGCACCACGTTGACCGTGGCCGACACCCCGGCGACGCTGCGGCGGTTTGTCAAACAGGCCGGCAACCACGGCGGCACCGGCTACCCCCAGGTCCGGTTGGTGGCCCTGGTGGCCTGCGGCACCCGGACCCTGATCGACGCGGTGTTCGGCCCGACCACGGTCGGGGAGACCACCTGGGCCCCGGGCCTGCTCCGCAGCCTGCGCCCGGGGATGATCCTGCTGGCCGACCGCAACTTCGCCGCCGCCGGCCTGCTTGCCGACATCGCCGACACCGGAGCCGAGGTCCTGGTCCGCCTCAAGAACGGCCGCAACACCCCCGTGCTGGCCCGCCACCCCGACGGCTCCTACCTGTCCACGCTCGGCACCCTGCCCGTCCGCGTCATAGACGCCCAGATCACCGTGTCCACCACCACCGGACGACGCACCGGCCTCTACCGGCTGGCCACCACCCTGCTAGACCACCACCGCTACCCCGCCGCCGAACTGGTCCGGCTCTACCACCAGCGGTGGGAGATCGAAACGGCCTACCTCGAACTCAAATCGACCATCCTCGGCGGCCGCGTCCTACGCGCCCGCACCCCCGACGGCGTCGGCCAGGAGATCTACGCCCTGCTCGTGATCTACCAACTACTGCGCACCGCCATGGCCGACGCCACAGCCACCCAACCCGACACCGACCCCGACCGAGCCAGCTTCACCATCGCCTGGCAGACCGCCCGCGACCAGGTCATCCAAGCCGCCAACGTCATCGCAGACACCGCCATCGACCTCGTCGGCACCATCGGCCGCCACGTCCTGGCCGCGCTCCTACCCACCCGCCGCGTCCGCGTCAGCCCCCGCATCGTCAAACGCGCCATCTCCAAATACCAGGCCCGCGGCCCGGCCATCGACCGAATCACCTACAAAGCCACCATCGGCATCGACATCCTCACCGGCGCGCCCCCGTGACAACCACCCAAAACCCCTAACTACACGGCCTTGCGGCTAGATCCGGGTCAGCAGGTCGTGTACGAGCGGCCCGCACGAGTCGGCGCCGTGACCGCCGCCCTCGACCAGGCAGCCGAAGGCCAGGTCGCCGCGGAAGCCGATGATCCAGCCGTTGTCGGGGCCGGCGGTCTCGGCGGTGCCGGTCTTCGCGGACACCCGGCCGGGCAGGCCGCCGAGCGTGCGGCTGGCGGTGCCGGTGAGCACGACCTGCCGCATCATCGCGCGCAGCGCGGTCGCGCTGGCCGCCGGCAGCGACCTGGCCGCCGGCACCCGCGGCGCGTTCGGCGTCAGCCGCGGCTGGGTGAAGGTGCCGGTCCGGACCGTCGCCGCGACCGAGGCCATGGCCAGCGGGCTCATCCCGACCGTGCCCTGCCCGATCATGTCGGCGGCCTTGGTCACGACGTCCGGCGGCACCGGCACCGAGCCGTACTCGACCGTCTCGCCGAGCCCGATGTCCCACCCGGTCAGCCCGTACACGTCCCGCGCGGTGCGGGTCAGCGCGTCGTCGCCGATCCGGTCCCGCAGGCTGATGAACGCGGTGTTGCACGACCTGGCGAAGTCGTTGGTCAGGGTGAGGCCGCCGGACACGATGCCCTCGGCGTTGTGGAATGTCTTGCCGTTGACGGTGATCGTGTTCGTGCACGGCACCACCTGCGGCGGGGTCACGCCGGCCGCCAGCAGCGCGGTCGCCGTGATCACCTTCATGGCGGAGCCGGGTGCGAGCCGGGCCAGCAGGGCGCGGTCGGTGCCGGTGGCCGGCGCGTTCGCGATCGCGAGGATGTCGCCGGTGGACGGTTGCAGCACGACCAGCCCGGACTGCGGCCGGGGCGCGGTCACCTTCTCCGCGGCGTCCTGGATGGTGGCGTCGAACGTGGTCGGGATCGGGGCGGCCGCGGTCGGCGGCACCAGCGTGGCCAGTGTCGCCCTGGCCACGCCGCTGACCCGGTCGGCGAGCTGTACGGCCTGCCCGGGATGCCCGCTCGGGCCGAGCTGGGCGGAAGCGAGCTTGTCCACGATCCCGATCAGGCTCGGGTGGCGCGCCAGCTTCCGGCCGTCGCGGTCGACCAGCGCGGCGGTGCCGGCGGGGACCTGGCCGACCTGCAGCACGGTGTCGTCGGTCAGCTTCGGGTGCAGCACGGCCGGCGCCCAGCGCACCAGCGGGCCGTCGCTGCCCCCGATCACCTGCAGCGAGGAGGCGTACCGCCAGGCCCCGGCGGTGCCGACCCGCAGCGACACGGTGAACCTGACCCCGGCCGGCCCGATGGCACCCGGCCTGATCGTGACCGCGCTGGCCTGCAGCCCGTCGGTCCAGTCCGTGAGGCCGGCCTCGGCGCCGGTCGGGTCGTCGGTGAGCGCGGCCGCGTCGGCCAGCTTCCCCCTCGCCCAGAAGCCGAGGAACTTCCGGGCCGTGTCCGCCGCCGCCGCCGCGCCGACCGGTGCCGGCGCGGCGCGGCCGCGGTCGGTCCCGGTGCCGGGGTCGGTCGTGGTGCCCGCCACCGGGTCGGCCGTGAAGCGGGACCTGACCATCGCCACGCCGGTGCCCCCGGCGGCCACGAGCACGGCAACCGCGGCGGCGATGACCACGGCGTCTCTCCGCATGCCAGGCACGCCTGATGTCCTTCCCGCAGCCCAACCGTCGTACCAGCCCACTGGGGGGCGCTCAGCCTCGGTGCGATCAGCCCGGGGTCAGTGGCTGCACCCGGATGTCGGTGCCCCCGATCCGGAGCGGGGGGTTGCCCGGGCTGCTCGGCAGCCGGGACCAACTCCACCTGCGGTGCTCCGCCGGCGAGTATCACGGCCAGCCGGTCAAGTGTAGGTCTCATCGACGTGCCCACCGCCTGGCCTGGCCCGGCGTAATGTCTGAGGCTGTGGACCCCGGTGCCGGAATTGTGCCGCCGACCACGGGTCCGACGTGGAAACACGACGCCGGAATGCCTTTGATCGGGCGCGACCACGACATCGAGTTGGTGCGTTCGTTCGTCGATCATGCGATTGCCCATGGCGATGCTCTCCTGCTGTCTGGCGACGCGGGTGTCGGCAAGACCGCGCTGCTGGACGCGGCGGCCCCGTATGCGGTGGCGATCGGCGCTCAGGTGGTGCGGGCTTCTGGTGCCCAGTTCGAGGCGAGCGTGAGCTTCGCCGGTCTGCACCAGCTGCTGTATCCGCTGTTCAGCTACCTTCCCGAGTTGAGCGAGCCGCAGCGGGCCGCGCTGGCCAGCGCGCTCGGCCTGGCAGTGGGGCCGCCGTCGGACCGGCTGATTGTGTCCAGCGCGGCTCTGGAGGTCTTGATGCACGCGGCGGCCACCGCCCCGCTGGTGCTGATCGTCGACGATCTGCCGTGGCTCGACCAGGTCAGCGGGACGGTCTTCGGTTTCATCGCCCGCCGGCTCACCGGGCACCGCATCGGGTTTCTCGCCTCGGCCCGCAAGGACGACGGAGGCTTCGTCGACCGCTCCGGCATCCGCGCACATGACCTCGAACCGCTGTCCGAAGCGGCGTCCAAGGTTCTGCTGACCAGCCGCTACCCGGCTCTCACGGCACGCGTGCAGCAACGGCTGCTCGCCGAGGCCAGGGGCAATCCACTCGCGCTGTTGGAGCTTCCAGCGGCGCTCAGCCGGGCGGCGCCGGCCGCACCCGGCACGCTGCCCGACACGTTGCCGCTGACCCGGCGCCTGCAACAGGTCTTCGCCGGCCGCATCCAGGGCCTTCCGGAGCGGACCCGGCAGGTGTTGCTGCTGGCCGTGCTGGACGGCAGCGGCGACCTCCGCATCCTGCGCACCGACGGCGCACGGGCCGAGGTCGACGACCTCGCGCCGGCCGAGCGCACCCGGCTGGTGTCCATCGACCGGGCCGCTGCCCGGCTGTCGTTCCGTCATCCGCTGATCCGCTCGGCCGTCGTCGAGTTGTCCACCAGCGACGAACGCCGCCAGGTGCACCGGCTGCTCGCCGCGCGCCGGGACGGGGAGCCGCAGCGCCGCGCCTGGCACCTGGCCGAGGCCGCGACGGGCCCGGACGAGCAGGTCGCGGCGCTGCTGCAGGAGGTCGCCCACACCAACCTGTTCCGCGGCGACTCGGTCGGCGCGATCACCGAGCTGCTCCGTGCCGCCGACCTGAGCCCCGGCGGCGCCGAGCGGGCCGACCGGCTGGCCGAGGCCGCCTACCTCGGTGCGATCGTCACCGGTGATCTCCGCAGTGTGCCGACCCTGATGGACGCGGCCCGGCGCGCCGACCCGCAGTACGGCGGCGCCCTCGCCGGAGCCGTCGCCGGCGCGTACCACCTGCTCAACGAGAACGGCGATGTCGACAGCGCCCACCGGTTGCTCACCGGGGCGATCGAAGCGCTGGCCGAACCCGGCGACGCCGGCAACAAGACGCTCATCGAAGCGCTGTACACGCTGCTGATGGTCGCCTTCTTCGGCGGGCGGCCAGAGCTGTGGCCGGCGTTCCACACCGCCGTCGACCGGCTCCGGCCGGGCCCGCCGCAGCTGCTGGCCATCCTCAGCCGGACCTTCAGCGATCCCGCCCACCTGGCCCGGCCGGTCCTGCCCCGGCTCGACGGCGCCATCGCCCGGCTGCGCAACGAGACCAGCCCGGCCCGCATCGTGCGCACCGCGATCGCCGCCAGCTACCTGGACCGCATCGGTGACTGCCGGGACCCGCTGTGGCGGACCGTCCGGCACGGTCGCGAAGGCGGCGCCGTCACCTCGGCGATCGAGGCGCTGTTCCTGCTCGGCAACGACGCCTACTTCGCCGGCCGCTGGGACGAACTGCTGGCGGTGACCGAGGAGGGCATCGCCCTGTGCGAGGCGCATGACTACCGTCTCATCAGGTGGCCCGGCCTGTTCCTGCGCGCGCTGGTCGCCAGCGCCCGCGGCGAGCACGACACGAGCCGGGAACTGACCGACGAGATGGCGCACTGGGCCGGCCCCCGACGGGTCGGCGCGGTCACCGTCTCGGTCTTGCACGTCAAGACGCTCGCCGCCCTGTCCCGGGGCGACTTCGACGCCGCCTACCGGCACGCGACCGCGGTCAGTCCGGCCGGGCAACTCGCCGCACACGTCCCGAACGCGCTCTGGCTGATCATGGAGCTGGTCGAGGCCGCCGCCCACTCCGGTCGGCCGGGTGACGCGGCGGCCCACGTCGAGGCGGTCCGCGCCGCGCGCGTCGCCGAACTGTCGCCCCGACTGGCGCTCACCGCCGCCGGGGCGGCGGCGATGGCGGCAGCCGACAACGATCACCGGGACCTGTTCGAACTCGCCCTGCACACGCCGGACGCCGACCGGTGGCCGTTCGACCTGGCCCGCATCCAGCTGGCCTACGGCGAACGGCTGCGGCGCGCCAAGTCGCCGGCCGCGGCACGTGAACACCTCGGCGCGGCCGTGGATGCCTTCGAGCGGCTGCGCGCCGAGCCGTGGGTCACCCGGGCCGCCAACGGGCTGCGGGCAACCGGCGCGCACCGCGAACGGCCGGACCGACCGGGGCTGGCCGCGCTCACCCCGCAACAGCGCCAGATCGCGCAGCTCGCGGCGACCGGGCTGACCAACAAGCAGATCGGCGAGCGGCTGTTCCTCTCCGCCCGCACCGTCAGCTCCCACCTGTACCAGATCTTCCCGAAGCTGGGCGTCACCTCGCGCGCCGCCCTGCGCGACGCGCTGCCGCCGCCGACGCAGGACGCCGATCCACCACCGCGCTGACCTGCGGTCGGCTGTGCCGGCACGTCACGATCAGCTCCGCGCGGGCTGGTCGGCGCGATGCCCGGCGCCGCAAGCGCGTCGCGGCGGCGGCCCGGGACGCGGCCCGGAGGATTCCTGATTCCCTGGCTCCGGCGTGATAGCGCCGGCCGATACCAGTCATCTTACTGAATCCGGCTCGCACCGCCCGGGCTAGCGTCACCGACTGACCACAGTCAGGCTTCGAGGAAGAGGGCACACACGATGGACGCGAGCCCAGCGGCGGTCAACGTCGTTCTCGTGCACGGCGGCTTCGTCGACGGGTCCGGCTGGCAGGGGGTGTACGACCTGCTCAAGCAGGACGGCCACCAGGTCAGCGTGGTGCAGAACGCAACCCTCACGCTCGAGGACGACGTCGCCACGACCAGGCGCGTGATCGACGCCCAGGACGGCCCGGTGGTTCTCGTGGGCCACTCCTACGGTGGCGCTGTGATCACCGAGGCTGGCACCCACGACAAGGTGGCGGCCCTCGTCTACATCGCCGCGTTCGCTCCGGACAAGGGCGAGTCGGTGCACACCCTCATCGCTGACCCGCCCCCGGGTGCGCCGGTGCCGCCGATCCTGCCGCCCAAAGACGGTTTCCTGCTCCTCGACCGGACCAAGTTCGCGGCGTCGTTCGCCGACGACCTGCTCCCCGAGGACGCGGCGTTCATGGCCGACTCCCAGCTCCCCTGGGGTACCGGCGCCCTGCGCGGCATGGTGTCCGAGCCGGCGTGGCGGATCAAGCCGAGTTGGTACCTGGTCGCCTGCGACGATCGCATGATCCCGCCGCCGGCGCAGCGGGCCATGTCCGAGCGGGCCGGCTGCACCGTCGTCGAAGCCGCCGGTAGCCACGCCGTCTACGTGTCCCAGCCGGCGGCGGTGGCAGAGCTCATCGCACTGGCGGCCGCCACCACGATCACCGGCAGCCGGCCCGGTAACCCGGCAGACGTGCCGGCCGGGCAACGGCCGCCGGCGGGCTCAGCGATCCAGCGGTGAACCCCGAGCGTCGTGCCGGCGTCGCCCAGTAATAGAACCAACTCGAACGGGATGGAGGCAACGGTGCCCTTCCACTCTCCGACGGCCGCGGCAGCGGTCGATCGCGCGGGCGGCGGGCCGCGGCCGGTAGCGCGGTATCAGCCGTACCTACCGCCGTCGGCCGATGTCGACCGGGCCGCCGGGGCCGAGCCGGGCGAACTCGTCGGGCGCGAGCCGGAGCTGTCCGCGCTGGCGGAAAGGCTGACCGGGGCGGCGGCCGGCTCCTCGTCCTTCGTCGTCGTGGAAGGTTCGCCGGGCATCGGCAAGTCCGCTCTGCTGTCGGTAGTGGCGGCCGCCGCGGAGCGATCCGGCCTGCGGGTGCTGCGGGCAGGTGGCAGTACCGCGGAGTGTGACATCGCATTCGGGGTGGTCAGCCAGCTGTTCGCGTTGGCCCTTGACGACAGCTCGGACGAGAATCGCCGAACCTGGCTGCGCGGCGCGGCGGCGACGGCCGATCAGATCCTCAACATCGACGGCTGCCCGCCGGACGGTCCGGCCGCTGCGCCGGACCTGCGTGCGGCCCTGCACGCGCTCTACTGGCTGACCGTCAACGCCGCCCGGCAAGGGCCGCTCCTGCTCGTGATCGACGACGCCCAGTGGGCCGATCCAGCGTCGCTCCGCTGGCTGATCCATCTGTCCCGGCGGATGGAGCGGCTCCCGCTGATCGTGCTGGTCGCGCTCTCGCCGGACATCCCCGCCCCCAGCACGGAGCTGGCGTGGAATCTGCTCCGGAACGGCACCCGGATGCGACTGTCCGGTCTGGACGCCGGATCGTTCGCCCGGCTGGTGGAAGAACGGCTGGGGGTCGAGCCGGCGGCCGCGTTCACCGCGCAGTGCCTGGCCGAAACCGATGGCGTGCCACTGCTGCTGCTGGACATCCTGCAGACCGTGTCGCCGGCGGACGCGGCAGCTGCCGCGAATGCCGCCAGGAGCCTGCGGCGGTGCGGCTCGCGGCAGCTCGGCGAGACCATCCTGATGCGACTGGCGCAGGCCGGGGCGAACCTCGCCGAGCTGGCGACCGACGTGGCACTGCTCGGCGAGGCGAGCATCGAGACGGTGGCCGCGGTGGCCGGGCTGCCGATCGCGACCACCGTCGCGGCGACGATCATGCTCGGCCGGATGGACGTCGTGACGATCGGCGAACAGGTGGCGCTCCGGCATGAGCTGACCCGCCGGGCCGTGCTGTCCGCGCTGCCGGCCGGGGAGCGCGGCAACCTCCGGGTGCGGGCCGCCCGCGCGTTGTCCGAGCGGTGCGCCCCGACCTGGGAGATCACCGCGCACCTGGTGCGGACGGCCACGCCGGTCGGCGAGAAGTGGGCGGTACAGACGCTGTGGTCGGCGGCGCGGACCGCGCTGGCCGAGGGCGAACCCGAGCGGGCCGTGCCGGCCCTGCGCAGGCTGCTCGCCGAGCCGCACGAGCGGTCGACCCGGGCCCGGTACCTGGCCGAGCTGGGTGCGGTGGAGGTCTACCAGGAACCAACGCTGGCGATCGAGCACCTGCGCGCCGCGCTTCCGCTCCTGGACCGACCGGCCGAGGTCGCCCGCGGCGCGCTCCGGCTGGCCGGTGCGCTGCTCGACAGCCCCGCCGCGGGCGAGGCCGTCGACGTGCTCGCCGATGCGATCGCTCGCGTCCGGGCGCAGGACCCGGGGCTCGCCGACGAACTCTGCCTGCAACGGCTGTCCCTGCGCACCTGGCTGGCCGCGGACGACCCGGGCCTGGCCGCGGATCGGCAGCAGCTGCTCGACCGGATGGGCGGCTCCGTGCCGCCCCGCCTGGCGCCGCTCCTGCACGCTGTGGACGCGGTCCGGCTCAGCCTCGACGCGCGCACCCGTCCGCAGGCGTGCGCGCTGGCAGTAGCAGCCCTCGACGGCATCCTCGCCGGTGCGGACCTCGGCGAGGACCAGGCGATCGCCGGTGCCGGCAACGCCGCCGCCGCGCTGCTCCGGGTCGGAGCGAGCCAGCCGCTCGTCGCCTTCGGCCAGCGGCAGGCCGCCCTGGCCGACCGGCGCGGCCAGCGCCAGTTGGCCGCGTGGGCGCGGGCGCTGTGCGCGGTCGCCCAGTACGACTCGGGGGAACCCGTGACGGCGGCGGCGGGCGCCCGGACGGTGCTGCAGACGCGGGCGTGCGCGCGCGGCGGTCGGCACCGGCTGGTTCGGGTGCTCGCTACGGCGGTGCTCGCCGGCTGCCACGCCGAACGCGGTCAGCACCAGGACGGCATGGCGCTGCTCGCCGGGGAGCAACTCGACGGGCGCCTGCCCGGCGGCTGGGTCTACGACCACGTGCTGCGGGCCCGCGCGCGGATACGGTTCGCCGGCGGCGAGGCCGATGCGGCGGTGGCCGATCTGGTCGAGGCCGGTCGCCGCTGCGAGGCCGGCGCGAGCAACGGTCCGGTCAGCCCGTGGTGGCGTGCCGCCGCCGCGGCCGGATACGCCGCCCAGGGCGACCGCGACGCGGCCGCCACACTCGCGCAGGAGCAGGTCGGCTACGCCCGGGCGGCGGCCGACCGGGCCGCGCTCGCCGAGGCGTTGCTCGTTCTCGGCGTGGTCGCCAACCGGCAGAGGTGCACCGCGGAGGCGGTCGGCATCCTCGTCGGCCCGGCAGCCACGCTGGCTGGCGACTCGCTGGGCCAGGCGCTCGACCTGGTGCGGCAACGTGGATCCGGTCCGCTCGCGGACCAGCTGGCACAGCTGGCCAAGGTGCTGCCGCGATCCGCCGGCACCGGCCAGAAGCGGTGCGTGCCAGCGGCGGACGAGCAACCGACCGCCGCCCGGCCGGCCGGCGCCAACGGTCGGCGTCCCGCCTTCGGGCCCGCGTCGCTGACCGCGCACCAGCGCCGGCTGGTGGCGTTGGCGATGACCGGCCAGACCAACGACGCGATCGCCCGGTCGTTCGGGGTGAGCAGGCGGGCGGTGGAATTCCACTTCACCCAGATCTAC
>Ga0307499_10000248_pt1 | contig 19989 bp, 17 predicted proteins | sample 13_S_MG_FD_201363 | JGI IMG/M metagenome (GOLD analysis project Ga0307499, IMG submission 201363) | Soil microbial communities from Populus trichocarpa stands in riparian zone in the Pacific Northwest, United States - 13_S | ecosystem: Environmental > Terrestrial > Soil > Riparian zone > Trees... | reverse complement strand
TGCCCAGCGTGCTGGTCCGGCACCTGGGCGACGGGGCCCTGGCGGCGCGCACGCACCAGTTCGGCGGCCCGGTGCCGGGCGCGATCGGGCTGTTCGGCGGTGCGGTCACCCGGCCGTTGCCGGGCGCGGTGACCGTGCTGTCCACCCCCGGCATCGCCTTCTTCCAGGACCTGGTGGAGTTCACCCCGACCGGCGACTTCGGCACCGACCAGCTCGGCAACGGCACCGCGCTGAGCCGACCGGGGCCGGCCGGCAGCGAGAAGTGGAACCTGCCGGTGTTCGGGCCGGGGTTCCCGTCCGGCCCGGCGACCGGGATCTTCGTCGGCCGGCTCGGCGAGGAGATCGGCGCCGAGATACCGCTGTTCTCCGACCAGAACCCCACCCACTTCGGCTTCTCCCAGGCCGACGGCAGCACCCGGCTGTTCAAGGACGGCCAACTGGTCGGCGAGGAGCAGGTCCCCGGTTTCATCGACGTGCTCGTGCCGGCCGGGGCCGGCGTGTTCCGGCTGGAGACCGAGGCGACCCGCACGGTGAGCCCGCTGTCCACCCGGGTCAGCGCGGTCTGGACGTTCCGCTCCGGGAGCGTGCCGGGCGAGCCGGTGGCGCTGCCGCTGGCCGCGGTCCGGTTCGCGCCGGTGGTGGACGACCGGGGCCGGCCGCCGGCCGGGCGGCGGCTGCTGCCGGTGCCGGTGCTGGTGCAGCGGCAGGCCGGTGGCGGCTTCGGTCAGCTGGCCGGGCTGACCGTGCAGGCGTCCTTCGACGACGGGATGACCTGGCAGCCGGTGCCGCTGGCCGGTGCGGGCGACCGGCGGACCGCGATGGTCCGCCAGCCGGCCGGGCCCGGGTTCGTCTCGCTGCGGGCCACCGCCACCGACCGGGCCGGGAACTCGGTGCAGCAGACCATCATCCGGGCGTACGTGCTGCGGTAGCCCGGGCCTCGCCGGGCCGGGCTGACCGGTTGCTGCGCTGAACCAGCAATGCTCCCGCTGGGGCGTACCCGCCGGGCTGACCGGTTGCTGCGCCCCCAGCCGGGCGTGCCTGCTGGGCTGACCGGTTCCGGACCGGGCCTTGACACTCCTCGAACACTGCGCTGCCCCGACGCCGTACCGTCAGGCGTCGGGGCAGCGCGGTGTTCCGGGGGGAGCGTCCGGAGGGGGCGGCATGGCCGACAGCGGGTCCGCCCGGGGGCTGGTGCTGGTGGTCGAGGACGAGAAGGCGATCGCCGACCTGATCCGGCTCTACCTGGCCCGCGAGGGCTACGGGGTGCACGTGGAGGCGGACGGGCGGGCCGGCCTGGCCGCCGCCCGCCGGCTGCACCCGGTGGCGATCGTGCTCGATGTCGGGCTGCCCACGCTGGACGGCACCGAGCTGTGCCGGCAGTTGCGGGCGGCCGGCGACTGGACGCCGGTGCTGTTCGTGACCGCCCGGGACGACGAGATCGACCGGGTGCTCGGCCTGGAGCTCGGCGCGGACGACTATGTGACCAAGCCGTTCTCGCCGCGGGAGCTGGTCGCCCGGGTGAAGACCGTGCTGCGCCGGGCGCAGGGCCGGCCGGACGACGTGCCGGCGCTGACCGTCGGCCGGGTGACCGTCGACCAGGGCAGCCGGAAGGCCTACGTGGACGCCGCCGAGGTCGGCCTGACCACCACCGAGTTCGACCTGCTGGCGTTCCTGATGCGCCGCCCGGGCCGGGTGTACGAGCGGGAGCAGCTGCTGTCCGAGGTCTGGGGGTACGCCGCCGCGGCCGGCACCCGCACCGTCGACGTGCACGTCGCCCAGCTGCGGGCCAAGCTCGGCGGGGCCAGCCCGATCCGCACCGTCCGCGGCGTCGGCTACTCGGCCGAGGCGTCATGAGCGGCCCGCACCGCCCCACCGGCTCGCCCAGGTGCCGGCGGCTGGGGTGCTGGGGGTGAGCGGGGAGTGGCCCCGGCGGCCGCCCGCCGAGGCGGCGGTCCGGCCGGTGACCGGGACCGCGCGGCGGCGGATGTCGCTGGCCTCGCAGACCACGCTGGTCACGATCGCGGTGGCGGCGGTCGCGATGCTGGTGGTGGGGCTGGTGTCGGTGGGGCTGGTGCGGTCGGCCGGCGAGCGGGACGCGCAGCGGGTGCTGGCCGAGCTGGCCGACAACGTCGCCGGGGCGCTGGCCGAGCAGCCCACGCTCGGCGGCCGCCGGCCGGCCCGCGGCCAGGCCCTGCTGGTGCAGCGGTTCCTGCGCGGCACCAACATCCAGTACGCGGTGCTCGGCCCGGACGGCAGCCCGCTGGCGAGCCAGCCGCTGGCCCGGGACGTGCTGTCCGCGGCCGAGGCCGGCCAGGTCGTCGCCGGCCGGAGCCTGTCGGCGGTCCGCCGGGTCGACGGCAGCACCCTGTACGTCCAGGCCCGGCCCAGCTCGGTCGGCGCGGTCCTGCTGGTGCAGCGGCGCAGCGAGTCCGCGCCGTTCGCCCGGGAGGCGCTGCGCCGGATCGGGGTGGCGCTGCTGATCGGCCTGGTGGTGGCGGTGGTGGCGGCGGTCGCGCTGGCCCGGCTGCTGGCCCGGCCGCTGAAACGGGCCGCCGCCGGCGCGCACGCGCTCGCCTCCGGGGCCCGCGACGTCCAGGTGCCGCCGGAAGGGCCCAGCGAGGTGGCCGGGGTGGCCGAGGCGCTGAACGTGCTGGCCGCGGCGCTGAGCCGGAGCGAGGGCCGGCAGCGCGAGTTCCTGCTGTCCGTCTCGCACGAACTGCGCACCCCGCTGACCGCGATCACCGGGTTCGCCGAGTCGCTGGCCGACGGGGTGACCGCCGGCGAGGACGTCCGCCCGGTCGGCGCGACCATGCTCGGCGAGGCGCGCCGGCTCGAGCGGCTGGTCTCCGACCTGCTCGACCTGGCCCGGCTCGGTGCCCAGGACTTCCGCATCGACCGGCAGCCGGTGGACCTGACCGCGCTGCTGCGGGCCGCCGCCGACGTCTGGCAGGCCCGCTGCGAGGCGGTCGGGGTGGCCTTCGGCACCGAGCTGCCGGACTACGAGGTGGTCACGCTGACCGACCCGACCCGGGTCCGGCAGATCCTGGACGGGCTGGCCGAGAACGCGCTGCGGGTCACCCCGGCCGGCGCCCCGATCGTGCTCGCGCTGGCCGCCGCGCACGGCTGGGCGGTGCTGCAGGTGCGCGACGGCGGCCCCGGGCTCACCCCGGAGGACTGCGCGGTGGCGTTCGAGCGATCGGTGCTCTACGAGCGGTACCGGGGCGTCCGCCGGGTCGGCACCGGCGTCGGGCTGGCCCTGGTGCACGGGCTGGCCAGCCGGCTCGGCGGCGGCACCGAGGCCGGCCGCGCGCCGGAGGGTGGCGCCTGCATCACGGTGCGGCTACCGCTGGTCGCCGGCCGGCCGTCGGGCCTGCACACCGTTCCGCAGCGGCTGGAGTCCGGGGGCGGCCCCGGGCCGGTCCGGCCGGGCCGGTAACATCAGCCCCCCGAAGCGCCCGGCCAAGCGTCGGCCGGCCGGAGGGTCCTCGGAGCGGTGAAAATACGCCGCGCGGGGCCCTACCGCCGCGCCGTGTGACGAAGGGGACACCACGTGAGCGTTCTCGACGAGATCCTCGTCGGCGTCCGCGCCGATGTAGCAGCTCGCGAGGCCGCCGTCCCACTCGCCGAGCTGAAGCGGCTGGCCATCCGCCGTCCCGCCGCGCTGGACGCGATGGCCGCGCTGCGAGCTCCGGGGGTCGGTGTGATCGCCGAGGTGAAGCGGTCCAGCCCGTCCGCCGGGCGGCTGTCCGACATTCCCGATCCGGCCTGGCTGGCCGGCGAGTACGAGTCCGGCGGCGCCCGGGTGATCAGCGTGCTCACCGAGCAGCGCCGGTTCGCCGGCTCGCTGGCCGACCTGGACGCGGTGCGCGCCGCGGTCGACGTCCCGGTGCTGATGAAAGACTTCGTCGTCTCCTCCTACCAGGTGCACGAGGCGCGCGCGCACGGCGCCGACCTGGTGCTGCTGATTGTCGCCGCGCTGGAGCAGAACGCGCTGGTCGGGCTGCGCGAGCGGATCGAGTCGCTGGGCATGACCGCGCTGGTCGAAGTGCACACCGAGGCCGAGGCGGACCGTGCGATGGAGGCCGGCGCCCGGCTGATCGGGGTGAACGCGCGCGACCTGAACACGCTCTCGGTGGACCGCAGCGTGTTCGAGCGGATCGCCCCCGGGCTGCCCAGCGGCGTGGTCCGGGTCGCCGAGTCCGGCGTCCGGGACACCCACGACCTGATCGAGTACGCCGCCGCCGGTGCCGACGCGGTGCTGGTCGGCGAGGGGCTGGTAACCAAGTCCAGCCCGCGGCAGGCGGTGGCCGACCTGGTCACCGCGGCCGCGCACCCGGCCACGCCGAGGCCGGCCCATGACCGCTGACCAGGGCACCGACCCGCGGCTGGCCGGCCCGGACGACAGCGGCCACTTCGGCGGCTTCGGCGGCCGGTTCGTCCCCGAGGCGCTGATCCCCGCGCTGGACGAGCTCGCCGGCGCGTACGCCGCGGCCCGCCGGGACGAGTCGTTCACCTCCGAGCTGGACCGGCTGCTGGCCACCTACGTGGGCCGGCCGACCCCGCTGACCGACGCGCGCCGGCTGTCCGAGCACGCCGGCGGCTGCCGCATCCTGCTCAAGCGGGAAGACCTCGCGCACACCGGCTCGCACAAGCTGAACAACGCGCTGGGGCAGGCGTTGCTGGCCATCCGGATGCGCAAGAGCCGGGTGATCGCCGAGACCGGGGCCGGCCAGCACGGCGTGGCCACCGCCACCGCGTGCGCCGTGCTCGGCCTGGAGTGCGTGGTCTACATGGGCGAGGAGGACACCCACCGGCAGGCGCTGAACGTCGCCCGGATGCGGATGCTCGGCGCCACCGTGGTGCCGGTGACGATCGGCGCGCGCACCCTCAAGGACGCGATCAACGAGGCCATGCGGGACTGGGTCACCAACGTGGAGACCACCCACTACGTGATCGGCTCGACGATGGGGCCGCACCCGTTCCCGATGATGGTGCGCGACTTCCAGCGGGTGATCGGCGTCGAGGCCCGCGGCCAGGTGCTCGACCTGGTCGGCCGGCTGCCGGACGCGGTGGTCGCCTGCGTCGGCGGCGGCTCCAACTCGATGGGCATCTTCCACCGGTTCCTGCCGGACACGTCGGTCGCGCTGGTCGGGTTCGAGGCCGGCGGGGAGGGCGCCGAGGGCTCCCGGCACGCGGCCACGCTGACCGCCGGGCGGCCCGGCGTGCTGCACGGCATGCGTACCTACCTGCTGCAGGACCTGGACGGGCAGACGCTGCCGACGCACTCCATCTCGGCCGGGCTGGACTACCCCGGCGTCGGCCCGGAGCACTCCTGGCTGCACGAGGTCGGCCGGGTCAGCTACCAGCCGGTGACCGACGCGCAGGCGATGGACGCGCTGGCACTGCTGTCCCGGGCCGAGGGGATCATCCCGGCGATCGAGACCGCGCACGCCGTGCACGGCGCGCTCGCGGTGGCGCGCAAGCTCGGCCCGGCCGGCGTGGTGCTGATCTGCCTGTCCGGCCGCGGCGACAAGGACATGGACACCGCAGCCCGCTGGTTCGGCCTGCTCGACAACCAGTCGGCCGGCAACGGGGCGGGGGAGCAGCACGGGTGACTGTGGCATCGACCCGGCACCGCGTCGGTTCGGCCTGCTCGGCGGCGGGTCAGGGGAGTCGGAGCAGGTGACCAGCCCCGGCGAGGCGTTCCAGAACGTTACGGCAGCGGCATCTACCGGGCAGCGCGTTGATTCGGCCTGCCTGACGGGGAGTCAGGGGAGTAGGCGCGGGTGACCAGCCTCGGCGAGGCGTTCGAGAAGGCCAGGGCGGACGGTCGGGCGGCACTGGTCGGCTACCTGCCGGCCGGGTACCCGTCGGTGACCGGCGCGATCGACGCGATCCGGGCCATGGTCGCCGGCGGCGTCGACATCCTCGAGATCGGCCTGCCGTACAGCGATCCGCTGATGGATGGCCCGACCATCCAGAGCGCGGTCGACCAGGCGCTGTCCGCCGGCGTGCGCACCACGGACGTGCTGCGCACGGTCGAGGCGGCGGCCGGCACCGGCGTCCCGGTGCTGGTGATGACCTACTGGAACCCGATCGTGCAGTACGGGGTCGGCCGGTTCGCCACCGACCTCGCCTCGGCCGGCGGCGTCGGGCTGATCACCCCGGATCTCACCCCGGAATCGGCCGGCGACCCGGGCACCGGCGACTGGCTGACCGCTGCGGACGAGACCGGGCTGGCCCGGGTGTTCCTGGTCGCGCCCGCGTCCACGGACGAGCGGATCGGGCGGGTCACCGCGCTCTGCAGCGGCTTCGTCTACGCGGCGTCCACGATGGGTGTCACCGGCACCCGCGACCAGGTCTCCGACCGCGCGCCGACACTGGTGGCCCGGGTCCGCGCGGCCACCGGGCTGCCGGTCGGGGTCGGGCTGGGCGTCTCCACCGGCGACCAGGCCGCGCAGGTGGCCAGCTACGCCGACGGTGTGATCGTCGGATCCGCCTTCGTCCGGGTGCTGCTGGACGCGCCGTCCGGCGCTGCCGGGCTGACCGCGGTCGAGGCGCTCGCCGCCGACCTGGCCGCCGGCGTCCGCCGCAAGTAGTTCGGTTAGTGGCGCTGCCCAACCGGCAGCTACAGCTCGGCTCGCGCGCAGCCAACCGGCGGCGTTCGCACCGTGGGGTTCGCGGGGCTCGGCTCCGCGGCGCTCCCCGCGAGCTGACTTCTGCTCAGCGCGCCAGGTGGCGGACCACGCCGGACAGGCCTTTGGCGGCGTCGGCGACCGCGGCGACCGCGGTGGTGGTCACCGGGAGCGGCACGAAGTCCGGCGCGTGCCAGCCCAGGTGGCAGATCCGGCCCTGACCGTTCAGCACGGCCTCGCCGGTGACCACCTCGCACCGGAACGCGTAGGTGATCAGGTCGGGCAGCACCTCGTCATCGCCGTCCAGACCGCCGGTCAGGTGATACAGGCCGACCAGGTCGACCACCTTGGTCTCCAGGCCGGTCTCGCGCCGGATCTCCCGGATGACCGCCTCGGTGGGCAGGTCGGCAGGCTCGATGTGGGCGCCGGGGAGGCCCCAGCGACGCTGCCCGTTCGTCTGCTGGACCAGCAGCACGCGCCCCTCGGTATCACCGATGACGGCCGCTGCGGCCCTCGTCACATGGTTCATGGACGAACACTAGACGGCCGGTGCCGCCGGTCAACAGACCGTCGCCGAGTGGTGTACGGCAGGTTGCCGGAGCGGCTCGCCGAGCTGTCGCGGCGCGGGCCAACGCGGGCCCAACGGCGGAACCGACTACGGTGTCCCCGTGCGCCCCAGTCTTGCCTACCTGCCCAGCCCGAGCCAGGGTGTCTGGCACATCGGTGCGATTCCGCTCCGCGCGTACGCGCTGTGCATCATCGCCGGGATCGTTGTCGCCATCTGGATGGGGGAACGCCGCTGGCAGGCCCGCGGCGGCAGTCCGGGCACCGTGTCCGACGTGGCGGTCCTCGCGGTCATCTTCGGGTTGATCGGCGGCCGGGTGTACCACGTGGCGACCGACCCGGAGCTCTACTTCGGGGACGGCAAGCACCCGGCGGACGTGTTCAAGGTCTGGGAGGGCGGCCTCGGCATCTGGGGGGCGATCTCGCTCGGCGCCGTCGGCGCCTGGATCGGCTGCCGGGCCCGCGGGATCAGCCTGCGCACCTACGCGGACGTGGTCGTGCCCGGGGTGGCGGTGGCGCAGGCGATCGGCCGCTTCGGCAACTGGTTCAACCAGGAACTGTTCGGCAAGCCGACCACGCTGCCCTGGGGCCTGAAGATCGATCCGGTCCGGCCGAACACGGTGCCCGGCGCCGAGGCGTACCACCCGACCTTCCTCTACGAGGCGATCTGGGACGTCGGCCTGGCCGGTGTGCTGATCTGGGCCGAGCGCCGGTTCAAGCTGGGCCGCGGCCGGGTCATCGCCCTGTACGTGATGGGCTACCCGCTAGGCCGGATCTGGATCGAGTCGCTGCGCATCGACACCACGAACCACATCTTCGGCCTCCGCCTGAACATCTGGACCTGCATCATCGTCTTCGCCGCCGGCCTCGTGCTGTTCCTGACCAGCACCGGCCCGCGCGAGGAGATCATCGAACCGGCCACAGCCACCGCGGCAGCGGCCGACGACGCCGAGGCCACCGGCACGGGTACCGCCGTCGAGGCGGACTCGGCCGTGGATACCGAGGCGGAGCCGGCCGTGGGTACCGAGGCGGAGCCGGCTGCGGACACCGAGGCGGAGCCGGCCGTGGGTACCGAGGCGGAGCCGGCTGCGGACACCGAGGCGGAGCCGGCCCCGGCCGCCGGGTCCGACGCTGGCGGCGCGGAACCCGCCGTGACGGCGGAAGCCGCTGCGACGCCGGACGCGGAGACAGAGTCGGACACTCCGGCTGTGGCTGGCACTCCGGCTGTGGCTGGCACTCCGGCTGTGGCTGGCGCTCCGGCTGTGGCTGGCAGCGCGGCGGAGGCCGGGAGCGAGGCCGAGGCGGACCGCGCGGCTGTGGCTGGGAGTCCGGCGGACAGCGCGGCGGAGGCCGGGAGCCCGGCCGGGGTTCCGGCGACTGCTGGGGCGGCGGCGACACTGGACGTACCGGCGGAGCCTGATGTCCCGGCTGACGCTGAGTCCGGGGCTCCGGTCGAGGCCGGGAGCACGGCGAAGCTGGATCTGCCGGCGGAGCCGGCGACTCCGGCTCCGGCCCAGCCGCCGGCCGATGCTGAGACGGCCGGCAGCGCGGCGGAGGCGCCCGCCCCGGCGAAGACGGCCGCGGCGAAGTCCCCGGCGAAGACAGCACCGGCGAAGGCAGCACCGGCGAAGGCAGCACCCGCGAAGGCGGCCCGGGCGAAGGCCGCTCCGGCGAAGGCTGCTCCGGCCAAGGCCGCTGCCGGGAAGACGGCCCCGGCCAAGGCTCCGGCGAAGACGGCCCGGGCGAAGGCGGCGCCGGCGAAGGCCGGACCGGAGCAGGCCGGCGCTGCCCCGGAGGCGGAGAAGGCGACGACGGCCGACCCGCCGGGGACGGCTGCCGGCGAGGCGGCGACCGGCACCGCCGGCTCCGGCGCAGCCCAGCCGGACGGGCCGGCCGGGTCGGGGAGCGGCGCCACGGCCGACTCCGGCAACGGTGTGAACGCCAAGGCATAGCGCGGTACCAGCCGACTGCGGCTGGCCTCCTTGCTGGCGCGGGCGGTAGCTAGGCTGGTCCGGTGACAACGGGTCCGGACGGGAACGAGCTCGCCGAGATCCACCACCAGCACCGGGACGTGACCGGCGGCTGGCTGCGGCCGGCGGTGTTCGGCGTGATGGACGGGCTGGTATCCAACTTCGCGCTGATCGCCGGGGTGGCCGGCGGCGGCGCCGAGCACAAGGCGGTGGCGCTGGCCGGGTTCGCCGGGCTGGTCGCCGGCGCGGTGTCGATGGCCACCGGCGAGTACACCTCGGTGGCCTCGCAGGCCGAGCTGACCCGGGCCGAGATCGCGGTCGAGCGGACCGAGATCAAGCGCGCGCCGGCGGCCGAGATGCACGAGCTGGCCCAGCTGTACGAGGCCCGCGGGGTGGAGCCGGAGCTGGCCCGGCAGGTGGCCGAGCAGCTGTCCCGCAACCCGGAGCAGGCCTGGCGGATCCACGCCCGGGAGGAGCTCGGCGTCGACCCGGACGACCTGCCGTCCGCCTGGACGGCCGCGTTCTCCTCATTCATCTCGTTCACGATCGGGGCGTTCCTGCCGCTGCTGCCGTACCTGCTCGGCGCCGACTCGCTGCTGTTCGCCTCGGTGCTGGCCGGCATCGGGCTGTTCACCGCGGGCGCGCTCACGGCGAGGTTCACCAGTCGAAACTGGCTCTTCAGCGGCGCCCGGCAGCTCATTCTTGGCGCATTTGCGGCGGCGGTGACCTTCGGCATCGGTGCGGCCGTCGGCCAGGGGCTGAGCTGAGCCGGCGGCCGGGTTATCCACAGGCCGAAAGTGCTATCCACAGCCGGGCTGTCTCGGGTTTCGCACCCCCTTCGCCGGTCCTAGTGTGATGCGGGTCATGGCACGCCGGCATGGCTGCCGCACCGACCACTGGGGGTCGCATGGCACGGATCGATGTCACCGTCGACGGGGTCCGCTACACCGATGAGGTGGAGCCCCGCCTGTTGCTCGTGCACTACCTGCGTGACCAGTTGGGCAAGGTCGGCACCCCGATCGGTTGCGACACCTCCAACTGCGGCGCCTGCACGGTCCACCTGGACGGGGCGAGCGTGAAGAGCTGCACGATGCTCGCCGTGCAGGCCGACGGCGGCACGGTCACCACGATCGAGGGGCTGGCCGAGGACGGCCGGATGCACCCGGTGCAGCAGGCCTTCCACGAGCAGCACGGCCTGCAGTGCGGCTACTGCACGCCGGGCATGGTGATGGCCGCGGTAGACCTGTTGGCCGCAAACCCCGACCCGACGGACGCGGAGATCCGCGAGGGTCTGGAGGGCAACCTCTGCCGCTGCACCGGCTACCAGAACATCGTCCGCGCGGTCCGTGCCGCGGCCGACGCGGGGGCCGAGCTCAGCACCCCGGAGGCGGCCCGATGAGCGAGGAACTGGACGCCGGCCTCATCGCGGAGCAGATCGCCGAGAGCGGCGAGCTGGGCACGCCCGGCGTGGGCCGGGAGGTCGGCCAGGCCCGCCGGCGCAAGGAGGACGCCCGGCTGCTCACCGGCCAGACCAAGTGGACCGACAACATCCAGCTGCCCGGCCTGCTGCACCTGGCCATCGTCCGCAGCCCGATCGCGCACGCCCGGATCACCCGGGTGGACGTCTCGGCGGCCCGGCAGCGGCCGGGCGTGCTGGCCGCGTTCAGCGGCGCCGACCTGGCCGCCGAGCTGGGCACGCTGCCCTGCGCCTGGCCGGTCACGCCGGACATGGTGCATCCCGACCATCCCCCGCTGGCCACCGACGAGGTGCGCTACGTCGGCGACGCGGTCGCGGTGGTGGTGGCCCGCGACCGGTACGCCGCGGCGGACGCGCTGGAGGCGGTCGAGGTCGACTACGAGCCGCTCCCGGTGGTCACCGACATGACCGAGGCGCTGCGCGACGAGGTGCTCGTACACGCCGACAAGGGCACCAACAAGACATTCCTCTGGCCGTTCGACGGCGGCGACTACGACGCGGCCCGGGCCAAGGCCGACGTGGTGGTGAGCCGGCGGTACATCCAGCAGCGGCTGATCCCGGGCGCGATGGAGCCGCGCGCGGTGGTGGTCGAGCCGATCGCCGCGGCCGGGGAGTACACGATCTATTCGGCCACCCAGATCCCGCACATCCTGCGCATCATGCTGGCGCTGACCACCGGCATCGCGGAGCAGAAGATCCGGGTCATCGCGCCGGACGTGGGCGGCGGCTTCGGCTCGAAACTGAACGTGTACGCGGAGGAGGTCATCGCGCTGGTGGTGGCCAAGCGGCTGGGCCGGCCGGTGAAGTGGACCGAGTCGCGCAGCGAGGGCTTCCAGGCCACCATCCACGGCCGCGACCAGATCCAGGACATCGAGATCGCCGCCACCCGGGACGGCACGATTCTTGGCGTATCGGTCGACCTCAAGGCCGACATGGGCGCCTACCTGCAGCTGGTCACCCCGGGCGTGCCGATCCTGGGCGCGTTCATGTTCAACTCGATCTACAAGATGGAGGGTTACCGGTTCCGCTGCACCGGCGTCTTCACCAACAAGACGCCGACCGACGCCTACCGCGGGGCCGGCCGGCCGGAGGCGACGTACGCGATCGAGCGGATCGTCACCGAGCTGGCCGTCGAGCTGGGGATGGACCCGATCGAGCTGCGCCGGAAGAACTGGATCCGGCACGAGGAGTTCCCGTTCACCACGATCTCCGGGCTCACCTACGACTCGGGCAACTACGAGGCGGCCACCGGGAAGGCGCTCGGCCTGTTCGGCTACGACGAGCTGCGCGCCGAGCAGGCCCGGCGCCGCGAGTCCGGTGACCCGGTGCAGCTGGGCATCGGCATCTCGACCTTCACCGAGATGTGCGGGCTGGCGCCGTCCCGGGTGCTGGGCAGCCTGTCCTACGGCGCCGGCGGCTGGGAGGCGGCCAGCATCCGGATGCTGCCCACCGGCAAGGTCGAGGTGGTCACCGGCACCAGCCCGCACGGGCAGGGCCACGAGACCGCGTGGAGCCAGATCGCCGCGGACGCGCTCGGCGTCCCGTTCGACGACGTCACGGTGATCCACGGCGACACCCAGTCGTCCCCGATGGGCATGGACACCTACGGGTCCCGGTCGCTGGTGGTCGGCGGGGTCGCGGTGCACCTGGCCGCCCGGAAGGTGATCGACAAGGCCCGGGCGATCGCCGCGCACCTGCTGGAGGCGGCCGAGAGCGACATCGACTTCACCGACGGGGTGTTCTCGGTGAAGGGCTCGCCGGAGGCGCGTAGCACGATCCAGGAGATCGCGCTGGCCACCTTCGCCGCGCACAACCTGCCCGACGGCATGGAGCCCAGCCTCAACTCCGATGCCGTGCTCGACCCGGAGAACTTCTCCTTCCCGCACGGCACCCACCTGTGCGCGGTCGAGGTCGACACCGAGACCGGCGGGGTGGCGATCCGCAAGTACGTCGCGGTGGACGATGTCGGCAAGGTGATCAACCCGCTGATCGTGGAAGGCCAGGTGCACGGCGGCATCGCGCAGGGCATCGGCCAGGCGCTGTACGAGGAGGCCGTCTACGACCCGGACGGCAACCTGATCACCGGCACCATGGTCGACTACCTGATCCCGTCCGCCGCCGACCTGCCGGAGTTCACCACCGACCGCACCGAGACGCCGGCCACGTCCAACCCGCTGGGTGTCAAGGGCGTCGGCGAGGCGGGCACGATCGCCTCCACCCCGGCGGTGGTCAGCGCAGTGGTCGACGCGGTCCGCCAGTTCGGCGTGGACGACGTGCAGATGCCGTGCTCGCCGGAACGGGTCTGGCGGGCGGTGCACGGCGTCGGTGGGGCCGCCGGGGCTGACCGGGCGAGGCAGGGCACGATCGCCTACGGTGGACAGCAGACCGCGACGACCGCGGGAGGTGCCGAATGATCCCGGCCAGCTTCGAGTACGTGCGGCCGTCCACTGTGGACGAGGCGGTGGCCGCGCTGGCCGCCGCCGGCGAGGACGGCAAGGTGCTGGCCGGTGGCCAGAGCCTGCTGCCGCTGCTCCGGCTGCGGCTGGCCTACCCGTCCACGCTGGTCGACATCGGCCGGGTGGACGGGCTGCGCGGGGTCCGGCGGGACGGCGACCAGTTGGTGATCGGCGCGTTGACCACCCACCACGACGTGCTGCACGACCCGCTGATCGGCGCCCACTGCCCGCTGCTGGCCCAGGCCACCGCGACCGTGGCCGATCCGGCGGTGCGGCACCGCGGCACCCTCGGCGGCTCGCTCTCGCACGCCGACCCGGCCGGCGACCTGCCGGCGGTGGCGCTGGCGCTGGACGCCGAGCTGGTGATCGCCGGCCCGGGCGGCCGGCGCACGGTCCCGGTCGCCGAGTTCTTCGCCGACTACCTGGAGACCGCGATCGGCCCCGGCGAGGTGCTGGTCGAGGTCCGGGTGCCGGTGCTGGGCCCGGGCTGGGGCAGCCACTACGAGAAGTTCAACCGGGTCGCCCAGGCCTGGGCGATCGTCGGGGTGGCCGCGCTGGTCCGGCTGGACGGCGGCAGCATCGCCGAGGCCCGGGTCGGGCTGACCAACATGGGCCCGACCCCGCTGCGGGCGGCGGCCACCGAGGCGGCGCTGGTCGGCGTCGCCGCGGCGAACGGCGGGGTGGCGGCGGCCAGCGCGCACGCCGCCGACGGCACCGACCCGCCGGGCGACCTGTCGGCCCAGCCGGACTACCGCCAGCACCTGGCTCAGGTGCTCACCCGGCGGGCCGTGCAGCGCGCCGCCGCGGCGGCCGGATAGCTGGTGGCGGTGTCGGACAGCGATCGAGGGCTGGTCCCGGCCGGGGTCGACTCCCCGGCCGGGCTGGCCGAGCGGCTCGCCGCGGTCGGCTACCTGGCTGACGAGGGGCTGGCCACCGCGGCGTACCTGGCGCTGCGGCTGCACCGGCCGCTGTTCTGCGAGGGGGAGGCCGGGGTCGGCAAGACCGAGCTGGCCAAGGCGCTGTCCGCGCTGCTGCCGGCGCCGCTGATCCGGCTGCAGTGCTACGAGGGCATCGACGCCAGCCAGGCCCTGTACGACTGGGACTTCCCCCGCCAGCTGCTGCACCTGCGCGCCGCCGAGACGGCCGGGGTGTCCACTGTGGATGTTCTGGAGGCGGAGCTCTACGACCGGCGGTTCCTGATCGCCCGGCCGCTGCTGGCCGCGCTGGAGACCACGCCGAGCGTGCTGCTGATCGACGAGGTGGACCGCGCCGACGACGAGTTCGAGGCGTTCCTGCTCGAGGTGCTGTCCGACTTCAGCGTGACCGTGCCGGAGCTGGGCACGCTGCGCGCGGCCGTCCCGCCGGTCGTCGTGATCACCAGCAACCGCACCCGGGACGTGCACGACGCGCTCAAGCGCCGCTGCTACTACCACTGGCTGGAGCACCCGGACTTCGAGCGCGAGGTGGAGATAGTCCGGCTGCGGGTGCCGGCCGCCTCGCAGCGGCTGGCCACCGAGGTGACCGCGGCCTGCCAGGCGCTGCGCGGCGCCGGCCTGGTCAAGCCGCCCGGCATCGCCGAGACCATCGACTGGGCCGAGGCGCTGGCCGCGCTCGGCGCCACCGGCCTCGACCCGGCACTGGCGGCGGCCACCCTGGGCGCGGTGGTCAAGTACCGCGAGGACGCCGCCCGGGCCCGCGAACTGGACGTCCGAGCGCTGGTGGCCCGCGCGGTCGCCGGCGCCTAGGTCAGCCCCGGACCGGAGGCTCGCCAGTCACGGTCGGACAGGTCCTGGTCGACGGCGGCGTCGAGGTCGTCCCCGAACTGCTGCTCGTCCAGCACCGGAGCGGTGGCGAACGCGGCCATGACCTCTCCGCGCGGGACGAAGATCCAGCGGCGCAGCGGGATGACACGGCCGATCGGGGTGCCGTTGCGAGTCATCGTGAAGGACTCTCCCGGCTCGACCCCCCGCATGATGGCGGCGGACTCATTGCGTAGCTCGCGTTGGGTGATCTCGCGGGGACTGCGGTCAACCATGTCCACCAGCGTCCCAGATGTGCTACAGGGTGCTACAGGCATTTCTGGCCGGTCGCGCCCGCGACCCGCGGACCGGCCGGGAGGCGGCACGGAGTGCAAGTTGCCGCGCGGCGGCCGGGGTGGTGGGGTGAGGGCGTGGGTCCGGTCGCAGATGACGATCCGGTCGGCGTGATCGTCGCGCTGGGGCGGGCGCTGCAGGCCGCCGGGGTGCCGGCCGGGCCGGATCGGGTCGGCGAGGCGGTCCGGGCGGTCGCGGCGCTGCGCCCGAGCAACCGCGCCGACCTCTACTGGGCCGGCCGGGCCACGCTGTGCGCCAGCCCGCAGCACACCGCCCGGTACGACGCGGTGTTCGCGGCCCTCTTCGACGGCGGCGGCCTGCCGCGGCCGCGCGCGGCGCCGGTGTCCGTATTGCGGGTGGTGCCGATCACGCTCGTCGACCCGGCCGGCACGCCGGCACCGCCGGCCGGCGAGGACGACGGCGAGCAGGAGCCGAGCCTGCTGCGGTCCATGGCCAGCACGGTCGACGTGCTGCGGCACAAGGACGTCACCACGCTCGATCCGGACGAGAAGGCCGCGCTGCACCGGGCGCTGGCCGCGCTGGAACTGCCCGGCGAGCCGCGGCCGTCCCGGCGCTGGCGGCGCGCGCCGCACCGGGGTGCGGTCGACCCGCGCCGGACCGTACGGGCGCTGCTGCGAGCCGGTGGCGAACCGGTCCGGTTGCACCACCGCCGGCACACCGAGCGGGCCCGCCCGGTCGTGCTGCTGGTCGACGTGAGCGGCTCGATGAGCGGGTACGCGGACGTGCTGCTGCGGTTCGCGCACGTGGCCGCGCGGCGCCGGCGGGCCGCGCCGACCGAGGTGTTCACCATCGGCACCCGGCTGACCCGGGTCACCCGGGAGCTGTCCTCGCCGGACCCGGACACCGCACTGGCCGCGGTCGCCGCCGCCGTCCCGGACTACTCCGGCGGTACCCGGCTCGGCGTGCTGGTCCGGGATTTCCTCGACCGCTGGGGGCACCGCGGGATGGCCCGCGGCGCGGTCGTGGTGATCCTGTCCGACGGCTGGGAGCGGGACGACCCGGCCCTGCTCGGCGCGCAGATGCGCCGGCTCGCGCTGCTGGCGCACCGGGTGGTCTGGTGCAACCCGCGCAAGGGCCAGCCCGGGTTCGCCCCGCTGGCCGGCGGGCTGGCCGCCGCCCTGCCGCACGTGGACGACTTCGTGGAGGGGCACAGCCTGGCCGCGCTGGAGCGGCTGGCCCGGGTGGTCGCCGGGGTGAGCCGGCCGGCGGCGGTCCGGCCGGTGGGTGGCGGGCCGGTCGAGGGCCAGCCAGTTGGGGACCGGCCGGTCGAGGGCCGGGAGCCCGGACAGGAGGTACCTCGCGGTGCGTGACATCCTCGGTTCGCTGCGGTCCTGGTACGCCGACGGCCGGCCGTTGGGCCTGGCCACCGTGGTCGGCACCAGCAAGAGCGCGCCCCGCCAGCCCGGCGCGGCGATGGCGGTCAGCGCCGACGGCGAGGTGGCCGGCAGCGTCTCCGGCGGCTGCGTCGAGGGCGCCGTGTTCGACCTGGCCACCGAGGTGATGCAGACCCGCGAGCCGGTGCTGCAGACCTACGGCTACAGCGACTCGGACGCGTTCGCGGTGGGCCTCACCTGCGGCGGCTCGGTCACCTTGTTCGTTCAGGCGGTAGACCCGGCGCGCACGCCGGAGTTGGGCGAGGTGTTCGCGGCCATCGAGCGGAACGAGCCGGTCGCGGTGGCCACCGTGATCTCCGGCGCCGAGGCCGGCGGGCACGTCGGCGCCCGTCTCGCGATCTGGCCGGACCGGACCGCCGGCACGCTCGGCGACCCCGGGCTGGACGCCGCGGTGACCGACGACGCCCGCGGCATGCTCGCCCAGGGCACCACCGCGCAGCGCCGGTACGGGCCGGGGGGCGAGCGCCGGCATGACGAGGTCGCGGTGTTCGTCGAGTCGTACCAGCCGCCGCCACAGCTGCTGGTGTTCGGCGCGATCGACTTCGCCGCCGCGGTGGCCCGGGTCGGCGGGTTCCTCGGCTACCGGGTCACGGTCTGCGACGCGCGGGCCGTGTTCGCCACCGCCAAGCGGTTCCCGGACGCGGACGAGGTCGTGGTCGAGTGGCCGCACCGGTACCTCTCCCGGGTCACGGTCGACGCCCGGACGGTGATCTGCGTACTGACGCACGACCCCAAGTTCGACGTACCGCTGCTCGAGGTGGCGCTGCGCACGCCGGCGGGGTATGTCGGAGCCATGGGCTCGCGGCGCACGCACGAGGACCGGCTGGCCCGGCTGCGCGAGGCCGGGCTGACCGAGGCCGAGCTGTCCCGGCTGCGTTCCCCGATCGGCCTCGACCTGGGCGCCCGGACGCCCGAGGAGACCGCCGTCGCGATCGCCGCCGAGATCATCGCCGGCCGCTGGGGTGGCTCCGGCCAGCCGCTCACCGGCACCGCCGGCGCCATCCACGTCGACCCCGCCCGCGAGCCGGCCCCGGCCCGATGACCCCACCCGACCCCGACCCCGGAACCCGACCGCCCGGGGACACGGGCGGTCGCCCCCCGTCCCCGGCCGGCCCGCCCCCGGCCGTCTCGGCTCCCGGTGGTTTCGCCTCGTCCCCGGCCGTCTCGGTTCCCGAGGGTTTCGCCGCGTCCCGGGCCGTCTCGGCTCCCGGTGATCTCGCCTCGTCCCCGGCCGTCTCGGTTCCCGAGGGTTTCGCCGCGTCCCGGGCCGTCTCGGCTCCCGGCGGTCTCGCCCCATCCCCGGCTAGCCCGTCCCCGGCCGCCTCGGCTCCCGAGGGTTTCGCCCCGTCCCCGGCCGGCCCGCCCCCCGGCGGTCTCGCCCCGTCCCCGGCCGTCTCGGCTCCCGGCGGTCTCGGCCCGTCCGCGGCGAGGCCGGTGCCGGCCGGCGCGTCCCTGGCCGGCCTGTCGCCGGCCAGCCCGGTGCCGGTGGGCGTGGCTGCCGGGGCGTCCGGGCCTGGTGGAGTGTTGGTGGGGCTGGTGCTCGCGGCCGGGTCGGGCAGCCGGCTGGGGCGGCCGAAGGCGCTGGTCCGGCTGGATGGCGAGTTGCTGGTCGAGCGGGCCTGCCGGACCCTCGCCGACGGCGGCTGCGCCGCGCTGGTCGTCGTGCTGGGCGCGGCCGCCGACGAGGTGTGCGAGCGGGCCGTGCTGCCGGCCGCGGCGATCGTGATCCGCAACCCGGACTGGCCGACCGGCATGGGTTCATCGCTGCGGGCCGGGCTGGCTGCGCTGCCGGCCGGGGCCGGCGCGGTCGTGATCGGCCTGGTCGACCAGCCGCTGGTCCGGCCGGAGGCGATCCGCCGGCTGGCCGCCGCCTGGCGGGCCGGCGCGGTGGCGGCGGTGGCCACGTACGGCGGCGAGCCGCGCAACCCGGTGCTGCTGACCCGGCCGATTCTGGCCGAGGTCGCCGCCAGCGCCACCGGCGACCGCGGCGCCCGCGCCTGGTTGCGCCGGCACCCTGCGTTGGTACACAAGGTGGCCTGCGACGATGCCGGGGATCCGGCCGACATCGACACACCGGCCGAGCTCAGCGCACTAACCGAGGCCCGCCCCAGTCCGGTCGGCCCGTGACGAAGGAGTAACCGTGCAGCTCGATCACGAGTTCACCATTCCCGTGCCGGTCGCCGAGGCGTGGCCGGTCCTGCTGGACGTCGAGCGCATCGCCCCGTGCATGCCGGGCGCCACGGTGACCAAAGTGGACGGAACGAACATCGAGGGCACGGTCAAGGTCAAGGTCGGCCCGATCACCGTCTCGTACAACGGCACGGCGACGTTCCTGGAGACCGACGAGGCCGGCCGGCGGGTGGTGCTGGAGGCGCGCGGCAAGGAGTCCCGGGGCAGCGGCACGGCCAGCGCCCGGGTGACCGCCGTGCTGCACGACGAGGGCGACAAGACCCGGGCCACGGTGAACACCGACCTGTCGATCACCGGCAAGCCGGCCCAGTTCGGCCGCGGCGTGATGGCGGACGTGGGCAACAAGCTGCTCGGCCAGTTCTCCGACTGCCTGGCCCGCAAGCTGACCGCGGGCAGCGCCGCCGACGAGCCCGCCCCGGTGGCGGCCCCCGGCACCACCAGCCCGGCCGGCGACACCGGCCCGGCCGGCGCGACCGGGCACTCCGCGGAGGCGGCGAAGGCCGCCGCGCCGGCCAGCGTGCTGGACGCGCCGGCCGGCCGGCACCGGCCGGTCGCCGCCGCGGAGCGGGAGACCGACGACGCGATCGACCTGCTCGGTGCGGCCGGCGTCCCGGTGCTCAAGCGGCTGGCCCCGGTGCTCGGCGGCGTGCTGCTGCTGGTCCTCCTCCTCGGCGCCCTGCGCCGCCGCCGAACCTGACCCCGCACCCGTCGACCCGCGCCCGACCCACCCCCGGGTGAGCAGTTCCGCCCGCGAGTGAGCGGTTGCGCGGCGAGTGAGCCGCTCCACCTGCTCACTCGCCCCGAAATGCTTACTCGCCGAAGGACGTGCTCCCGCCACGCCAATCCATCACCGGCCACGCCAACCCGTCACCGCACCGCCCAACCAGCGCAGCGGTGATGATTTCGCCGCACCGGTGACGGCACCGCCCCGCCGGCGACGGCTTCAGCTGCCGGGTGAGGCCCTCGCCCCGCCGGTGAGGCCCTCGCCCCGCGGGTGGCGGCACCGCGCCGCCGGTGACGGCTTCAGCTGCCGGGTGAGGCCCTCGCCCCGCCGGTGAGGCCCTCGCCCCGCGGGTGGCGGCACCGCGCCGCTGGCGACGGCTTCAGCTGCCAGGTGAGGGCCCCGGCCCCGCCGGTGAGGCCCTCGCCCCGCCGGTGACGGCACCGCGCCGCCGGCGACGGCTTCAGC
>Ga0307499_10000247_pt1 | contig 19994 bp, 15 predicted proteins | sample 13_S_MG_FD_201363 | JGI IMG/M metagenome (GOLD analysis project Ga0307499, IMG submission 201363) | Soil microbial communities from Populus trichocarpa stands in riparian zone in the Pacific Northwest, United States - 13_S | ecosystem: Environmental > Terrestrial > Soil > Riparian zone > Trees... | reverse complement strand
GGCGGGCTCTGCTGCGGCACGTCGGCGTAGACCGAGTCGTGGTGTGACTGGAAATCCTGCAGCCGGCGCAGGTAGACGGTCTTGCCGGCGCCGAGGTTGCCGACGATCACCCGGACCTTGGAGTCGTCCGCCCGGGTGGCCAACCCGCCGTGCGCCAGTTCGCCCTCGAAGTCGACGAACTCGCCGAGCAGATCGTCGATGTCGGCACGGGAGCCATCCGGATTTCCGAACGGACCGACCGGATCGACGGCATGTCGCCTGCCGCTCATGAACGCCCCAAGGTGCCGGCTGCCTGCGAGGATTTCACCCTACCCGGCCACCGGAACCCGAGGCGATCGAGTTGCCCGTTCGGCCCCGGGCGAGAATAGGGCCGGCGGGTAGACCGGAAGGAGAATGCCGGGTGGTCGAAGCTGGTCCGCAGCCGCGCAGCTACCTTATGTCCCCGATCGAACGGCTCCGCCGGCATATCCGGCTGAACGGAACGCGCGCGCTGCTGGCCGGCATCAGTACCAGCGCGGTGATCGCCGGCTTCCTGGACGCCACCCAGCACACCTGGCCGCTGTTCGGCTTCCTCGGGCTGACCGCCGGGATCGCCGCGGTGGTGCTGCTCGCGATCGGGCTGCGCGCGCCCCGGCTGAGCCGGGTGCTGCTGGTGCCCGGCGCGGAGCGGGCCCGGTCCGACCGGGCCCGGCCGCGCCGGCTGCAGCTGCTCGCGGTGGAGCGCCGGGCGCCGATGCGCCAGATCGACGCGGCCAGCCAGGACGACCCGGTCTACCGGGCCGGGCTGCGGGTGCTGCTGCCGCCCAGCCGGCCGCTGATCGTCATCCCGAGCAACCGCCGGGACGTCGGCCGCGAACACGAGCTGCTGCTGCCGATCTTCGCCGACCGGCAGCGGCGGTCGCATGTGGAGGTTGACCTGCGCCCGTTCGGCATCCCGCTGGCGCCGTACGTGTTCGAGCGCGAGCTGCCCGAGGGCGTCCAGGACGTCGACCACACGCTGGCGGTCAAGGACCTGGTCTTCGTCCCGGAGCTGGCCACCGCGCTGCGCGGGCCGGACGCGCTGCGCGGGCCGGACGGGCTGGCCGACGCGCCGATGATGTGGCCGGAGCACTGCGTCGACCCGGGCCTGCTGGCCGAGCGGGACGTGGTGGTGATCGGCGGCCCGGACACCAACTTCTGGCACGGCGCGCTGTTCGAGGCGGCCGCCCGCGAGTTCGCCGAGCCGCGCAGTTCGATCCCGCTGGCCATGGACATGCGCGACGAGGGCGCGTTCCCCACCTACGGTTCCCGGTCCATGACCGTCCTACTGGGACGGTCCGAGGAGGTCTTCCCGTACGGCCGGAACGGGTTGGTCGAGCTGGACGAACGGCTCTACCCGACCTACGCGATGATCCTGACCTGCCGCAACCCGTTCGCCGCGGCGCTGGGTCGGTCGCACTGGTGCACGTTCGTGGCGGGTACCCGCAGCCTCGGCACCAGCGGCGCGGTGCTCGCGCTGACCCTGATGCTGCAGGCGATGCGGGCCGACCCGGCGGTGAACTTCTTCGTCGAGGTGCCGACCGAGTCGGCCAAGGTGCACGCCCCGGTCTCCGCGGCACTGTGCCGCACCATCGAGGTGGAGCAGGCCGCGCTGCGCCGCGACGGTCACCTCACCCCGCGGCAGCGCCGCCGGCTGCCGCCGGAGAACCTGGACGTGCACTACAGCGACAGCTACATCCCGGTCGAGGTGGAGCACCTCTCGTACTCCGGCGGTGGGCCGCCGCGGTGGGCCCCGCTCGGCCGCATCACCCCCTAAGCTCCATGCCTGTTCGCGTCGCGGGCGGGTGTCTGCGCCGATTGCACCCGCCAGTGCGACTCCGTACGGCGGAAGGACGGTACGGCTGTGGATGGTGCGTCCGAGGACGTGGCGGAGGGCGACCGGGCGACCCGCTCGGGTGACGCGCCCGCCGGCGCCGGGGTGGTGGCCGAGCCTGGTGGCCCGGACGGCCCGGCCGGGGTGGTCGAGGCGACCGAGCCGGCCGGGTTGACCGGGCCGGCCGGGTTGACCGGGCCGGCTGGGCGGCGGGGCGCGGTGCTGACCCGGCTGCAGGCGCCCGGCGGCGGGCTGTCCGACCGGCAGCGGTTGGTGTTGGCCAGCTTCCTGATGCTGTTCGTGGAGTTGGCGCTGATCCGCTGGACCGCCGCGAACGACGTCTACCTGGCGCACCTGACCAACTTCGTGTTGCTGGCCAGCTTCCTCGGCATCGGCCTGGGCTTCCTGCGCGGTCGCTCGGCCCGGGACCTCTTTCCCTTGGCCCCGGTCGCGCTGGCCGTGCTGGTCGGCTTCGGGCTGGTGTTCCCGGTGACGATCATCGCGCTGTCCGGGCCGCGGCAGATCGTCGGGATCAACGGCTCGGCGCCGCTGCCCCGGTGGGCCAGCCTGGCCGCGATCTTCCTGCTCACCGTCGCGGTGATGGCGCTGCTGGCCGAGGAGGTGGCTCGCACCTTCGGCCGGTTCGAGCCGCTGGAGGCCTACCGCCTGGACATCATGGGCAGCCTGGCCGGCATCGTCGTGTTCGCCGGGCTGTCCTTCCTCAGCCTGCCGCCGGTGGGCTGGGCGGTGCTGGTCGCGGTCGCGCTGGTGCTGCTGCTCGGCCGGCGCGCCGGCCGCTGGCAGCAGGCCGGGATCGCCGCGGTGCTGCTCCTGCTCGGCGCCCAGTCGATCTTCGGCGGGGACCACTGGTCGCCGTACTACAAGGTGCACGCGGTGCCCGGGGAGAACGGCTCCGGCCTGGTCGTCTCGGTGAACAACGTGCCGCACCAGACCGCGTACACGCTGGACCGGCTGAAGGAGTCGCCGACCTCGCGGTACCTGCTGCCGTACGCGCACCGCCCGGCGCCGGCCGACGTGCTGGTGATCGGCGCGGGCACCGGCAACGACGTGGCGATCGCGCTGGACCAGGGCGCCAGGCACGTGGACGCGGTGGAGATCGACCCGGTGCTGCAGCACCTGGGCCGCGACCACCACCCGGCCCGCCCGTACCAGGACCCGCGGGTCAGCGTGCACATCGACGACGGCCGCGCGTTCATCGAGCGCACGCACAAGCAGTACGACCTGATCATCCTGGCGCTGACCGACTCGGCCACGATCGTGACCGGGCAGTCCGCGCTGCGGCTGGAGAACTACCTGTTCACCACCGAGGCGATCGGCCGCGACCGGGAACTGCTCAAGCCCGGCGGCCAGTTCGCCATGTACAACTACTACGAGGCGTGGCTGCTCGACCGGTACGCCGGCAGCATCACCGCGGTGTACGGCACGACGCCGTGCGTCCAGATCAGCGGTGAGCAGGTCGGCGCCCGACTGCAGGCCGTCCTCACCATCGACAAGGACGGCACCACCCCGAGTTGCGCGACCAACTGGACCCGGCCGCCCGGCGCGCTCTCGCCGGCCACCGACGACCGGCCGTTCCCGTACCTGGCCGACCACAGCATCCCGTCCTTCTACCTGTGGATGCTGGGGCTGATCCTGCTCGCCTCGCTGGTGCTGATCCGGGTCACCTCCGGCAAGCCGATCCGGCAGATGCGGCCGTACCTGGACCTGGCGTTCATGGGCGCGGCGTTCCTGCTGCTGGAGACGAAGAACGTGGTGCAGTTCGCGCTGCTGTTCGGCACGACCTGGTTCGTGAACGCGGCCGTGTTCGCCGGCGTGCTGCTGTCGGTGCTGGCCGCGGTCGAGGTGGCCCGCCGGTTCCGGCTGCCCCGTCCGGCGCTGCTGTACGGCGGGCTGCTCGCGACCCTGGTGCTGGCCTGGCTGATCCCGCCGGCCGCGCTGCTCGACCTGGCGCTGCCGCTGCGGTTCCTGGCCGGGGTGGCGATCGCGTTCGCGCCGATCTTCCTGGCCAACCTGGTGTTCGCGCAGCGGTTCCGCAGCGTCGGCGGGTCCGGCGTGTCCACCTTGGCGTTCGGGGCGAACCTGCTCGGCGCGATGGTCGGCGGCGCGCTGGAGTACCTCGCGCTGATCACCGGCTACCGCTTCCTGCTGATCCTGGTCGCGGTGCTGTACGGCCTGGCGTTCCTGACCGGCCGCCGGCACCTGCGTCCAGCGGCGGCATAGCCACGGCCCGGTCGGCCCGGGGATTCCGGGCCGACCGGGCCGGTCCGCGCCAGTCCGCCAGTCTGGGCGGGCAACGGGGTCGTGCGGGCAACAGGGTCGTCAGGGCACGCGGTCGTCAGGGCAACGCGGTCATCAGGGCAACAGGGGTCGTCAGGGCAACAGGGGTCGTCAGGGCAACAGCCAGGGGGTGAGCACCGGTCGACGCTGGCCGGGTTGGCAGCGCAGCCGGATCGGGCCGTGCCCGGGCAGCGGCGCGACGAACCGCCCGCCGCTGTCGACGTCGACCGGACGGGTCGCGCCGGTCGACGTCATCACCTCCAACGTGACCGGCATGGCCGGCAGCACCTGACCGATCAGGCCGGTCGCGTCCACCTCGCACTCGATCAACAGGTCCCCGACCTGGTAGGTGAGCTGGCGGGGCCAGGCCGGCGGGCCGCGGAGACCCGCCGGTGCCGGCACGTCCGCCGAATCGAACAGCAGTTCGGCGAACTCCTCGTCCAGCCGGTGGAGCGCGAACGCGGCCCGGGCCGCGATCAGCGCCTCGGCCGGGACCGGACTTTCCTCGTCCAGCACATCGGCAAGCTGCGCAAGCAACTCGTCATCATCGAGCACGCGTGATCACCTGTCTGTAGCGTCCGGAAATCCCCCCATCACCTACCCTCGGGGCGGCCCCTGCAATGCGATCGGCGCCGCGGTCAGCGCCTTGCTCTTCTCGCCGTTCACCTCGATGTCGCGAGCCGCGTCCATCACCTTGTCCAGCGCGAAGCGACGGCGCTGGATCGGGTCGGTCACGCTGCTGAGCTTGCTGATCTCGGCCGCGATCGCCCCGGTCACCGCCGGCGCGGCGAACGAGGTGCCGTTCCACCGGGCCCAGCCGGCGAACGGCGCGACCGGCCGGGTCGCCGGTGCCGGGGCGGGCGGCGTCGGGTCGTGGTGGCCGGGCCGTTGCGCGACGGCGCTGTTGTTGTGCCCGCCGCCGTGCTCATGACCGTGCTCGTGGCCGCCGTGCTGGTGGCCGTCGTCGGGTCCGTCGTCGTGGTCGTCCGGCTGGTTCGGCGCGAGCAGGCCGTTCCAGTGCACGAACGAGCTGATCACGTCGACGCCCGGGGCCCACAGGTTGACGAACTGGGTGTTGCTGAACCAGGCCGGCTGGCCGCTGAGGTCGAGCGCGCCGACCACCACGGTCAGCTCGTCCTGCGGGGCGAGGTGCTCGACCGGGAACTGGTCGCCGCTGTTGCCGGCGGCGACCACGAAGATCGTGCCGCATTCGTCCTGCAGGGCGCGGACGGCGGCCAGTGTCTGGCTGGTGCCCTCGTCCACGGTGCCCGGCTCGACCTCGGGGCTGAGCGAGAGGTTGATCACGTCCGGGTTCAGCTGGCGTAGGCCGTTGATCACCGCGGCCAGGTCGGCGTCGTCGGCGTGCCCGTCCAGGTCGACCACGCGGCGCGAGACGAGGCTGGTGGCCGGGGCGTACTGCAGCACCAGGCCGGCCACGAACGTGCCATGGCCGACGTGCCGCGGCAGCGCCGCACCGGAGAGATCCCACAGGTCAGAGGCGTCCAGGCCGAGCGGCTGGTGGTAGCTGCCGGCCAGCCAGGGGTGCCGGCTGATGCCGCTGTCCAGCACGGCGACGGTGACCCCCCGCCCCTCGCCGAAGCCGCCCTTGTCGCGGAGCCGGGGCTCCTCGGCCCAGCGTGCGGGCTCGGCGGGTGCGCCGATGATGTGGTTGGCCAACCGGAACCGGGTGGCTGTCGTTCGCCGCAGGCTCATTCCTGCCCTCCTCGCCGACGAAGGTTCTACGATGAGAGCAGTGTCGCCGGTTTGCTGATACGCAGAGCGACGAATCCCACAAGAAGGCGTCCCGCTTCTTGGTGAGCGACGGTGTGATGGTGGCGAGGGCCGCAACGCACGGTGGTGGGCAACGCGGGTATCTCGCCCGCGCGCAGGAGGCTGTCCAACTCGCGGCCAGCGACCCGGTGGCGGCGCGTGCCGTAGCCAATGAGGTGCTGCGGGCGGCGCCGGACGGCCGGCCCGCCGCCACGGCCGAATGGGCATTGGGGTTGGCCGCGCGGCACGAACAGGACATGCCGGCGGCGGTGACGCACCTGACCCGCGCGGCCCGGCTGGCGGATCGGGCCGGCGCCGCGGCGACCGGAGCCGAGGTGCGGATCAGCCTCGCGCTCGCGCTGGCGTACCGGGGCCGGATTACCGCGGCGTTCGCCGAGTTGGACCGGGCGGCGGCGGTGGTGCCGGCGCCGCGGCCGGGCCGGGTGGAGTTCCAGCGCGGCGCGGTGTTCCAGTTCCAGGGCCGGTTGGACGCGGCGCTGGCCGCCTACGAGAGTGCCGAGCCGCTGCTGGTGGCGGCCGATGACCTGTTCATGCTGGCCGCGCTGCACAACAACCGGTCGCTGATCCGGTCCCGGCAAGGGGCGCTGGCCGCGGTGGAGGCGGACCTGCGCCGGGCGATGGGGCTGTTCACCGAGCTGAATCAGCCGCGGGCGGTGTCGGACGCGGGGCACAACGTCGGCGTGGTGGCGGCCCGGCGCGGTGACGTGATCGCGGCGCTGACCGCGTTCGACGAGATCGACCGGTACCTGGCCGAGCACGAGATGGTGGAGGCGGTCGGCCTGATGGACCGCAGTGAGGCGCTGCTGTCGGCGCGGCTGCTGGTGGAGGCGCGGGCGACCGCGGAGCGGGCGGTCCCGGAGCTGGACAAGCGCGGGCTGACCGCGTACCTGGCCGAGGCGCAGCTGGTGCTGGCGCAGATCTCGCTGCTGGACGGCCGGTTGGACGAGGCGCGGGAGATGGCCGGGGTGTCGGCGGCCGCGTTCGGCCGGCAGCGGCGGGCCAGCTACCGGGCGGCGGCCGAGGCGACCGGGGTGCGGGCGGCCTGGGCGTCCGGGGCGCGCACGCCGGAGCTGCTGGCCGCCAGCGTCCGGCTGACCCGGCGGCTGGAGGCGGCCGGCTGGGCGATCGGTGCGCTGGACGCGCGGCTGGTGGCCGGGCAGATCGCGCTGGAGCTGGGCCGCGTCCGCACGGCGCGGGCGCAGCTGGCCCCGCTCGCGGCGCGGCGCGGCGACGACCCGGCCGACGTGCGGTCGCGGGTGTTCCACGCCCGGGCTCTGCTGCACCTGGCCGCGGGGGACCGGCGGCGGGCGGATCTGGCGCTGCGGGCCGGGATGTCGGCGGTGGAGCGGCACCGGGAGGCGATGGGCGGCACCGAGCTGCGGGCGAACGCGTCCGCGCACGCCGCCGACCTGGCCCGGCTCGGCACGAAGCTGGCGCTGCAGGACGGCGATCCGGGCCGGGTGCTGCGCTGGGCCGAGCGCTGGCGGGCCGGCGTGCTCGGGCTGCGCCCGGTGCGGCCGCCGGCGGACGAGCAGTTGGCCGAGGCGCTGGCCGAGCTGCGCCAGGTGGTGCACGAGCAGCGGGACGCCGGCGGCCGCGACGCCGCCCGGCTGCTGCGCCGGCAGGTCACCCTGGAGCGGTCGGTGCAGCGGCTGGCCCGGCACAGCCTGGCCGCGCAGCGGTACTCGTCCGGCCCACCGTCCACTGTGGAGATACGGCGGGCGCTGGGGGAGCGGGCGCTGGTCGAGTTCGTGGAGTCCGACGACATGCTGTACGCGGTGGTGCTGGCTGGCCGGCGGCAGACGCTGACGCCGCTGGCACCGATCGAGCAGGTGACCCGGTCGGCCACGCTGCTGCGGTTCTGGCTGCGCCGGCTGGTGCACCGGTTCGGCTCGACCGAGTCGCTGGAGCGGGCCGCCCGGCAGGCCGACGCCGAGGCCCGCGCCCTGGACGACCTGCTGCTGGGCCCGCTTGCGTCCACTGTGGACCGTCCACTGGTGATAGTGCCGACGACCGTGCTGCACGCGCTGCCGTGGGCGCTGCTGCCGTCCCGGGCCGGGCAGCCGACCAGCGTGGCGCCGTCGGCGGCCTGGTGGCAGCGGGCGGCCAGCGCCGGCATCGAGACCACGCCGGGCAACGGACCGGGGCGGGTGGTGCTGGTGGCCGGGCCGGACCTGCCCGAGGCCGGGCCGGAGATCGCCGACCTGGGCCGGCTCTACCAGCACGCGGTGACGCTGACCGGTGCGGACGCCACCGTCGCCACCGTCGCCGCCGCGCTGGACGGCGCCGACCTCGCGCACGTCGCCGCGCACGGCACGTTCCGGGCCGACCAGCCGCTGCTGTCCGCGCTGCTGCTGGCCGACGGCCCGATCACGGTGTACGACCTGGAGCGGCTGCGGCGGGCGCCCCGGTGCATGGTGCTGGCCTCCTGCGACGCCGGGCTGGCCGAGATCCGGCCCGGTGACGAGTTGATGGGCCTGTCCGCGGCGCTGCTCGCGCAGGGCACCGCCGCGCTGGTCGCCCCGCTGTTCCCGGTGCCGGATGATGCCACCCGGCCGACCATGCTCGCGCTGCACCAGGCCATGCGGGCCGGTGCCAGCCCGGCCGCCGCGCTGGCCGCCGCCAGCGCCCCGGACACCGGGCAGGACCGGTTCACCGCCGCCGCGTTCGTCTGCCTCGGCGCCGGCTGAGCCGCCGCCCCCGCGGCCGTCCGGCGAGCCGGGGCCGTCCTGTGGTGTGGGCCACTTGACCCTGAGGCCGGTGCTCGGCAAGGCCGGGGTGGTTCCAGGGTCCGTCCCCGATGTGCCCCGGGGCGGCCGGGGCGCAGGCTCTGTGGTGTCAGGTTCACTCGCGAAGTTCGAAGGGAACGAACCCATCATGGAGAAGATTCACGCCGCTTTCCGCAGCGAGGGCCTGGTGCGGTCCAGGGACGGCCGGCTGCTCGCCGGCGTCTGCTCCGGCCTCGGCCGGAAGCTCGGGATCGACCCCTGGCCGGCCCGGCTGCTGTTCTTCCTGGTGCTGCTGCTCCTGCCGGGCAGCCCGATCGTGGTCTACCCGATCCTCTGGATCCTGATGCCGATGGAGGAGGCCGGCGCCACCAACATGTACCAGGCGCCGCCGCAGACTCCGATCGCATGACCCGGCCGACCCGCTGGCCCAGACCGGACCGCCGGCCAGCGGGTACCGGGGTCAGTGGGTACTGGGGTCAGCGGGTACCGGGTCAGCGGTAGGGGCCGAAATCGGGCGGGCGTTTCTCGGTGAAAGCCCGGGCGCCCTCCATGCCCTCGTCGCTGTGTGCGTACAGCTCCAGCCCGTCGAAGGCCAGGTGCGAGATGCCGCTGAGGTGGTCGGAGTCCGCGTTGAACGAGTGCTTCAGGAACCGCAGCGCGGTCGGCGAGTAGGACCCGATCTTCCGGGCCCACTCCCGGGCCGTGTCCAGCAAGGACTCGGCCGGGACGACCGCGTTCACCAACCCCCAGCGTTCGGCCGTCTCCGCGTCGAACAGGTCGAGCAGGAACCAGATCTGCCGGGCCCGTTTCTCGCCCACCACCCGGGCCAGGTACGCCGAGCCGAAGCCGGCGTCGAAAGATCCGACCCGCGGCCCGGACTGGCCGAACCGGGCGCCGGTGGCCGCGATGGACAGGTCGCAGAGCACGTGCAGCACGTGGCCGCCGCCGACCGCGACCCCGTTCACCGCCGCGATCACCGGTTTCGGGATGTCGCGGATCATCCGGTGCAGCCGTTCGATCTCGAACGTGCCCCATTCGGTTTCCCCGTAGCCGCCGGTCTCGGCGCGTTCCTTCACGTCACCGCCGGCGCAGAAGGCCTGGTCGCCGGCCCCGGTCAGGATCACGCAGGCGACCCGCCGGTCCGCCCAGGCATGCTTGAACGCGGACAGCAGTTCGTCCACGGTGCGGCCGCGGAACGCATTCCGCCGATCTGGGCGGTCGATGGTGATGACCGCGATGCCGTCGGCCTCGACGGCGTACCGGACGTCGGTGAACTGGGCCGGGTCGATGGTCATCAGGCGCGCAGCGCGATCGCCAGGCCCTGGCCGACGCCGATGCAGGCGGCCGCGATGCCGATGCCTCCGCCGCGCCGGCGCAGTTCGCGGGCGCAGTCGACGACCACCCGCGGCATCGACGCGCCGAGCGGGTGCCCGATCGCGATCGCGCCGCCGTGCGGGTTCACCTTCTCCGGGTCGATCCCGGCCAGTTCGTGCAGGTTGGACAGCACCATCGCGGCGAACGCCTCGTTGATCTCCCAGACCGCGACGTCCGAAATGGACAGTCCGGTACGGGCCAGCAGCCGGCGGATCGCCGGCACCGGCGCCACCGTGAACCGCTCCGGGCTGAGCGCGGCCACGGACGAGCCGAGGATCTCGGCCAGCGGCTCGACGGCCAGCTCCTCGGCGGCGGCCCGGGTACCCATCAGGATCGCGATCGCGCCGTCGTTCAGCGGTGACGCGTTGCCGGCCGTGACCGTCCCTTGTGGAGTGAACGCCGGCCGCAGCTTGGCCAGCGCGGCGGAGGATGTGTCCGGGCGGATCGACTCGTCCCGGTGCACGCCGTCCACGGCCAGCACGTAGTCGTCGTGCAGGCCCTTCGCCCAGGCCTCGGCGGCGCGCTGGTGCGAGCGCAATGCCCACTCGTCCTGGGCGTCCCGGCCGATGCCGAATTCGGCGGCCACGTTCTCGGCGCAGACGCCGAGCGGGGCGGTCCACTCGGCCGGGAACTGCGGGTTGACCATGCGCCAGCCCAGCGCCGTGGGCCAGAGCTGCATCGAGCGCGGCAGCGCCTCGTCCGGCGCCGGCAGCACGTACGGCGCCCGGGACATGCCCTCCACCCCGCCGGCCACCAACAGCCGCGCGTCGCCGACCGCGAGCGCGCGGGCGGCCTGCACGATCGCCTCGCCACCGGAACCGCAGAGCCGGTTCACCGTGCTGCCCGGGACCGTCACCGGCAGCCCGGCCAGCAGCGCCGCCATCCGGCCGACGTTCCGGTTGTCCTCGCCGGCGCCGTTCGCGTCGCCGTAGACGACGTCCTCGATGCTGGCCGGGTCGACCTCGGGGTGCCGGCGGACCAACTCGGCCAGCGGCAGCGTGGCCAGGTCGTCGGTGCGGATGCCGGACAGGCCGCCCCGGTACTTCCCGAACGGCGTGCGAACCGCGTCGAGCAACAGCGCGTCCATCGTCGCATCTTGACCCGGGACGGCACCGTTGCCAAGGTGACCTGGGTGACTCACTCGCTGGTGAATCCCGCCGAGCTGGCGCGCCCGTCCGGGTTCTCGCACGCCGTCGTCGCGACCGGATCGCGGCTGGTCTTCCTGGCCGGGCAGACCGCGCTCGACCCGGCCGGGCGGATCGAGGGCGCCGGCATCGTCGCGCAGTTCGACCGGGCGCTGGGCAACCTGCTGACCGCGCTGACCGCGGCCGGCGGTGAGCCCGAAGACCTGACCAGCCTGACTGTGTACATAGTGGACATAGACGACTACCGGGCCCATGCCGGGGAGCTGGGCGCGGTCTGGCGCCGGCGGGTCGGTACGGCGTACCCGGCGATGGCCGCGATCGGCGTGTCCAGGCTCTGGGACGCCGAGGCACTGGTCGAGGTGCAGGGCCAGGCCGTGCTGCCCTGACCGGCCGGTCCGCCGGCCGCCCGGGCCGGCGCCGGGCCGCCGGGGCCGGGTTGCCGGGCTGGGTCGGCTGGCTGGTCGGCCCGGCGGGCCGTGCCGAGTCGTCCGGTCCGCTGGCCGGGTGGGCCGACCGGGCGAATACTGGCCAGACCGCGTGCCCGGCCGGACGCACAGAGAGGTGCCGTCATGGAACTGTTGCCCACGGCCCATGTCGACACGTTCTGCCGGGATTCGCTGCCGCCCACCGACCAGTGGCCCGACCTGCGCTTCGACCTGCCCGAACTGGCCTACCCGGACCGGCTCAACTGCGCCGAGGTGCTGCTGGACCAGACCATCGCCCGGTACGGCGCCGACCGCCGCTGCCTGGTCTCGCCGGCCGGGACCTGGACGTATGCCGAGGTGCTGCGCCGGGCCGGCGCGATCGCCCAGGTGCTGGTCGAGGACTTCGGCCTGGTGCCGGGCAACCGGGTGCTGCTGCGCGGGCCGAACAACCCGTGGCTGGCCGCCTGCTGGCTGGGCGTGATCCGGGCCGGCGGGGTCGCGGTGCCGACGATGCCGCTGCTGCGGGCCGGTGAGCTGGCCACCGTCTGCGAGATCGCGAAGGTCGACCTGGCCTGCTGCGACGCGCGGTTCACCGCCGATCTGGCCGCCGCGGCGGTGCCCGGGCTGCGGCTGATCCGGTACGGCGGCGACGGTGCCGACGACCTGGTCCAGCGGTGCGCGGCGAAGTCCGGCGAGTTCGCACCCGTGCCCACCGCGGCCGACGACGTGGCGATGCTGGCGTTCACCTCCGGCACCACCGGCCGTCCAAAGGCGACGATGCAGCTGCACCGGGAGATCGTCGCGGTGGCCGACACGTTCGGCCGGTACCTGCTGGAGTCCATTTCGGACGACCTGTTCACCGGCAGCCCGCCGCTGGCGTTCACGTACGGGCTGGGCAGCCTGCTGATCTTCCCGCTGCGGGTCGGCGCGGCCAGCCTGCTGCTGGAGAAGGCCACCCCGGACCTGCTGCCGGACGCGATCGCCGAGCACGGCGCGACCGTGCTCTCCACCTCGCCGACCGGCTACCGGATGATGCTGGCCGCCGGCAAGGCCGCCCAGTTGGCCAGCCTGCGGTGCTGCGTCTCGGCCGGTGAACCGCTGCCGCGCTCGGTCTGGGAGGCGTTCCACCAGGCGACCGGGCTGCGCATCATCGACGGCATCGGCTCCACCGAGATGCTGCACATCTTCATCTCCGCGGCCGGCGACGACATCCGGCCCGGCTCGACCGGCCGGGCGGTGCCCGGCTACCAGGCCACGGTGCTGGACGACACCGGCCAGCCGGTGCCGGACGGCACCATCGGCCGGCTGGCGGTCAAGGGGCCGACCGGCTGCTGCTACCTCGCCGACGACCGGCAGCGCACGTATGTGCAGGGCGGCTGGAACCTCACCGGCGACACCTACCGGCGGGACGCGGACGGCTACTACTGGTACCAGGCCCGCAGCGACGACATGATCATCTCGGCCGGCTACAACATCGCCGGGCCGGAGGTGGAGGAGGCGTTGCTGGCCCACCCGGACGTCGCCGACTGCGGCGTGGTCGCCGCCCCGGACGCGGACCGCGGCATGATCGTGGCCGCCTACGTGGTGCTCCGGGACGGCCCGCCGGCCGACCCGGCCGTCCGGGCCACCGCGTTGCAGGACTTCGTCAAGCAGCGGATCGCGCCGTACAAGTACCCGCGGTCGGTCACCTTCGTCGAGGCACTGCCGCGTACGAACACCGGGAAACTGCAGCGGTTCCGGCTGCGCGAGCAGGCCCGCGCGGCGGGCAGCGCGCCGGCCACGCCGCGCTGAGCGGTCGGGCGGCGGCGGTGCGGATCGCGGTGGTCGGCGGCGGGCCCGGCGGGCTCTACTTCGCCGCGCTGGCCAAGCAACTCGGCCCGGCGCACGAGATCACCGTCTGGGAGCGGAACGCGGCCGACGACACGTTCGGCTTCGGCGTGGTGTTCTCGGACGAGACGCTCGGCGGCATCGAGCACGCCGATCCGGTCGTCTACGCGGCGATGGAACGCGAGTTCGCCCGCTGGGACGACATCGACGTCCACTGGGAACTCGGCGCGGAGCCGGTCGTGATCACCTCCGGCGGGCACGGGTTCGCCGCGATGAGCCGGCGCCGGCTGCTGCAGGTGCTGCAGCAGCGCTGCGCCGCCCTCGGCGTGACGCTGCGCTTCCAGCAGGAGGCACCGGACCCGGACCGGCTGGCCGCCGAGCACGATCTGGTGGTGGCCAGCGACGGGGTGAACTCCAGCATCCGGGCCAAGTACGCCGACGTGCTGCGGCCGGAGTTGGACGTCCGCCGGTGCAAGTACATGTGGCTCGGCACCGACCGGGTCTTCGACGCCTTCACCTTCCACATCAGACAGACGCCATACGGCGTGATGCAGATCCACGGTTACCCGTACGACGCGACCGGCAGCACGTTCATCGTGGAGATGCACGACTCGGTCTGGCGGGCCGCCGGGTTCGACCAGCTGGCCGCCCGCAGCTTCGCCCCGGGGGAGAGCGATCACGCCTCGATCGCCAAGGTGGGCGAGCTGTTCGGCGATGTCCTCAATGGACACCAGGTGCACGCGAACAACTCCAAGTGGGTCGGCTTCGCCACCGTGCGGGTGGGCAGCTGGCGGCACCGGAACGTGGTGCTGCTCGGCGACGCGGCGCACACCGCGCACTTCTCCATCGGCTCGGGCACCAAGCTGGCGATGGAGGACGCGCTGGCGCTGGCCGCCTGCCTGCACGAGCAGTCCACAGTGGATGGAGCCCTGACGGCGTACGAGGCGGAGCGGCGGCCGGTGGTGACGTCCACCCAGCGGGCCGCGCAGGCCAGCCTGGAGTGGTTCGAGAACCTCGGCCAGTACCGGCACCAGGAGCCGATGCAGTTCGCCTTCAACCTCCTCACCCGCAGCCGCCGGGTCACCTACGACAACCTGCGGCTGCGCGACCCGGAGTTCGTATCCGAAGTGGACAGTTGGTTTGCCGGGCACGAGGCGCGCCGCGGGATGGCGCCGGTGCCGGAGGTGCGGCCGCCGATGTTCCAGCCGTTCCGGCTGCGCGGGCTGGAGCTGAAGAACCGGGTCGTGGTCTCGCCGATGGACATGTACTCCGCGGTGGACGGCCAGCCCGGTGACTTCCACCTCGCGCACCTCGGCAGCAAGGCGCTCGGCGGCGCCGCGCTGGTGTTCACCGAGATGGTCTGCGTATCCGCCGAGGGCAGGATCACCCCCGGCTGCACCGGCATGTACGCGCCCGGGCACGAGGCCGGCTGGCGCCGCATCGTCGACTTCGTACACGCCGCCAGCACCGCGAAGATCGGCCTGCAGCTCGGCCACTCCGGCCGGAAAGGCTCCACCCGGCTGATGTGGGAGGGCATCGACGAGCCGCTGCCGGCCGGGAACTGGCCGGTCTGCGGCCCGTCCCCGGTGCCGTACCGCCCCGGCTCGCAGACCCCGCGCGAGCTCACCGGCGCCGATCTGGCCGAGATCCGCGGGCAGTTCGTCGGCGCGGCGGAGATGGGCGACCGGGCCGGCTTCGACCTGCTCGAACTGCACTGCGCGCACGGCTACCTGCTCTCATCGTTCATCTCGCCGCTGACCAACCGGCGTACCGACGGCTACGGCGGATCGCTGGCCAACCGGCTGCGCTACCCGCTGGAGGTGTTCGACGCGGTCCGCGCCGCCTGGCCGGCCGGCAAGCCGATCAGCGTGCGGATATCGGCCACCGACTGGTACCCCGGTGGCCTGGACGCGGACGACGCGGTCGAGGTCGCCCGCGCCTTCGCCGCGCACGGGGCGGACGCGATCGACGTTTCCACCGGCCAGGTGGTGGCGTCGGAGCGGCCCGCCTACGGCCGCTCGTACCAGACCCCCTTCGCCGACCGGGTGCGCAACGAGGTCGGCCAGCGGTACCCGGTGGCGATCATCGCGGTCGGCGCGATCTCCTCCTACGACGACGTGAACTCGCTGATCCTGGCCGGCCGCGCCGACCTGTGCGCGCTCGGCCGGGCGCACCTCTACGATCCACACTGGACGCTGCACGCGGCGGCCGAGCAGGGTTACGCCGGCCCCGGGGCGGGCTGGGTGCCGCCGTTCCAGGCCGGCAGCCGCCGGCCACAGGCCGGCCGCACCGACGGGCCGAAACCCCGGCTGCAGCTGGTCCGCGACGGCGTCCCCGGTACCCGGCACGCCCGCTGGCGCCCGACCACACCGCCCTAGAAGGGATCCCAGATGTCAGTGCTGACCGGTCTGCTGGCCGCGATCGGCGGCGGTCAGGTCGAGGTCATCGACCTCACCGCGCCGCTCTCCGACAGCACCCCGATCCTGCGGCTGCCCGAGCCGTTCGGGAACACGATCGGGTTCCGGCTGGAGGAGATCAGCCGCTACGACGACCGCGGGCCGGCCTGGTACTGGAACGACATCCACACCGGCGAGCACACCGGCACCCACTTCGACGCGCCGGTGCACTGGATCAGCGGGCGCGACTCGCACGACGTCTCGCAGGTGCCGCCGGCCAGCCTGATCGCGCCGGCGGTCGTCCTGGACGCGACGGAGCAGGCGGCCGCCGACGCCGACTTCCTGCTGGAGATCGAGCACGTCCAGGCCTGGGAGGCAGACCACGGGCCGCTGCCGGCCGGCGGCTGGCTGCTCTACCGCACCGGCTGGGACGCCCGGTCGGCGGACCAGGCCGCGTTCCTGAACGCGAACGAGACCGGCCCGCACACGCCGGGCATGTCGGTGGAGTGTGCCCGCTGGCTGGCCACCGAGACACCGATCCTGGGCGTCGGGGTGGAGACGGTCGGCACCGACGCCGGTACCGCGCACTCGTTCGACCCGCCGTTCCCGTGCCACTCGTTCCTGCTCGGCGCCGACAAGTACGGCCTGACCCAGCTGCGGAACCTGGCCCGGCTGCCGGCCACCGGCGCGGTGCTGCTGGCGGCGCCGCTGCCGATCGTCGGTGGCTCCGGCAGCCCCACCCGCGTCCTCGCGCTCGTCGAGCGCTGAGCGGCATGCTGGTCGCGGAGGCCGTCGGCCGGGCGGTCGCGCAGCTGGGTGCCGACCGGGTGTTCGGCGTGGTCGGCAGCGGCAACTTCCACGTGACGAACGCGCTGGTGGCGGCCGGGGCGGAGTTCGTCGCGGCCCGGCACGAGGGCGGCGCGGCGACGATGGCGGACGCGTACACCCGGATGTCCGGGCGGCTCGGCGTCCTCTCGGTGCACCAGGGGCCGGGGCTGACCAACGCGATGACCGGCATCACCGAGGCGGCCAAGAGCCGCACCCCGCTGCTGGTCCTGGCCGCCGACACCGGTGCCGGCGCGCTGCGCTCGAACTTCCGGATCGACCAGGCCGGGCTGGTCACCGCGGTCGGCGCGATCGCCGAGCGGATCCATTCGGCCGAGTCGGCGCTGGCCGACACCGCCCGGGCCGTGCGCCGGGCGGTGCAGGAGCGGCGCACGGTCGTGCTCAACCTGCCGCTGGACGTCCAGGCGATGGAGCTGCCCGCGGGCGCCGAGCTGCCGCCGGCGCCGGAGTTGCACCGGCCCGCCGCGGCCCAGCCGACGGTGACCGCGTTGGCCGACCTGCTGGCCGGCGCCCGCCGGCCGGTGTTCCTGGCCGGGCGCGGCGGCCGGCAGGCCGGGGCGGAACTGTCCGCGCTGGCCAACCGGTGCGGCGCGCTGCTGGCCACCTCGGCGGTGGCCCGCGGCCTGTTCGCCGGCCACCCGTGGTCGCTGGACGTCTCCGGCGGGTTCGCCTCGCCGCTGGCCGCCGAGTTGATCACCGGCGCCGACGTGGTGGTGGCCTGGGGGTGCGCGCTGAACATGTGGACCACCCGGCACGGCCGGCTGATCAGCCCGCAGGCCACCGTCGCGCAGGTCGATCTGGACCCGGACGCGATCGGTGCGCACCGGCCGGTGCAGCTCGGCGCGCTCGGCGACGTGGCCGCGACGGCGAGCGCGGTGGACGCCGAGCTGGCCGGCCGCGGGCACCTGTCCGCGGGCTACCGGGAGCCGGCGCTGGCCGACCGGATCGCCGCGAACATCCGCTGGCGCGATGTCCCGTACCAGGACACCAGCACCGCGACCGAGATCGACCCGCGCACCCTGTCGATCGAGCTGGACGACCTGCTGCCGGCCGAACGGCAGGTCGCCGTCGACTCCGGCAACTTCCTCGGCTACCCGAGCATGTTCCTGTCGGTGCCGGACGAGCTGGGTTTCTGCTTCACCCAGGCGTTCCAGTCGATCGGGCTGGGCCTGGCCACCGCGATCGGCGCGGCGCTGGCCCAGCCCGGCCGGCTCACCGTGGCCGCGCTCGGCGACGGCGGTGCGCTGATGGGCATCGCCGACCTGGACACCGCGGTCCGGCTGCGGCTACCGCTGGTCGTGGTGGTCTACGACGACCACGCCTACGGCGCGGAAGTGCACCATTTCGGCCCGGACGGTTTCCCGCTGGAGAATGTCCGGTTCCCGGACACCGACATCGCCGCGATCGGCCGCGGCTTCGGCTGCACCGGGGTGACCGTCCGGACCGTGGCCGACCTGGCCGCGGTGCCGGCGTGGCTGGCCGGCCCGCGGGACGCCCCGCTGCTGCTGGACGCGAAGGTCACCGGCGAGCACGGCGCCTGGTGGCTGGCCGAGGCATTCCGCGGGCACTGAGTACCCGGGCCGACGTTATTCGGTCGGGTGAACCTGTCGCGGCGAACAGGCCAATAGGATGCCGCCGGCTGACAACCCCGGCCGGGGCCGTCGATATTGACTGCCCGGTGGGGCACACTGCGGATGGCGGCGTCCAACGGCGGGCGGATGTACGTATCGGTGAGCCGCGGCGCGGGCTCGTACGTATACCGCAGTAGATACGTTGCCCGACCACTAGCCGGAGGGCCGGAGAGAAATGGTCCGCTTCGCCAGTCACAGCGAAGAAATTCGTGCAGTTGCCGCCCGCACCCTGGAACACTGCCCTTACCACTCCGGCCGGCGTATAGACATCAGCACCGGGGCGACCAGTCTGACCCAGGCATTGATCCTGGCCGCCGGCGGCGCGATCCGCGCCGGTCGCGGCTGGGCCTGCGAGCCGGCCGAGCCGGCCGCCCGGGAGAACCTGCACGAGGTGGCCCGCACGCTGCTGGCCGAGGCCGGGGTCCCGGTTTCGCCGCAGGCCTGCCCGTCCCGCGCGCTGGCCCGGTGGGAACGCGCGGTAGCCGACCCGCCGCTGATCTACCGGCTGGTCGGGGCGCACCTGGCCGCCAGCCACCACCTGCGGATCCCGCAGCCGGTCGCCGCCTGAGCCCGTTCCCGGCCGTGCCCGCTGGCGGTGCCTGCTCGTCGGGCCTGCTGGCCGGGCCTGTTGGTCGGGGCCGGCGGGTGGGCCCGGCGGGTGGGTCCGGGCGGGCGGGGCGCCGGCCGCGGACTGACCGCTTACGCTGCCGGTGTGGATGATGTCGCGGCCGGTTTGACCGATCTGCTGCTCGGCGCGGTACTAGTCGGCGCCGCGCTCTGGCTACGGGCGCTGCCCTGGGTGCACAAGTACTGGACGCTCACCATGTGGACCGCCGGCGCGGGCGCCTGGGCCGGCACCGTGCACCACCTGGTCTTCGCCGGCTCGCCCCGGTCGGCCGACCTGAGCTGGGTGGTGGTCGGCGTACTGGTCGCCACCGGCATCTCCTACCTGCTGGCCGCCACCGCCGTCGAACTGCTGCCACCGCGCGCCGCCCGCTGGTTCATCCGGGTCCGGATCGCTGGCCTGATCGCGTACGTCGTGGTCATCTCCACCACCGGGGTCGGCCGGACGCTGCCGCTGGTGCTCAGCGAGAGCGTGACGATGGCCAGCATCGTCGGCCTCTGGCTGTACGCGCTGTACCGCCGGCAGCCGCGGGCGGCCCGGATGGTGGTGGCGATCGTCGGCTGCGGCCTGTCCGCGGTCGCGTTCGCCGTCCCCGAGGGGGTCAGCCGCCACCTCGGCCTGGACGGCCGGTCGCTGCAGCACCTGGCCCAGATCCCCGGCGTGTTCCTGCTGGCCCGCGCCGCCGCCGTCAACCTGACCGGCGCCCCCGGTACCCCCGCGCCGGCGACCGCCGATTCCGCCGATTCCGCCGGATCGGGCGGCTCGGGCGGCTCGGTCGGATCGGGCGGGGCCAGGTCGGCTGAGGCCGGGTCGGCCGGGGGGCGCCGCCAGCCCGGCGGGTGACGGCTTCGGGTCGCCGGTGATGGCCCGACCCAGTCAGTGACGACTTCGCGGGTCTGGTGACGCCTGTACGACACCACCCGCCACCCGTACCCCTCACCGGCCACGCCACGCTGTCACCCGCGGCCCGAAGCCGTCACCAGTCCCGGGCGATCCCGGGTGGGATCGCCCACGGCGACGGGCACGGTGACGTCGTCGGGCGGCGGGTGGCGTCG
>Ga0307499_10000246_pt1 | contig 19998 bp, 29 predicted proteins | sample 13_S_MG_FD_201363 | JGI IMG/M metagenome (GOLD analysis project Ga0307499, IMG submission 201363) | Soil microbial communities from Populus trichocarpa stands in riparian zone in the Pacific Northwest, United States - 13_S | ecosystem: Environmental > Terrestrial > Soil > Riparian zone > Trees... | reverse complement strand
GACGAGCCGATGACCCGGTTCAGCTTCAGCGCCGGGCACGACGGCTACGGCGCCGCGGCGGTGCGGCTGGAGATCGCGGTGCCGCGCCGGCCGGACCGGCTGACCGCCGGCGGCTACCAGCCCTACCTGGCCACCGCCACGGTCACCGAGTACGCCCGGCGGGACGACGCGGACCACTACCGGATCGACCGGGTCGCCCGGCAGACCCGCTACGAGGTCGGCAACGATGGCCGGTGCACCGTGCCGGAGCTGCGCGCCGCGGTGCTGGCCGCGATCGCCGGCGAGTCCACACCGGACGGTGTGACGCTGCGGGTGATCGGGCACCACCGGACGTACTACGACGGCGCCGCGTTCGTCGGGCTGCCGCTCGGCGAGCTGGGCCGGCACGGCCGGCCGGCGCGGACCGAGACGCTCCGGTTCACCGACGCCTTCCTGACGGGTCTCGGCACCACGCCCGCCTACCTGACGCCCGGCGCCGCGGAGTGGACCGCCGAGTACCCGGCCGAGTTCCGGGAGCTGACCCCGGCGCTGGCCGGCTACCGGCACTACGCCGCCCCGGACGTTCCCGGTTCGCCCGGCGGCTACTACGCGGTCGAGGCCCGGTGCGGGTACAGCGACCGGGGGCTGCCGCTGACCACAGTGGACGCCGCCGGCGCCGCTACCACGATCGAGTACGACGAGCACGAACTGCTGCCGGTGCGGTGTACCGACGCGGTCGGGCTGGTCACCGCCGCGGTGCCGGACCACCGGGTGCTGCGGCCGCGCGAACTGACCGACCCGAACGGCAACACCAGCGCCGTGACCTTCTCGCCGGCCGGACTGGTTGCCGCCGTGTTCCGCGGTGGCGACCGCTCCGAGCCGGGCATCCGGATCGCCTACGACCTGGCCGCTCGCGCCGACCGCGGCGAGCCGGTGTCGATCCGCACCACCCACCGGGTGCATCACGACACCGACACCGCGGTGGCGCCAGGGGAGCGGGACAAGGTACTGGTCACCGTCGAGTACATCGACGGTTTCGGCCGTACCGTGCAGACCCGCAGCCTGGCCGGGGACACCGGTACCGGCGGCACGACCGCCGGTGCCGGCGGTCTGCCGATCGACCCGCGGCTGCCCGTCCCCGGCCTGGCCGCGCCCGACCTGGCCGGCCCCGATCTGATCGATGCCGATCTGCTGGACCCGGCGCCGTCCGGACCGTCCACTCCGGACGCCGTGCTGGTCAGCGGCTGGCGGGAGTACGACAACAAGGGTCGGCTGCTGCGGCAGTACGAGCCGTTCGTCAGCAGCGGCTATGCCTACCGCCGGCCCGGTGCGGACGAGTACGGCACCCACGTGACCCGGCAGTACGACCCGCGCGGGCGGCTGGTGCGCACCGTCCACCCGGACGGCAGCGAGGAGCGTGTCGTGTTCGGTGTGCCGGCCGATCCGGCCGACCCGGACACGTTCGCGCCGACGCCGTGGCAGACGTACCGGTACGACCAGAACGACAACGCCGGCCGGACCCACCCGCTGCTGACCGACCACCGCGGCGACTGGGACACCCCCACCGTCCGCACCGTCGACGCGCTCGGCCGCACCACCGTCGACCCGGCCAGCGGGACCACGTCCAGCTACGACCTCGGCGGCAATCTGGTGTCCACAGTGGATGCGCAGGGTGCGGAGACCCGCTACCGCCACGACCTCGCCGGCCACTGCTGGCGGGTGGACGAACCGGGCGGCTGGCGCCGCACCGGGCACGATGTGCGCGGCGCCGAGATCGAGAGCCGGGACAGCACCGGGGCGCTCCGGCTGCACGGCACCGACCGGCTGGGCCGGTCGGTGCGGGCCTGGTCCCGGGCCGACGCCACCGGCGCGGTCACCCTGCGGCAGCGCACCGACTACGGCGACGCCGGCAGCCCGGACCAGCCCGTGGCGCAGCGGCAGGCGGCCCGGGCCGTGAACCTGCTCGGCCGGCCGACCCGGCAGTACGGCGAGGCCGGCGTACTGGTCATCCACGCCGCCGACCGGGCCGGCAACGTGCTGCGCAGCACCCGCCGGGTGATCGCGAACGCGCCGGACCTGGCCACCCTGCTCGACCCCACCGAGTACGCCTGTGAGACCAGCTACGACGCGCTCGGTCGCCAGGTCTGGCAGCTGACCCGGGCCGGCACCGGCGGCCGGCGTGAGCTGCTGGTGCGCTACAACGCCGCCGGCCGGGTGGCCCGGCTCACCCTGGACGGGACCGTCCAGGTGCGACAGACCGGCTACGACGCGTACGGCCGGCGCACCGTCATCGCCTACGGCGACGGCAGCGTCGCCCGCTACGCCTACCACCCGCTCACCGGCCGGCTGGCCCGGCTCCGGGTCGAGCTGCCCGACCATCCACAGGAGACGGTCCGGCAGGACTCCGGCTACCGGTACGACCTGGCCGGCAACCTGCTGATCGTCCAGGACTTCCGCCGGGGGAGCGCGGGCGGCGCCGAGCCGACGGACCGGCTGGTGCACGGCGACGACGCGCTGGGCGAACTCGTCCGGGCGGCGGGGGACAGCGAGCTTGCCGGCCTGTTCGGGGGGCAGCCATGACCGTGCCGGCCCAGCTTCCCCCGTCGCGTCTCCCGTCACTCGGCTCCGCGGCGCCGGCGCTGGTGACCCCGGTGGCCGCCGCGTTCGGTCCGGGCAGCTACCTGCGGGACCTGTGTGACTTCGCCGGCCGGCACGTGCTGGTGGCCGGGGGGAGTGGCGGCCTGGACGCGGCCGTGCTGGCGGCCTGGTTCCGGCAGCCCTACGACCGGCTGGCCGGCGCGGCCGATCACGAGGCCGCGACCGCGCTGGTGAACCAGGGCCGGATCGCGGTCGAGGTGCTCTGCCGGTACCTTGGCCGGCCCGTCCCGGCCGAGGACCTGCCGACCGCCGACCTGCTGGCCGTGCGGGACGAGCTGATCGCGCTGATCGGCGCCCAGCAGTCGCCGCCGGAACCGCTGGCCGGCACCGCCTGGCGGCTCGGTCGGGAGCTGCGCATCGACCTGTCCACGCCGGCGCCGGGCCCGACCACCCGGGCCGACCAGGCGGCGCGCACCCTGCAGGAAGCGCTGATCGCGTTGCGCTGGGGCCACCTGCCCGGCGGCGGCGCCAGTTGCCGCATCCGGGACGAGGCCGCGTTCGACGCCGAGTGGGACTGGCTGGGTAGCTACCGGACCTGGCAGACGGCGGCGATCGCGTCAGCCTACCCGGAGAACCACCTGGACCCGGCGCTGTTCGTGCCGATCGGGGGGCTGCGGCCGACCGCTGCCTACCAGCGGTTCGTGGCCGACCTGTGCGCGTCCAGGATGACCTGGTGGCGGGCCCGCGACCTGGCCGAGCAGTACTGGAGCCGGGCCAGCGCGGGGCTGCCGGCCGACTTCGTCGACACGATGACCGTGCTGCGGCCGCGGACCGAGACCGGATCCGCCGCCGCCCGCACCGACCTGCTGCCGCACTGCGGTACCGGCCCGGCGACCGACCAGGTGCTGCGGGAGCTGTTCTGGCTGGTCCCGATGGCGCTCGGGCTGGCGCTCGCCGAGGCCGGCGAGTTCGAGCCGGCGCTCGGCTGGTACCAGCAGAGCTACGCCTACCAGCGGCCGGTCGGGCAGCGGCGGGTCTTCCCGGAGCTGACCGAGTCGGCCGGCCTGGTCAGCTACGACCGTGCACCGGGGCCGGCGCACGGCGTCAACCCACACGAGCTGGCGCGCAGCCGACCCGGCGCCCGGACCCGGTTCACGATCATGGCGATCGCCCGCTGCCTGCTGGCGCTGGCCGACCGCCTGTCCGCCAGCGGCGACCTGGCCTGCACCGCCCGCGCCCACGGCCTGTACGGGACCGCGGCCGACCTGCTGCGGTCGCCGGACGCGGCCACACCGGCCGGCGCCGGCGTGCCGTTCCCGGCCAACCCGGTCGCGCTCGAACTGCGCGCCCACGCGCAGACCGGCCTGGACGCGCTGGATTGCCGGCTCAGCCTCAGCGTCAACCGGCCGGACCCGGACGTGCGCCCGGAGCCGTGCGCGACGACGAGCGCCGGTACCGGCGGCAGCCGGACGGCACCGCTGGCCCGCAGCCGGCCGCGCCGGCCGCCGAACGTCCGCCGCACCGGCTCGCCACCCCGCCGCTGATCGCCGGTCCCGCGTCGTCCCGGTAGGCCCTCGGCTCACCGGTTTGCGGCAACAGAGATCCGATGGTTGTTTCGTATCTGACCCATATGGCGGATGGCCCACGCCGGGCAATCGGTGTAGACCAGCCTTAATTCCGTCAGAGAGGTCGGATCAATGCGAAGACTGACGCTGTTTCTCGCCGCTGGCCTGATGGTGGCCTCGACCGTCGTCGTGCCGCTGCTCGAATCCTCCACCGCCAGCGCCGCGACCGCCTCCTACGAGGCCGAGGCGAGCGCGAACACGCTCGCTGGCGGCGCCGCGGCCGGCGCCTGCACCGGCTGCTCCGGCGCCAGGAAGGTGCGCTTCGTTGGCAACGGCGGCACCCTGCAGTTCAACGGGGTCACTGCCGCGGCGGCCGGCAGCGCGACCGTGGCGATCGGGTTCGTCAACGGCGGGACGACCGCACGCACCGCGCAGTTGAGCGTCAACGGCGGCGCGGTCACGTCGATCAGCTTCGGCAGCACCGCCGACTGGTCCACGCCCGGCAGCAAGAGCGTCACGGTCACCCTGCGGGCCGGCAGCAACACGCTGAAGTTCGGCAACCCCAGCGGGAACGGGCCGGACTTCGACAAGGTCACGGTGACCACCAGCGGGGGGAGCGGCGGGGGAGCGCCCACCGCGGCCGAACTGCTGGCCAAGGTGACCAGCTGCAGCCAGATCTCGAACGGCAGGTACCGGACCGACGAGGAGACCTCGGCGACGATCGCGGTCTGCGGCAAGAACGGCGCGGTCTTCTGGAAGGCCGACATGGACATCGACTGCGACGGTCAGCGGACCACGCAGTGCAACGAGGACACCGACTGCTGCTTCCTGCCGGACACCGCGTTCCACCAGTCCGACGGCCGGCCGCTGAACTCGGCCGTGCTGCCGTACGTCGTGGTGCCGAGCAGCAGCAGCATCTGGAACTACCGCAACAGCGGCATCGACGGCGGCTCGGTGGTCGCGGTGATCTTCAACAACCAGTTGCTGTACGCGGTGGTCGGCGATACCGGGCCGACCCAGATCATCGGTGAGGCGTCGTACTCGACGGCGAACACGCTCGGCATCGACCCGGACCCGTCCACCGGCGGCACCGACTCCGGGGTCACGTACATCGTGTTCTCCGGCGCTAGGGTCTCGCCGATCGAGAGCCACAGCGCCGCGGTGACCCTCGGCGAGCAGTTGGCCCGGCAGTTCATCGACAACAACTGACCGCGACCGCACCGCTCCGTGGCCGGCTGCCGCGGGGCGGTGCGGTCGCACGTCCCGGCCACCGGCCGGCGTTCGACCGCCGGCCCCGGCGATGTGGCACGATTTCGCAGGTGACCAGACCCGCGGCGGCGCAGCGCCTGAGCGACCTCGCCCGGCTGCGCCGCGTCCGGGACCGGATCGACCGGGAGTACGCGCAGCCGCTGGACGTCGAGGCGCTCGCCCGCGGCGCGCACATGTCGGCCGGGCACCTCAGCCGCGAGTTCCGGCTCGCCTACGGCGAGTCTCCGTACGGCTACCTGATGACCCGGCGGATCGAGCGCGCGATGGCCCTGCTGCGCCGCGGCGACCTCAGCGTCACCGACGTCTGTTTCGCGGTCGGCTGCTCGTCGCTGGGCACCTTCAGCACCCGTTTCACCGAACTGGTCGGCATGCCGCCGAGCACCTACCGGCGCCAGGCCGCCCGGACGACAGCGGGAATGCCCTCGTGCGTGGCCAAACAGGTCACCAGACCGGTCAGGAGACGAGAAGCGCCGGCTGCCCCCGAACCCGCAGCCGAACCCCTCCCCGCACCCCTCTCCGAACAGCGCCGATAATCGACATTATGTCAACCTGAACAGACGTGTCCGGGCGTCGCGGCCCCCACCGTCCTGAATAGATGCGAAAGCCCGCCCCCGTTGCTTAGGGGCACGGGGCGGGCTCTCGTCTGTCTGAATAGGAGTTCAGACGTGCACGAGAATAGCCGCGACAACGCTGCTGTCCAAATCCCGAATGGCGACGAGTTCGCTCTCGTCAGCCAGCTGTACCGCTCGCTCACCGCCGGTGTCGTCTCGCTGGTCAAGGCGATGACGCTTCCTGTCGAAGTCGGCCCGGCGACCAGGGCCGCCGTGCATATCCGCGAGATCGTCACCGAGCTGGGCGCCGCGCTGGACCTGCTGACCGGCGCCCACAGTGGCCGGCCGTCCCAGGTGATGACGGTGCCCGCACATCAGGCGCGGCCGGGTGACCGGCTGATCGCCGACCTGGCCGTCAGCGAGGTGTTCACCGGTCACCCGCTGGTGCGCCACGTCTCCACCGTCCGCGGGCTGACCACGCTGCACCACGCAGACGGCGCGCTCGCCGTCTCGATGCACGAGCCCGTGCTCATCGAGCGGCCGACCGACGACCCCGACACCCCGACGCCGGCACCGCCCGAGCCGGATCCGGCCGACCCGCCGGCCACCGGCGACGCCGACACGCCGGGGGTGCACTCCGAGCACATGCGCCAGCTGCTCGCCGACGCCGGGCCCGACGCCGGCGACGTCGACGCGGTCGCGGTCGAGGTGCCTCTCCCCCGGCAGAGCGTGGGGGACTGGTTCGCGCGCGACGCGGCCGGGCCGCGGCACGCCGTGGCGGTGGCCCAGTGATGCCGGCGGTACCGACTCCGCCCACATGGCTGCCCGCCGGCCCGGTCGAAACCGACCCGACCGGTGCCGTGCTGGCGGCGCTGAACGCCGGCGCCGACGCCGCGACCCGCCCGGCGGGCGGGGCCGGCCCAGTGCTGGTCCTCGCCGGCGCGACCGAGATCCGCCGTGCCCTGGACGGCGTCCCGATCGGCGCTTACGACCGGCGCATTGCCGAGTGGCTCGACGGCTGGGACCTGTCGGTCGTGGCCATCGTGCTGTCTTGGCTGTACCGGACGCGCGCCGCCGGCATCGCGTTCGGCGCCGCGCAGGCTGCCGCCGCCGAGCGGCTGCGGCTGGCCGAGCTGCTCCGGCAGATGCACGACCGGCAGGACGCGCAGTGGGAGGCGCAGCCGGACCAGGACCGGCCCGGCTACCTGTTCCGCAGCTGGTACCTGGACGGGTTGCAGGAGGCCGCGACGCTGGTCGAGCGTGGCGGCGCGGACGGCATCCCGGTGCGCGTCGATGCCGCGGCCGATGCGCCGGCCGGACAGGGCCGGACGTGGGGGTGGATGACCGGTTCCCGCTGCGCCGATTGCGGCGAGCGTGGCGCCGTCTCACGCGGCTGGCACGACGAGGACGGCCCGGACTACGACGACGACTGGTGCCGGGAGCAGGGGCACCAGCTGACGGTCTGGTCCGGTCCGGACCCGGACGCCGACCAGGACGCGGCGGCTGCGGTGGAGCGCTGGTGGGAGCGGTTCGCGCACGCCGAGGAGTCCGCCCGGCTGCTGGCCGCCGGCACGGACGACGCGGCGGCCCGCTGGCACGCCGGCCGGGCGGCCGAACTGACCGCCGCCCTGGGCGACGAGCTTGGCGTACAGCGTGCGCGTCACCTCCCGCCCGGTCGAGGCGACATGACCGGCATCGGGCACGGGCTGGAGTTGCGCTGTACTGGCTGCAACGTGCCGGCAGCGGGGGTGATGGCGGTCGGGCGGTGGATCTGGCTGCTCTCCCCCGGCCGCGTGCTGCCGTGCTGCAGCGGCAGCTGCGCCGGCAACGTGCTGGCCGAGCTGCTGGCCGCCGGGCTCATCGCTGGCCAGCCTTCGCCGGCCGGTAGCCGATGATGACGGTGCTTGCCGCCCTGAACCTCGTGCTGCAGCTGGTGCTGCTCGCGCTCTGCCTGGTCGCGGTGGCCACCTGTAGGCGGCTGGCAGCGGAGGTGCGCCGCCTCGCCGCGCCGGCACCGGATTCGGGCGTCCCGGAGAGCCGGCCGGTGGTGCGCCGGCACTGCGGCTACGGCAACGTGCACGCCGCACACGGCACCACGGCCGGTCTCGGCACGGTCTGGTTCCAGTGCCCCGGCGGCCCGACGCCGGCCGGCGTCGGGCGGCACGCCCGGCCGGACCAGGAGCTGCCGGGCGGCTCGTCGTGACGGCGCCGGCCGGCTCGCCACGGGCACGGCGGACGTCCAACCCGTGGCGGGTCATCCGCTACTGCCGGCTGCTGCAGCTGGAACCGCAGGTTGTCACCTGTGACGAGGACGGCCGGCCGCGCCGGGTCGGCAAGGTGCCGCAGAAAGCCATGCTCATGATCCTGGCGTCCTACGCCGACCCGGACGGCACCGGCGCACGGCCGGCGATGGCGCGGCTGGCCGCCGACGTCGGCACCGACGAGCGCACCGCCCGCCGCACGGTCCGCGCGCTCGAGCTCGGCGGGCACCTGGTGACGCTGCTCGGCGGCCGGTTCGGCGAGAACGGGCGCCGGGCCAACCGGTACCGGATCCTCATCCGGCCCGACGTCGAGGCTGCCCAACTGACGGCCGGCGCCGATGACGAGCCGACTCCGGCTGCCGCCGATGTCCGGGGTGGGGTGACGCCCCCCGCAGCCGGGGGCGGTGCCCCCCCGACCTGCCAAGTACCTAGGGGGAACCCCCAGACCCCCGGAGATCCTCCGGGATTCGACGACGCGCGGCGACCGCTGCGCGGCGCCGGGCCGCCCGGCTGCGCCGCCCACAAGGCGCGCCGGCTGGGCTGCCCGGACTGCCTGGACCAGCGACGAGCCGGCTGGTCGCCCGGCTGCGGCCGGCACCGCCGGCGACGAACCGGCTGTACCGACTGCGCCACCGCCCGGCCGAGTCCCGGCCCGGTCACGGCACCGTGCCCGCAGGGCCGCGACGGCTGCCAGCCGTGGAAACCTGGGTGCGACTGCGAGTGCCGGCACGGCCGGCCCGGCGGCTCACCGGCCACCTGCGCGCTGTGCCGCTCGGTAGCGGCTGGCGCCGCCCTGGCCGCGCTCGACGGCCCGGGCGAAGGGTGCCCGGTGTGCGGGCACGACGAACCGACCGCGCCTCGCGACGGCCGACCCTGCGCCCGGTGCGCCCCGGTCGTCGCTCCCCCACCACCCGCCGCCGGCGCCGCCGGCGCTGCACACCAAGGAGCGTCGTGACCACTGTGGACAGTCACGGGATGACAGCGGACGACGTCGCGGTCGTCGCCGAGCTGATCGCGCTTGAGCGCAGCCACACCACCGCCGACGCGCCGCTGTTCATCGGGCCGTACTCGGTCTTCCTGCTCGTCGGCGCGCTCCAGCTGGCGCTACGTCACCCCGCCATGGCAGCCCAGCAGCGGGAGGAGATCACCGCGATAGCCCGGTCACTCCAAGCGCTGTTTACCGCCGACTCGCGGCCGTACGCGCTGCTGGAACTGGGCTTCGAACCGGCGAACGACCAACCCTGGACCACCCGGTGACCGCGCCGCCGCGCCGGCTGGTCGGGGCGGTGTTGGGGCTGATGGCGCTTGCCACCGCCGCCGCGACGGGCATCGGGCTATGGCTGTCGTACGAAGCCCTGCACACCTACGCCGGCGCGCACCGGCTCACCGGACCGCAGGCGTGGGCCTGGCCGGCCGCCGTCGACCTGTTCATCGTCGTCGGCGAGCTGGGTTGGTTCGTGTCGATCGCCAGCCAGCGGCCGGACTGGTTCACCAGGGCACTGGTCCTGGTCGGGTTCGGCGCCTCACTGGGCTTCAACGTGGCGCACGCCGGTCCGGCCATGCCAGACCGGTTCGTCGCCGCGGTACCGCCCTGCGCCGCGCTACTCGCGCTGGCCGCCCTGATGCGGCAGCTGCACCGGCACGCCAACCAGCGGACCGGCACGGCGGTCCTTGGGCCGGCACAGACCGGTCCGGCGGACCACCCTGAACCGGTGGACGGATCGCCGAGCCCTGCCGGCGAGGTCGACGAGCTCGCGCGCCGGGTCTACCGTGACTCGATCGCGGCCGCCGCGCCGCTGTCCGAACGGCAGCTGGCGAGCCGGTTCGGCCGGGGGCGGTCGTGGGCACGACGCATCGTCCGCGAGGCCGGCGCCGGCGAGCGTGTGATCGCGCTCGCCGAACGGCGGCATTGAACGGGACCCCGCGGCGCCCCGGGGACGCGGCGGTCGGGTGGCCGCGCCCCGCTGCTCGGGGCGGGGCGCCGCGGGGTCGATTGGGCCTCCCCGTCCCGGGTGGCTTTGGGTGTCCGCGGATCGCGGGATCACCCGGGACGGGGAGACGATCAATGGTCACTCGCCGGGCGGAAGTCGTCAGGCGAATAACAGCCGCGCCAGCACCACACCAGCGGCGACCAGGTCAGCGAGAACAGCGACATTCACGAGCAGCAAGCCCAGGACAGTCCGTCGTCTTCTCAGCGCCTCGTCAGTGCGTCGGTGCGCCGGCGAGCCGCGGACCAGCGGTGCGTGTCGATCGCGGCGGTGCCGACGTCGGCCGGCTCGCCTGACCAGTCGTCCGACCAGGCCGGGTCGATCGCCCACGACCCGAGCCAGCCGCCATCGTCCGGCGCTGGACGCGGCGCCGGCAGATCCCCCGTAGCCCACGCCCGGTGCCGGCCGGCGCTCACGCCTGCGCCGGCAGCAGGTTCACCACATCGATGGTGCCGAGAGCATCAAGCGCAGCCACGCCACACGCCGTCGAGCAGCACAGGCGCTGCTCTCCCCCACAGGTCACAAGCCGGACCCAACCCGCCGGCAGGTCCTCCCCCGGCGACACCGGCGACGTGGCGTCGCACCCGACACAGCGGGGGTCGGTCTCCATCCGTAAACCGTTCATGCGCGGACCGTAGTGATGATCTGCCGCAGGAATGTCACACGATGTGACACAGGTCTGCGACCGGCAAGCTGCCCCGCTGAGTAGGGTTGAGGTGACCGCCGAGGTCCGCGCCCCGGGGGACGCTCCGGGGCATCGGCGGTCCTGACCCTCGGCGGGTGATCGACGTCATGAACGACGTTCCAGCAAGCATCGGCGCGCGTGCGAAGTACTGGCGCGTGAAGCGCAAGCTGACACAGCAGGCCGTTGCCGATCTGGCCGGCATCAGTCGTAGCTACCTGGCGATGATCGAGGCCGGCGATCGCGCGCTCGACCGCCGGTCAGGCATCGCCACGCTTGCGCGTGCTCTTCGGGTGACTGCCGCCGACCTGACCGGCGACGTGATACCCGCTGGTGACGAGGCACTAGCCGAAGCACATGCCGCGCTCCCCGCTCTTCGGCTCGCGTTGCTTGGCTCAACGCTGGAGGAGCCGCCAGCCGTGCAACCACGTCCGATAGCGGCGCTGCGGGCAGCGACCCGGCGAGCTGAACAGCTGAGGCTGGCAGCCGACTACGCCGCGGTGATGCCGCTTCTTCCCGACCTAATCGGCGAGCTCCAGGCACTGGCGACTACCGGTCCCCGCTCGGAGTGGCGGGAGGCATTGTCGTTGCTCGTGCTGGTCACTCAGGTCGCAGCACACAGCGCCAACAACCTAGGATGCCAGGATCTTGGGTACATCGCTGCTGACCGGGTGATCGAAGCTGCTGCCCGTGCAGATGATGTCACCGCGATGGCGCTGGGCCAGTTCCTACGGGCACACGCGCTTCTCCCGATCGGCGGTTACCCGCGAGCGCTGCGGGCATGCGAGCGAGCCGCGGACGAGCTACGTCCACACGCGACAGGGCGCGGTCTTGAGGTCTACGGCATGCTCGGTCTCACCGCCGCGCTCGTCGTCGTGTCGGCCGGTGGCAACTCAGCCGACGTAGACACCAGGGTTGCGGAGGCCGCTGACGTCGCAAGGCGGACCGAGAACGCCAACGCGTTCGGGCTGGCATTCGGATCGGCCAACGTGGACGTCTGGCGGGTTGCCCTAGCGGTTGAACGTGGCGACGGCGGTCGCGCAATCGCGATCGCGCGAGACATGAACGTATCGGGGCTTCCGCAGACCCGGCAGGCATCTTTCTGGACCGATGTCGGCCGAGGGCTCGCGCAAACCCGCAAGGACCAGCAAGCGTTGGTCGCGCTGCGGCGGGCCGAGGACATGGCGCCGCAGCGAACGCGAACCAACCCGATGGTTCGCGACGTCGTCACCGGCATGCTCCGCCGGGCCCGGGCCCGGGCGGGTGGGCCGGAACTGCTCGGCTTCGCGCATCGGCTGGGCATCGCCTAGGCCGGCGGCCGGGCGGACCAGTGCAGGGTGCCGTTCCCGCTGACGTTGGCCAGCGCGCGCTGGAACAGCCGGGCGGTGAACCCGGACGCGTTGGGCGTGGCGGTGAGGTTCGGGATGATGTCGAGGTTCCCGCCGACCTGGACCGTGAGGTCAACCACGGGCGCGACCCCGGCCGGGAACGGGGTCGGAAAGGTGACCGGGACGGTGACGGCGGACTGCGTGCTGAAGGTGAACGGCTCCTTGCCGGCCGGGCCGTAAGGGATGGGGTAGCCGCCGTTGGCCAGCCTGGCAGGTACCGCGGAACCGGCGGGGTCGGCGAAGTTGAGGATGCCGGCGGTGGTCAGCGGGACGATGTGGGCGACTTCGAGCGTGGCGATCGCCTGGATGATCTGGGTGGGTGAGCCGATGCCGGTGAACAGCAGTTCCCAGAACAGGGCGCCCGTGTCGTCGTAGGCGAACATGCCGGCGTCGTTGATCAGGATGTGACCGGCGCTGGAGTCGCCGGCCAGGACCAACGGCGCGACCCGGTTGCGGAACCCGTCGTTACTCATGCGTTCCTTCCTGAGGTGGTGCCGCGTCAGCGGTACTCGCTGGCATCGGCGTATTCCAGGCGGACTGTGCCGCTGCTGGCTGGGCCGGTGGAGCCGCCGGTCCAGCCGAACACTGCGTACCAACCGGCCGGCACCCGTAGGGGCCGGTCCCAGCTGGCGTAGGCCTCGGCGCCGACCAGGTCGTAGTCGACCTCGTGCTGGCCGAGCTGCACCAGCTGGCTGGGGATGTCCGGCCCGACGTAGAGCCGGACGGTTGAGCCTGCCGGGCCCTTGGCCAGTGCCCGGATCAGCAGGGTGTCCGCCGCGACGTCGGCGCCGCCGTACGACGCGATGAGCGTCTGCGTGTCCGGATCCCAGACGGCCGAGAGGTACCGCGGCGGGTTGCTCACTGGGCGGTGTCCGGGTCGAGGACGACGGGTTGCCGGTCGGCTGCCTCGCGGGTGATCGCGGCGTGCACGGTGCTGCGGGACATGCCGGTGACGTCGGCCAGTTCCCGGACCGTGGCGCCCGCCTGGTGCGCGTCGTACAGGGCCCGACGCAGCGGCTCGCGGCTGTCCGTGCTCAGTTCCCGGTGCACCCGCACGGGGTCCGCCAGCTTCGCCAGCTGTGTCCGGTCACCGGACGAGAGTGTCATCACCTCTCCCTTCCGTGCAGGTTGACATAATCATGCCCTGGAAGGGAGCGGGGATGGCGCAGGCGCTGCGGGTCCGCGGGACGTGTCCGAAGTGCGGACACGTGGTGACTACCGATGCGCCGAAGGGCCGGGCGACGTGGCGGGGTGACTGTCCGGTCTCCGAGTGCGCTGGCCGGATCGTCGCCAGGCGGCTGCCGGCCGGCGCCGGCGGGCCTGCCGCGCCGGCGGCTGATCCGCCGCGCTCGACCGGCGGGAGGCCGAAGCGGCGCCCGTCGTCTGTGGTGAAGGTGAGGAGCTATGAGCGAATCGCACCAGGAGCCGAACGACCTGCCGACGGCGGCGCTGCCGGGGTTCGCCCGGCCGCCGAGCGACCCGCCCGACCCGACGTGGACGACCGATCCGGTGTCGGAGACGGAGGCGAGCCCGGACGCCGCCGGCGGACCGGGCCGGCCGGCCGAGAGCGACCCGAGCGGACAGTCGAGCGGGCTTACTCGGACGTCTACGACTTCCTCTGACAGCGCCTCGCCTGCGGAGGTCGCGCGGCTGGTCGCCGGGTTCCTCGGCCTGGCGTACGCCGGCGCGTCATGGCTGCTTCGCCGGGCCCGGCGGAAGGTGCTGCGACCGCCGACTCAGGCTGAGCTGCTGAGCGTCGCCCGGCCGGTCGGGGCGATCCTGGGCCGCCACTCCCCCGCGGCCCAGATCGAGAGCGAGGCCGCCCGGGACCTGGTCGACGCGACGAAGGCAGTTGCCGGCGTAGTTGCCTACCTGCAGACCGAACCGGTGCAGCCGCTGCAGGCCGACTACGTCCAGGCCGCTCCGGAGTCCGCGGCATGACCGCCCGCACCGTCGCGCGGTTGGCCCTGGGCGCCGTGCTGCTGGCCGGTTGCGGCCGGGACAACTTCCGGGACGTGGAAGGTGTCCCGAGCAAGGATCCCGACGCGATCACCCTGTGGAACAACGTCGACGGCAATCCGAACGTAGTGCGGATCTGCCTGGACGGCGTGGCGTTCGCAACGACCACCCGGCAGTACGGCGACGCGATCATGCGGGTTCCCGAGTGGGACGCGCAGTGTCCGCCGGCCGGCGCACGCCGATGAGAGCCAAGGAGCCTGCCCAGATGACTGCATCCCGTCCGGTCCCGCCGCAGCTGGTCGAGGACGACACCCGGTTCTGGCTTCTGCTGGGGCTCGGCCTGATCTGGGTCGACATGCTCACCTACCCGCTGCGTGTCCGGCGGTTCGGCCGCCGGCTGGCTCGGGACGCAGTCCGGGGTGCGGCGGCCGGTGGCGTTCAAGGCTGACGGGTCGCTGGACCCGAGCAGGTGTGTCCACATCGTGTGTGTGGGCAAGAAGGGCTCGGGCAAGAGCGTGATGGCCCGGGTGATCTTCGACAGCTGGCCCGGGGATCAGCTGGTGGTCGACGTGAACGGCGACATGCACCCTGGCGAGCACTGGGAACTGCTGCACGAGGTACCGGCAAGGTGGCCGGAGCATCTGCGCCGCGACGACCGGGCTATGACCCTGCGGTACGTACCGGACGCGGCATCCAAGACGTTCCAAGAGGACATGGACGCCGCGGTCGGGCTGGCCTACCTGCATCAGGGAACGCTGCTGTGGGTGGACGAGGCTGGAGTGTTGGCGCCGTCCAACCAGGTGCCCCCGCACACCCGGCGGGCGCTGCACCAGGGCCGGCACCGGCGGCTGTCGTCGCTGTGGTGCGCGCCCCGGCCGCTGACGATGGATCCGCTGGTCGTCGCACAGGCTGACCTGGTCTACGTGTTCGAGCTGCCCAACCCCGCCGACCGGCGCCGGATCGCGGACACGATCGGCTGGGATCCCGAGGACTTCGATGCCGCGACGGCCGAGCTGGGTCAGCACGAGTACCTGCGGTATGACGGGTTGGCCGAGCGACCGGCCGCCGGCGAGCCGGATCGGCGGCTTCTGCACTTCCCCGCGCTCCCCCGGGATGTCGCGCGCGTCGGGTGACCGGCGGAACGTACGCTTTGTGTAGGCGCCCAGCCGCGGCATTGGCTGGGCGCCTCTGCCGTGGCTGGGGCCTGTCCAGCGGAGGTAGAGGCGCCCAGGGAGGTTCGGTCGATGCGGGGCAAGCAGCTTGCGTGGTGCGCCGCGGTGGCCCTGGCCGTAGTCGTGGCTTACGACTACGCCAAGGGCAAGGGCGGCATGGCCGGGCTGACCGGCCGGCGCTGATGAGCGCGCAGATCGCCGGTAAACGGCTGTCGTTCTGGTTCGCGGTCGGCGGCGCTTCGGTGCTGTCGCCGTTCTTCCTGCACCTGGTCGCCGAGCGGCTGCCGGACGGCAAGGTGGCGACCGGGCTGCGGCGGTTCATCGGGTTCACCTACTCCAGCGGCGGTTCCTGAGCCGCCGCGCCTACCTGGAAGCTGAGGTGCAATAGATCGTTTGGCGGACTCGCCGACCGTCTTCATGCAGGGCATCGAGACCCCGCTCGCGCACGTCGAGCCGGATCTGTTCTTCAAGGCCACCCGCCGGCAGGTGTTCCACGTCAAGACCAGCCCATTCCAGGGGTTCGGGCTGACCGACGAGGTTCCGCTCCGGCAGTTCGGCGTCGTGTCGGGGCTGGAGATCCGGGTGTCGGGCTCGATCCAGTTCGGCGGCACGATCACCGGCACGCTGATGTCCAACCGGTGGCCGTACGGCCTGCTGCGCGGCGTCCGGATCAGCGCGAACGGGCAGAACCAGCTGATCAGCTGCAACGGCATCCACCTGCGGGCGTTGCAGATGATGACGCCGACGAGCGAGGACCGCGGCGTGGCCCGCAACGTGCGGGATGTGGCGGTGCAGAACGGCACGGCGAGCTTCTCGTCGGAGGACTGGGGCACGTCGGGTGCGAACCTGCTCGGCCCGGGCCGGACGGTACCGGCGATCGGTACCTACCTGTTCGACCTGTCGTTCTTCGTGCCGATCGCGTTCGACCAGCGGTTCCTGACCGGTGCCCTGTACGCGTCGACCAGCTCGACGGCGATCGGCCTGTCGCTGGACTGGGAGAACCTGGGCAACCTGTTCACCCTCGGCGGCGGCGCGACCAACCCGGCCAACTCGGTGAACTACTCGGTGCACGAGGTCGTCTACGAGATCCCTGTCGTTGACGGGCATCCGGTGCTGCCGGACCTGTCCTCGTTCCACGGGATCGTCGCCACCCGGAACACCGCCATCGCCCAGGGCGACAATGAGTTCATCCTGCCCGGGACGAGCGCGGGCCGGATGCTGGAGCGGGTGTTCTTCTCGGTCACCTCCGGTACCGGCAACGGCCCGACCGGCGCCGCGCCGCTGGCGATCAACGCCGCCAACTACGGCCAGATCGCCTGGAAGTACGGCGGCTCGGGCATCCCGGAGAGCGTCACGACCGGGCAGCAGCTGCGGTACGTCAACGAGCGCCAGTTCAACAGCGACATCGGCGCGGTGTGGGGCATCGCCTGCTGGGACTTCGCCAACGAGTGGAGCCTCCGGGACGCGCTGAACGAGGGCAACTACACCGACCTGCGGCTGCTGTTCAACCTCGCCAACGCGCCGACCGGCGCGTTCCAGGAGGTTGTGCAAGAGACGGTATTCACCGCGGCGCTGGCCGCCTAGGAGGCCGCGGTGGCTGGGATCCCGAGCACGTACCACCTGACCGGCCTTCAGGGCATGGCCGAGCCGGCGGGCCTCGGTGCGCCGCGGATGTCGACGGTGACGGCGACCGCGCCGCACCCGTCGATGTGGAGCCCGGACAACCCGCTGTTCTGGTTCGGCGTGCTGCTCGCGGCAACCCTCGGGTTCGTCGGCATCGCCGGGTCGGTGCGGCTGGGGCCGGCCAGGGCGCGCGTGTCCATCGGAGAGAGCTAGAGCAAGGGGAGCATCGATGAGCGAACCCACCCCGTCGGCCGGGCTGGTCGACCAGCTACAGCAACTGCTGGACGCGCTACGTGTGCAGGCGCCGGCCACCGCGGCGCCGGCGGCCGCGCCGGCGGCGCCGGTGCCGGAGCTGCACCGCGGCCAGCTGGTGCACCGCCGCGGCATGTGGGGGCTGGTGGTCGGCGTGCCGGGCGACGGCGAGGCCGAGGTGGTCTGGCTCGGGGCACTCGACCGGATCGCCGCGGCGACCGTCGAGGCCATCGGCTGACCCGGTGACCGCACCCGTACCCGCCACCGCTCCCCAGGGTGGCGGCACTGCCCCGCAGCCGGCCCGGTCGCCGGCGCGCCGGCCGGGCCCCGCCCGGCCGGGCTGGGTGGCGTCCGCCGCCGCCAGTAGCGCCGGCGGCGCGGTGGACGAGGGCGCCGGCGTCCTGCTGGGCCTGGTGGTGTGGCTGGTCACCCTCGCCTACATCCGCGACAGCTGGGGCGGGGTGCGGGACCTCGCGCGGGCGAAGTTCCTCAACAAGGGTGCCGACGGGGAGGAGCTGCCGTGAACGCCGGTGGTGTGCTGCTGGTGCTCGCCGGCGTCTGGGTCTGTTTCCAGGTGCTCGGCGGCCGGGCACTGGAACGCCTCGGGATCATCGAGTGAGGGGCTGGCGCGGCTTGCTCGCCGGCGTGCTGGGCCTCTCGGCCTTGTACGCGGTGATCCGCACGGAAGCCGCGGCCGGCCGGGTCGGCGGCCTGGTCGACCTGGTGAACGCCGGGCTGCGCCGGCTCGCCGACCCGAAGGTCGCCGGCGTCGGCAACCACACGCACGGGTTCACGAAGACCGGCGCGCCCGGCAGTGGCGGGGGCACCGGCGGCCGGGCCGGCACGGGCGGCAGCGGCGGGAGCAGTGGCGGCCGGGCCGGGACCGGCGGCAGCGGCGGGAGCGCCGGCGGGAGCGCCGGCGCCGGCGGCGGCATCGGGCCGCTACGGCCGCGGGGCTGACATCAGAGCAGTGGAGGAGGTGCAGGGATGGGCCGCACGGCGCTTCGCTACACGGCGATTCTGGTCGGCGCGTACATCGCGGTCGCGTACGCCAGTGGCGCCGGCGTGCTGCTGACCAAGGGCAGTCAGGGCGCGTCCGGGTTCGTCAAGACGCTGCAGGGTCGGTGAGCGCGATGCGCCGTGTGCTGCCGGGGAACACCCGGATCGCCGAGGTTCCCGTGTTCGGGCCGGATCCGAAGTCGTCGGCCGCCGCCCGCGCAATCACGTTCATGTCAACGCCGGCGCTGACCGGGCTCGACCAGCGGGACCGCCGCACGAGCGCGGTCGGCTGGTTCACCGGCCGTACCGGGCCGTTGCAGATCTTCGCCGGCGTCGCGAGCGTCGGCAATGCGCTGAACCGCCGGCCGGACCGGCAGACGACCACGACGTCGGTGTCCTCGGCGCTGCCGAGCGTGGTCGACCAGCTGGAGGCGCTGCGGCAGGCGTACGGCGATCGGCTGGGCCGGTTCCCCGGGGACGCGGTGCGCTGATGCCAGGGCTGGGCGAGCTGCTGCGGGACCGGCGAGCGTGGGTGATCGCCGGTGTCGGAGCCGCCGGCGGCGGTGTGGTGTACCTGCGTCGCCGGTCGGCCGGCGGCGCCGGCGGGTCCGGGGACGGCGCGTCGGGATCGGTGATCACGCCCGGCGTCGCCGACACCACGTCGACAGACTTGTACAACTCGCTGCAGCCGCAGATCGAGTACCTACAGCGGCAGGGCGAGATCCTCGGCAGTAGCGTCCAGTCCATTGAGGACATCCTCAATGGACTGGGCACCACACAACCGGTGCCGACCACGCCGGCGCGGCCGAGATTGCAGCCGCCGGCGCGCACGACCTGGCCGGCGCCCGGGCAGACGGGATCGAGGACATGGCCACCGCGCCGGCCACGCCTGTAGGCGCGGCGGTCTACCAGTCCACATCGGACAGTCGGGTCCGACAGGCGATGCTGCTCGGAGCGCTGTTGGAAGGTGGCTCGCTCACCGGCCCCTGGCAAGCCGGCGACAACGGGCTCAGCTGGGGGCCGTTCCAGATCTACAAGGCTGCGCACCCGGACGTCACCCGCGCGCAGGCCGAGGATCCGGTGTGGGCGGTGCGGTACATGCTGCCGTCCTACGCGGCCGCGGTGAACCGGGTCTCGGCCGGCAGCTGGGAGGCCGACCCGAAGGGCGCGGCGGCGCTGAGTGCCTACTACGCCGAGCGGCCGAAGCGGATGTACCTTCAGAAGCGGATCGACGCCGCGTGGTCGCAACTGGCAGGTACCGACTTCGGCGGTGCCGGCGGCCCGGTCGGCGGCAGCCCAGGGGGCGGCAGCCCGGGGGGCGCCCCGGTCGGCGGTTCGGACACACAGCAGAACTTCGGTCTTGGCGACCTGAGCGGAGCGATCACCGGGCCGCTGCGGGATCTCGCCGTCCGGGTTGCGTTCGTCGGGCTCGGCCTGGCCCTGATCACCCTCGGCTCGTGGACTCTGGTTCAGAGCCGCCCGCGGCGCGCGATCGGAGGACCGTGACGTCTACACCGCGGCTGGAACACACGCTCCTGGCCGAGATCCTGACGGCGCTGCAACAGGCAGCGAACACCCAGACCGAGACCGCGGCGACGTTGCGCGGCCTGAGCACGAACAACGTCCTGCACACGGCGCTGGTGCAGCTGGACGCGGACGGAACGGCCGAGCTGCGTTCGTCGGTGCCGGCCGGGTCGATCGCGGTCGCGAAC
>Ga0307499_10000245_pt1 | contig 20111 bp, 19 predicted proteins | sample 13_S_MG_FD_201363 | JGI IMG/M metagenome (GOLD analysis project Ga0307499, IMG submission 201363) | Soil microbial communities from Populus trichocarpa stands in riparian zone in the Pacific Northwest, United States - 13_S | ecosystem: Environmental > Terrestrial > Soil > Riparian zone > Trees... | reverse complement strand
CCGGATCAAGGGAAAGGCGCTGCGCGAGCAGCGCCGCCGCATCCAGATGGTTTTTCAGGATCCCTTCGCCTCGCTCAATCCGCGCCGCAAGGTCGGCAACATCATCACTGACGGACCGATCGCGCATGGCGTCGATCCGGCGGTAGCGCGAAAGCGAGCCGGCGAACTGCTCAGCCTGGTCGGCCTCAATGCCAGCGCGATGGAACGCTTTCCACATGAGTTTTCCGGCGGCCAACGGCAGCGCATCGGAATTGCGCGGGCGCTGGCGCTCGATCCGGAAATCCTGGTCGCCGACGAAGCGGTCTCCGCGCTCGACGTGTCGGTGCAGGCACAGGTGCTGGACCTGCTGGAAGACCTCAAGGCCCGGCTGGGCCTGTCGATGCTGTTCATCACCCATGACCTGCGCGTGGCCGCGCAGATCTGCGACCGTATTGCGGTGATGCAACACGGCTCGATCGTCGAACTCAAGTCCGCATCGCTGCTGTTTGCGGCCCCCGAGCACGCCTACACGCGCGAACTGCTTTCCGCGGTGCCCGGCCAGACGTCATCGTCCAAGGCGGCATGAACCGGATCACGAACGATGCACTGCGTCCTGGTTAGCAAAAGCCTCGATCTTCGCGGCTATCTCGGCCCGCAGTTCATGCGCGCCGCCGACCGCATCGAAATCGTCAGCCATCCGCACGAGGGGCCGGCAACGGATGTCCGGCTGGCGGTGGCCTGGCATCCGCCGGATGACGCATTCGAACGCTATCCTAATCTGCAGGCGGTCTGCTCGATCGGCGCCGGCGTCGACAACATTCTGGCGTGCCCCAGCCTGCGCCCCGATGTCGACGTGATCCGCGTTGTCGACCCCGCGCAGGCGCAGATGATGTCCGGCTTCGTCGCCTGGCACGTCATCGGCCATCAGCGGCGCTTTGCGACCTATCAGGCGCAGCAGCGCGAGGAACGCTGGCAACGTCTCGGCCCGCGCCGGGCGCAGGATGTGCCGGTCGGGATTCTGGGGTTTGGCGAAATCGGCCGCAGGGTCGCCGCCGATCTCGCTTTGCTTGGTTTCCCGGTCATGGCGTGGAGCCGAACTGAAAAGCCAACGCCACAAGGCGTGCGCGGCTTTCACGGCGCCGCAGGTCTCGAGGCTATGCTGGGTCAAACCGAAGTTCTGGTGAACCTGCTCCCGCTTACATCGGAGACCAAAGGCATCCTCAACCGCAAGACGTTCGCGCGCATGTTCCGCGGCGGTTACCTGATCCAGGTCGGTCGCGGCGAGCATCTGGTCGAAGCCGATCTGCTCGCTGCGCTGGAGAACGGCCAGCTTGCCGGCGCTGCGCTCGATGTGTTCGCGACCGAGCCATTGCCGCCGCGGCATCCGTTCTGGCGACATCCCAACATCGTCGTCACGCCTCATGATGCCTGCGAAGTCAGCGTGGAAGCGATCGGGGCGACGTTTCGCGCGACCGCGGAAGCGATCCGCGCCGGCCGGCGCCCACCGCACTCCGTCGACCGCGAACGCGGCTACTGAGCGACGTCAATGGATATTCTAGCGCCGGACGCGTCGCTGCGACGATTGCCGCTCACCCGATCGACACGCTGCGCGCCGCATCCGCCGTCCCTGAAGCGCTGGCCCAGAGACTGGCGGCCACCCTATTCGGCTTTCGGTTTCAACTCGCGAATGACCGTGCCAAAGCGCGCCTGAAGACGCTCGCCGCCTGCTCGCTGGTATCGCCGACCGGATCGAAGCCACGCACCAGGAAAATTGCGGATCGTGGCTGCGATGCAGGTCGGTGTAGACGGCCTTCACACGGTTACTCCGTTGGTTGGCATTAGAAATCCCGCTCGGGGATACGACATTGCCAGCAGTCCGTCACCATGGGCAACGGCCATCTCGTCACCGGGATGGCAGCGCGTCCGAACTGGAAGGCGTGGCGTTCGGACGAGAGTTTCTCTAGGCTGTAACGATGAGTGGTCGGAAGGGCCGGGGTCCGGGTGACTGAAAACAATAACACCGCCAAGACGCTTGCGTTGCACGAACTGTTCGAGTCAGAGCCGACCGAAAACTTGATCGGCAATCTCCGCACCAGGTCCGGCCTGCACAGCTTCGGTCGCGATCTTCTCCCCATCACGATCAACAGCGATCCTTCCCTGCCAACCTGCTATCTGTGCTGCCCGTCGGTTGCCTATATTGACTACGCGCGCGACGAATTGCGCCACTTCTCGGATTTCCGGCTGCTCTCGGGCATGTTGGATGCTGTCCTGAGGCTGGGATATCCCCTGATTCGGGCCGCTCAGCTCGATCGGCAGGTTCAAATCAACAACTGGCTGCTCGCCACCAATCCGATCCCCGACGTGACGGGCGCTGCGCTTGAAACCACCACGCGGGAGGTCGTTCTGGCCAATCCCGGGCACGTCGTGATCTGGCGATCTCTGAATGACTACAGCGACCGGGACGCCATGCGCATCTTTCGTCAAGCCGGATACCGGATGTTTCCGGCCCGCCAGATTTACATGTTCGACTGCAGGGATGCCCAACCGAAGCGTCATCGCGACGAACGGCGCGACACAGCTTTGTTGGAAAACGGCGAGTTCACACTCGTCTCCTCGTCAGAGTTTCGCGAAGACGATTACATTCGCGCGCAAGTTCTCTACCAGCATCTCTATCTAGAGAAATACACCTGGTTGAACCCGCACTATACGCCCGTGTTCATGAAATCGATGCATGCGAAGGGCATCCTCGAATTTCAGGGACTTCGCGCCGAAGACGGCCGGCTGGCCGGCGTGATTGCTTTTTTCGACACCGGCCGCACCATGACGGCCCCGATCGTCGGATATGACAGCACCCTTCCGCAGGCGAAGGGTCTTTATCGCATGCTTATGGCGCTGGCGGCGCAGCGCGCGCGGAAACGGAAGATGCTGTACAACATGAGCGCCGGCGCCGCTTCCTTCAAGCGCAACCGTGGCGGCGTCGCTGCGCTCGAATATTCCGCCGTCTACAATATCGGGCTTTCGCCAGGACGCCGGCTGGCGGCGCTTCTCGTCAGAAAGATACTGGAATGGGTCGGCGTTCCCGTTCTCCGGAGCTTTGAATTGTGACTGACCGGACATCGAGTTGGTATGCGGTCGCCCTGAGCCGCGCGGTCAGCCGAAAACCGCACCGCGTGCTGATCGCCGGACAGGCGTTTGTCATCTTTCGATCAGGTGGCGCCTTGCGTTGCCTCACCGATCGTTGCCCGCACCGCTTTGCACCGCTGTCGCTCGGGCGGGTGGTCGCAGACACCATCGAATGCCCCTATCATGGCTGGCGGTTCGACGGAGCCGGCCGATGCCGGGCCGTGCCCGGGCTGCTGGAGCCGGTGCCAAACGTCATCGTGCCCCCGCATGCGGTTCGCGAAGCCAATGGCCTGGTCTATGTTTCGCCGGAAGCGGCGCGCGGCGAGCCATATCCCGGTGTGCTTTCGGGCCCGGGCACCGTCAGCAGCGTCGTTGAAAACCGGGTTCGTTCGAACCTGATCGACGTCGCCGAAAATATCCTCGACGCCACCCACACCCATTTCACCCACAGCGGCATTTTGCGCGGCCTGAGCAGCCGCCGCTACAACGTCAAGGTCACCGTGACTGGCGGCGAAGGTTGGGTCGAAGCCCGCTATGAGGGAGAACCGCGACAGGAGGGCATTATCAGCCGCCTGCTCGAAGGCGAACGGTCGATCAGTGTCGGCCGTTTCATCGCGCCCGGAGTTGCTGAGCTCGAGTTTTGGGGGCGTGACCGGATCAACCTGTCGACGACATTTCATCTCCGCCAGGAAGACGACGAGCACGTCCACGGCTTCGGCGTTCTGGCGGGCCCGGTGCAAGGCGGCCTCGGATATCTCAAGGCTGTCTTGTTCAAGCCGTTCTTTCACATCGCGCTGCGCCAGGATCAAACAATCCTGACGGCTGCGCGGCAAAACAGATTGCCGAACGCCAAACCCGTGGTGGGGCGGCTCGACATCCTGCGGCCCCACATCGAGGCCATTTTACGCGGCGAACGTCCGGCTGTCGCGGACGCGCCCACCGAACTCACGATGGAACTGTGAGAGACGAAATCGAGCCCTGCTCTATTCCAACGGCTCCCCATCCCATTCGATATCGCGAACGGACGCCTCAACCAGCCCCTTTCCTTCCCGCAAGGCCTTGATCGCGATTTCGCCGAGCGCCAGTAACTGCGACGGCAGAAGGCGACGATCGCCGGACCAATGCGAGATGTCCTGCATGCGGGCAAAATCCCGGCGCCATCTCGCAAAACCCTGATTACGAAGCGCGTAGGGCAAACCATAGGCCAGCATGGCCATCGGAAGCGTCATCGGCGCCGTCGACGAGGCCCGTGCGGCGCGCCCTTCAAGAAAGGATCGAGCGAGACCGTCCTCCGGTCCGAAATAATGCACCCCGCTGGTGGTGCGCGGGTTGCATTCGATGACGTGCAGTTCACCATTGGCGTCGCGACGAAAATCGAACGAAATCTGGCCCGTCCATTGCAATCGCGACACCATCGCGTCGACAAATGCCCGCGCCACCGGAACATCCGCGGCCTCAAAGGCGACGCCGGCACCGTAGCCGACCCGATAGGTCGGTCGGTAACTCTGGAACGCCGCCACACGGCCGTCGACGGCAACTGCGTAGGTGCTGATTTCCTCGCCCGGCAGGTAGGCTTGCGCGACCCAAGGGTCGGCTTCCGTCGCGCGAAGTTTCTGGATGTCGGCTTCTGAAGGTCTGATCAGCACGCGCGATCCAAAGCGAGACCATGCAGGCTTGAACACAAGGGCGCCAGGAGGCGTCGAAAGCCCCGACAGATCCTCGCAACAGTTGAGCCGCCAGGTCCGGGGTGGATCGGCGCCGAGGCCTGCGGCCATCTCTGCGAAATCAGCCTTGTTATGGACTTTCGCAAGCAAATCGAAATCCGGCGCGAATAGCGGCATGTCGATGCCACGCCTGTCTCGCACTGCCGCCAGAAAGAACACCTCTTCGCAGGTCGGTACGATCAGGTCTGGAGATTTTTGCGCGACAAGGTCAGCGATCGCGGCCGCATAGTCGGAAAAACTCTGTCGTGGTGATGGCAATCGGACGTACGAATCCTTCATGCGCGTCGCCCGCGACATCGGATAACGGAATGTGTCGGCCAAAATGACGCGGTGACCGGCACAGTGAAAGACACGCGCCAGGTGCAACGCCGAGGGTGCCCGGGCACCGGTGACGATGATCGTCCTTCTCATGAATTGCCTGGCTTTAGACAATTTTCGACGCGCCGAAGCTTGACGTCGTTTCGGGGCAGCAAGGCATCATACCGCAAGTCAACTTCAGGAGACGTTCCGGCCCGGATGCAGGCCTGCAAGACTTGGGCGTGCGCGATCTCGCCGACGTCGCGCGACATCTGGACCGGCAGAACGACCTCGATACGATTTTCTTCCGCCAGACGGATACGAAAATCGTCGATACTAGGGTGCGCCGCCAGCACTGCATTGCGCAGCACATCGGGCGTCAACACTACCGAAGGCTTCGCCGAATCCCGGTTCGGCAACTCGAAGGCATCATCGCGCCGTCCGATGATTTCGGCGACGGCCTGCAGCGCGGAACCGCAAGGACAGCGTTTTCGATCGAGACGGAGGATGTCGTTCATGCGGTAGCGCGCCGTGATCTGGGTCCGGCGGGTAAAGTCCGTCACGATCGGCGTAACCAGGTCGGGCGCGCCGGCGATTTGCTCGAACTCGAAGTGGACGACATCCTCGGCCAGATGCAGCGTTCCATATTCGCAAGACACGCCGAACAGCCCTTCCGTCGCCATATAGATTTCCCGCAGTTTCAACTTGAAATGCTGCTCGATCAGCCCGCGATCAGGGGGGTCGAGCACCTCGGCGCTTGAAAACATCAGTCGCGGCGCCATCGCAACGCCGTTTTCCGCGAACCAGCGCAACGCCTTCGGTGGGCCGACCACGACCGTCGGCTTGAACGCGACCAGGGCCTCGGCCGCCGACGCCAGGCCGTTCCGCAGATCGACAAAAAGAAGCTTCAAAACTCTCGATTCATTGGCGGCGTCATAAAGGCGCGAGGTTCGCGGAAGCACAATGGCGACCCGATGCGGCTGCCGCAGCGAGATCGGAAGCGCCTTGGCAACAATGGTTCCAAGCCAGACGAAGCGCTCTCCATCCGAGATCAGATAAAGGCCGCGATTGCCGCTGGTTCCGGTGCTGCAGCCGATATCATGCCCCGCCGGCGCTTCACCGCGCTCGATCATCGCCCAGCCTTCGGCCGCCGACAGCCCAAGCCGGTTGAAGGCCTCAAAACGATTCATGACCTCGCGCTTTCCGACGATCGGAAAATCGAAAAACGGCAAATTGCCGAGTTCACGATAGAACGGCGCATGCGCAACCGCATGACGCCGCAGGCGCTCCAGGTTCCAGTTCTGCCATCTCGCAACCCGATCGCGGCTGTTCAGCCAGCGACGAAGCAGATGCGTGCGCAGAAACGCCGAAGCCAGTTTCGTCCGTGAGGTCACGATGCGGCTTCCTCGATATCGTGGCAGAGCAAAACCCGGCCATCCTCGCGTCGGAATTCCCTGAGCAGGCGCTGGGTTGCCCGGCCGGTGCGGCGATCATCGAAAACAACGACGCTGGAGATCCAGGGCGTCGCGTCGTCGAGTAGCGCCTCAGTCGTCCAGGCCGCATCGGTGGCGTAGACGACCGGGCCGCTTTCATCTCTCCAGAAGATTCCGAAATGACCAAAGGCATGTCCCGGCAACGGCACCGCCAGATAGGCCCCACTGCCGAACAAATCATATCCTTCGCCGAGCACCGTACCGGTCGGCAACCGTCGCATGCCCTGAAGCGGCAGCAACCGATGCTCGAGGCCGGACGGGATCAATTCTCTGAATATCCCGTGGTGCAAGGCCGCCGTCGAACTCATGGCTAAGACCCGACGCGTCGCGTCGCCACAGGCAATGATTCCCGCGCGCGGAAATGCACGCAGGCTTGAGATATGGTCGGCGTGGAAATGAGTGACGACGACAAGACGGACATCGTCCGCGGTAGCTCCCATGTTCCGGAGCATGGCCTCCGGCGCCGAATTCGCATTCAAGTCCGGGCGAAGCACCGAACTATAAAGCCGCAAGGCGGTAGTCCGCGGTCCGCACGTGACCTCCGGTCCCATGCCGGTATCGACAAGGCACAGACCTCTCTCCTTCAGGTCAATCAGGCCATATCGGACGGACAGCCTGATGATCTTCAGCCCTGCGCCTCGCCTGACGAGCCCGGCAAACACATCGATATGCGCACTGTTGAAAAGCTTCATGACGCCTCGCCGCCGGAGAAGGTCCGGCGCAAGCCTTCGTCAAACCCGATCTTCGGCCGCCATCCGATTTCGTCCCGGATGGCCGACAAGTCCAGCGTCTGGCTGAACGCGAGCAACCCCGCCGAATAGGCGGTCACGATTGGCTCGACCGCGGGCCGGAAGGTTTTATGAAATCTCTCGATCGCACGGATGGCTGCAATCGCAAGCGGCCACGGTATCTCGCGCCAACGCACATCGACGCCGGCGAGTTTCGCGCTTGCAGTTATGATGTCGCGGATCGAAACGGCTTCGCCTCCCGAAACATTGTAAGTCGCGCCTGCGGCCTTGCCTCGTTGGGAGAGTATGCTGGCAATCGCCGCCACGACGTCGTCGACATGGGTGAGATCGATCACGGCACGTCCGCCGCGGAACGATGGCACGGGCCCTCTTTTCGCAGCCCTCAACAATCGGGGCAACAACGCCTTGTCTCCCTTTCCATAGATGCCGCGGGGCCGCACGATGGTAGCCGGAAAATCCGCAGCCGCTCGAACCAGCTTTTCCGCGGCCGCTTTGCTCCAGGCGTAGTCGTTGACCGGCACGGGGAGTTCGGAACGCTCGTTGACGTTCAACTGGTCGCCGAACCTGAAATAAACGCTGGACGACGATACATAGACAAAATGCGGCGCACCCCATCGCCTGGCCTGGTCCAGCAGATTGGCGGTTGCCGTCACATTGTTGCGCTCGAAATCGCGCCGCGGTCCCCAATTCGACGACAGACCCGCACAATGGACCACGCTGTCGATCTTCGTCATCGCGAGCGAGGACAATGACGCGGCATCTGCGAGATCGCACGTCGCAACCGCAACCGGCTGGTCGCGCAGGATTTCCGGCAAGGCGGCGGAACGTCCGAGCGCGATGACCTCGCCGCCGCCCGCCGCGAGGTGGCGGGCGACGCGAGCCCCAAGGAATCCGCCAGCCCCCGTCACCACGATCCGCGACATCTAGATCTCGATCGCCATTCCGCCGAACGACACGCCGGCCGACGTACCAACCAGGATGACCTTCGATCCCCTGCGTATCTGCTGTTGCATCCGTGCAAAATGCAGGGCTGTCGGGATCGAGGCGGCAACCTGATTGCCGTGCGTGGCAACGATATCGATGACCTTTTCGCGCGGGAAACCGCAGCGCTTGACGAGATGGGCAAGCGCGAGCGGGCTAGCCTGATGCGGGACGACGATATCGACGCTGTCGCGATCCCAGTTCGCACTGGCAAGAAGATGGTCGATAAAATCGGGAAATTTGCCCGCTGTCAGCTTGAACAGTTCACGCCCGTTCATCTGGAAGAAACTACCCGCCGCGAACCGCTCGGGCTCCCGGTGGAGATCAATTCCCGTGCCGCCCGAGGCGAGTTGACAGGCCTCATAGCCCTCATGATGGGTTTCAAATCGGCTGGCACGAACGTAGCTCGCCTCGTTCGATTCCGGACGCGTGAGCACGGCCGCCGCCGCGCCATCCCCGAACAAACCCGCCGTGGCGGGGTCGCTGTGCCATGGCAAGGCGCGCGAGGCGATTTCAGAGGAAACGACGAGCACGCATTGATAGCGACCGGCGGCGATCATCGATGTGGCGACATCGAAGCCTGAAAGGAAGCTCAGGCAGGTCGAGTTGACGTCAAGCGTTGCGCAACTCCCGCTCGGAATGTCCAGGTGTCGCGCGATCAGCGGTGCGGTGGCAGGAATCGAATATTTGGGGACGGCGCTGGCGAATATCACAAGATCAATCGATGAAGGCGAGATGCCAGCTTCAGCAATCGCCTCTTTCGCTGCGGACGCGGCAAGCTCATCCTGCGATTCCGGACCGCATACAAAGCGCTCCCTGACCCCACAATTCTCCTCGATCCACCCCTCGCGTTTTCCAATCTGAAGATCGAGAGATTTTGAACTGACTTGCTTTTGCGGAAGAGAGGATCCGGTTCCGCACAAATTGAACGCAATGCCTGCCATGGCGTTTCTGATTCGATTGATAATCATCAATCTACGGCATCCCAGCACCAATCGCCATGCGGCATCGAACCGATCGTACCAACCTTTAATTGTATCGGGGACGGTGAGGCCTTGCGTTGGGGAATTCAGCCACCGAAGGAATCAGGCCAACGTACCGTTCCGCGCCGGGCGGACCGTCCAGAAGCAGCGGCGGCGATGCGGCTAGCTTAAGCGCCGGCGGACGGCAGGCTGGCGGCCGCGATGGCGACAATCTGGGCCAGCCGGCGTCCAATCCGGGAGGACGCGCTGCTCAGCAAGGAATGAACCTGTCGCATCTCTTCGTCTTCCATATGCGCCGGGGGGCAAAGCGCACAAGGAAGATGGTCTTGTCGGGCTAAGTAGTCGATATCCCTAGGAAAATAGCAATGTTCGCTTCGTCCGGGCGCCCTTCGACAGTGGATTTATTGCCGCGATCAGCTCGGCGGCGAATGAGATTTTCTCTCCGGATTCCGGCCCTCATAGCCCGGTGATTCCGCTGTCGACCGCCAATGCCTGGGCGTTGACGTAAACGCTCTCGTCGGAGATGAAAAACAGCGCCGCGTAGGCGATTTCCCAGCCCGTCGCCATCCGCCCGAACGGCACCCCCGCTGCGCTTCGCGATGGCCGGCCGGCGCTGGTGTGGCGGCCGAGCGGCGTATCGACCAGGCCCGGATAGATGATGTTGGCGCGAATGCCGCGCCTGGCGCCCTCCTTCGCCACATTGCGCATCAGGCCGCCGAGCGCTGCCTTCGACGCGTCATAGGCGATCAGCCGCGAACCGGAACGAAGTGCTGCGATCGAGGAGATGAACACGATCGCGGACCCGTCGGCGATGTGCTTGAGCGCCTTGCGGCAGCAGAGCATCGGCCCGGTCAGGTTGACCGCGAATGTGTCGTTCCACTGCTTGAGGTCGACGCCGTCGAGGCCGAGCGCACCAACCCCGATGCCGACATTGAGCACCATGCCGTCGAGGCCGCCGAGACCATCGATCGCCTCGTCGATCATCCGGTCGACGTCGTCTTCGCGCGCGATGTCGGCTTCGATCGAAAACGCCCGGCCTCCCTCGGCGACAATGCGCTGGACGGTGTCATCGGCGCTGGCGCGGTTCACATCGGCGACCGCGACATGGGCCCCTTCCCTTGCAAACAGCAGCGACATCGCCCGGCCGTTTCCAACCGGATCGGTGGCGGCGTCGAACGTCCGCTGGCCCCCGCCGACCACCAGAATCCTGCGACCCTGAAGCCGCCCGCGGCCCGGCGCTTCGCCTGCGGATTCCGGGCTGAGCTGGCGGACATAACGTATCTTGTCGGACATCTCTCATCTCATCGGGTTTGAGCGGGTTGCAGCGCATCGAGAAAACGCCGCAGCGACGCGAGGACCAGGTCGAGCCGGTCATGATGAAGCCAGTGCCCGGCGCCTGCGATCTTCTGCAGCTCGGCTTGCTTGAAATGCGCCAGCAGGCCGGCGGCCTCGGGGTCGGGAAGGTAGCTTTCGTCGCCCCACATCAACAGCGTGGGACAGGCGATGCGCGACCACAGGGCGACATATTCGTCCGACGACAGCCGATAGGGCGCCCTCGCCCGCTGATAGTGATCGAACTTCCAGCGATAGAGGCCGTCATCGCCCTTCCGAACACCGTGGCGCGCAAGATGAAGCGCCAGTTCGGGCGTCAACCGCTTGTTGCGCGTCGAAAGCCGCTGCGCCGCCTCCTCGATGGTCCGGAACGCGCTGGCTTCGCGCTCCCCGATGCGATCGAGCTGGTCGATCCATCGCGACATCTGTTCATGGATCGGCGCGGTTTGTGAGCGCGACAAGAAGGCCCCGTCCAACACGGCAAGGCGCGATACCCGATCCGGATAGGCTCCGGCATAGGCGAGCGAGATCATTCCGCCTAGCGAATGACCGACGATGGCGGCATCCCGCAGCTCCGTGAAGCGGATCAGCCGGCTAAGATCGTAGACATGATCGGCCAGGCTGTAGCTGCTTCCCCTCGCCCATTCGGAATCGCCGTGCCCGCGAAGATCGGGAGCCACGACATGGAAATGCGGCTGCAGTTCGCGCGCGATCGCATCCCAGTTGCGACAATGGTCGAGCCCGCCATGGACCAGGATCAACGGCGGCGCCGCATCATTGCCCCAGTCGACATAGTGCAGCCGCAACCCCTGCGACTCGTAGAAGCGATCTGCCGGTTCGGCCGTCATGGGATCGCTTCTTACTTCGGCGTGAATCCGAACGTCCGCTCGAAGCGCTTCACATAGGCCGGCCACACCTCGGGATTGACGATGCGCGGCGGGCGCTTGCCGTCCAGCGCATCGAGAATCTGTTCGGCGGCGATCTTGCCCATGTTCACCCGCGCCTCCTTGGTGACACCTGCGGTGTGCGGGCTCGCCAGCACATTGTCGAACTGCAGCAGCGGATGATCGGGCGGCGGCGGCTCCTTGTCCCAGACATCGAGGCCGGCGCCCGCAATCCGCTTGTCGCGCAACACCTCATACAGCGCCTCCTCGTCGTGAATGAAACCGCGCGCGGTGGTGACGAAAAAGGCGTGCGGCTGCATCAGCGCGAATTCGCGGGCGCCGATCATGCGGCGATTGTCCTTGGTCAGCGGGCACGAGATCGAGACGAAATCCGAGCGGCGCATCAGATCGTGAAGCTCGACCTTTTCGGCGCCGCGGGCGGCGATTTCTTCCGCGGTCAGATAGGGGTCGTAGGCGATCGCCTTCATGTGCAGCAGGCCCTTGCACAGCTCCGCGATGCGGCGGCCGACATTGCCGATGCCGACGATGCCGACGGTCTTGCCCTGAAGCTCATTGCCGATCAGCGCGTTCCGGTTGACATTGGCCTCGCGGCGCAGCGCGCGGTCGGCCTCGAGGATGCGCTTGGACAGCGTCAGCATCATCCCGAGCGCGTGTTCGGCGACCGAATTGGCGTTGCCGCCGGATTGATTGACGACGAGCACGCCCGCCGCGGTGCAGGCATCGACGTCAACGGGATCGAAACCCGCGCCGTTCGAGGACACGATCAGCAGGTTTGGTGCGCGCTTCAGCAAATCCTGATCGACATGGAAATGTCTTGCAATCTCGTCGCGCGCTGCGCCGACCTGATAGGCATGCGCCGCCGACAGGATTGGCGCTGCGACCGCATCGGGACTGTCGTTCTCCAACCGGTCCAGCCGGACGTCGGCGCGGTTTTTAAGGATATCGACATAGATCTCGTGGGCGAGGTATTTGACGTAGAACACGCGCTTGTTGTTGACGGTCATGTTTGCTGGCAACTTTCTTGATGGTTTCTTGGCAACTTTTAGTTCGGGAAGCCGTAGAGCCTGGCGGGGTTGTCGACGAGAATGCGTTGCTGCGTGGCCTTATCAGGCGTCCACGCCTGAAACAACTCGAGCAGATGCCCGGCGTCGGGCATTTCGCCTTCGACGCGCGGATGCGGCCAGTCGCCGCCCCATACCAGCCGCTCCGGATTGGCCTTCACCAGCGCTTCATGAAACGGCCGCGCGTCAGGGTAATCCGGCGCGTTCTGGCTGAGGCGATGCGCGCCCGACAGCTTGCTCCAGCACCAGCCTTCTCCGATGCAGCGAAGCAGGCTCTGGAAGCCCTCGGTGCCGGTACCGGCACGGGCGTCGGTCCGTCCCATATGGTCGATCACGACCGGCAGCCGCAGCGGTTTTAGCAGCGGAATCGTCTCGGGCCAATCCTTGACGTCGATCCACAACTGCAGGTGCCAGCCGAGCTCGGCCATGACAGGCGCAAGTCTCGAAGCTTCGCTTAAGGGAATGCCGCCGCGATAATGCAACTGCCCGCCGCGAAAGAAATGATTGAAGCGCAAGCCGCGGACGCCGGTCGCGTTCCAGGCCCGCAATTCGTCCGGCGAAACACCCGCGTCGGCCACCGCGACGCCGCGCAGGCGTTCGGGCTGACGTTTTAGCGCGTCCAGCATTGCCGAATTATCGTGGCCATGCGCGCTGCCCTGCACCAGCACGCCGCGCGCAAAACCGAGCGTATCGAGCATGCCGAGATATTTCTCCAGCGGCGCATCGGGCGGCGTGTAGCTGCGGTCGTCCGCGTAAGGAAAGCGGTCCGAGGGACCGAACACATGGGCATGGGTATCGCAGGCGCCCGGCGGCAGCGGCACTTTGGGACGGCTGACGGGACACGGCGGCAGACAGGCAGGGATCATCGAACGTCTCTCATCGTCATTCCGCTTTCATTCCGGCAGCCTTGATGATCGGCGCCCATTTCTCGTAGTCGTCGCGGATTTTCGCGTCGAATTGTTGCGGCGTGCTGCCAATCGGCTGCGCGCCGAGCTTGGCCAGCCGCTCCTTGACGGCGTCGGTATTCAGCGCCGCGACAAAATCCTGCGAGAGCCTGGCCAGCACGTCGGCGGGCATTCCCGCCGGTCCGAGCAGGCCCCACCAGACGCCGGTGTCATAGCCGGGCACTGTTTCGGACATGCTGGGCACATCGGGCAGCAACGGCACGCGCGACGCCGTGGTGACGGCGAGCGCACGCAGCGTGCCGGCCTGAAGCTGGCCGACCGATTCCGGGCCGTTGTTGAACGACATCGGAATTTGTCCGCCGAGCAGATCGTTGATCGCGGGCGCGCCGCCCTTGTAAGGGATCGCGGCGAGATCGATCTTGGCCAGGTTCTTCAGGAGCTCACCTGCGAGATGCGTCGACGTCCCGTTGCCGGCATGGGCAAACGAAAGGCTGCCCGGCTTCGCCTTGGCCGCAGCTATCAGCTCGGCCAGCGTCTTGAATGGCGAGTCGGCCCGGACCAGCAGGATATTGGGTGACGACGCCAGCAGCGAGACCGGCGTGAAATCCTTGAACGTGTCATAGGGGACTTTGGCATACAGCAAGGGATTGGTGGCGTGGCCGCTCGCCACCATGATTAGGGTATAGCCGTCCGGCGGCGCGGTTGCGACCGCCTGCGAGGCGATCACGCCACCGGCGCCGGGACGGTTCTCCACGACGACGGACTGCCCCCATTGCTTGGAGACGACATCGCCGAGCGTGCGCGTCAGGACATCGACGCCACCACCGGCGGGATAGGGTACCAAAATATGCACGGGCCTCGACGGAAACGCCGTCTGGGCAACGGCACTGCCGCATATGATATGTGCGGCCGCAGCCGCGATATGGATCGCCGCTGCTGCGGCAGCGATCCGGAACCACCTGCCCATGGTATCCCCTCCCGATATCTTTTCTTGCTTATCTCACATCGTCGCATCCCACCTGTAGCGGCGCGGGCGCAGAGCAGGATACGATCGGGACATGTTGACAATCCCGCCGATGACGTCAAGTTTCGCCGCTCCAGGGATGGGCGCAAACGCGCTCCAGGGATAAGCGCGAACGCAAGATCGTCGCAGGCAGCGGACGAAGTTCTTCGCGGGTAAAGGAGACCAAAATGGCGGTTGCGGAGGAAAAAACCTCGCCCGAGACTTCTCAGAAGAGCTGGCACGGCATCGTGCTGCAGACGCTCAAGCGCAATGATATCCGCCTGGTCCCCTACGTGCCCGACCGCGTACTGACGCCGCTGATCAAGAACCTGCATGCCGATCCCTTTTTCACGACCTTCTCCACCGCGCGCGAGGAGGAAGCGGTCGGCATCGTCTCCGGCGCCTGGATGGGCGGCATGCGTAGCGCCGTACTGATGCAGACGTCCGGATTTGCCACGCTCGCCAACGTGCTGGCATCGCTGGCGATCCCCTACCAGATTCCTCTGATCATGTTCGTGTCCGAGCGCGGCACGCTCGGCGAATTCAACTATGGGCAGTCGCTGGTGTGCCGCACCATGCGCCCGGTGCTGGATTCGCTCGCGATGGAGCACCACACCGCAACAAGGCTCGACGAGTTCGAATTCATCGTCGACCGCTCGATCAAGCAGGCCGTCACTACGCAGGCGCCGGTGGCGCTGATCCTCTCGCCGCTTTTGACCGGCGGCAAAGTCTTCGACAAGTGAGCGATCTCATGAGCAACGACAATCCGGCCCGCAACACCAAGGTCATGAACCGCTTCGATCTCACCTCGCGGCTGATCGCAAAATTGAAGCACGAGGAAGCCGTGATCGGCGGCATCGGCAACACCAATTTCGACCTGTGGGCCGCCGGCCACCGGCCGCAGAATTTCTACATGCTCGGCAGCATGGGCCTCGCCTTCCCGATCGCGCTCGGCGTGGCGCTGGCGCAACCAAACCGGCGCGTATTTGTGCTGGAAGGCGACGGCTCGCTGTTGATGCAACTGGGTTCGCTGTCGACCATCGCGACGCTGGCGCCGAAAAACCTCACCATGGTGGTGATGGACAACGGCATCTACCAGATCACCGGCGCGCAACCGACGCCGGGCGCCGCCGTCGCCGATATCGTCGCCATTGCGGTCGCGAGCGGCCTCACCCACTCTAGCTGGGCGGCAGACGAGGACGATTTCGAGCGCCTGATCGAGGAATCGATGTCGGCTGCGGGCCCGACGCTGATCGGCGTCCGCATCGACGACAAGCCGGGCACAGGCACCACCCGCCGCGATCCCGTGCAGATCCGGGAGCGTTTTATGCACGGTATGGGCGTACGGGAGCCTCTCTGAAAGGCAATTAACCACAGGCATCGCCCGTTCCCGCGCGCGGGGCTATCCAGTACATAAAACCGTGTTATGCCTCCGCGATGACGATCATCCTTCGACTATTCGCCTGGGGCCTTGCTGCTGCCATTGCCTTTGCGACGCTCGGGCCGCCGGAACAGCGGCCGCACTCGAACCTGGGACAGAACGGCGAGCATGCGTTTGCCTTCCTGCTGCTGGGGCTGGCTTTCGGACTGGCCGGTACACGCAACCGGTGGCTCACGGCGGCCTTCGTTATCGCCTTCACCGGCCTGATCGAAATCCTGCAATTTTGGGCGCCCGGCCGGCATGCACGCCTGCAAGACTTTTTGGTCGACGCGCTGGCCGCATCGCTCGGCCTTGTGGCCGCCGTAGCGCTGGACTGGACGATCCGGCGAACGCAGCGGTCGCTGCCATAGCTGCGCCACAAAAAATCCTCGCGGGACAAACGCTCCCGCGAGGATCTGTTTAAGAAACGCCGCCTTGGTTAGTCGATGATCTTGACGACCCGGCGCGTGCGGGGCTCGACGATCACGCGGCGATCATTGACAACCGCATAGCGGTATTCGGTGTGCTGCGGCACCGTACGCAGTTCGACGGTCGCCGGCAGCGGCTCGCCGACCACCACCCGTTCCTGAACCACGACCGAGCGGTCGCGCGGGAGCCCGGTAATAATGGCGTTCGGAATTTCTACGGCCGCGCCGACGGCAGCACCCACGGTGCCGCCGACGATGGCACCAACGGGGCCTGCCGCCTCACCGCCCCTCGCGGCGCCCTCCGCCGCACCCTGGGCAGTGGTCGATTGAGCGAATGCCGCGCCGGGGACCAGCAGCGAAGCGGCAATCAGCGAAACAGCCAAACGATTATTCATCACATCCTCCAGTGAATTGACGATGCGTCTCAACCACCGGCGGCGTAAGAGGTTCCAGTTCCACAGCGGCAACAAAAAGGGCCGCGCCGAAATTTCGGCGCGGTTCCAGTCACGGGGAGTTCCAGTCCTGGAAGATTTGAGCGATCAGCCTTTTGCGACCTGATGATCCGCCATCATTTCCAGTGCGCGCACCATGCCCGAATGATCCCACGCCTTGCCGCCATGCGCAGCGCAGGAACTGAACAGTTGCTGGGCGAGTGCCGTGCTCGGCAGCGAAAGGCCAAGTGTCCGCGCGCCTTCCAGCGCCAGATTGAGATCCTTCTGATGCAGTTCGATACGAAAGCCCGGCTCGAAATTGCGCTTTATCATGCGCTCGCCATGCACTTCGAGAATCCGCGACGATGCAAAGCCGCCCATCAGCGCCTGCCGCACCAGCGCCGGATCGGCCCCGGCTTTCGACGCGAACAGCAGCGCCTCGCCGACCGCCTCGATGGTCAGCGCCACGATGATCTGGTTGGCGACCTTGGTGGTCTGCCCGTCGCCGTTGGCGCCGACTAGCGTGACGTTCTTGCCCATCTTGTCGAACATCGGCTTCATGGTGTTGAACGCGCGCTCCGGCCCGCCCACCATGATCGTCAGGCTCGCCGCCTTGGCCCCGACCTCGCCGCCCGAAACCGGCGCATCGAGATAGTCGGCGCCGAGCGCTTCCACCTTCTTCGCAAACTCCTTGGTGGCGAGCGGCGAGATCGAACTCATGTCGACGACGATCTGCCCCTTCGAGAGCCCGGCCGCGACACCATCCTGGGCGAACAACACCGCTTCGACATGCGGCGTATCCGGCACCATGATGATGACGACATCAGCCTTCTCGGCGACTTCCTTGCCGGATTTGCAGACCACGCCGCCCTCGGCGACCAGCTCCGGCGCAATCGGCACGACGTCGTGCAGGAACAGGCGGTGGCCGGCAGCCTGGAGATGGCCGGCCATCGGGCGGCCCATGGTGCCGAGGCCGATAAAACCGATATCGATCATTTCAACTCCCCTTTGTCGTTTCTTGTTCAGGTATCGGCCGTCAGTGCGGCGTGCCAACCGAGGCCTTCGACCGTCGTCGTCCTCGGCTTGTATTCGCACCCGACCCAGCCACGATAACCAATAGCGTCGAGATGACGGAACAGGAAGGGATAGTTGATTTCACCGGTCCCCGGCTCATTGCGGCCGGGATTGTCGGCAAGCTGCACATGGGCGATGCGGGCCAGGTGTTTTTGCAGGGAGCGCGCAATGTCGCCCTCCATCACCTGCATGTGGTAGATGTCGTACTGCACGAACAGATTGCTCGAGCGTACGTCCGCAATGAGCTGAAGCGCCTGCGCGGTCTTGTTCAGGAAGAAGCCTGGAATATCGATCGTGTTGATCGGCTCGATCAGAAGCTTGATCCCCTCCCTGGCGAGCGCATCCGCGGCGAAGCGAAGATTGCCGACCAACACCTCATGGAGATCGAATTTGTCAGCACCATCCGGCGCGATGCCGACGAGGCAGTTGAGCTGACGGCAATCGAGCGCCTTCGCATAGTCGACGGCGCGCGCGACGCCGTCGCGAAACTCGTCGACCCTGTCAGGCAGAATGGCGATGCCCCGCTCGCCCGCCGCCCAGTCGCCGGCGGGAAGATTGTGCAGCACCTGCGTCAGCCCGTGCTGGTGCAACTGCTCGCGTAGCTCGGCCTTGTCGAAATCATACGGGAACAGATATTCGACCCCGCTGAATCCCGCAGCCTTGGCGGCGGCGAAACGATCGAGGAACGGCTGCTCGCCGAACAGCATGGTGAGGTTGGCGGCAAATTTGGGCACGATCTGGTCTCCTCGCGTTAGTCCGACTGCATCGCCGCCACTTAGACCTCATCCTGAGGAGCCCGCGTAGCGGGCGTCTCGAAGGATGTAGCCCACAGACGGGCCTTCATGGTTCGCCCGGCGATGCGAAGCATCGTCCGGAGACGCGCTTCGCGCTCCTCACCATGAGGAGCGCGTGAGGCAGCATGATTATGCCGGCAGTAGCTTGCCGGATTGCGGTGCGCTCGACTTGGCCGGCGTGTCGTCCAGCGGCAGATCGAGCACCTCCTCGAATTCGACGATGTTGTCGATCTCGGTGCCCATCGCGATGTTGGTGACGCGCTCGAGAATGAACTCGACGACAACAGGCACCTGGAATTCGGCCATCCATTCGCGCGCGGTCGCGAACGCCGCCTGCGCATGGTTCGGATCGGTGACCCGGATCGCCTTGCAGCCCAGCCCCTCGGCGACCGCGACGTGGTCCACGCCATAGACCCCGAGTTCAGGCGCGTTGATGTTCTCGAAGGAAAGCTGGACGTGGTAGTCCATGTCGAAGCCGCGCTGCGCCTGGCGGATCAGTCCGAGATAGGAGTTGTTCACGACGACGTGGATGTAGGGCAGCTTGAACTGCGCCCCGACCGCGAGCTCCTCGATCAGGAACTGGAAATCATAATCGCCCGACAACGCCACGATCTGGCGCGACGGATCGGCGGCGCGCACGCCGAGCGCCGCCGGCAGTGTCCAGCCGAGCGGCCCGGCCTGCCCGGCATTGATCCAGTTACGCGGACCGTAGACGCCCAAAAACTGCGCGCCGGCGATCTGCGACAGTCCGATCACGCTGACATAGCAGGTATCGCGCCCGAACGCCTTGCTCATCTCCTCATAGACGCGCTGCGGCTTGATCGGCATGTCGTCGAAATGACTCTTGCGCAGCATCGTGCGCTTGCGGTCCTGGCACGCCGCCGGCCAAGCCTGCCGCTCCCTGAGCTTGCCGGCCTTGCGCCACTCTTTGGCGACCGCGACGAACAATTCCAGCGCCGCTTTCGCGTCGGACACGATGCCGAAATCGGGATTGAAGACGCGACCGATCTGCGTCGGCTCGATATCGACATGCACAAATGTCCGGCCCTTGGTGTAGGTCTCAATCGAGCCGGTATGCCGGTTGGCCCAGCGGTTGCCGATCCCCAGCACGAAATCAGACTGCAGCATGGTCGCATTGCCGTAGCGGTGACTGGTCTGCAGGCCGACCATGCCCGCCATCAGCACATGATCATCGGGAATGGCGCCCCACCCCATCAGCGTCGGCACCACGGGAACGTTGACGGCCTCCGCAAACTGCACCAGCAGTTCGGACGCGTCGGCATTGATGACGCCGCCCCCCGCCACGATCAGCGGCCGCTCCGCCGCGTTGAGCATTTCGAGCGCCTTCTCGATCTGCTTCCGCGTTGCTGTCGGCTTGTAGACCGGCAGCGGCTCATAGGTCTCGTCGTCGAATTCGATTTCCGCGAGC